>Ga0123341_1000001_pt1 | contig 314908 bp, 344 predicted proteins | sample Turbeapinknodule_FD_89959 | JGI IMG/M metagenome (GOLD analysis project Ga0123341, IMG submission 89959) | Root nodule microbial communities of legume samples collected from Mexico - Turtle bean Mexico pink nodule | ecosystem: Host-associated > Plants > Roots > Nodule | place: Mexico: Nepantla...
GCCGGATCCGGCCAAATCGTATCGGGTTCCAGGATCTTTGCCGGCTGCATCAGTTCAGCGCCAATGGCAATTGAACCGGACGCGGCAGCGGCCGGCTGAGCTCGACCTTTCTCTGCCAGGCGGCGCGTCGCAGTTGATCGCGCTCGCGCGCCGCACGCGACGCTTCGACAAGGGCTAGGGCGTTGGCGATCACTTGTTCCGTATGTGTCATGACCATCTCCAATGTTCCTGTTTTGTTCTAAGCTAGACCTTCGGCTGGAAAAGTCAAGTCAGGGGGATCTGGCGGTGAGGACGATGGATCGGGGACGTTCAGTCCGCAGCTTCGATGACGGCGATGCCGGCTTCCTGCGCAGCCCTGATGAAGGACGCCCGCACCTCATCCGGCGGGAGATCGCCGATAATCGCATCCAGGCACGACTTCACGGCTTCGAGATAATCTTCGCCGTCATCGACCGGCCAGTCGTGCAGCAGCGTTCGCGCGGCGTCCCACACAGAATTAATAACGGCATAATGGCCGAGCCCCATTGAGGCCAAGCCGACCGGTCGAAAATTTGCCGTCTGTCTCACTTCACTACAGCTTTTCTAATTTCGGTGAGCTTACGAGTTAGAGATGCAATTTGCGTGCCGATGGCGGCGGGAACGGGCATGCCGCCTGCCCACTCCAGCCAGGCGCTTGAAAACATGCAACACTTGAAGCGCTCCGATCGGCTTCGAAAGCCCCGCACTTGGTTATCAAACGACTGATTATGGTAAATATCAGGCTTCTCCCGCCAAGCCCACTCATTAAAACGCAGCCTTTCCCGAGTATTCTATAGAATTTACAGCAACTCCGCGACTTTTCTGGAAGAAACAACTTCAATAATCATTCATTGATTGTGCGAAAAGTGGACGCGACAGCATCCAGATCGTACAATGCCATCCCCTGCACGCGGCGGATCTGGGAGGACGCTCTATGCCTATCTTCATGGACCGGCATTTTCTCGAGGGAACGTCGGCGGCCGACGTTGCGCGGGCGCATCGAATGGATCTCGACATTCAGGATCGCTACGGCGTCAAGTTCCTCACCTATTGGTTCGACCAGCGGCGTGGGACAGCCTTCTGTCTCGTGGATGCGCCCGATATGGAAACCGCCCAATGTGTGCATCGTGAGGCGCACGGCTTGGTCGCCGGCGAGATTGTCGAGGTCGCTTTGTCCGCGGTCGAGGCTTTTCTCGGCCGAATTCATGATCCCGAACCGGCGCCTGGCCAATCCTCGGCGCAAGTGGATCCCGGCCACCGGGCAATCCTCTTTACCGATATCGTCGGATCGACCGAGATGACAGCGCGGCTCGGCGACCGCATCGGGACTGAGATGGTGAGAGCCCATGATGCGATCGTGCGCCGATGCCTCGGCCAGAATTCCGGCCGCGAAGTCAAGCACACCGGCGACGGCATCATGGCGGCCTTTTCCGCCACAACGGCGGCCGTCGAATGCGCCATGGCGATCCAGCAGGAATTCCGGCGTTACAACGGCGGAAACACCGAGCCTATCCATATCCGCATCGGGCTGGATTGCGGCGAGCCGGTCGAAGATAGCAACGACCTGTTCGGCTCGACCGTATAGCTCGCCGCACGGCTCTGTGCGGCCGCATCCAGCGACCAGATCCTCGTCTCGGAGAATATCTTTCGGGAGTATGGCGCCACCGATCTCTTTGGTCACGCATCGCGCCGGCGGCTCAAGGGCTTTTCGAAGCCGGTGATGGTGTTCCGATGTGACTGGGCGAATGGCGCGACTGCCTAAGATCCGTCGAGATCCGTCGAGATCCCCCGCGATCGCTACGCATTGTGCGCAGAAATACGCGTCCGGCGGCCAGCCGATTTTGACACCAGAACGCGCCGCACATGATGTGACGGCGCGTCTCTGCTCATTCAAACTTATCAAGCATTGCCGATATTTCGATCGCCCATCAGCTGCTCGAATTTGGGCGCGCCCTCGACCTTGGCAAGCACACCCGACATCTTCAGAAAACGCCGAAAATTCTCGCGTGCAGCGCTCAGCGGGAAACGGCCGCTAGCCGTGTCCCGGCACGCCTTCAACAGCGTGTCATATGCCAGGCCTCGTTTATCCTCCGGCCATTCATCCAGGAAATCGATGATTTCATCGAGACATGTGATCTCAGCGATGAAATGCTGACGATGAAGCAAAACCGGATCGAACCGAGTTTCCGACATAGTAACCTCCCATTTATATTACTTTTTTATGGGATAATATTACTGAAAATCCTCGATTTATTCAAGATAAAATCGCCCGAATTTCGCCGAAAGCTTCCGCAACTACTTCCATAACGGCAGAATAGCTCGATGAGATTATCCTGAGTGAATTGGTCAGCGATCAAGGTCAAATGCACAAGCTCAAGGCTGATTGACCCATCGCACACGTGTTCAGCCAAGCGTGATCAATCGTGCCTGATGTTTCGTATAGGCTGGTGACGGCACGGTAGACTATGACCAAAATCAATTCCGCAAAGGAGAGCCCAGATGAACCGATTTCTGACATTCGTAGCCATCGGCGCGCTGCTCGGCGTGTCGGCGATCACGTCTTCCTGCACCTCGCCCGCCAAGCACGATCGTGAAGACTTCCAGTATCAACGGGACACATCGATCAACCCCGCTTGCGCGGGTGGTTTCAGACCCGGCAACGCGCGCTCATGCAGCTATTGAAGCGCCGCGGCCGACATTGGTGCGCGGCATCGCTGCGAATGCCACAGGGAACAGCCACACTATGACTGCCTCGTGAGAGGCGGCGCGCTGCAGCAATAGGATTGTCAGGGAACTCCAAGCCCGCCCCGCAGTTAAGTCAACGGGTCACGGTTGGCTCGATTCAAACAGGAGAACGGTCCCCATGAACAATTTAATCTGGATTGTCGGCGCTGTCGTCATTGTGCTCGCGGTTTTGAGCTTCTTCGGCTTTCGCTGATTAATGTAATTGTGGCGAAGGGCCTTCTCTCCATGGCAATCAGATGGAGATGAGACCGCTGGCGCCGATAGATCGATAAGCTTCGGAGCGACTCGGCTCTGTGCTTTGGCTGGCCTATTGCGCGTGTTGTCCGCCGAGGGAACCGCGCTCCATTGCCGTTTCGTCAAACAATCCACCGAATGACGTATCCTTAGGCTACATCACCCCCCTCGACTTGTTTTATAGTCACGCGTTTGCCTTCCCTGGGCCGGTCGCGAGGAAATCGATGGAACGTCTTGGTGCAGAAAAAGCGACTCAATCCAGGAAGCGGGCTGTAAAAGCCGATCATTCGGATGGTCTTGTCCGGGATGTCTCAGCCATCAAAATCGGCGACTGCCTGCTGGGGTATAAGGCGGTGCAGCGCCGTGCGTGGGGCGGCCGCTGGAACCATTTCCGCGGCCGGATGCGCGAGATCGAAAAATTGATCAGGCATCGCCATGGAGACATCGTACCCGAGGCGGATGATGCTTTGATCTATGTCGAGGTGATCGCCAGCCTCGCCCTTGTCGAATTCGGGCAGGAGTTCGTGGACGTGGTTCTCGGCTGGGCAGCGAGATGGCTTCCCTGGGCCGGGAAAGCCGCCGTGGAGGAGATCATCTTCGAGCGGACGAAGGTGCGCTTTCCTCGCTGTCGGCCGACGCGCTCGGCCACGCTCTGCATTTGAGCTACGCCGAACGGTGCACTCTCGATATCCGCACGATCGGCGCTTTCGATGTCCCGAAGGCGAAAAGAGCAAAACTGCAAAAGGAAAAGCGGCGGCAACGCGACCGAAATCGGAAAGACGAGCAACGCCGCGCCGCCGGCGCGCTTGCCCGAGCCGACTATCTCGCCAACTCCTTCAGCCAGGCGCGCCCCTGGGAGGCTTTCGGCATCAGCCGCCGGACATGGGAGCGCCGCGGCAAACCCATGCCGCAGGCCGAGGCGATATCGGATGGCGGTTCGATCCGCCTCGCCGCTTAACCAGGTTTAGGCGTCTCCTTGTCGGGTTGCCCGAACCAGGTCGTCATCGCCTCGAGCAGACCATCCGGCGTCCCCTCGCCCACCCAGGCCACGTAGCCATCGGGCCGGATCAACGCGGCGGTTGGGGCCGACACCGCACCGAGCGCCGGCAGCTCCCACACGCCGTCATAGCCGGCGTCAACCCGTTGGACGCGGCCAGACCACGCCCCGTTGTCGAGGCTGCCAGGCGCGCCGAGATTCAAGAGCACTGGCTGCACATTTTTCAGCAGCGCATAGACCCGCAGAGGGCCATCTGATGTGGTGAGGTCGAGGTCCGGCATGCGGCGGCCAAGCAGCGGATGCCCCTCGCCGAGGTCGTAATGGATGGCCAATCCGGACATTTCGGCGGCGATCTTCTTGCGGGGTTCCTGCATGGCGAGGAGCTCCAAAACGATATCTCGCAAGGCTTCGGTGCGGTCATCGGTCCGCTGCAGCGCGACCTGCGCCATCGTCGTGCGCAACACCCGGGCGGCCACCGGATGGCGTTCCGCATGATAGGTGTCGAGCAAGCTTGCCGGCGATATTCCCTTCACCACCTGGGCCAGCTTCCAGCCGAGGTTGACGGCGTCCTGAACACCGGTGTTGAGGCCCTGCCCGCCCACTGGAGAATGCACATGCGCGGCGTCGCCGGCCAGGAAAATCCGGCCCTTGCGGTAAGCCGTTGCCTGACGCGACATATCTGTGAACCTGGAAATCCACCTCAGACTATGGATGCCGTAATCCGTGCCGCATGTTTCGATCGGGGCTTGCCTGAGATCACCGAGCGTCGGCTCGCCCGTGCCACCGGCATTCTTTTCGGTCACCATGACGTTGACCGGACCTTCGCTGGCAAAGATCACCTTGCCGTCGCGAATTTCGTATTCCTCCCGGCCGAAGGCATGCATGCCGAGCGCCGTGCGATGGACGCCGAGCGGCGGCTCCTCCTCCATCTCGGCCTCGGCGAGAATGTTGCTGGTCGTCGCATCCCACCCCGGAAACTCGATGCCGGCCATCTTGCGAACCAGACTGCGGCCGCCATCGCAGCCGACGAGATAGCCTCCCCTCAGCGAAGCACCATCGGAGAGTTCGATGGTGACGCCGGTATCGTCCTCAGCGAAGCCCGTCAGCTCTCGGCCGCGATAGATAGCCACCGGCAGCTCGCCGACCCAGCCGGCCAGAATGCGCTCGATGTGTTTCTGCCGCAGCGCCAGCCCATAATTGTGCCGGGTCGGAAAATCGCTGATATCGAGCCGGGTGACTGCAAAACCCGTGACCTGGGCGATCTGCCCTTCCGCAAGGAACCGGTCGACCACTCCACGCTGATCGAGAACCTCGAGCGTGCGGGCGCTCAGCCCGCCGGCCCGCGAACCGACAATCTCCTGGTTCTGCCGGCGTTCGACAATGGCAACGTCAACGCCCGCCAATGCCAGTTCGCCTGCCAGCATCAGCCCCGTCGGACCTCCTCCTGAAATCACCACCGCATGTTCCTTCATCCGAAAACTCCTCTGCTTCGATTGCGCCACGCAGTATCTCGGTGTTCCAGGCAGACCTGCCGGATGGCATCTGGAACAGCGGTTCGATAGATCCAGACCCCGGCACCGATTTCGGTGTCGTAGGTTGTTCCCCCTATAAATTGAGCTCTTTACTGGTTGGAAGGACTTGCGACAGGATTTCCGCCTTGCTTTCCAAAGCCATGTTTCTTGCCGCTTGCTGGACCTCTGCAGTTAAACGCAGGCCTTTCAATACGACCTGACCAGGTGCACGCCGGACGTGGCAGACGCCGTAGCGGTCATCGTTTGTTCTCGATGAGGAAATTATCTCACTGCGGAGGCGGGGCTTTTTGCGGAATCGTCTCAGCGGCAGGTCGCTCGGACGGATCGCCGGGGTGGCCATAGATTGTGTATATGGCGCCCGCCAGAACACCCAGGACGAGAAGAGCCAGCACGTATAACATCATTCCGCGGATAGCCGTCTTCGGTGTCTTGTCCATCAGGATCTCCAATATGGATCAGCGGCCAAATTCAATACCGGCGTGTTTGTTCCGAGGATTCAAAAGGCAGTGGCCGGTTCGCATTTGCGCCGAGGCTGCCGGAACGATCGAGCCCGGATTTGGTTTACCTCACATCCTTGTCGTTAGCGGAGGCCACCATGTGGGTCATCCTGATCGGAGCCGCTCTCATCATCGGCGGACTTCTCTTTCTCTTTTCGTCGGTACTTGGTCGAAAACCGAGTAATCCGCATCAACTGCCGCAGGGTGGCACCACACTGGAACCACGGCGCCAAGGCCTCAGGTTCCTCGGGCTATCCCAGAACTGGCCAGCCCTCGCCGTTATCGCGCTCGGCGCCATTCTATTAGCTTTTGGTCGATACTCCTGACATCCGACAGCATTTGCCCGCTGGGGAGGCTAAGCAGATGAGGAAATAATGGCGGCGGCCACCTTGGCCCCTTCGGCAAAAACCCGGCTTCCACCGGGTCCTTGCTCAGGTACTACCAAGTCTGCCGACCGTACCAGTCATCGATATCGCGCCTAATACGATCCCTCTCGATGCCATACCGCTCCTGGATCTTGCCTTCCAGTTGGTCGCGCTTGCCGGCGATCTGGTCGAGATCATCATCCGTGAGTTTGCCCCACTGTTCTTTGATCTTGCCCTTCGCCTGCTTCCAGTTTCCTTCGACACGATTCCAATCCATGATCGATTTCTCCAGTTTCTTGATGAGAAGAAAACGGACTGCTGTGGAAGTTGGTTCCTGTCTCTTTGGCAGATTTCATCTCGCGTCGCGTTACCCCGCGCTCGCGCAGCGGATCGAAAATAAATTCCGACGCTAAACCACGTCGCGCCAAACTTGATTCATGCGACATGAGCATGTCGTTGCCGCAAAACCGCTGCACACTTTTGCGCGACATGCTTTGGGTCTTTGTTTTTACGCATGTCGTTGTCGCAAAACCGCTGCACACTTTTGCGCGACATGCTTTGGGTCGCCAAAATACAAAAGCCCCGCCGAGCCGGCGAGGCTTTCCTGCTCCCGACTGGGCGGCAGTTCTTAGAACTTTACGCCGACGCCGAACTTGACCTCGTGCTGGTCGAGGTCGACATCAACACCAAGAATGTCTTGCTTGCCGAAGTCATTGTACCGGTATTCGCCACGGGCGAAGATGTTGTTGGTGATGGCAAAGTCGACGCCAGCCCCGACGGTGTAGCCGTTGAAGGTCTCCGTTTCCTTGTCGAATCCCGGCACGTCAACGTAACCGCGCGTGGCGGTCCAGCCAGCTGCGCCATAGATCATCGCCTTGTCGAAGGCGTAGCCAACCCGACCGCGAACGGCGCCGGACCAATCCGTGCCAATCTCCGCTCCGAGGACATCTTCCTCATTCCAGTTGTGTTCCACGTTGCCTTCGATACCGACGACAATGCTGTCGAACTGGAAGTTATAACCGGCGAATGCGCCGAAAACGCCGCCGTTGAAATCCTCAGAAGCGCTGGCGCCGCCGCCGAAATCGAAATCACCGTTAAGCCACCCGGCGCCGCCGTCGATACCGAAGTACGGACCGGACCAAGTGAAGACAGGTGCAGCCGCAACGGGAGCGGCCGGGATATCCTGAACGGCATCCGCTGCAAAAGCGGTCGATGCGACGAGTGCGAGGAAAGTGGTGGCGATAGTCAACTTCATTTTCTGTACCTCATGCATTAGAATAAAAGCATAATATAATATTCACCAACAAATAGCTGTAGCAACAAGGCCACACTCGCGGTGACTGTACGTCTTAAAATTGTTTGGGCGTTTTCCCGAAGCGGCAGAACGCGATAACGGGACGCCACTGGCAGCGCCGACAGGGGGCATTCGGCTTTGCCAGCTTCATATGGGATGGTGACAAAGCTGCCGCAGATTCGATTCACGATCGGTGGCCACACCACATGAATTAGTGAGGCCGGACGGCGACACTAAATCGAAAAACCAGTTCTTGGAAATGATGGTGAGAGCGTCGGGGTTCGAACCCGAGACCTACTGATTAAAAGTCAGTTGCTCTACCGGCTGAGCTACGCTCTCCCTCTCCGTGGGTGTGAAGCACCCCGGCTGGAAGTGGGCGGAACATAGGCAGGCGACCCATTGCGGTCAACCGAAAAATTCGGCTTTTTTCAGCGATCTGCACATTTCTTGCGGGGCGCAAGACACATATCTTGCGCGCGCGAAAAGGTGATTGGCAATGCCGGACCTGCAAAGCTAGGAACATCACGCAGATAGCAGCCGGAGAGAATGTGTGTCGATTGCCGATATTTCCCTGTGGAGCGCATTGATAGCCGGGGCGCTTTCCTTTCTGTCGCCTTGCGTGCTTCCCCTCGTCCCGCCCTATCTCTGCTACATGGCCGGCATTTCAGTCGAGCAGTTCCGCGGCGGTGGTGCCGTTGCGGTCGCGCCCGATGTCCGGCGTGGCGTGCTGTTCTCGGCACTGCTCTTCACGCTCGGCTTTGCCACGGTCTTCGTGGCGCTCGGCGCCGGGGCTTCCAGCATCGGCATGGCGCTTCGCCAGCATCTCGATCTTCTCTCCAAGATCGGCGGGCTGATCATTATCGTCATGGGGCTGAATTTCCTCGGCGTCTTCCGATTGGGCCTGCTTGCCCGCGAGGCGCGCTTCCAGGGCGGCGGCAAGCCGGCGACGCTGACGGGGGCCTATATTATGGGCCTTGCCTTCGCCTTCGGCTGGACGCCCTGCATCGGCCCCGTGCTCGGCGCGATCCTCGGTGTCGCCGCCTCGCGCGAGACGGTCGGCTCCGGCGCCGGACTGCTTGCTGTCTATTCGCTCGGCCTTGCCATCCCCTTCTGGATCGCCGCCGGCTTTTCCGGCGCCTTCATGCGCTTCCTGTCGCGCTTCCGCCGCCATCTCGGCACGGTGGAAAAGGTGATGGGTGTCTTCCTCGTGCTGACCGGCCTTGCCTTCCTGTTTGGATGGGTCAGCGATGTGGCCATCTGGTTTCAGCAGACCTTCCCGGTCCTGATGCAGATCGGCTAGTTCAGGCGCGACTGGTCGATCGATCCGGTTCCCGCAACCTGAATGACAGACCTATGCGGTGGTATAGCTCGCCCTGTCCTTGGCCCTACCAGGCCTATCCCTCGACCCAATCGACCGAAAACAGGCCTCCCTGTAGCGTCGTCGGTGCCGTGCTTAAGGCGGCGGTCAGAAGGAGACGAACATGAACCTTGAGACAAAGATGAGCCTGGAAAACACCGCACACCCCGGCAGACATCGGCTCGACGAGTTGGTTCCGTCGCGCTACGCGCTTAATATCGGCGATATCGAGGTGCTGGTGGTCAGCGATGGAGTGCTACCGCTCCCAACCGCGATGCTGGGACACAACATCGATCCCGCCGTCCGAGCGACCTGGCTGAAAGACATGTTCCTGCCGCCGGACGCTTTGGATTGGGCGCTGAACGTCGTCGTGGTGCGCAGCGGCGAGCAGATCATACTTCTCGACGCCGGGCTGGGGATCGACCCCGACCTGCACCTGCCGCGGGCCGGACAGTTGATCAAGCGACTGGGGGCCGCCGGCATTGATCTTGCTTCGGTGACCGACGTGGTGCTGACCCACATGCACATGGACCACATTGGCGGGCTGCTCGTCGACGGGGTGAAGGACCAGTTGCGTCCGGACCTGCGGATCCACGTGGCGGCGGCCGAGGTCAAGTTCTGGGAGGCGCCCGATTTCTCCCGGGTCTCCATGCCGCCGGGGTTTCCGGACGCGCTTCGGGCGGCCGCAAAGCGGTTCGCCAAAGAGTATAGCAGCCATCTCAGGCTGTTCGACGAGGAGTACGAGGTGGCGCCTGGTGTGGTCGTCCATCGCACCGGCGGACACACCCCCGGGCACAGCGTGATCCGCCTGGCGTCCGGCGGCGACCGGCTGATGTTTGCCGGCGATGCCGTGTTCGCTGTCGGGTTTGAACACCCCGACTGGTTCAATGGCTTCGAACACGACCCCGAGGAGGCGGTCCGCGTTCGGGTCCGTCTTCTGCGGGAACTGGCGGAGACCGGCGAGCAACTGGTGGCCACTCACCTGCCGTTCCCGTCTGTCGGCCGGGTGGCGGTCGATGGCGACGCCTTTCGCTGGGTGGCGGCCTTCTGGGATTACTGATCGATCGCTTATTGGTTTGGGGTCGTAGAGCGTGTACTCATCGCGTGAATGAGTCCACGCTCTACTGGTTTGTTTGTTGAGCAATTTTCGGACGAAAAACCGCTACACACTTTTGCTGGAATTGCTCTTGTTTCTGCGCAATTCCGGACGAAAAACCGCTACACACTTTTGCTGGAATTGCTTAAGTCAGATCCTGACCCGCCGATCATCCCAGCGCTCTGGAAGCCCTCTTGGCCGATATCGTCAGCCTGCTACTGCCGTTCTTCGGCCTGATCCTGATCGGTTTCATCGCCGCCAAGGCGACGAAGCAGCCGGCCGAGGCGCTCGGCTGGCTGAACACCTTCATCATCTATGCCGCCCTGCCCGCTCTGTTCTTCAAGCTGGTCTCGCGCACGCCGATCGAAGAGCTGACGCGCGTCGATTTCATCGTCACCGATATCGCCGCGACCTATGCGGTCTTCATCCTGCTGTTTGCCGTCGGCCGCGTGCTGCGCGGCAATTCGCTTGCCGACTGCACCATCCAGTCCTTTGCCGGCGCCTACGGCAATATCGGTTATATGGGGCCGGGCCTGGCGCTGCTCGCACTCGGCGAAGGTGCCGCCGTGCCGGTGGCGCTGATCATCTGCTTCGAGAATGCGCTGCATTTCATCGTGGCGCCGGCGCTGATGGCGGCAGCCGGCGACGACAAGCGTTCACCCGGCCGGCTTGCCGCCGATATCGCCCGCAAGGTCGCGCTGCATCCCTTCATTCTATCGACGGCGGCAGGCTTTGCGGTCGCCGCCCTTGATATCGATCAACCGCTGGCGTTCCAGCGCCTGGTCGATTACCTCGCCCAGGCCGCGGCTCCCTGCGCGCTTTTCGCCATGGGCGTGACGCTGGCTTTGCGGCCGCTGAAGCGGATCCCGGCTGAGATTTCCTATATCGTGCCGGCGAAGCTGATCCTGCATCCGATCGCGGTCTTCATCGCACTGACGGCCGTCGGTGGTTTCGATCCGGTCTGGATCCAGGCCGCCGTGCTGCTCGCCTGCCTCCCGACGGCGACCAACGTCTTCGTCATCGGCCAGCAATATGGCGTCTGGCAGGAGCGCGCCTCGGCGACGATCCTGATCACCACGGTGCTGTCGGTGGCAAGCGTTTCGCTCTGGCTGATCGCGATCCGCTCAGGCCTTCTTCCGTTTCAGCTTCTCCCTTAGGGCATCCGGAATATCGCGGAAGCCGCGACCCGGCTCGATGCCCTCGCGCATGACGATGCTGCGCAGGGGCGGAAGGGCCGCAAGGATGTGCAGGCCGGCGGCACGCAGCATCTGAACGGGGAGGAAATCCGAGAGCAGCGAGCGGTTGAGAAGATCGACACTGGCCGTGCGCGTCATGATGTCGGCGCGGCGCTTGCGGTCGAAGCTGTCGCCGGCATCGGCCGGCACCGGCAATTCGGCCCGGTCGCAGAGGATATCGGCAAGCGCCATGATATCGCGCAGGCTGAGGTTCAGCCCCTGCGCGCCAATCGGCGGGAAGACATGGGCGGCTTCGCCGATCAACGCGATTCGTCCCTTGCCGAAACGATGTGCCATCATGCCTGACAACGGCCAGACCTGGACGCCTTCCTCGATGCTCACTTTGCCGAGCATAGACTGCATCTGCGCCTCGACGAGACGCCCAAGTTCAGGGAGCGGCAATGCCATGCGACTCGCCGCCTCAGCGGGATCCTGCACCCAGACCAGGCTGGAACGGCCACCCGGCAGCGGCACTTGGGTAAAGGGGCCGTGTTTGGTGTGGAATTCGCTCGATATGTTCTGGTGCGGCAGCGAATGGGCGAAATTCAGCACCATGGCCGATTGAGGATAGGACCATTTGCGGGTGTCGATTGCTGCCGTCTCGCGCAGCTTCGAGCCGCGGCCGTCGGCACCGACGGCAAAATCGGCCGTTACCGTCTCGCCGTTGGCGAGCGTGATCGAGACGGCTTCATTCGAAATCGCGATCGATTCGGCCATCTCGGTCAAGCGGGTGATATTGCCCTCGCCGGCCGCCGCCGTTTCGAGGATCTCGGTCAGAGCCTTGTTGGGAAAATTATAGCCGAAGGCATCGAGGCCGACTTCGGCGGCGCGAAAGGTCGTGGTCGGCGCGCGCAACAGCCGGTCGGTGCCGTCGATGATGCGCATGCTGCTGAGAGGAGCGGCGGCCGGGCGCAGTTTTTCCCAAAGCGTCAGGCGATCGAGGAAGCGGATCGACTGATCCATCAGCGCCGTGGTGCGCCGGTCCTCCTTTGCGGCAACGGGTGCCACCAGCGCCACGCTGCGGCCGCCACGGGCGAGCGCGATTGCAGCGATCATGCCGGCGAGACCGCCACCGATCACCGCGACTTCGAATGTCTTCATGCTATCATTCCGCCATCGTAAAAAGGCGGACCGGTCGCTTATGCGGCCGGCTTCGCCTGACGGCGCCAACTATAGCCCTTGCCGGCTTCGGCGTCACGCACCGCCGGCTGATAATGATGGGGAATGGCCGGAAGACGGTTTTCAGCAAGCCGCTTCAGCGCCGTGGCGTTGGTCACGGAAAAACTGTCGATGCCGACACGCAGCATCAGCGGCACCTGATCGATCAGCACGTCGCCGACAGCACGCAGTTCGCTGGTGTAACCAAGGCGCTGCCGCAGCAGCGAGGCATGGCTGAAGGCGCGGCCGTCATTGAAGGCCGGAAAGGCGACGGCAATAATTTCAAGGCGATCGAGGTAAGGCTCCAGCCGGCGCACGTCGTCGGCCGGTTTGATCAGCACGCCGAGGCCGACATCGTTGCTTTCATCGGCCCTGGCGAGCAGCTCGTCGAGGCTAAGCAGCGGCTTCTGCTCACCGGTCGCCTTCACCTCTTCCGTCTCGATCACCCAGGGATCGTTTTCGACAAAACCGGTTTCTCTCCAGATCTTCGTCATCATCCCCTCCTTATGCCGCTTCCGCCGCCGAGCCGTAGAGCGCAGTCTTGAAAGGCTGCGGACCGACGCGGCGATAGGTGGCAAGGAAGATCTCTGACGGATCGAGGCGCAGGCCGAGATAGGTGTCGACGATCGTCTCGATCGCATCGGTCACCCGGTCCGGCTCGAAGCCGCGGCCGATGATCTCGCCGATCGAGGTATGTTCGTCGCCGGAACCGCCGAGCGTGATCTGATAGAGTTCGGCCCCCTTCTTCTCGACACCGAGCAGGCCGATATGGCCGACATGGTGGTGGCCGCAGGCATTGATGCAGCCGGAGATCTTGATCTTCAGTTCGCCGATCTCGGCCTGGCGCTCGGCACTGCCGAAACGGCGGGAGATTTCCTGCGCCAGCGGAATGGAGCGCGCATTGGCGAGCGCGCAATAGTCGAGCCCCGGACAGGCAATGATATCGGTGATCAGGCCGGCATTGGCTTCGGCCAGATTGATAGCCACGAGGCCGCGATAGACCGCTTCGAGATCGGCCAGCGCCACATGCGGCAGGATCAGGTTCTGCTCGTGGCTGACGCGGATTTCGTCGAAGGCATATTCCTCGGCGAGATCGGCGATCGCATCCATCTGCGCATCGGTAGCGTCGCCCGGAATACCGCCGATCGGCTTCAGCGAGATCGTCACCATGCCGTAATCGGGATTCTTGTGCGGCTGCACGTTCTGCTGGACCCAGCGGGCGAAGCCTGCGTCGGCCTTCTTCCAGCGCGCGAGATTTTCCCAGCCCTCAGCGCGCTCAGGCAAATCAGGCAGGGCAAAATAGCTGGCGATCGCCTCCACGTCCTTTTCCGGCAGTTTCAGTTCGGTATCTTTCAGCGCGGCGAATTCGGCTTCCACCTGGCGCGTCAGTTCCTCGGCGCCGGTTTCGTGCACGAGGATCTTGATGCGCGCCTTGTACTTGTTGTCGCGGCGGCCGTGCAGATTGTACACGCGCACGATAGCGGTTGTGTAGGAGAGCAGGTCTTCCTCGGGCAGGAAGTCGCGGATCAGCTTGGCGATCATCGGCGTACGGCCCTGGCCGCCGCCGACATAGACGGCAAAGCCGATCTCGCCCTTGTCGTTCGTCTTCAAATGCAGGCCGATATCATGGACCTGAATCGCAGCGCGGTCGCGCTCGGCGCCGGTGACGGCGATCTTGAACTTACGCGGCAGGAAGGAGAATTCCGGGTGGACCGACGACCACTGGCGCAGGATTTCGGCATAGGGTCTGGGATCGGCGACCTCATCGGCGGCAGCGCCGGCAAAGTGATCGGCCGTCACATTTCTGATGCAGTTGCCCGAGGTCTGCAGCGCATGCATCTCGACACTTGCGAGGTCGGCCAGCGCATCGGGGATTTCCGAGAGCTTCGGCCAGTTGAACTGCAGGTTCTGGCGCGTGGTGAAGTGACCATAACCGCGGTCATAGGTGCGGGCGATATGGGCGAGCATGCGCATCTGGCGCGCGCTCAGCGTGCCATAGGGAATGGCGATGCGCAGCATATAGGCATGCAGCTGCAGGTAAACGCCGTTCATCAGGCGCAGCGGCTTGAACGCATCCTCGGCGAGCTCGCCGGCAAGGCGACGCTGAACCTGATCGCGGAACTGCTCGACGCGCTCGGTGACAAAGGCATGGTCAAATTCGTCGTAACGGTACATCGTCTTCCTCAGACTGCAATGAATTCGGGATCGGCAGGAGCGTAGCCCGGTGCGTATTCCATGGTCGGGCCCTGGGCGCGGATGCGCTCGCGCAGGCGGAGCGGCCAGAGAATACCGTCGGTTTCCTGAACGTCGACGACGGCGACGTCAACCACCTCGTTATCGGCATAGGATTTCTTGCCGATCGCCTCCAACGCCTCAACGGCTTCGTTGTGACGAGCGACAAGCGCCTCCTGCAGCGAGGTGGACCATTTCCCGTTCGCATCCAGCCAGACGGCAATGCCGTCCGTCAGCCGGTTGGCCGTCAGAACCTTGTCACCCATATTCAGCTCCTTGCAAGTTCCTCGAGCCGGGCGTTGGCACGCACCAGCGGCTCGGACAGTTCGAAATTGGCGCCGGCGACCGCATCGCCGATAATGACCATGACCGGCCCGGTCAATTCGTCGCGATGTTGCAAATCGGGCAGATCGGCAAGCGTGCCATGCAGCAGGCGGCGCTCGGCGCGGCTGGCATTTTCGATGACGGCGACGGTGGTCTCGGCGGGAATGCCCGCCTGCATCAGCCGCTCAGCGACGGAGGCAGCAACCGTGCGGCCCATATAGACAGCGATCGTCGCGCCGGAGACCGCAAGACTTGCCCAATCGGGCAGCACGTCGCCGGTCAGATCATGGCCGGTGGTGAAAACAAGCGAGGAGGCGACGCCGCGCAGCGTCAGCGGCAGCTCGAAATCGGCGGCGGCGGCGAAGGCCGAGGTGATGCCGGGCACGACCTCATAGGTGATGCCGGCGGCGCGCAATGCCGCCATCTCTTCGCCTGCCCGGCCATAGACCAGCGGATCACCTGATTTCAGCCGCACGACGCGCCTGCCCTGACGGCCGAGATCGACCAGCAGCTCGTTGATCTCTTCCTGCGACTTGGAATGACAGCCTTTGCGCTTGCCGACCGAAAGCCGTTCGGCATCGCGGCGCCCCATATCGACGATCGCCTGCGGCACGAGGGCATCATAGACGATGACATCGGCCTCCATCATCACGCGCTGGGCGCGCAGCGTCAGCAGATCCTCGGCACCCGGACCGGCGCCAACCAGCCAGACATGGCCGGCGACCTTGTCCATCGAGCGCAGCAGCCGGTCGGCGGCATGCTGGGCCTGCGGCAGGTTGCCGTTGGCGACCGCATCGGCAACGGGACCGGAGAAGAAGCGGCGCCAGAAGACGCGGCGGGAGACGCCGCGCGGCACTAGCTGCTCGACGGATTTGCGATAGCTCGTCGCCAGGCCAGCAAGCCGGCCGAGCGAGGGCGAAAGAAGCTGATCGATCTGCGCACGGATCATCTGGGCCAGAACCGGCCCCGCCCCTTCGGTGCCGATCGCAACGGCGATCGGGGCGCGATTGACCAGCGCCGGCGTGAAGAAATCGCAGTAGTCGGGCTGATCGACGGCATTGGCCGGAATTCCGGCAGCGCGGGCGGCATCGACAATCTCGCGGTCGTCGGCTTCATTGCCGGTGGCAGCGAAGACGAGTGCTGCCGTTTCCACCTGCTCGGCGGAGAAGGCAGCGCGCACGGTCTCGATGCGGTTGGCAATCAGGAAGGCGTGGTAATCGGCTTCGGGCCGGACGGCATAGGCGATGATCCGCGCTCGTGTGTTGAGAAGCAGCCGCACCTTGGCGAAAGCTTCGTCGCCATTGCCGAAGACAGCCGTCTTCTGGCCTTCCACGCGAAAGAAGGCGGGAAATACCGAAAGCTGTTCAGTCTTGGAAGGCATCATCAATCCACTTCGAAGTTGCCAGAATATGCCCTTGATCGACAAGGGATTGAAGGAACAGAAATTCGAAAGTCCCAATACGCGCGTATTCTTTTGCTCGCGTCATCAATGATTTGAGAAAAGTCACCCATACTGACCGAAACAGCACAGGTGAGCGCATTTGCTGCAGCGCACTGTAAAGCCTGTGATAAACGGCGTCTACCGGCGTTTGGCGCATTTCGCTCGCGCCGCCAAGACGATAGACTGCGGGGAAAACCGGAGATGCCAATGCCTGACGAGACCATCGCCGCCCGCCTGCTTTCGGTCATGGAAGAGGATATCCTGCCGCTCACCGAGCGCGGCGTTTCGCTTGGCAATAAGGTGTTCGGCGCGGCGATCCTGCGCAAATCCGATCTTTCGCTCGTCGTCGCCGAGACCAACAACGAGTTGGAGAATCCGCTCTGGCATGGCGAGGTGCACACGCTGAAGCGCTTCTACGAGCTTGGCGACAAGCCGGCGACCAAGGATTTGATTTTCCTGTCGACGCACGAACCCTGCACCATGTGCATGTCGGCGATCACCTGGGCGGGCTTCGATAATTTCTACTACTTCTTCAGTCACGAGGATTCCCGCGATGCCTTCGCCATTCCGCACGACCTGAAGATCCTGAAGGAGGTCTTCGGGCTTGAACCGGGCGGCTATCGCAGGCAAAACGCCTTCTGGAACAGTTTTGCCATCGCCGATCTGGTCGAGACCGAAGAGGCTCCGCTGAAGACGGCGTTGAAGGCGCAGACCGCCCGCATCAAGGCGCGCTACGACGCACTGTCTTCCAGCTATCAGTCGTCGAAGAGCGCCAACGATATTCCGCTTAATTGAGGCACCATGGAACCTTCAAAAGACATTTCGCGGCTGATCGAGATCATGGCGGCGCTGCGCCATCCCGAGACCGGCTGCCCTTGGGACATCGTGCAGAATTTCGAGACGATCAAGCCCTATACGATCGAGGAGGCCTATGAGGTCTCCGACGCGATCGAGCGCGGCGATATGGACGATCTCTGCGACGAGCTGGGCGACCTGCTGCTGCAGGTGGTCTTCCATGCCCGCATGGCCGAGGAGGCCGGCGAATTCTCCTTCGGCGACGTGGTCAACGCCATCACCACCAAGATGATCAGGCGCCACCCGCATGTCTTTGCCCGCTCGGACGCCGATACGCCCGACGCCGTCAAGATCCAGTGGGACGAGATCAAGCAGGCGGAAAAACGCGAGCGCACCGAGCGGCGAGCGCGGCGCGGGATCACCGAGGATTTCAAGGGCGGCTTTCTCGGCTCGGTGCAGCGCAGTTTCCCGGCCCTGACAGAAGCGCTGAAGCTGCAGGAACGCGCCGCCAAGGTCGGCTTCGACTGGTCGGCGCCCGAGCCGATCCTCGACAAGATCGAGGAAGAGATCGGCGAATTACGGGTGGCGCTGAGAGACGGCGACCGGGCGAAAGTCAGCGACGAACTCGGCGATTTGATCTTCGCGGTCGTCAATATCGGCCGGCATGTGAAGGCTGATCCGGAACAGGCCGTGCGCGGAACGAATACGAAATTCAGGCGTCGATTCAATCATATCGAGCATGTTCTTGATGCGGAAGGCGAGACGCTTGAGGCGGCTAGTCTCGAACGCATGGAAGAGATCTGGCAGGCAGCGAAGGCGATCGAACGAGCTGTGACGGCCGGGGCCGAATGAGTTGACACCTGCGGCTTCGTGCGGATGCTGCCCCTCACCCTAACCCTCTCCCCGTAAACGGGTAGAGGGGACGTGCCAAATTCAACGTCGAGATTGAGGAGGCCGGGCTGGCATATCCCTTCTCCCCGCAAGCAGGGAGAAGATGGCGGCAGCCGGATGAGGGGCTGGCCGCGCCGAACTTACCGCTCCCAATCCTCTTTCGCAGGCTTCGGCCCGATGCCGATGCGGCGTTCGAGTTCGGCGGCTTCGGTTTCGGACAGCCGCAGTTCCAGCGTGATCGAGCCGTCCTCATTATCCTCGCGGGCGTCGACGATGGCGTGATCGTAGAGCCAGGGCAGCAGCGCCAGCTTGTCGACGGGAAGGCGGATCGTCGTTTCGGTCATCACGCCGGAGAGGCGGCGGCTGATTTCGTCCATCAGCGTATCAACACCCTCGCCGCTGACGGCGGAAACCGCCACCACGTTGCTGGCGCCTGATGATTTCTGCACCATGGCGTCGTGGACCTCCGGCTCCAGCCGGTCGATCTTGTTCCAGACCTCGATCAGCCGTTTGTCGGCTTCGGCCTCGTCGATGCCGAGGTCGTTCAGGATGCGCATCACGTCGGAGCTCTGCGCCTGGTTGTCGGCATCGGACATGTCGCGGACATGCAGAATGAGATCGGCTTCCAGCACCTCTTCCAAGGTCGCGCGGAAGGCGGCCACCAGATGGGTCGGCAGGTCGGAGATGAAGCCGACGGTGTCGGACAGGATGACCGTGCGGCCGTGCGGCAGCTTCATGCGCCGAAGCGTCGGGTCGAGCGTGGCAAAGAGCATGTCTTCGGCCAGCACGCCGGCGCCGGTGATGCGGTTGAACAGCGTCGACTTGCCGGCATTGGTATAGCCGACGAGTGCTACGATCGGGTGCGGCACCTTGCGGCGCTTGGCGCGATGCAGTTGGCGGGTGCGCACGACCTGCTCCAACTCGCGTTCGAGCTTGATGATGCGGTCCTGCAGCATCCGCCGGTCGGCCTCGATCTGGGTTTCGCCGGGGCCGCCCATGAAGCCGCCGCCGCCGCGCTGGCGTTCAAGGTGGGTCCAGCTTCTGACCAGCCGGCCTTTCTGATAATTCAGGTGGGCGAGATCGACCTGCAGCGTGCCTTCCTTGGTGGAGGCGCGGCGGCCGAAGATTTCGAGGATCAGGCCCGTCCGGTCGATGACCTTGGCGTTCCATTCCTTTTCGAGATTGCGCTGCTGCACCGGCGTCAGCGGATGATCGACGATGACGAGACCGGAATCGCGCTCGTTGAGCAGCGCCTTGATCTCCTCGATCTTGCCGGTGCCGAGCAGCGTCGCCGGTCTCGGGTCGTTGACTGGCACGACCTGGCCATTGACCACATCGAGATCGATCGCCAGGGCAAGCCCGGTCGCCTCTTCGAGCCGGCTTTCCGGCGTGCGGGTCGAGGCCGATTCGCTCTGGCCGCCGCGGCTGCGCGACTTCAGAACCGGCACGACGACAGTCGCGCGCATGTCGTCCCTGTGCTTGGCGGCCTCAGGGATGATCGAATCGTTCTTGGTATCGCGTGTCGAAATGACGGCTGATCCTGTTAGGACGCTGCTTCTTCGCTCTCGAACATCTGCATCGGCTGGCCCGGCATGATCGTCGAGATCGCATGCTTATACACGAGCTGCGAATGGCCGTCACGGCGAAGAAGAACACAGAAATTGTCAAAAGACGTAACAACGCCCGTGAGTTTCACGCCGTTGATCAAAAAGATTGTCAGGGAAATCTTTTGCTTGCGAACAGTATTAAGAAATAAGTCCTGCAGATTCTGAGAACGTTCCGCCATCGCGCCGCTTCTTTCTTTATTGCCGACCCGATCTGGCCGGTAGAATACCAATCAACCTCTCCATGCAAGACCGGCGGCACCCTCATTCCACCTGTCCAGCAAATCTTGGTATCAAATCGCAATCTTTTCCGCAACGTCGAAAAAGGCCTCGCGGACTTTCTGCGAAACGCTGCCCGGATGGCCGTTGGCGATGGCCTGGCCGTCGACGGAAACGACCGGAAAACAAATACTTGTTGCTGCGGTGAGGAAGACCTCGCGAGCAGTGAGCATCTCGGAAACGGAGAAATTCCGCTCCGCGATCTTCAAGCCCAGCCTGGCTGCGACATCCATCAGCGTGGTGCGGGTAATGCCGCGCAGGATGCCGTGTTCGGCCGGGCGGGTGACCAGCGTTCCATCGGGATCGACGATCCAGACATTGGTCGCCGCCCCTTCCTTCACCATGCCGTCGGCGTCGACATAGATCGCCTCCTGGGCGCCCGCCTCCTTGGCCTGCTGGCGGGCCATGGCATTCGGCAGCAGGCCGATGGATTTGATGTCGACGCGGTCCCAGCGATTGTCGGCAACGGTAATCGCCCTGATGCCGTTGGCATTCTTGGCGGCAATGATTTTGGGATCGGTGCTCTTGGCGGTGATCACGAGTGAAGGCGGCGTGCCCTCGGCCGGAAAGACATGATCGCGCCGCGCGACACCGCGCGTCACTTGCAGATAGAAAAGCCCGTCGCGCACGTGGTTGCGGCGCAGCGTCTGGCGAATGACTTGGGTCAGCGCCGCCCGGCCCATCGGCCAGGTAATGCGCAACTCGCTGAGCGAACGGTCGAGACGGTTCAGATGGCGGGTGAGATCGACGATATAGCCGTGGCGGACCTCGCAGACCTCATAAACGCCGTCGGCGAACTGGTAACCGCGATCCTCGATATGCACGCTGGCATCGGAATGCTTGACGTAGCGGCCGTTCACATAGGCAATTCTCGGCATGGGAAACCTGGTCTTCGGAAAGCGATAAGGGAATGCGGCGGGGCAATGGCCCCGCCGGAAAGGATCAGACGCCGAGCGACTTCAGCTTGCGGTGCAGTGCCGAACGCTCCATGCCGACGAATTCGGCGGTGCGCGAGATATTGCCGCCGAAGCGGTTGATCTGGGCGATCAGATAGTCCTTCTCGAACATCTCGCGGGCTTCGCGCAGCGGCAGCGTCATGATGTGATAATCGTTCTTGGCCGACACCTTCGGCAGCATGTCGCCGAGGTCGGTCGGCAGCATGTCGGCAGTGATCGGCGCATCCGGCCCATCGGTGCGGGCCAGAATCATCAGCCGCTCGATATTGTTGCGCAGCTGGCGGATGTTGCCCGGCCAGTCATGTGCCTGCAGTACGGCCATGGCGTCGTCGCCGATGCGGCGCGGACGGATGCCGGCCTGCTCGGAAATCTGGCGCATCAGTTGGTCGACGAGGAAGGGAATGTCTTCGCGCCGCTCGGCAAGTGCGGGCACACGCACCGGTACGACGGCGAGGCGATGATAGAGATCCTCGCGGAACCATCCCTCGGTGATGCGGCTCTCGAGATTATAGGCGGTCGAAGAGATGATCCGGACATCGACTTTGACGCGCTTGGAACCGCCGACGCGCTCGAACTGCTGATCGACCAGGACGCGGAGAATCTTGTTCTGCGTCTCGCGCGGCATCTCGCCGACTTCGTCGAGATAGAGGATGCCGCGATGGGCTTCCTCGAGCGCGCCGATCTTGCGCGCCTGGCCGGGCGTGCCCTCGGTGCCGAACAGCGCCACCTCCATGCGATCGGGCGTGATGTTGGCAGCGTTGATCGCCACGAAGGGGCCGTTGGCGCGAGCCGACTTCTTGTGGATCATCCGCGCCACGAGTTCCTTGCCGGAGCCGGATGCGCCGAGGATCATGATGCGGCTGTTGGTCGGCGAGACCTTCTCGATCGTCTGGCGCAGCTGCGACACGGCGACCGATGTGCCGATCAGTTCCAGTGCGTCGCCGGTGCGGCGCTTCAGCTCGGAGACTTCGCGCTTCAGCTTGGAATTTTCAAGCGCCCTTTCGGCAATCAGGATCAGCCGGTCGGCCTTGAAGGGCTTCTCGATGAAATCGAAGGCGCCGCGCTTGATCGCCGAGACGGCGGTCTCGATATTGCCATGGCCTGAGATCATCACCACGGGCAGATCCGGATGACGGGTCTTGATCTCGTCGAGCAGCGACAGGCCATCGAGCTTGCTGCCCTGCATCCAAATATCGAGGAAGATCAGCCGCGGCACGCGGTCGGAGATCGCCGCCAGTGCGCTGTCGCTGTCATGGGCCGTGCGCGTTTCGTGTCCCTCGTCGGAGAGGATGCCGGAAACGATCTCGCGAATATCGTGCTCGTCGTCGACGACGAGAATATCAGAGGCCATAAACGCTTTCCTTGTCATTGGCTGCGGGAGCGGAGGGCGTCGGATCCCGGCGTGGCAGATGCACGCGGATCATGGCCCCTCTTCCCCGATCAAAATCGGCGGGCGCATCGTGCAGCTCGAGCTGCCCGCCATGTTCCTCGATGATCTTCTTGACGATGGCGAGACCGAGACCGGTGCCCTTCTCGCGCATCGTCATATAAGGCTCCAGAATGCTGTGGCGGTTCTCCACCGGCAGGCCGCGGCCATTGTCGATGACATCGACGGTGAAGCGGTCGCGGCCGGCATCGAAGGCGGCGCGAACGAGAATCTTGCGTTCGTCCCGTTCGTCGCTCGGAACGGCTTCGATCGCTTCCACGGCATTCTTGATTAGATTTCCGAAAGCCTGGCCGAGCATGCGGCTATCGAACAGGCCCTCCAGCGGCTGCTCGCCGAAATCCTGCGCAAAGCTGACGTGATGATTGCCCATCTCGCGCAGGAAGATTGCGTCGCGCAGAATATCGCGCAGGTCGCTCGGTTCCTTGGTCGGCTTCGGCATGCGGGCGAAGGCGGAGAATTCGTCGACCATGCGGCCGATATCGCCGACCTGGCGGATGATCGTCTCGGTGCATTGGTCGAAGACGGTGCGGTCGGCCTGGTCGATCTGCTTGCCGTAACGCCGCTGGATGCGCTCGGCGGAAAGCTGGATCGGCGTCAGCGGGTTCTTGATCTCATGAGCGATGCGTCTTGCGACGTCGCCCCAGGCGGTCGAGCGCTGGGCGATGACGAGGTCGGTGATGTCGTCGAGCGTAATCACATAGGATTCGCTCATATCGCGCACTTCCTCGCGGGTGACCTGCACGCTTAGCGTCCTGACCGTGCCGCCGCGCACCAGCGCGATCTGCTTGCGGAAATCGCCGCGATGACGTGACGCCGCCTCGGTCAGCACCTGATCGACCTCAGGGGCGATGTCGGCCAGTTGCTTGCCGAGCATCTCGTCGGCTGACAGCGACATCAGCGTCTCGGCCGAACTGTTGACGATGGCGATGCGGCGGTCCTGCTCGACGCCGATGACGGCGGCGGTAACACCCGACAGCACCGCTTCGATGAAGCGGCGGCGGTCATCGACCTCGTCCTTTGCCTCGAGGATCTCGTCGCGCTGCGTGCGGATTTCCGAGATCATCTTGTTGAAGGTGCGCGACAGATTGGCGACGTCGCCATCGACGGAATGCACCGGCACGACGATATCCATATTGCCCGATGCCACGCTGTCGGCCGCCGTGATCAAGAGCCGGATCGGCCGGACAATGCGGTCGGCCACCGCGATCGCCGTCCAGATCGCTGCGAGCAGCACGATCAGCGCGAAGCCGATGTAGAGCACGGCGAAAGCGATCTGCAACGAGAAGCGGTTGGCTTCCATCGATCGATATTCGGTGGCGTTCTCCTCCATCATGCGCATGGCGCCCATGACCTTGGGATCGACGGCGCGCACCGTATAGAGGAAGGTGCCCGGGATGGCGTCGAGCTTGATGATGGCGCCGACGAGGTTGGTGACGCCGGGCGGAATCAGCGTCGGCTGGCCGGCCGCGGCCTTCTCGAGCGCGTCCTGCGGGATTGCCGGCAACGGCTTTTCGGTGGTGATGTCGGCCTGGACGACGACCGAACCGTCGCGCTCGACGAGGAAGGAGCCGAGCAGGCCGCGGCCCCTCGCCTGGCGCGTCATCAGGTCGGCAAAGCCCGTCCTGTCGAGGCTGTAAAGCGCGCGGTTGCGCTCCAGGTCGTTGGCCATGGAAACCGTCTGCCCCTGCAGATAGCTGGCGTTTTCCATCATATAGGCCTGGCCGATATTGCGCGACGAGCTGACGATCGACTGGGTGCGCAATGCAAACCAGCGGTCGAGGCCGGCGTTGAGCGTGATGCTGGCGAAGATAGCGACGAGGATCGCCGGCGTGATCGCGACGATCGAGAACAGCACGACGATGCGGATATGCAGGCGGGCGGCTGCCCGGCCGCGGGTCCGCGCCTTAAGCAGCCTTGCCACCTCGCGGGCGATCAGCGCCAGCAGCGTCAGGACGAAGAAGGAATTGACGATTACCGAGGTGATGACGACATGCGACGTCGGCGCGATCGGTGTAAGGCCGAGCAGCACAAACAGGGTCGCGGTGGCGCAGAGGAGCGCGCCGCCGGCAAGCACCAGGCCGGGCACGGCGAAAAGGGCGCGCCGATCGGTCACCGTGGTCACCGCCTCGCCCGCCGCCGGCGGCGATACCCCATCCTGCGTCATTCGGCCTCTCTTCAGACGGCACCCGCCGCCCTCGCCATCCGATCGAAACCAAAGAACGCCGGCTTAAAAAGCCAGCGCTGCAACGACTCGATCGGGAGCGAATGTCCAAAACCCTGCGTGACCTTTAAGCAACGCATTGTGGCGAAAATGCAACGCACCCGGTCACATTGTCAAGCCGCACTGAGCAGCCAGTCACGATAGCCTTTAGTCGCGGAAAGCTCGTCGAAGAATATATTCAACAGTAGTCGGTACTGGCGCACAGATTGGGATCAAACCGCGCTGCATTTGTTCAACGTCGGTGAGCAAAGTCCGGTCGTGGAGAGCGCCGCCCGGCTTGTCTTTCGATCGATCTCGTTTGAGAAGACAAAGCATTGCCGTTCGGCTCTCGTCGAACTCCTCTGACACGGCGGCCAACTCCGGTTCTGACAGACCGAGAAATTTTCCGCAGTTTTCAGAATCGCAAATTTTGAAAGGTTTGTTCAAGAAGGCCTCGACCGCTGATTTTTGGGTCGAATAGACAGGATCGCTTTTTACTAAATCGTGGAACGCGTTAAGATCGCCCCGCATTATCCTTGGGGCGAGATCGAAACCCCACGCCGCGAATACCACGCCCCAACTAAAGTATCCAAGATTGAGTATGGCCGTTTCGCAGGCAGCACGTTCCCCGTCACGGTACTGATTGCAGTCTTGCAGTTTTACTGCCCGAAATATCTTTGGAATTTGCAACGTTTCTTTGCCGCTAAATGCAACGGCCATCGTCGAGTACGTCATGATGGAGACGGAAGCGATAGGGCCGTAACGACAGATGCGGTGCTGAAACCTGGAGATCGTTTGGCTGTACTCGAAGTTGGCTCCGCCATCATAGTTCACCTATATTGCCCGCACTTCCTGTTTTGATGAATCGCGTGCAAATATTTCCCTGCAGGGCCGCACCTATTAGAAGTCATCGGGCCCGTACGCGAGCGCTACTAAATCACGACGATTTCCGCATGTCTAATCCAATTGATTTCCGCACGCGTCCATCTTCACGTAATAAGCCGCCGGCATTCCAAAATACGATCCGTTCGAACGATTCTCTTTGATGAATTGAATCTTGACGATCCTGGCCACAGTTCTCGTCATATACTCGCTGAAACTTTCCGGAGTGAAGTAATCATTGGGATTTCCGCGGTATATGCTGCAGCACTCCGGATTATCCGATATGAATTTCCCCGCAAAAATATAATTCGATTTCAAGCTTGAGGATTGCCGATAATACGGGGAATTTTTTGAGGCCTGGATGCTTTGAGATACGGCTGCTCGTATAAATTCGCCGTCACTCAGCGGCCCTCGATCACCGCAATCATACACACCCTCCCACGTATGGCCTGCGGTTTTGTACCGGATAAACGTCCAGGCACTGGTTAGGAATAGGGCCGCCAGCAAGGTCAGGAAAACTCTCAATGCATTGCTCCCCCAAAAGCCTCAACTCACATAGGCTTTCGTCACCGCATAAATGACAACGGGAATAATGAATATTGCAATGACGACCATCCAAGCCTGCCTATAAAGCTGGAACCTATTCTTCAATTCCAACGGAATAAGCGGGCTGTTCGGGTCTATTTGGGGGAGTGCCTTCGAGCTTTTAGTGACAAGATTCGGCCCGTATTTGTTGATCTTATTTGTCAGTTGCTCGAAAGCGATGAGCATGCAGACATGAAAAATCGCTGCCGCGATAAGACATCCGACCGCGAAGACTTCCAAGAAATGCATCACCCCACCTGCCTCCGCGCGCTTCGCCACCGTTTCGCTCTACGATTGTGGTCTGGCTCGTAGAGGGAATTCTGTCTCATCTAAAGCGCGTCGCGATCTGCGGATACGCTTCGCGCTTTAGATCTTTATTTCTACGCATACCGTTGGCAGCACCCACGGCACAGCCTTGCGCCGTAGGCTCTAGAATCGACGCGGGGCTTCCGGTTTGTTTCCAACAATTGTGTCGATCCGGTTCATTACCTCAGGCGTCATCTTCTGCCTGTGCGAAAGGGCGGCCAGATTGTCCTGCAGCTGGCTGGCGCGCGAGGCGCCGAGAATGACTGTGGAGACGTTGCGATTGGCGAGGCACCACAAAAGTGCGAGATGGGTGATCGACATGCCGATCTCATCGGCGAGCTTTGCCAGTTCACCAACCTGTTTGAGTTGGGCGCGGGCCGCATCGCTCGACCATCTTTCCTTCAGCCACTCGTAACCCGGCAGGTTCATGCGGCTGTCGGCCGGCACACCGTTATTGTATTTGCCGGTCAGGACGCCCGAGGCGAGCGGCGACCAGATCGTGGTGCCGAGGCCGATCAGCTCGTAGAGCGGGAGGTAATCAGCCTCGACCTTCTGGCGTTCGAAGATGTTGTATTGCGGCTGCTCCATGGTCGGCGGCGTGATGCGCAAGTCGCGGGCAACGGCGTAGGCTTCCGTCAGTTGCTGCGCCGACCATTCCGACGTCCCCCAGTAGAGCACCTTGCCCTGGGCGACGAGATCGTGCATCGCCCGGACGGTTTCCTCGACCGGCGTGTCGATATCCGGGCGGTGGCAGAAATAGAGGTCGAGGTAGTCGACCTGAAGCCTCTTGAGCGCCGCGTGGCAGGCATCGGTCACATGCTTGCGCGACAGGCCGCGCTGCGTCGGCTTCTGGCCACCCCAGAAAACCTTGCTCGAGACGACAAAACTGTCGCGGCTCCAGCCAAGCGACTTGAGCGCCTCGCCCATGACGATCTCAGACTTGCCGCTTTCATATCCTTCGGCATTGTCGAAGAAGTTCACCCCGTTGTCATAGGCAAGTTTCATCAGGTCGACGGCGTCGCCGCCGTTGACCTGCTTGCCGAACGTGACCCATGAGCCGAAGGAGAACTCGCTCACCTGCAGACCCGACTTACCCAAACGACGATATTCCATCATGCAGCTCCCGAAATTATGAAACTGGGCCGGCCGATACCGGCGCCGCGCGATCGATCGACGACCGACTGGCGTAATCTATGGCATGAACGGCGATATGCGAGGAGGTTCCGCAAAGAAAAAGGGCGCTCGACGACATCAGCCGGAGCGCCCGTTGCATGCAATCGACGACGTTTGCGGCGGAGGTCGACAGCAGCAAAGGGAGATGACGAGATTCGGAACGGATTGGCAACATGGAAATGGAACTGGGACGCTATCGCCAGCCGATCGACCCCTGTCATCCACTTGTTATCCACAGCCTATCCACAGGCGCCGCGGCCACGACCGCAGCAACTTCAATGACATTCGTCCGACGGCAAACCGCACGTCGCAAATGCTCTGTGACTGTTGAATGACACTGCGCTTTTGTTTGTCCGCCCGGATATAAACCGCGGCCCAGCTCGGCTAGATTCAATTCTCTTCCCGACCGTGGCGGCGGACGCCGGGAGGAAGTGGGCGGCGGGCAACATGAGGGCCCGCCGCCCTCTTTTCATTCAGGCGGTGCGAGAACTTCTGTAGACCGAGACACCGAGCTCCCTGATCTTCTTGCGCAAAGTGTTGCGGTTGAGACCGAGAAGATCGGCTGCCTTGATCTGGTTGCCGCGTGTTGCCGTCAGCGCAGCGAGAATCAGCGGATATTCCATTTCCGTCAGCACGCGGTCATAGAGGCCGGGCGGCGGCAGGTTTTCGCCGAAACCCGAGAAGTAGGTGCGCATGTTCTCTTCGACGGCCTGCGCGATCGTCATCGAGCCGCTGCGGATCGGCCCCTTGTCGATCGGGCTGTCGGGCACGTCGGAGCGCAGTTCGGCGTCGATGATCTCGCGGGTGATGACATCCTGCGGATAGAGCGCCATCAGACGGCGGATGAGATTTTCCAGCTCGCGGACGTTGCCCGGCCAGGCGTAGGCCTTCATCAGTTCCAGCGCTTCCTGGTCGAAGCGCTTGGAGCCGAGACCTTCCTTTTCCGCCTGCTGGATAAAATGGCGAACGAGATCGGGAATATCCTCGGCGCGGTCGCGCAGCGGCGGCAGGCGCAGCGGCACGACGTTGAGGCGGTAATAAAGATCCTCGCGGAACAGGCCCTGGTTGATCGCCTGCTTCAAATCCTTGTTGGTGGCGGCGACGATGCGCACATCGGTGCGGATCGGCGTGCGGCCGCCGACGGTGGTGTATTCGCCCTGTTGCAGCACGCGCAGCAGCCGCGTCTGGGCATCCATCGGCATGTCGCCGATTTCATCAAGGAAGAGCGTGCCGCCTTCGGCCTGCTCGAAGCGGCCGGTCGAGCGGGTCTGCGCGCCGGTGAAGGCGCCCTTCTCATGGCCGAAGAGTTCAGATTCGATCAGGTCGCGCGGGATCGCCGCCATGTTGATCGCAACGAAGGGGCCATTGCGGCGCTTGCCGTAATCATGCAGCGCGCGGGCAACGAGTTCCTTGCCGGTGCCGGACTCGCCGGTGATCATCAGCGTCAGGTCGGTCTGCATCAGGCGGGCGAGCACGCGATAGATTTCCTGCATCGCCGCCGACCGGCCGACCAGCGGCATGCCGTCCTGTACGTCGTCTTCCAGCTTGGCGGGCTTGCGCTTCGGCTCGGCGAGCGCGCGGCCGATGATGCCGATCAACTCGGTGAGGTCGAAGGGCTTCGGCAGATAATCATAAGCGCCCTTCTCGGAAGCCTTGATGGCAGTCATGAAGGTGTTTTGCGCACTCATGACCAAGACCGGCAGTTCGGGACGCGCCTTCTTGATGCGCGGCAACAGGTCGAAGGCGTTTTCGTCGGGCATCACCACATCGGTGACGACCAGATCGCCCTCACCTGCCGAAATCCAGCGCCAGAGGGTAGCGGCGTTGGAGGTGATGCGAACGTCATAGCCGGCGCGGCTCAGAGCCTGGTTGAGCACGGTCCGGATGGCCGCATCATCATCTGCAACGAGGATCGTAGCTGTCATCGAGAAGGTCCTGTCGAGCTTGCGGAAGAGGCGTCTTCGAGCGAGGCGTCCTTCGACACCGGCATGAGGACGCGGAATGTCGTGCGGCTGTTCTGGCTGTCGCATTCGATGATGCCGCCGTGATCGCCGATGATCTTGGCGACGAGCGCCAGGCCGAGGCCGCTGCCGTTCGTCTTGGTGGTGATGAAGGGATCGAAGAGGTGCGGCAGCAGATCGGCGGGAACGCCGGGGCCATTGTCGTGGACGCAGAATTCGAGCGGCAGCGAAATTTTCTCGCGCGTGCCGGCGACCGAGAGACGTATGCCGGGGCGATAGGCCGTCGTCAGCATGATCTCGCCATCCGGCCGGTCGCCGACCGCTTCGGCGGCGTTCTTCACCAGATTGAGGAAGACCTGGACGAGCTGGTCGCGATTGGCATAGACGGCCGGCAACGACGGGTCGTAACTCTCGGTGACACGGATGTTGCGGGCAAAACCTGCCTTGGCGACCGCCTTCACATGATCGAGCACGGAATGGATATTGACCGGCATGCGGTCCACAGGGCGTTCGTCGGAAAAAACCTCCATGCGATCGACCAGCGAGACGATGCGGTCGGTTTCATCACAGATCAGTCGGGTCAGCGCCCGGTCGTCGTCGACCGCCGACTGCTCGAGCAACTGGGCTGCGCCCCGGATGCCGGAGAGCGGGTTCTTGATTTCGTGCGCCAGCATCGAAGCGAGGCCGGTCACCGAGCGGGCGGCGGCGCGGTGCGTCAGCTGCCGGTCGATCTTGTCGGCCATCGAGCGTTCCTGAAAGACGATGACGACGGCGCCGGGCTCGCTGAGCACCGGGGCGACGTAAAGGTCGACGAGCTTGTCCTGGCCGAGGCGGGGCGAGCTCAGGTCGACACGATATTCGTTCACCGGCGCCTTGCGCTCGCGCACCTGGTCGATCAGGGCAAGCAGCGGGCTGCCGAAGGGAATGAAGGTCGAGATCCGGTAACGCGCCAGATGCGAGGCGCTGGCGCCGAAGAAGGCCTCCGCCTCCCAATTGGCGAAAACGACGAAGCCGGATTCGTCGACCATGATGACGGGGTTCTGGATGGCGTTGAGCACGGCCATGGCGACGGTTCCGCCGGCGTGATCGAGCGGAGAAGTCGTATCCTTCGTCATGCCGCCTCCCGGCTATCGACAACTGCGGATGCCAGCGCATCGTAAAGGCGCGCGGTCACCTCGCGCGGATCGCGCGAGGTCATGATGCCGGCCTTTTCATCGCCGGCGATATCAGGTGCGAAACGCTGGAGATACCAGCCGAGATGCTTGCGGGCATGGCGGATCGCCACCGCCTCGCCGTAGAAATCCAGCATCATGCGGTAATGTTCGACGGCGATATCGGCAATCTCCTCGGGTCGCGGCGCGGCCGCACCAGCGATGACGCCGGCATGCCACGGCCTACCCTGGCAGCCCCTGCCGACCATCACGGCATCGGCGCCGGAGCGGCGCAGGATTTCCTGCGCGTCCGCAGCGGTCTCCACATCGCCGTTGGCGGCCAGCGGAATGGAGATCACCTCGCGGACGTGACGGATCGCATCCCAATCGGCGCGGCCTTCATAGAATTGCATGCGGGTGCGGCCATGTATGGTGACGAGCTGAATGCCGGCCGCCTCGGCGCGGCGCGCAATCTCGGGCGCGTTGATCGAATTCTCGTCCCAGCCGAGGCGCATCTTCAGCGTCACCGGAATGTCGACGGCCTTGACGGTCGCCTCGATGAGGCCGAGCGCGTGATCGGGATCGCGCATCAGCGCCGAGCCGGAATAACCGCCGATCACCTTCTTAGCCGGGCAGCCCATGTTGATGTCGATGATATCGGCGCCGTGATCGGCTGCGATCTTTGCCGCCTCTGCCATCCAGTGCGGCTCTCGGCCGGCAAGCTGCACCATATGCGGCCGGAATCCCGCGGCCTTCAGCCGCGACCAGGATTCGGCCGTATCGTTGACGAGCTCGCGGCTCGCCACCATTTCGGTGACGACGAGGCCGGCGCCGAAGCGCCAGGCGAGTTCGCGAAAGGGCATGTCGGTGACGCCGGACATCGGCGCCAGCACAACGCGGTTCCGCACGGAGACATCTCCTACTCGGAAAGGCGCTGCGAGGTCCTTGGAAATCAATTGATTATCTTTCAGGCAAACCATGGAACTGCATTATTTTTAGCCATTGTTCCCTGTCTTGCCAAGGGGGCTCGGATCGGAATCGATATTTTTCGGGCAGATGCTGGAAAAGGCCAAAGCAAGAGGTTAGAGCACTGCGGTCAATTCCGCATAATTTAGGGGATTTATGCTGCAAATGCCTTCCAAGCAACCGATATCGGCAGGAATTGTCATCGTTGCCGCCGGCCGCGGCGAGCGCGCAGGATCCTCCAAGGAAGGCCCCAAGCAATATCGCCTGATCGGCGGCAAGCCGGTTATCGTCCATACGCTTGAAAACTTCATGACATGGGAAGCCACGACCGAGATCGTCGTCGTGATACATCCCGACGACGAGGCGCTATTTGCCAAGGCGTTCCGCCATATCATTTCCGCAACGCCGATCACAACGGTGCATGGGGGTCCGACCCGGCAGCAATCGGTGCTGGCTGGCCTCAGATATCTCAAGGACAAGCAAATCAGCCATGTGCTGATCCACGATGCGGTGCGACCGTTCTTCGACAACGCGCTTCTCGACCGCATTGCCGCGACCCTTGGCGACGGCGCTCAAGCGGTGCTGCCGGCGATCCCGGTCACCGACACGCTGAAACGCGTCGACAGCGCCGGTACCGTGCTGACCACGGTTTCGCGCGAGCATGTCTACGCGGCGCAGACGCCGCAATCCTTCGCTTTCGGAACGATTCTCGATGCGCATGAGAGGGCCGCGGCGAGCAGGCGAAGCGATTTCACCGACGACGCCTCGATCGCGGAATGGGCGGGCATTCCGGTGACGATCGTCGAGGGGACGGCCGACAACGTCAAGCTCACGGTCAAGAGCGATATCGCCATGGCCGACGACAAGCTGTCGATCTCGTCGCTTCCGGACGTGCGCACCGGCAACGGTTACGACGTGCACCAACTCGAAGCCGGCGACGGCGTCACGCTCTGCGGCGTGTTCATTCCGCATGACCAGAAACTTAAAGGCCATTCGGATGCTGACGTCGCGCTGCATGCGTTGACCGACGCGCTGCTTGCCACCTGCGGCGCCGGCGATATCGGCGATCATTTCCCGCCATCCGATCCGCAGTGGAGGGGCGCGGCCTCGCGGATCTTCCTCGAGCATGCCGCCCGGATCGTGCGCGAGCACGGCGGCACGATCATGAATGCCGATGTCTCGCTGATCGCCGAGGCGCCGAAAGTCGGCCCGCATCGCCAGGCCATGCGGGCAAAACTGTCGGATTATCTCGGCATCGATATAGAGCGCTGCTCGGTCAAGGCGACGACCAACGAGACGATCGGCTTCGTCGGCCGGCGCGAAGGTATCGCCGCGATCGCCACGGCGACCGTCGTCTATCGCGGGGGGAAACGATGAGTCTTTTCCCGCAGGATATTCTGTCAGCGGCAGAGACGATCATCCGCGATTTCACCGCCGCCGGGCTGATGGTCTCGACTGCAGAATCATGTACCGGCGGGCTGATATCAGGCGCACTGACCGAGATATCCGGCTCCTCCGCCGTCGTCGATCGCGGCTTCGTCACCTATACCAATACCGCCAAGATCGAACTGCTCGGGGTACAGGAGCAAACGCTACTCAGCTTCGGAGCCGTCTCCGAAGAGACCGCGCGGCAGATGGCCCACGGCGCCCTCTTCCGCTCGCGCGCCGCGATCGCCATCGCCGTCACCGGCATTGCCGGCCCCGGCGGCGGATCGGCGGAAAAACCCATCGGCCTGGTGCATCTCGCCGCCAAGTCACGCAGCGGCGCACTGATCCATCGGAAAATGCTCTATGGCGATATCGGCCGCAGCGAGGTTCGGCTGGCAACGGTCCGGACGGCGCTTGATATGGTGCACTCGCTGCTCGCCGGCTGATTGCCTCATCAGACCGCCGCGTAGATCTTGCCCGCGCGCGTTTCGAAGGCTTCGGTGAACATGCGGAAGGCACGGTCGAACATCGAGCCCATCAACGCCCCGAGAATGCGGCTCTTGAACTCGTAATCGATGAAGAAATCGACGGTGCAGCCGCCGGTCGTCGTCTCGGCGAAGTGCCACCGATTTTCGAGATACCGGAACGGGCCATCGATATATTTGACCTCGATGACGCGCTCGGCACGGTTCAGCAGCACCTGCGTCGTGAAGGTCTCGCGGATCGCCTTGTATCCCACCGTCATGTCGGCAACGAGCAGGATCTTGCCGTCGCGCTCCTTGCGGCTTCTGATGGCGAGGGCTTCGCAGAGCGGCAGAAATTCGGGATAGCGCTCGACATCGGCAACGAGATCGAACATCTGATCGGGCGTGTGCGGGACGGGGCGATGGGTTTCGAATTGCGGCATAGGCGGCACTTAAGCGGGCGGGCCGAGAAGATCAAGAAGCTCACGCATCTGGCGGCGGGATTTTAGCTGCAGAACGGGTATGCCGGGGCCGTGCGCGGCGATGCCGGCGACATGCTCCCGAAGTGCTGCCTCAATCAGGGGCACGGCGTCCCGCTCGAAATTCCAGATATAGGCGAGTGCGCCGAGGGAGAGGCGTTCTGGACAGCCGGCAGGCAGCTCGGGACGGTTGCGCCCGAAATAACGCAATGCTCTTGAGACGGCGCCGTAGAGGCATGCATATCTGGGCAGACGAAGCCAAATGACGACATCAGCGCGCGGCAGGCGAAGATGGAAGGAACTGAGGCCGGTTCCATCCATGATCCAGCGCTCTTCCGCCACCGCCTTGGCGATCAGGCGATCGATCTCGTCGCGCGGTCTCTTTCTCCAGCCCGGCAGCCAGTAGAAGTCACGGTCCATGGAGATGTAGCGAAGGCCGAGCGCTTGCGAGAGCTGTTTTGCAATCGTGCTCTTGCCGCTGCCGGGGCAGCCGATGACCAGGATGCGGTCATAAAGCGGCATCGAATCCTACTCAGCGGCGATCAGTAGCTTCTTCTCGCGCGCCGCTCTCAGCCGGGCGAAATCGTCGCCGGCGTGATGGGACGAGCGGGTCAGCGGGCTGGAGGCGACCATCAGGAAGCCCTTGCTGTAGGCGACGGTCTCGTAGGACTTGAATTCGTCTGGTGTGACGAAGCTTTCGACCTTGTGGTGTTTGCGGGTCGGCTGCAGATACTGGCCGACCGTCAGGAAGTCGACATCGGCAGTGCGCAGGTCGTCCATCAGCTGCAGCACCTCGTTGCGCTCCTCGCCGAGGCCGACCATGATGCCCGATTTGGTGAACATGGTGGGATCGAGTTCCTTCACCCGTTGCAGCAGGCGGACAGAATGGAAATACCGGGCACCGGGGCGAACTGTCAGATAGTTGCCGGGGACCGTTTCCATATTGTGGTTGAAAACGTCGGGTTTGGCGGCGACGACGCGCTCCAGCGCACCCGGCTTCTTCAGGAAGTCGGGCGTCAGGATTTCGATCGTCGTTGCCGGCGAGGCCGCGCGGATCGCCCAGATCACCTTTTCGAAATGTTCGGCGCCGCCGTCTTCAAGATCGTCACGGTCGACCGAGGTGATGACGACGTGGGATAGGCCCATCTCCTTGACCGCCTTGGCGACATTCTCGGGCTCGGCCATGTCGAGCGCATTCGGCTTGCCGGTGGCGACGTTGCAGAAGGCGCAGGCGCGGGTACAGATCTCGCCCATGATCATGAAGGTGGCGTGCTTCTTATCCCAGCACTCGCCGATATTCGGGCAGCCGGCCTCCTCGCAGACGGTGACGAGCTTGTGCTCCTTCACGATCGCGCGCGTCTCGGCATAACCCTTGGAGGTCGGCGCCTTGACGCGGATCCAGTCCGGCTTGCGCATGACCTCAGTATCGGGCCGATGCGCCTTCTCGGGATGGCGCACGCGCTTGGCGTCGGGATTGATCGTGTCGAGTATGGTCACCATTGCAGTTTCAGCTTTCTACCGCCCCTGTGCGGCAAATCATCAGGACCTAGCGCCGCACCAGCCGCGCAAGAAATATCAGCAGGCAGGCGCCAAGGAAACCCGTCACGAAGTAACCGAGCCTGCCGCCGACCAAGGCGAGGTGAAACTGCGCGAGGATGGCGCTTGCAACAACCGAGCCGACGATGCCGAGCACGATGTTCAGAAAAATCCCGTACCGCGCTTCCATCAGCTTGCCGGCCAGCCAGCCCGCAAGTCCGCCGATGATGATTGCCGAAATCCAGCCTACGCCTTCCATGCCTGCCCCTACCCTCAACTTGCCCTTCAGTTGCGCCTCAAGCGACCGCCCTGGCGATCAGCACCACGATAATGGCGCCGACCGTGGCGTGGATGATCTGCACGACCAGCGCGTTGTCAATGCCCAGTGATATGCCGAGCGCGCTGAACAGATAACCGCCGACGAAGGCGCCGATGATGCCGCTGAGCAGGCATCTGATCAAGCCGCCGCCACCGACGACCAGACTGGCGAGGAAGCCTGCAACCAGGCCAATCAGCAAAAACACCAGCAACGCCTGCGTCTCCATAGACATGATGATTTCCTTTCGTTTTTTCCAGCCCCCAGGGATGACCTAGGCCATCCTGAAGGACGGCTTCGCCGCCTCGGGATAGAGGGCAGCCGTGGAAATTATCAAGCGTTCAGGACGCGGCCATAGGCATCGAGCACCGCTTCCTTCATCGTTTCCGAGACGGTGGGATGCGGGAAGATGGTGTGCATCAGCTCTTCTTCGGTCGTTTCGAGGTTCATCGCGACGACGAAGCCCTGGATAAGCTCTGTGACCTCCGCACCGACCATATGGGCGCCGAGCAGCTCGCCGGTCTTCTTATCGAAGATCACTTTCACCATTCCCTGGTCTTCGCCGAGCGCGATCGCCTTGCCGTTCGCCGCAAAGGAGAACCGGCCGACACGGATGTCGCGGCCCAGTTCCTTGGCCTTGGCTTCGGTCAGGCCGACGGAGGCGACCTGCGGATTGCAATAGGTGCAGCCGGGAACTTTGCCCTTGTCTGTCGGATGAACATTCGGCAGGCCGGCGATCTTTTCGACGCAGACGACGCCCTCATGCTCGGCCTTGTGGGCCAGCATCGGCGGGCCGGCGACGTCGCCGATCGCATAGATGCCGGCGACATTGGTCTTGCCGTAACCATCGGCGACGACGCAGCCGCGATCGGTCTTGATGCCAAGCGCCTCGAGGCCGAGGTTTTCGATGTTGCCCTGAACGCCGACGGCCGAAATCATCCGGTCGGCGATGATCTGCTGGACTTTGCCATCTGACGTCTCGACATGAGCGGTGATGCTATTGGCACCCTTCTCGACCTTGGTGACCTTGGCGCTGGTGAAGATCTTGAGGCCGCGCTTCTCCAGCTGTTTGCGCGCGATGGCGGTGATTTCGGCATCCTCGACCGGCATGATGGTCGGCATGACTTCCACAACCGTGACGTCGACGCCCATCGAGCGGTAGAAGCTTGCGAATTCGATGCCGATCGCGCCGGAGCCCATGACGATCAGCGACTTCGGCAGCGCATCCGGCTTCAGCGCCTCGAAATAGGTCCAGATCAGCTTGCCGTCGGGCTCGATGCCGGGCAGTGCGCGCGGGCGGGCGCCGGTGGCGATGATGATGTGTTTGGCGCTATAGGTGCCCTCGCCCTTGACGTTCTTCGGCAGCGGGTGCTGCGGCTCGACGACGGGCTTCGACGATTTGCCGACGACGATCTCGCCTGGCTTGGTGATTTTTGCTTCGCCCCAGATGATGTCGATCTTGTTCTTCTTCATCAGGAAGCCGACGCCGGCATTGAGGCGGGCGGAGACGGCGCGCGAGCGGCCGACGACGGCCTTGGCATCCGGCTTGACCGTGCCGTCGAGAACAAGGCCGAAATCCTTGAAGTGATTGGCGTGATCCAGCACCTCGGCCGAGCGCAGCAGCGCCTTTGTCGGGATGCAGCCCCAGTTCAGGCAGATGCCGCCCATATGCTCGCGCTCGACGATCGCCGTCTTGAGGCCGAGTTGAGCGGCGCGGATGGCGGCGACATAGCCGCCGGGACCGGAGCCGATGATGATGACGTCGTAGGATTCAGCCATGTGTTTCCTGCCCTTTTGTTACGCTGCGCTGCGGGTCATGAGCACCCACGCGTGTCTCTTGCTGTTTTCGAAGAGCGGCACGGCATTGGCGCGCGCAGCCTCCAGGAATCCGTTTCTTCCATAAAGCGACAGAGCCGCCTCGTTATCACTTGCGGTAATGAGACTGACGGGGCGGCAATCCGCCCTTTCGATCTGATCGTCCAGCAGCCTCCGCCCGATGCCGATGCCGCGCAGATGGCGATAAACGCCGAGACTGCCTATGAACCAGCTTCCCACAACCGTTTTCTGCAAGGCGAGCATCGGCGCGGTCGCCGGAATCGTCGCCTCGATATTGCCTATCCTCTCGTCGAGCGCATGGCCGATCGCCACACCTGCGACCTCGCCATAGGCCTCGGCGATGACGGAATCCCGCCAGCCGCCGACAGCCTCCTCTTCGCTCATCTTCAACCGGCCCCGCTCCAGCGGCGTGTCGCTGACGCCATTCGCCACATCGGCGAACCAGAGCCAGGAGGCAAAACCGTGCGAAGCAATATCCGCCAGGATCGCCAGCTCCGAGGCATCCCGCCGTGAGGCCTGCCGCAGCGCGATGAAGGCGGCCATTCAGATCCCCAGCATCATCCGCACGATCGATTCCAGCCCGCGCCCGAGCGCCCGCGTATTCTCCGCATCGAGATGAATGCCGTCGATCGGCGTGGTCCTGGCGACGGAATTGCCGTCGAAGAAGCCGCAGCCGAGTTCGTCGGCAAGATCGCGATAAAGCGTTGCAAGCTTTGCCGATTCCTCGATGCCGCCGGGAAAGGATGCGGCGAAGGGAACGTTGCCCGTCGCGCAGATCGCCGGCGGCGCCACGATCAGGATCTCCGGTCCATCGAATTCGAAGGGCCAGGCATGATTGCGGATCAGCCGCACGAGGCGGCTGATGCCCTGGCAGGCGGCAAAGGCGGAACCGGCAACGACCGGCTTCATGTCGTTGGTGCCGAGCAGGAGGATGACGAGATCCAGCGGCGCATGCGTCTGCAGGATTGTCGGCAGGACGCGCGCACCGTTGCGGTCGCAATCGGCGAGGTGGTCGTCGAAAGCGGTCGTGCGACCGTTCAGGCCTTCAGCGATGACACGCGCCTCGCTGCCGAGCGCTGCCTGAAGCACGCTCGGCCAGCGATTCTTGTACTCATGACGGCCGATCGTCTCGGCGTCATAACCCCAGGTCAGCGAGTCGCCATAGCAAAGAACGGTCTTGCTCATTTCCGCCTCCGTTTTGCTATCAGACAAGCATGCCCATCGGGTTTTCGATGTAGCCCTTGAAGGCCTGGAGCAGCTCGGCGCCGAGCGCGCCATCGACGCAGCGATGGTCGGTCGACAGCGTCACCGACATCACGGTGGCGATCGCCATTTCGCCGCCCTTGACGACGACCCGCTGCTCGCCGGCGCCGACCGCGAGGATCGTCGCATGCGGCGGGTTGACGACGGCGGCGAAGTTCTTGACGCCCATCATGCCCATGTTGGAGACCGAGCTGGTGCCGCCCTGATACTCCTCGGGCTTCAGCTTGCGGTCCTTGGCGCGCTTGCCGAGATCGCGCATCTCGTTGGAGATGACCGACAGCGTCTTCTGCTCGGCCTTGCGGATGATCGGTGTGATCAGGCCGCCGGGGATCGAGACTGCGACGCCGACATCGGCGTGCTTGTGCTTGACCATGTTGTTGTCGGTCCATGACACGTTGGCGTCGGGCACGTCGCGCAGCGCCAGCGCCATGGCCTTGATGACCATGTCGTTGACCGAAAGCTTGTAGGCCGGGGCATTGTCCTTGCGCGGCGCCGCATCGTTGAGTTGGGCGCGTAGCGCCATCAGAGCATCGAGCTCGCAATCGACGCTGACGTAGAAATGCGGGATCGTCTGCTTGGATTCGACCAGGCGCCTGGCGATCGTCTTGCGCATGCCGTCATGCGGCACGAGCTCGTAGGAGCCCGGCTCGAAGAGCTTCAGCACGGCTTCCTCGGAAGCGCCCTTCGGCGCTGCGGCCGGAGCCGGAGCGGCGGCAGCCTGCGGCGCGGCAGCGGCCGGTGCGGGCGCGGCCTTGGCACCACCGCCGGCAACGGCAGCTTCGACGTCGCTCTTGACGACGCGGCCATGCGGACCGGAGCCGGCGACACCAGAAAGGTCGATACCGGCTTCCTTGGCCAGACGGCGGGCGAGCGGTGAAGAGAAGGTGCGGTTGCCATCGGCTGAAACCGACGCGGCTGCAGCGGCAGGAGCCGGTGCAGCCTCAGCCTTCGCCGGTGCAGCCTCGGCCTTAGGCACGGGGGCGGCCTCGGCCTTTGCCGGAGCGGCGGAAGCCGCGCCGCTTGCGGCAGCGGCGACATCTTCGCCATCGGCGGCGAGAACGGCGATCAGCGCATTGACCTTGACACCTTCGGTGCCGGCGGCAACGACGAGCTTGGCGACCGTGCCTTCATCGACGGCTTCGACTTCCATCGTCGCCTTGTCGGTCTCGATCTCGGCGATCACATCGCCAGACTTGACCGTGTCGCCTTCCTTGACCAGCCACTTGGAAAGATTGCCTTCTTCCATGGTCGGAGAGAGGGCGGGCATCGTGATATTGATCGGCATCGAAATACCCTCCCCTTATTTGTAGCAAACAGCCTTCACCGCATCGACGACTTCGCCGACGTTCGGAAGCGCCAGCTTTTCGAGATTGGCGGCATAAGGCATCGGCACATCCTTGCCGGCGATCGTCAGCACCGGCGCATCGAGATAGTCGAAGGCCTGCTGCATGACGCGGGTGGCGATTTCAGTGCCGACGGAGGACTGCGGATAACCTTCCTCGACGGTGACCAGACGGCCGGTCTTCTTGACTGATTCGATGACCGTTGGAAGGTCCATCGGGCGGATGGTGCGAAGGTCGATCAGTTCGACGTCGATGCTGAGCTTCTCCAGTTCGGCAACCGCCTTCGTCGCATAGGTCATGCCGATGCCGAAGGAGACGACTGTGACGTCCTTGCCCGGACGATGGATGCGGGCCTTGCCGATCGGCAGGACGAAATTGTCGAGCTTCGGCACGTCGAAATGCTGGCCGTAGAGAATTTCGTTTTCGAGGAAAATGACCGGATTCGGATCGCGGATCGCCGCCTTCAGCAGGCCCTTGGCGTCGGACGCCGTGTAGGGCATGACGACCTTCAGACCGGGAATGGCGCTATACCAGGCAGCATAGTCCTGGCTGTGCTGAGCGCCGACGCGGGCAGCAGCACCGTTCGGTCCGCGGAAGACGATCGGAGCGCCCATCTGGCCGCCGGACATATAGAGCGTCTTGGCGGCCGAGTTGATGATGTGGTCGATCGCCTGCATGGCGAAGTTGAAGGTCATGAATTCGACGATCGGACGCAGGCCGGCCATAGCAGCACCGACGCCGACGCCGGCAAAGCCGTGCTCGGTGATCGGCGTATCGATGACACGACGGGCTCCGAATTCCTGCAGCAGGCCCTGGGTGACCTTGTAGGCGCCCTGATATTCGGCGACTTCCTCGCCCATGACGAAGACGTCGTCGCTGGCGCGCATTTCTTCGGCCATGGCGTCGCGCAGCGCTTCGCGCACCGTCATCGATACCATTTCGGTGCCGGCCGGGATTTCCGGATCGTTCGGAACGACGGCCTTCGGCTCGGCCGGAAGCGGCGCGGAAGCGGAGCCGGTATTGGTCGGCTTCTCTTCCTGGGCAACCTGCGGAGCGGCGGCTGCAGCCGGTTTGGCGGCGGAGATATCCGCGGCTGATTCGCCCTCCTGCAGCAGCACGGCGATCTTGGTGTTGACCTTGACGCCTTCGGTGCCGGCATCGACGAGCAGCTTGCCGATGACGCCTTCGTCGACGGCTTCGACTTCCATCGTCGCCTTGTCGGTTTCGATTTCGGCAATCACGTCGCCAGAAGTGACCTTGTCACCTTCCTGCTTCAGCCATTTGGACAGCGTGCCTTCTTCCATCGTCGGAGAGAGGGCGGGCATGAGGATATCGATAGGCATGGGTTCCCTCCCCGATTAGAGCAGAATGTCGGTATAGAGCTCGGATGCATCCGGCTCCGGATCGGCCTGGGCGAAGTCGGCGCTGTCGGCGACGATGTCGCGGACATCCTTGTCGATCGCCTTCAAATCGTCTTCGGAGGCCCAGCCCTTTTCGATGAGGCGTGCCTTCACCTGTTCGATCGGGTCCTGCTCGGAGCGCATCTTCTGCACCTCCTCCTTGGAGCGATACTTCGCCGGATCGGACATGGAGTGGCCGCGATAGCGATAGGTCAGCATTTCGAGGATGATCGGGCCCTTGCCGGAGCGGCAATGTTCGAGCGCCTCGTCGGCCGCCGCTTTGACGGCGCGAACATCCATGCCGTCGACCTGGATGCCGGGGATGCCGAAGCCGGATCCGCGCAGCGAGTAGTTCGACTGAGCCGTCGCGCGGGCGGTCGAGGTGCCCATGGCGTAACGGTTGTTTTCGACAATATAGACAATCGGCAGCTTCCAAAGAGCGGCCATGTTGAAGCTCTCGTAGACCTGGCCCTGATTGGCGGCGCCGTCGCCGAAATAGGCGATCGAGACATTTCCGTTGCCGCGGTAGTGGTTTGCAAAGGCAAGGCCCGTTCCGAGCGAAACCTGGGCACCGACGATGCCGTGGCCGCCGTAGAAATGTTTCTCTTTCGAGAACATGTGCATCGAGCCGCCCTTCCCGTGGGAATAGCCGCTGCGGCGCCCGGTCAGTTCAGCCATGACGCCGCGTGCTTCCATGCCGGTCGCCAGCATATGGCCGTGGTCGCGATAGGCGGTGATAACCTGGTCGCCTTCCTTCTGCGCCATCTGCATGCCGACGACGACAGCTTCCTGACCGATGTAAAGGTGGCAAAAGCCGCCGATGAAGCCCATGCCGTAAAGCTGGCCGGCCTTCTCCTCGAAGCGGCGGATCAATAGCATCTCGCGATAGGCCTTGAGCTCTTCGTCGCGATCGAAGTCGGCTACGGGGCCTCCATTCGATGCTTTGGCTGCCGGTTTAGCTGCAGTCTTGCGGCTGGAAACGGTCGCGGTCTTTCGCGGCGCCATTCAACCCTCCCTATGGGTTTGTCGTTTCTCGGTGGCGCGTACCATAGGGAAGAAATATGACCACAGCAATGCCATAATTGCATGGCTCGTATTCGGCACTAAATTATTGGAAACACACGAGAAATTCCAATTAACTGAATTCCGGTTAATTGGAATAATGGTTGAATATGACGATCTCGTCCGCGCGCGACATATTGAGCTGATAGCGCGCTTTTTCGTCCAGCATATCCTTGTCGAGCGAGCCATCACTCAGCAGCGCGACCTGATTTTCAAGATGTTCGCGCTTTGCCTTCAAGATCGCAAGCTCTTTTTCACGCGCGAGACGCTGATGCTCGAACGTTTCCGTTGCGCGCAGACCGTAATCGCCGTGAATGCAATGATAACCGAAATAGGAAAGGAAGGCGACCGTCATAGCCGGAATGACGAAGCGGCCGATCTTTCTCTTCTTATGATGCTTTGTCCACATACACGCATGCTCTTGAACGCATTACCAATTCGTTCAGCATAACGCGCAGAGATTAACCGTTCATTGACCGTAACCGCCGGCAATAAAAAACCCGCGCCGGTGAGGCGCGGGTGAAGTCGTCGAAAGCAGATTCGATCAGCCGCGGATGATCGAGCGGCCGGCATACTGAGCCTGCGGGCCGAGGCCCTCCTCGATGCGGATCAGCTGGTTGTACTTGGCAAGACGGTCGGAACGCGACAGCGAGCCGGTCTTGATCTGGCCGCAGTTGGTGGCGACTGCGAGGTCGGCGATGGTTGAATCTTCGGTCTCGCCGGAGCGGTGCGACATGACGGCGGTGTAGGCTGCCTTGTGCGCCGTGTTGACGGCGTCGAGAGTTTCCGTCAGCGAGCCGATCTGGTTGACCTTGACGAGGATCGAGTTGGCGACACCCATGCGGATGCCATCGCGAAGACGGGCGGAGTTGGTGACGAAGAGATCGTCGCCGACGAGCTGGGTCTTCTTGCCGGTCAGGTCGGTCAGCGTCTTCCAGCCGTCCCAATCGTCTTCGGCCATGCCGTCTTCGATCGAGATGATCGGATACTTGGCGGCGAGTTCGGCGAGATATTCGGCCATGGCGCCAGATTCGAGCGTGCGGCCTTCCCCTTCGAGAACGTATTTGCCGTCCTTGAAGAACTCGGTCGAGGCGCAATCGAGGCCGAGGTAGATGTCCTCGCCCGGCTTATAGCCGGCTTTCTCGACCGACTTCATGATGAAGTCGAGGGCTTCCGAAGCGCTCTTCAGGCCCGGTGCGAAACCGCCTTCGTCGCCGACATTGGTGTTGTGGCCCTGGGCGGCGAGTTCCTTGCGCAGCGTATGGAAGACTTCCGAGCCCATGCGCACGGCTTCAGCAATGGTGTCGGCGCCGACCGGAAGGATCATGAATTCCTGGAAATCGATCGGGTTGTCGGCATGGGCGCCGCCGTTGATGATGTTCATCATCGGCACCGGCAGGAGGCTGGCGGAAGCGCCACCGACATACCGATAGAGCGGCAGGCCGGAGGCCTGGGCGGCAGCCTTGGCGACGGCGAGCGAGACGCCGAGAATGGCGTTGGCGCCGAGGCGCGACTTGTTCGGCGTGCCGTCCAGCTCGATCATGATGTTGTCGATCTGGATCTGGTTTTCGGCGTCGATGCCGCCGATTGCGTCGAAGATCTCGGTATTGGCGGCATCGACCGCCTTCTGGACGCCCTTGCCGAGGTAGCGCTTGCCGCCGTCGCGCAGCTCGACCGCCTCATGCGCGCCGGTGGAAGCGCCCGAGGGAACGGCCGCGCGGCCCATGTTGCCGTCTTCGAGATAGACATCGACTTCGACGGTGGGGTTACCACGGCTATCGAGAATCTCGCGGGCGATAATATCGGTGATTGCAGTCATGGGTTCTTCCTGCTCGGTGGGTGATCAATCATTCGAAGCCTGTCATAATCGAAGGCGGGCAAATTACAATGGCGCATTGCGACGCCATCGACCTGCGTGTCTGATCGTCGCTATAGCACGAACATGTCAGGCTTTTGACTGTCAGGCCTTGGCGACAGCATCGAAGGCGAGCAACTTTTCCAGCAGCCGCGGCATGTCCTTGAGATAGACCATGTTCGGGCCGTCGGACGGTGCGTTGTCCGGGTCCTGGTGGGTTTCAACGAAAACGCCGGCAATTCCGGTCGCCACCGCTGCGCGCGCCAGCGTTTCGACGAATTCCCGCTGACCGCCGGAGGAATCGCCCTGCCCGCCGGGCTGCGCGACGGAATGGGTCGCATCGAAAACGACGGGGGCGCCCATCGACGCCATGATCGGCAGTGAGCGCATATCGGAAACCAAAGTATTGTAGCCGAAGGAAGCGCCGCGCTCGCAGAGCAGTACGTTCGGATTGCCGCTGGCGTTGAGCTTCTTCAGGACGTTCTTCATTTCCCAGGGAGCCAGGAACTGTCCCTTCTTGACATTGACGGCACGGCCGGTCTCGGCAGCGGCGATCAGAAGGTCGGTCTGACGGCAGAGGAAGGCCGGAATCTGCAGGACATCGACCACCTTTGCCACTTCGGCGCATTGTTCGGCGGTGTGAACGTCGGTCAGGACCGGAAAGCCGAATTCCTTCTTGAGATCGGCAAAGACCTGCATGCCCTTTTCAAGCCCGATGCCGCGCTCGGCCGACAGCGAAGTCCGGTTCGCCTTGTCGAAGGAACTCTTGTAGACGAGGCCGATGCCGAGCTTGGCGCAGAGCTCCTTCAGCGTCCCGGCAACCATGAAAGCGTGGTCGCGGCTCTCCATCTGACAGGGGCCGGCAATCAGCGACAGGCGGCCAGCATTGGAAAAGGTGACCTGGCCTGCGCCCTCGCCGATCCTGACTTCAGAATTCGTATCAGTGCTCATCGTGTTTCCTCGAAGGCGAAGAGCGTGCCTGCCCGGGCGCCGGCTTCACCAGAATGCGATTGTTCTTGCGCGTGTAGGTCACTCCGTTAGCAGCCAAATGCGCTTCTGTCACGGCAAGATCAGCGACGGCAAAGAGGATAGCCCGGCCGCGCAGGCCGCGGTCGGCGGATGAGACGGCGATCTCGAAATAAGCCTCCAGCCCTTCCGGCGTCATCAGGCTGATTTTTACATTCGACGCGGCGATATTGACGCCGAAACCGGTCTTCTCGACGGCCGATTGCGCTGCGGCAAGACCGACGAAGGCGGCGAATGCAGCGGGGTCCGGCGCGCACAGCGCGATCTCGGCAATGCCTGTTGCGCCATTGGCATGCGTCTCCAGCGCGCCGCGATCGGCCGGCAAGGGATTGATACGCTGGCAGGTAAAGAGAAAGAAATCGGGCGCCCGCAGATCGCCCGCAAAAGCCAGTTTGAAGCTGCCGACGCTCTTGGAACCATCCGGCATTTTCATCGGCCGGCTGAATTGCAGCATCTCGCCGGCGCTCGATCCGCCGTCAGCGAAGCTCTTATGGTCGTGGCCGGCGTCCGCGGTGCCGAAAACCACCGCCGAAAGCCCCTCCTCGCCGCAACGGAAGCGGAAGGCCCGGTTGCGGGCGGTGAAGACATTGCCTTGCCGCGCCGACGCCTCGTTCTCCTCGACGCTCGCAATACCAAGCGGCTCCAGATAGGTCTTGTCGGCAAGGAAGACGCAGGCATTTTCCGTTCCGAAGGGATGGCGGGCATCGGCGGCAACGGTGAAGCCGAGCTTGCCCAGCCGTTCGCGGGCCAGATCGATATTGACGACGGGCAGCACGACATGATCCAGCGGGTGCGGTATGGCGGAATACTCGTTCATGATATCCCTCCCTCAAACGACAAAAGATGTGCGACAGCGCCACCCCCAAAGCAAGACATGTGTGCCAATCCGGCGAATGAAAATAAATATCTCAACGAGTTGGCGGCAAGTTTTACGGAAAATTAGCTACTTGCGGAACACATATGGAACATATAGTGTCTGTTCTGGATTTGTTTCAATCAGGGGTCTGACGTCGATGCTCACGCGCAAACAACAGGAGCTTCTCCTTTTCATTCATGAGCGCATGAAGGAATCCGGCGTTCCGCCGTCTTTCGACGAGATGAAGGATGCCCTCGATCTGGCCTCGAAATCCGGCATTCATCGCCTGATCACGGCGCTCGAGGAACGCGGTTTCATTCGCCGTCTACCGAACCGCGCCAGGGCGCTTGAGGTCATCAGGCTTCCGGAGGCCTATAGCCCCAGCATCCAGCCCCGGCGCGGCTTTTCGCCGAGCGTCATTGAGGGCAGCCTCGGCAAGCCCCAGCCGGTCGCCGCTCCCGCGCTTGTAAAACCCGTTGCTGACAACGGCAACTCGGTCTCGGTGCCGGTCATGGGCCGAATCGCTGCCGGCGTGCCGATTTCGTCGATTCAGAACAACACCCACGATATCGTCGTTCCGGCCGATATGCTTGGCTCCGGCGAGCATTATGCTCTGGAGGTCAAAGGCGATTCGATGATCGACGCCGGCATCTTTGATGGCGACACGGTGATCATCCGCAACGGCAGCACCGCAAGCCCAGGCGACATCGTCGTTGCCCTCGTCGATGACGAGGAAGCGACGCTGAAGCGCTTTCGCCGCAAGGGTGCCTCGATCGCACTTGAAGCGGCCAACCCGGCTTACGAGACCCGGATCTTCGGACCTGATCGTGTCAAGGTGCAGGGCAAGCTCGTCGGCCTCATTCGCCGCTACCACTGACACTGGACAGGCCAGATTCGACAAAACTGTTGCTGCGCCAGTCATAAGCGCGATGGCGCATCCACGGCCGTGACAGGGTTTCGAATGCGGTTGCGACCTCCAAGCCGGTGTCTGCGAAGCGCAGCTCGATTGAACCGGTTTTCCGTAGTGTCTCACCGGTAAAAAGCGTCCCACCTGAACGGCAGCTGTTGAAACGCAGGCGGACTGATGTGACGACGATATCGGCCGCATCGCAGGCCGGACCGAGATAAGCGGCATTGTCGATGACCGTGACGATACGGCCATTGCCAAGCCTCGATGTGCACCAGGCCTTCTTGACGCAGGAAAAGCGGTTTGTTTCACCGCCCGCGGCCGCCGCCCGCATCGCCGTCCTCGCTTCATTCTGCTGATCGCGGGAAAGCCTGACGCGGCGGTCGTCTCCCTCCGGCGGAATAGCGGGACCATCCAGCATCTTCGGCGGGTAATGCGCCGGCAGGACCAGCGCTCGCTGCCATTGGTCGAAAATGAAATCCGGCGGGTTTTCGCGATTGGAAGCCATTGCCTCAGCCGCGACGACTGCAACCAGACTGCCATCCTCCGAAATCACCAGATCCGGCGGCCGGGGAACCGGCAGAAGCAGCACGATGGACGTCGAGGCGGCGAGGATCGAAGTGCCGGCATGGCGCAACCGGGTGCGGAGCAGCGTCAGCAGCAGAAAGCCTGCCACCGCCACGACGAAATACCAGGCGGGGAGACGGCCGACGCCAATATCGCCGCCCCAGCCGGACACCGTCTTGGCAACCGCAATCACCATATCGAGGCCAAAGCCGACCACCTTCCAGAGCGGCGCGTCCAGACCGAAAGGCATGAGCAACATCGCCAGCAGCCCCGCCGGCATGACGATGAAAGAGATGATCGGCATCGTCGCGAGGTTTGCCGGCAGGCCGTAAGCGGTCAGGCGATGAAAATGCTCGATCGAAAACAGCGCCGTGGAAAAACCGCCGATCAGTGAGGTCAGGAAGACGCCGCCGAAGAAACCGGCGACCGCAACGACCGGCCTGATGATCGGCAGCTTCAGCAAAGCGTTTTCGCGGATGCGCCGGTCCTTCCACAGCTGATAGCCCGATACCAGCGCCAATGTCGCGGCAAAGGACATCTGGAAGCTCGGGCCCAGGACTTCCGAGGGCGAAATGGCGATGATGACAAGAGCCGAGAGGACGACATTGCGCAGGCTGATTGACGGGCGATCGAAGAAGACTGCGATCAGCATGATGGCCATCATGATGAAGGCGCGTTCGGCCGAGACTCCGAATCCTGATATCAGGAAGTAGGCGGTGACGGCGATGAGCGCGCCGGCGGCGGCGATTTTCTTTGTCGGATAGGCTTGAGCAACGCCCGGAAACAGGCTGAGCAGCATCCGGAACCCGACGAAGAAAATGCCTGCCGACAGGGCCATGTTGAGGCCCGAGATCGCAACGATATGGGCAAGACCGGACTGGCGCAGCGCCTCCGTCGTCGCCTTCGAGATGGCGCGCCGTTCGTCGGTCACCAAAGCAGCTGCAAAAGCGCCCGTATCACCGGGCAGGATCGACCGAATGCGGTCGCCAATGCTACTGCGCAACTGGTAAAGCCATTCGAGCACAGCTTCCGACGTCGATCTTGCCGCCTGTGGACCAGCCTGCAAGTCGACTTTCTTCGGCGCACCGTAGAAGAAACCGTTGGCGCCGATGCCGTCGAAATAGGCACCGAAGGAGAAATCGTTGAGCGCGGGCAGCGCCGGGCCCGCCGGCGGCGTCAGCCGCGCCCTGCCGGTGATGATGTCGCCGATCTCGAACGGCGCATCGGCGCCACGGGCGATTGCGGTGATGCGTCCCGGCTGCCGCTTCAGTTCCGGTGCCTCAGTGCCGGTGACGGCAAGAATATAGCGCCAGCGCCCCCGGCCGTCGCCTTCCCGCCGTTCCACGCGGCCGGTGACCGTCGTCGTCACCGCTGAATCGAGGATCACAGTCGAAGCCCGCCAGCTCTCGAACTGGGCCGAGAGCATGCCGCAGGCGAAAAACGCCAGCGCCAGGAAAGTTGCGCGCAATGCCGGCCGGCTGCGGCCGGCGAGGAAAACCGCAGCCGCCGGCACCAGCAGACAGAGCAGCGATGCAAAGAAGGGAAAATCCCATGCCGCAAGAAACCAGCAGGCCGAGCCGGCGCCGAGGAAGACCGGCGAGAACAGCAGCAGGCGGCCGTGATCGGCCTCTTCGCCCAGCATGCAGGCTCCGGCACGCAGCACTTGCCGGCCGGTGGCCGGCAGTCGATGGCGCAAGGGGGTCTCCGATTGCGTCCTTGCCGGTCGGGTCACCATCGCAATCGCGGGAAGAGCCGGCGGAACGGCACGGCCCACGCCCGCTTCCGGCCGCAATTCGACTGTCGTCAATTCCTCCATGCCCCGCCCAAGATCACCCGCACCGGCAGTCAGAATGCAACCTTCAATCAAAACGAGCAAGAATAATCGATTGAAATATGAGGGAAAATCGAGAGTGCCAAAAGACCAGTCGAATCATTGGCTTCCGCTATGCCTGCGGCTCATCGCTGCAGTGCCTAAAAGGTGATGCCGCAATGCACAAAAAGCCGTCACGGTAACTTGGCATTAGCTTCGCGATCATATAGCTATCGCTGAGGACGCTTAACCCCTATGGCGCTTTTATGGCGCCACCGCCAGTTCGGAGGATCAGCATGACGGATCAAAGCGCAACAATAAAAATCGGTGACAAATCAGTCGACCTCGCCGTCAAAAGCGGCACGATCGGTCCGAGCGTCATCGATATCGGTGCCCTCTACAAGAACACCGCTTCCTTCACCTACGATCCGGGTTTTACGTCGACCGCATCCTGTGAATCGAAAATCACCTATATCGACGGCGACGAAGGTGTGCTGCTGCACCGCGGCTATCCGATCGAGCAGCTGGCCGAGCATGGCGACTTCCTCGAAGTCTGCTACCTGCTGCTCTACGGTGAACTGCCGACCACCGCCCAGAAGAAGGATTTCGATTATCGTGTCACGCACCACACCATGGTGCATGAGCAGATGAGCCGCTTCTTCACCGGCTTCCGCCGCGATGCGCATCCGATGGCCGTCATGTGCGGGTGCGTCGGCGCCCTGTCGGCTTTCTATCATGACTCCACGGACATCACCGATCCGCACCAGCGCATGGTCGCCAGCCTGCGCATGATCGCCAAGATGCCGACGCTTGCCGCCATGGCCTACAAGTACCATATCGGCCAGCCCTTCGTTTATCCGAAGAACGACCTCGACTACGCCTCGAACTTCCTGCGCATGTGCTTTGCTGTGCCTTGCGAAGAATATGTGGTCAATCCGGTGCTTTCCCGCGCCATGGACCGCATCTTCATCCTGCATGCCGATCACGAGCAGAACGCCTCAACCTCGACCGTCCGTCTTGCCGGTTCGTCGGGCGCCAACCCGTTCGCCTGCATCGCAGCCGGCATCGCCTGCCTCTGGGGCCCCGCCCATGGCGGCGCCAACGAAGCAGCGCTCAACATGCTGAACGAGATCGGCTCGGTCGAACACATTCCGGAATATATCGCCCGCGCCAAGGACAAGAACGATCCCTTCCGCCTGATGGGCTTCGGTCACCGCGTCTACAAGAACTATGACCCGCGCGCCAAGATCATGCAGAAGACGACGCATGAGGTGCTCGGCGAGCTCGGCATCAAGGATGATCCGTTGCTCGAAGTGGCGATGGAACTGGAGCGCATCGCGCTCACCGACGAATATTTCATCGAGAAGAAGCTTTATCCGAACATCGACTTCTATTCCGGCATCACGCTGAAGGCGCTGGGCTTCCCCACGACCATGTTCACCGTGCTGTTTGCGCTTGCCCGCACCGTCGGCTGGATCGCGCAGTGGAACGAGATGATCGAGGATCCTGAACAGCGCATCGGCCGGCCGCGCCAGCTTTATGTCGGCGAACCGAAGCGCGATTACATCCCGGTTTCGAAGCGCTGATCGCTTCACAGCCAAAAAGAAACCCGGTCAGAAACGACCGGGTTTTTTCTTTCTCAGCACGTCGAGAAGGATTTCGGCGGCATGGGCGCCGGGCGGCTTTTCGGTCTGCATGCGCTGCCAGATGAGTTCGTAGCCTTCCTTCATCGCCTTCAGCTGGTAGGTGTCGGCCGAGAGCCTTTCCATCCAGCGTGCGAGGCTTGCTCCGCGAACGACATCGTTTAGATATTCCGGCACGACCGCATAATCGGCAATCAGGTTTGGTAGTGCTCCCGTCCAGGTTTTGATGCTCGACGTCAGCAGCCTCATGATCCAGTCGACCTTGTAGGCGGAGACGACGGGAACGTCGGCAAGCGCCAGTTCAAGAATAACGGTTCCGGACGCCGCCATGGCTGCATCGGCTTCAGCGAAGGCCTTCCATTTCGCTTCCGCGCCGATAACGATCTCCGGCTGGACCACCCACTTCGCCGTCAATTCGCGGACAAGCCCTTCCTTGTGCATCACCGTCGGTAGAATAAAACGCATCGGCCCGTTGCGGGCAATGAGTTCGCTCACTGCCACCTCGAAATGCGGCAGGAGCTTCTGGATCTCGGAGGAGCGTGAGCCGGGCAGAAGCAGGATCGCGCCGGTGCCGGGCTGTCTGCCGGCGCGCCGGCGCCGGGTCTCCAGCAGCGCCGGGTCGGCGGTCAGGCGATGCCCCACATAGGTCGTTGCCGGCCCATTGAGGCGCTGCATGGTTGACGGCTCGAAGGGCAAGACGGCAAGCACATGATCGACATAGCCGAGCATGCGCGTGGCGCGATATTCCTTCCAGGCCCAGACGCTCGGACAGACATAATTGACGACAGGCAGATCGGGCAGCGCGGTGCGAACCCGCTTTGCGACGCGATGGGTGAAATCCGGGCTGTCGATAATGACGAGAATGTCAGGCCTTGCAGCGATGATCGCAGCAGTCGTCTGGCGGATCAGCCTATAGAGCTTCGGCAGCCGGCTTAGCACCTGGGTGATACCCATGATCGACAGTTCGGAGAAATCGAAGAGGGATTTCAGGCCTTCCGCCTGCAGCCCCTCGCCGCCGACGCCGACGAGTTTCATCGGTCCGTCATGAATCCGCTTCAGGGCGGCAATCAGATCGGCGCCGAGCAGATCGCCCGACACCTCACCGGCAATGACGGCGATCTTCAGCGGCGCCCCGTTCATTCGAACCCCCATGCCGGCAGCCCGCGATCAATGCCGCAGATAAAAAGCCCCGCCTCATCGGCGGCCTGAATGACGGCGGTGCGATCGAGCACCAGCGAGCGGCCAGCCTCCACCGCGATGCCGCCGAGACCGGCGCTTTTTGCGTTCAGGACGGTGGAGACGCCGATCGCCGGCAGGTCGGCGCGAATATCCTGTTGCGGCTTGCAAAGTTTGACGAGCGCGCCGCGGCGGCGCGGCGAGATGCGCCCGGCGGCTCTCAGACCCGCGACACGCTCGAGCATCTCGTCCGTGCCTTCCAACCCTTCCAGCGCAACGATGCGACCGCCGATGCTGACAGCGCCCTGCCCGACATCGAGCCGGCCGAGCGTGTCCGCGGCTTCGGCCGCGCGGCTGATATCGCGACGATCTTCCTCCCCGGGCGCCACTGTGCCCAGCGGGCCGACGGCCGCAAGAAGATCGGGGGCGATCTCATGGGCGCCGACGACACGGCGGCCGTTTCCTTCGATCAGCCGGATCACCATCTGCAGAACCGTATCGTCACCGCCGGACAGCAGCGTGCGGATGGCAGCCGGCATCTTCATCAGAACGCGTAGCGTCGGGCGCACCTCGCGCCACTCCGGCCGGCGCGCCACACTCCCCGACATCACGACACGGCCGACACCATAACGATTGAGCAACGCATCAAGAGCTGCGAAATCGCCGATCCCGATGACGGCGTGGTCATAGCCTTCCCAGCGTCGGTCGCTTTCGTCCTTCAGGGCAAAGATGACCGGATTTTCACCCGCCGCTCGCGCTGCTTCGGCGACATAGGAAGGCAGAAGGCCGCCGCCGGCGATGATCGCCAGCCGGCCCGCAGCGGTGTCGCTGGAAAAAGCCACAGGACTAGCCCTTCTGCCCCCGGGTCGGCGAGGACAAGGCACGATCACTGTCGGCCGCAATGAAATCGAGGATCTGGACCACCGGCTCGCAATCGGCATATTCATCGCGGATGGCGGCGGCGTTTTCGCGGACGGAGGCCGTTCCTTCGAAGATCGACTTGTAGGCGCGGCGCACCCGGTGAATGACGGCGCGGTCGACGCCGGCGCGCGTCATGCCGACGACATTGAGGCCGCTCAGCAGGCCGGGGTTGCCGTTCAACATGCCGTAGGGAATGACGTCGTAACTCACCGCCGAAAGCCCGCCGACGAAGGCCTGACGGCCAACGCGGGTGAACTGGTGAACGGCTGAGCCACCACCCAGGATGACGCGATCCTCGATGACGACATGGCCAGCGAGCATGACATTGTTCGACATGATCACGTGATTGCCGACCTTGCAGTCATGCGCGACGTGAGAATTGGCCAGGAAGAGATTGTTGTCGCCGACGATCGTCTGGCCACCGAAATCGGCCGTGCCGGTGTTCATCGTCACGCCTTCGCGCATCGTGCAGTTGGCGCCGACCGAAAGCGTCGTCTCCTCGCCGCCGTGATGCACGCTCTGCGGATCGCCGCCGATGACTGCCATCGGAAAGATGCGCGTGCCCTTGCCGATCACGGTGCGGCCGGTGACGACCGCATGTGACAAGAGTTCGACATTTTCATGCAGGACGACGTGCGGCCCGACATGGCAGAAGGGACCGATCTTGACGCCCTCACCGATCACAGCCCCGTCTTCGACGACAGCCATCGGATGAATGCGGGCGCTTTCGGCAATCGTGCTCATGCCTGTTCCTTACGAACGATCATCGCGCCGATATCGGCTTCGGCGACAAGCGCCCCGTCAACCTTGGCGTCGCAATGGAATTTCCAGATGTTGCCGCGCTGCTTGTGCTTCTTGACGTGGAATTCGACGCGATCGCCGGGCACGACGGGCTTGCGAAAACGCGCATTCTCGATGGTCATGAAGTAAACGAGGTTGCCGGGCTGGCCTTCCTTCTTAGCACAGATCGCACCTGCGGTCTGCGCCATGCCCTCGATCAAGAGAACGCCGGGCATGATCGGAGCTTCCGGAAAATGACCGGTGAAATGCGGTTCGTTCACCGTGACGTTCTTGATGCCGACCGCGCTGTTGTCGCCGTCGATCTCGATAATCTTGTCGACCATGAGAAACGGATACCGGTGCGGCAGGAGCTTCATGATCTCGATGATGTCAGCCGAAGAAAGCGTTGTAGTGGCTTCCTCAGTCATTTTGCTTGCCTCCAGGGTTCTTTCCGCGCAGCTTGCTTTTCGACACCTGCAGTGCGGCCTCTCTCAGATAGTCTTTTAGTGGCCGTGCCGGGACACCGCCATATTGTCCGCCGGCGGGAAGATCGGTCATGATACCGCTTTTGGCGGCTATCTGCACGCCGTCACCGATGGTCACGTGACCCTTGATCCCGGCCTGGCCGCCGATCTGCACACCGTTGCCGATCTTCGTGCTGCCGGCGATGCCGACCTGCGAAACGATGGCGCAATGGCGGCCGATCTGGACGTTGTGGCCGATCTGGACCTGGTTGTCGATTTTGGTGCCCTCGCCGATGACCGTATCGTCCATGGCGCCGCGGTCGACCGTGGTATTGGCGCCGATTTCGACATTATCCTGGATGATCACCCGACCGATCTGGACGATCTTGATCATGCCGCGCGGACCCGGTGCATAACCGAAACCATCCTGGCCGATGCGCACACCGTTGTGGATGATGACGCCGTTGCCGATCAGCGCGCAGAGAATGCTCGCACCGGCCGCGATCGAACAATCCCGGCCGACCTTGACGCCTGGACCGATAATGCTGTGTGCGCCGATCCGCGTCCCTTCGCCGATCTCGGCATGCGGGCCGATCACGGCCAGCGGCTCGACGATCACGCCCTTTTCGAGTTTCGCGCTCGGGTCGATCACAGCGCTGGGTGCGATTTCGCTTTCACCCGGCGGGAAAACGACCGGGCGCAATGCCGCGGGATAGAGCACACCGCCCGCCATGGCGAAGGCCGCATGCGGATTGGACGACAGGATGACCGGGATATGTTCGGGGACGAGGTCGGCGAGCGCCTTGTCGCAGATCACCGCCGAGGCCTCACATGTCGCTAGTTCATCACGGTTGCGGCGCGACAGGATATAACAGAGATCGCCCGCCCGCGCCCGGTTGACGGGGGCAACGGACCTGACGACAACATCTGAATGATCGGAATTGGCGAGTTCCGCCCCAAGAAACTCTGCAAGCTCAGCGAGCTTCAGACCTTCATGGGGCAGAAAAAAAACGTTTTGCTCCATCGGCAATGCTCCAGAACGGAATTGAGTCTTACAGTTCCGGACTGCCGATATCAGAATTGGTTGTTGATGCCAAACTTGAAGTTCTGCGTCTTGTCGAAGTCTTCCTTGAGAACCGGGATCGCGTAATCCAGGCGCAATGAACCGAAGGGAGACTGCCAGACGACACCGACACCGACGGAAGCGCGCAGAGAGGCGTCTTCACCGTCAATGCCGTCGCCCCTCAGGTCAACGTCATTGCCGAACAGCGTGCCTGCATCGGCAAAAACCGCACCGCGCAGGTTGAAGTCACGCGGGAAGCCCGGCATTGGGAAGGTCGCTTCGGCCGATGCCGTGAAGTAAGTCGTACCACCCAGTGGATCGTCGTTGGTGCCGGAAACGCGCGGGCCGATACCCTTGTTTTCGAAGCCGCGAATATCGCCGTTGGTCAGCGTGAATTGGTCGAAGACATTCAGGTGTTCCCCGAAGCCGATGACATAACCCGCCGAGGCCGAAACCGAGCCGATAATATCGGCATCGTCGGCGAGCAGGTGGTAGTAACGGGCCTTGCCGTAGATCTTGTAGAACTGCGAGTCTCCGCCGAGACCGGCAATTTCCTGCGTCGCCGTCGCGTAGATGCCTTCACGCGGCAGGACGGTGTCATCAAGCGTGTTGTAGGTCAGCGTCTGGGAGACCGAAGACCGTGTCCACGGGCTATCCTCAACGAGGTGCTGATACGGAGCGGACAGATCGGAAGATCGTTGTTATCCGCGTCATACTTCATCTGCTTGTAGTTATAGCGGAAGGTCGTCGCCAAATCCTCGGTGATCGGCGCGGTGACGCGCAGCACGACGCTGGTTTCCTCGTAGTCGTAGTTGTCGTTGCTCGACGTCTCGCTGTGGTTGACGTCGAAGCCTGCAGCCAGGCGGTAGCCGAGGAAATAGGGTTCGGTGAAGCTAACGCCGTAAGCACGCGAACCTTCCTGACCGCCGCCGGCCGAGATGCGGATGTACTGACCGCGGCCGAGGAAGTTCTTTTCCTCGATCGAGGCTTCGAGCAGCAGACCATCGCCGCCGGCGGCATAACCTGCACCCACACCGAACGAACCTGTCGACTGATCCTGCACGTCGACAACCACCACGACACGGTCTGGCGAACTGCCCGGCTGGGTGGAAATATTGACGGACGAGAAGTAACCGAGCGCTTCGAGGCGACGTTTGGCCTTGGTGATCATCTGCTGGTTGAAGGCATCGCCTTCGCTCATATCGAATTCGCGGCGAATGACGTAGTCGCGTGTGCGGCTGTTGCCACGGATTTCGATGCGCTCGACATAGGCGCGCTCGCCCTGGTCGACCAGGTATTCGACACCAATCGTGTTGTTGTTGAGGTCGCGGTTACCGCGCGGCGTGACGCGCGCAAAGGGATAACCGGCCGAGGCCACCTGATCGGAGATCGCCTCGATCGACTTCTGCACTTCCTTGGCGCTGTAGAGGTGACCCTCCTTCGTGCGCACGAGGGGCTGCAGTTGCTCGGAACCGACGCCTTCGACGGTGGACTGGACGGTCACCGGACCGAAGTCGTAACGCTGGCCTTCCTCGATGTTGAAGGTGAGCGTGTATTTGTTGGTCGCCTCGTCGAAGCTGGCATCGGAAGAGACGATGCGCATATCGGCATAGCCGCGATTGTAATAAAACTGGCGAAGCGCTTCCTCGTCGGCATGGAGCTTGTCGTCGTTGTAGACGTCTTTGCGGGTCAGGAACGACAGAAAGTTCGAACGCTTGGTGGCGATGACGGCAGCCAGGCGGCCGGCGCTATAGGCATTGTTACCGACGAAGTTGATCGAATCGATCTTGGTGCGGTCGCCTTCGTTAATGACGAAGGCCAGGTTGACACGGCCTTCGCCGAGCGGCACGACCTGCGTCGTCACTTCGACTTCGCTGCGGCCGGTGGCGGCATAGGCATCCTTGATCGACTGGATGTCGGACTGGATCTGGGTGTCGCTGTAAGGGCCGGCGGCGTGCGTCTGGACGATGGTCGCAAGCTTGTCGTCCTTGATCTTGCGATTGCCGTTGAAGACCACCTGATTGACGAGCTGGGCTTCCTGGACGTTAACGACAAGCGTGCTTCCGGAAACCGAGATCTTGACGTCGGAGAAATAACCCGTGCCGTAGAGCTGCTTGACCGAGTCATCGATATCGGTGTTCGAAAAACTCTTTCCGGGAGCGATGGTGAGGTTCGACCGGACTGCTTCCGCGCCGACGCGGCTTGCGCCGCGCACATCGATGCGCTGGATGACCGCGGCTTCGGCGGCCGTGGCGGAAACGAACGTCAAAGCACCTGCGCCCGAAGCAACAACACTAGCAGACAGCGCAACCGCCGATACTGCGTTCAAAAACTTTGAACCAGCCTTCATTTCACCTATTACCTTTTTTTCCCTCGTCCCCGGCCCCAGGAGAACCCGATTCCGGTCACGTGTGTCGTTTTACCCGCTTTTGACATACAAGCAAGGGAGGTCGTTAATTTCTGTTTACTTCATTTCGAAGCGTGACCCATTCGCCACTACAGCCTTGAAACATCGTAAATAAATAGTAATTCCCCTGCCTTGCGCGTTTACCCTTAGCTCAGGCTAATGTCGTTCCAGGTCGTGAAAACCATCAATGTCAGTATCATGGCCAAGCCAATGCGAAATGCGATTTCCTGAGCCTTGGCGCCCAGCGGTTTCCCTCTCAGCGCTTCCACCGCATAGAACATCAGGTGGCCGCCATCAAGTACCGGAACCGGCATCAGGTTAAGCAATCCTATCGAAACTGAAAGCACGGCAGCAAGCTGCAACACCGCCCCTATCCCAAGCTTCGCCATCTGGCCCGAGGCTTGCGCGACGCGGATCGGTCCACCCAGTTGGTCGGCCCGCATCGTTCCGGCGAAGATGTTGCCGATATATTTGAAGGTGCCGGTGACGATATCCCGGGTCTCGAGCACACTCTCCCGCATCGCCTGGAACGGCGTGTAGGTCTGCAGGCGGAAATTGCCGACTTCCTTGCTGGTGACGATGCCGATCTGGCCGACCTCGATCTTGTTGCCGAACTGGTCGGTCATGTCGACGCGTTGCGGCACCATCGGCAGATCCAGCTTCTGGCCGCCGCGCTCGATGGTGACGACGATCTGCTGGCTCGGGCGGATGGCGACATAGCGGCGCACGTCGTCGAAAGTTTCGACCTTGCCGCCGTCGATGGCGACCAAGAGATCGCCGGGAAGGATGCCGGCCGCAGCCGCTACGCCATCCGGCTTGACTTCGGAAACGACGGGATCGGCGACCGAACGGCCATAAATCGAGAAAAGCAGGGTGAAGATGGCAATCGCCAGCAGGAAATTGGCGATCGGGCCGGCCGCGACGGTCGCGGCGCGTTTCCACAGCTTAGCGCCGGCAAAGGAACGCGCCCTGTCCTCTTCGGACATGGCATTGAGCTTGTCCGTGTCTGGCTTGCTGGAAGCATCCTCGTCGCCGAAGAACCGGACGTATCCGCCAAGCGGGATCACCGAAATCTTCCAGCGCGTTCCGTGGCGGTCGGTGAAGCCGAATATTTCCGGACCGAAACCGACGGAAAAGGCCAGGATGCGGATGCCGCTCCAGCGCCCGACGAGGTAGTGGCCCATCTCGTGCACGAAGACGAGCAGCGAGAGCACGAGGATGAAGGTGACGATATTCCCCATCAGGAATGCGTATATATCGGTCATCACTTCCAACAGTTCCTTCCGTCAGGCTGCCGCGTCATCAAAGGCCGAACAGAGCCGCGCCGAGCGACGTCATCGCAGTCCCCCTTATCAGGGAAAATAGTCCAGCAAGCAAGAACGCCGAAAAACAGGCGAAAATCAGTCCGTCGACACGATCCATGACGCCGCCGTGACCTGGAATGAGACGGCTTGAATCCTTGACGCCGAATTTCCGCTTGATGAACGATTCGAACAGGTCTCCCGACTGGCTGCAAACCGAGAGAACGAGTGCCGCAACGGCAGCGATGATTTCCGCGCCAGGAATGAGAAAGTGGACGAGAACGACGCCGGCTGCAACCGCCGAAACGGCACCGCCGATTGCGCCCGACCATGTCTTTCCCGGCGAGATCGAAGGCGCAAGCTTCGGTCCGCCAAGCGCCCTGCCGACGAAATAAGCAAGGATGTCGGTTGCCCAGACGACGGCAAAGACGAAGAGCATGGCATAGAGGCCGGGCCGGTCATCGCTTCTGATCGCGGCAAGCGCCAAGCCGGTGGCACCGGCATAAAACAGGCCCACCGGCAACCAGCGGCTGGTGCCGTGCAGGATGATCAGCGCTATGCCGACGGCGGTGACGCCGACCAGCATGCCGGCGGCGAATTCAAAATTGCCGACAAGCACGAGGAAGGCCACCGCCGCCTGACCGATCCAGCCGACGGCATTGGCGACCCAATCACGCGCGACGCCGGTAATTGTCGACCATTCATAATAGATCAGCAGGCCGATCACGGCCGCCAAGATGCGGAAGGCAAAACCACCATACCAGGTGGCGGCAAGAACGATGACCGCAAGAATAAGTCCTGAAACGATGCGGAGCTTCAATTCCTGCTGCATCAGGTGCCGACCGCGGCTGCCTGCGACGACAGGCCGCCGAAGCGCCGGTCGCGGGAGGCGAATTTCTCGAGCGCCTGGCGGAAGATTTCGGGGCTGAAATCCGGCCAATATTCCGGAATGAAGATGAATTCCGAATAGGCAGCCTGCCAGAGGAGGAAGTTTGAAAGCCGCTCCTCACCGCTGGTGCGGATGATGAGGTCTGGATCGGGAATGCCGGCCGTATCGAGACGGGCGTTGATCAGCGATGGCGTGATATCCTGCGCCCTCAGGCGGCCGGCCTCGACGTCCCTCGCCAAGCTCGCCACAGCCCGGGAGATCTCGTCGCGCGAGCCGTAGTTGAAGGCGATGACCAGCGTCAGCGCCGTGTTGTCCTTGGTCGTTTCCTCCGCCTCGAGCAGCAGGCCGAGGATGTCGCTGCGCAGGCTGTGGCGGTCGCCGATCACTTTGATCCGCACATTCTGGCGATGAAGCTCGGCAAGGTCACGCCGGATAAAAGCCTTGAGCAGACCAAGCAGATCGGAGACCTCGGCCTCCGGCCGGCGCCAGTTCTCCGAGGAGAAGGCAAAGAGGGTCAGATATTTTATGCCGGCCGCGCCGGCGGCGCGCACTGTCTCGCGGACCGCCTCGACGCCCTTGCGATGGCCCATTGTGCGCGGCAGGCCGCGCTGCTTGGCCCAACGGCCATTGCCGTCCATGATGATGGCAACATGCTCTGGCACAGTCACAAATACAGATTCCGACATTTCCCGTCCGGTCTTTCCAGGCAAAGGCACAGATCCACTAGACCTGCATGATTTCCTTTTCCTTCTCGCCAAGCAAGCGGTCGATTTCGGAAATCGTCTCGTCCGTCATCTTCTGTACACGTTCCGACTGCGCCCTGCCCTCGTCCTGGCCGATTACGCCATCCTTTTCGGCTTTCTTAAGGCCGTCCATGCCGTCGCGGCGAACGTGGCGAATCGCGACCTTGCTCTTTTCGGCATAATCATGCGCCACTTTGACGAGCGACTTGCGGCGTTCCTCGTTCAGCTCCGGCAGCGGAATACGCAGGTTCTGGCCATCGACAATCGGGTTGAGGCCGAGATTGGATTCGCGGATGCCGCGCTCGACGGCGCTGACCATCGACTTGTCCCAGACGGAAACTGCCAGCATACGCGGCTCGGGCACAGTGATGTTGGCGACCTGGTTCAACGGCATACGCGAACCATAGGCCTCGACCGTGACCGGATCGAGGATGTTGGCCGAAGCACGGCCGGTGCGCAGCGATGCGATGTCGCTTTTGAATGCGGAAACTGCGCCGTCCATGCGGCGCTTCAGTTCCTTGATGTCGATACCTTCACTCATGTCGATGCTCCCGTATAAAGCGCGTCGCGATGGCTGCGCCCGATAAAGCGGCGCAGTCTATATCAGTTGTCGGAGACGATGGTCTTGAGGCCGCCGCCCGTCAGGATTTCAGCAAAACCGCCTTTCTCGTGGATCGAGAAGACGATGATCGGAATGGAATTCTCCCGGGCGAGCGCCACGGCGGCAACGTCCATTACCGCAAGCCCTCTGTCCAGCACTTCCTGGTGCGTCAGGCGATCGAGACGAGTCGCATCGGGATATTTTTTCGGGTCGGCGGTGTAGATACCGTCTACCTGCGTGCCCTTGAAGATCGCTTGCGCACCCATTTCGGCGGCGCGCAGCGCTGCGGCCGAATCGGTGGTGAAGAAGGGGTTGCCGGTGCCGCCGGCAAAGATCACCACACGCCCCATCGACAGGTGATAGAGGGTCGCGCGCTGCGAAAAGCTCTCGCAGATCTCGGGCATCGAGATGGCCGAAAGCACTACCGTATCGATGTTCAGCTTACGCAGCGAGGTCGCCAGCGCCAGCGCATTGATAATGGTGCCGAGCATGCCCATGTGGTCGCCGGTGACCCGGTCACCGCCCTTGGACGCGACCGCGACACCGCGAAAAATATTGCCGCCACCGACGACGACGCCGACTTCCACGCCCATATGCCTTGCCTCGGCGATATCGGATGCAATGCGGTCCGCCACCGCAACATCGATCCCGAAACCCTGGCTACCCATGAGCGCTTCGCCGGAAGCCTTGAGTAGAACGCGTTTATAGACAGGCTCTAAAGACATCTTGGCTCCTCGTAAATTGCCGTGAATGCCCGATACACGAAGGGCACCGCGTTGTCACGCGATGCCCCTCTTGTTTTCCCAATTATGGCTGGAAGATCAACCCTTGACGGCAGCCGCAACTTCGGCTGCGAAATCGGTCTCTTCCTTCTCGACGCCTTCGCCGAGCAGAAGGCGGGCCATGCCGGCGACTTCGATCGGCGCGCCGACGGCCTTTTCAGCTTCCTTGACGGCGGCTGCGACAGTCAGGTCCGGATTGATGACGAAAGCCTGCGAGAGAAGGGCAACTTCCTCGAAGAACTTGCGCATGCGGCCGTCGACCATCTTCTCGATGATGTTGTCAGGCTTGCCGGAAGCGCGCGACTGCTCGATGAAGACGTTGCGCTCGCGCTCGGCGACGGCGGCATCGACTTCCTCAGGGCGGATCGCCAGCGGTGCGGTCGCAGCGATATGCATGGCGACCTGGCGGCCGATTGCGTTCAGAGCTTCCTTGTCGCCGGTCGACTTCAGCGCGACGAGAACGCCGAGCTTGCCGAGGCCGTCGGAAACAGCATTGTGGATATAGGTGGCGACGACGCCGTCCTCGACGGAGAGAGCGACCGAACGGCGCAGGTTCATGTTCTCGCCGATCGTTGCGATCGCGTCCTTGATCGTGTCGGAAACCGACTTGCCGGAGGCCGGGTAGGTCGCAGCCGCCACGGCGTCGACGCTGCCGTTTGTGGAGACAGCAACCTTGGCGATACCGCGGACGAGATCCTGGAAGGCATCGTTACGGGCGACGAAGTCGGTTTCGGAGTTGACTTCGACGACAACGGCCTTGGTGCCCTGGCTCGAAACGCCGATGAGGCCTTCGGCAGCGGTGCGGCCCGACTTCTTGTCGGCCTTGGCGATGCCCTTGGCGCGCAGCCAGTCGATTGCCGCTTCCATGTCGCCGCCGGTTTCAGCAAGAGCCTTCTTGCAGTCCATCATGCCTGCGCCGGTCTTTTCGCGCAGTTCCTTCACCATTGCAGCCGTAATCTCGCTCATTAGCTTCCTCTTGTCGGTTCAAACGGTGGGCCGCAAAGCGCGGCGCGGCACCGGATTGAGGCACGAAATGTACCTGTATGTATGACAGCGTGATGAAGACGCGTCATAACGAAACTTAATCGGCGGGGAGCCTGATGCCCTCGCCCTGAAACAGGCAAGGCCGCCGAACTTCGATGAGTCGCGAGCGGCCTTTCCCAGTCATGCAAGCTTTGGCGGAACTTTCGATCCGCCGGCTTTCATCAGCCTTCGGCTGCTTCCTCGAGAGCCGGTTCGACCGGAACTTCGGAGGACGCGCCGAGATCGCGGCCGGAAGAGCTCTGCTGACGCGCGATGCCATCGATGGCGGCGCGGGAGATCAGCTCGCAGTAGAGAGCGATGGCGCGCGATGCGTCGTCGTTGCCCGGGATCGGATAGTCGATCAGGTCCGGATCGCAGTTCGAATCGATGATGGCGACGACCGGGATGCCGAGGCGCTTGGCTTCGTCGATCGCGATCTTTTCCTTGTTGGTGTCGATGATGAACATCAGGTCCGGGGTGCCGCCCATGTCACGGATACCGCCGAGAGCCTTGTCGAGCTTTTCACGCTCGCGCTCGAGGTTCAGGCGTTCCTTCTTGGTGAAGCCCTGGGCTTCGCCGTTGAGGATCTCGTCGAGCTTGCGCAGGCGCTGGATCGAGTTGGAGATCGTCTTCCAGTTCGTCATCATGCCGCCGAGCCAGCGCGAGTTGACGTAGTACTGGGCCGAACGCTTGGCGCTGTCGGCGATAATCTCCGACGCCTGGCGCTTGGTGCCGACGAACAGAACGCGGCCGCCGCGGGCAACGGTGTCGCTGACGACCTGCAGGGCGCGCGACAGCATCGGAACGGTCTGGGCCAGGTCGATGATGTGGATGTTGTTACGGTCGCCGAAGATGTACGGCTTCATCTTCGGGTTCCAGCGGTGCGTCTGGTGGCCGAAGTGGACGCCTGCTTCGAGAAGCTGGCGCATAGAGAAATCGGGCAATGCCATGCCTTTGTATCCTTTTCCGGTTGAACCTCCGCAAGGCGAACAGCATCCTCTTCGAGGATGCCACCGGGCGGAACGATCCGGATTTCTCCCGGACAATCCCATGCCTTACGTGTGGAATGGTGGTGCCCATACATTCGATTTGGCGCAAAAGCAAGGCTTATGCCGAAAAATCCCCGCTCATTCGCCCGGCACTGGACGAGACGGTGTCGAAACGGACGCATCGGCCTCGATCGGCGTCAAGCGATATGGAACCGTCGGCATTGCCGGTGGCAGCTCCCAAGGGCTTGCGCTGCAATTGTCTACACGAGGACATACGAGACGGCGGCGATCGCCGACCACGGTGAATCTGATGAGAGAGTTTGAAGACAGGCGCGATTCCGTGCCTACTTGCAAACCTCGGCGTTGCGATCGAGCAGCTCCAACTTGGCGAGCTTGCCGGTCAGGACGAAATCGCCGTAATCCATCGTCAGGTCGCGGGTGATGCCGTTCTCATAGAGTTTGAACGACATGCGGTAGACCGGCAAGGCATCCGATTTTGCATTCTCGTTGAAATAGGCGATCGTCACCGGCCAGAAGGCCGTCTTGGAGAAAGCGCCGGCATTGCCGGCATCTGCCTCCTCGGCCACCGGCGTCTGCTGCTTGCCGACGATCGTCGTCGTTACCAGCGATTTGTCGCCGTCATCGGAGCCGTCGAAGACGCGGGCTTCGAAGAAGCGCTTGCCATCCTTGGCGTTCTGGATCACGTCAAGCATATGTTCGGTAGGAAAACGGCTTTCGGCAAGCTGCAGTTCGCGGCTCGACGGCTGCTTGAGATCGACCTTGACGCCATCCGGCTGATCCTGAGCCGCACCGTTAACCTCCTTGTCGAGCTGTTCGTCGGTGAAGGATTTTGTGTCGAATGTGAACTTGCCGTCCTTGAGGTTCTCGAAGGTCTTCGTCTGCTGGTCGCTGACGCGGACGCTGTCGCCAGTGTCGATCTGCGTCACGAAACGGAAGTTGGTAGTGAAGCCCTGGCAATAGTTGCCGTCGAACTCATAGACCATGCGTCCATACATGCCGGCAATGCCGGAGCGGTCCGAGGCGTCCTTCAGTTCCAGATCGTAGACGGCGCGATGTGCGACGAGGCCGGTCGCGATCGCAGCGCTTACCGCAGGCGCGGCCGCCCATGCATTGGCGGAAACGCTGGCGAGAAGCAGAGCGACAAGACCTGATCGGAACATTCATTAACTCCTGTTGGACTCGGTCGCGATGTTATAAGAACGCTTTCGGCCAAATCGAGGCTCGAACCTGTCATATTAAAGATTCTAGTCTTGATGCATAATTTTTGAAGAATTGACAACAAAAGCGGAGACGAAAATGTCCGATGAAATTGCAAAGCGCCTGACTGAGATGGGGATAACCCTGCCCGAAGCCGCAGCCCCCGCTGCAAATTACGTTCCCTATGTCATCAGCGGCAATCTTCTCTACATCTCCGGGCAGTTGCCGCTCGACAGCGGCAAGATCGCCGTCTCCGGACATCTCGGCAAGACCGTCGACGTTGCGAGCGGCCAGCGCGGCGCCGAACTCTGCGCCATCAACATCCTTGCCCAGGCGAAGGCGGCACTTGGCGGCGATCTCGGCCGCATCCGGCGCGTCATCAAGCTGAACGGCTTCGTCGCCTCGGCGCCCGACTTCGTCGAGCAGCATCTCGTCATCAATGGCGCTTCGAACCTGATTGCCGGCGTGCTCGGCGAGGCCGGCAAACATGCGCGTGCCGCCGTCGGCATGGCAGCCCTGCCGCTGAACGCCGCCGTCGAAATCGATGCTATCATGGAAATCGCCGAATGACCAATGCGGCCTGGATCCGGGACGTGCCGGTCGCCCATCGCGGCTATCACGACCTCAATAAACGCGTCTGGGAAAACACGCTCTCGGCCTTTTCGCGTGCCGTCGAAGCCGGCTTTGCGATCGAATGCGACCTACATTACGCCTCCGACGGCGTGCCGGTCGTCTTTCACGACGAGGACCTGCAGCGGCTCTGCAATCTCACCGGCGACATCCGCGAGCGCACCTCCCGTGAGCTCGGACTGATCGCCATCGGCGGCACGAGCGACAAGGTGCCGACACTGCGCCAACTTCTCGATCTCGTTCAGGGCAAGGTGCCTCTAGTGCTGGAGCTCAAGGGCCGTGAGGCCGACGACGAGGGTTTTGCCGAAGCCGTTCTCGAGGTGCTCGAGGGCTATGAGGGCAAAGTGGCGCTGATGAGCTTCGACCATTGGCTGCTGCGCGATCTGAAGGCACTTGAGGCCCCCTACCCACTCGGACTGACCGCCAACGGCAACACGCCAGAAGAGTTTGCGGCGCATTCGGATGCGATGGATATCGGTCTCGATTTCATCTCCTATTATTATGACGAGCTGCCGAACGCCTTCATCACCGGCGAACGCAAAAAGGGCATCCCCGTCATCACCTGGACGGTGCGCGACGAAGAGGCGCGCCGACGGACCTTCGCCAACGCAGACCAGATGACCTTCGAAGGTTTCGATCCGCGTGCGGTTTGACGCTCGCTTTTTGGCCAATATGATGCGCAGACTGAAACAGAGCCGAGACCATCCTCCCACAGGCTTCGCATCTGCCGCATGACTGACGAACTATCCATTCGCATAGAACGCTCCTTCACCGCGATTTCCCCGGAGAGCTGGTCCAGGCTTTCCGGGGCGTCGCAGAGTGGCAACACGCTTGCCTACAATCCCTTCGTTTCGCACGCATTTTTATCATCACTGGAGGAATCGGGCTCGGCTAGCGCCGAGACCGGCTGGCTCGGCCACCACCTGCTGCTCGAGACCGATCGCGGCGAACTGATCGGTGCCCTGCCCGGCTATCTCAAGAACCACAGCCAGGGCGAATATGTCTTCGACCATGGCTGGGCCGACGCTTTCGAGCGGGCCGGCGGGCGTTATTATCCCAAGCTTCAATGCTCCATTCCGTTCACGCCGGCGACGGGCCCGCGTCTTCTTGTTGCCGAGGGACTGCAGCGGCTGCCGATCCAGAGCGCGATGGCCGAAAGCCTCAAGGAGGTGGTGCGCCGGCTCGGCATCTCCTCGGCGCATGTCACCTTCGTGCCTGATGAGGAGATCGGCGTCTTCGAGATGGATGATTATCTGCACCGCACCGACCAGCAGTTCCATTTTATCAATGACGGCTACGCCAATCACGAGGAGTTTCTCGAAACGCTTGCCTCGCGCAAACGCAAGGCTCTGCGCAAGGAACGCCGCGCCGCCCTCGAAAACGGCATCGGCATCGACTGGCTGACCGGCCGTGACCTGACGGAACGCATCTGGGACCAGTTTTTCAAATTCTATATGGATACCGGCGGGCGCAAATGGGGCCGGCCCTATCTCACCCGCAAATTCTATTCGTTGATCGGCGAGCGCATGGCCGACGACATCCTGTTGGTCATGGCCAAGCGCGACGGGCGCTATATCGCCGGCGCGATCAACTTCATCGGCGGAGATACGCTCTACGGCCGTCACTGGGGTTGCGTCGAGGATCATCCCTTCCTGCATTTCGAGGTCTGCTATCACCAGGCGATCGATTTCGCGCTTTCGAAAGGGCTAAAACGGGTCGAGGCCGGTGCCCAGGGCGAACACAAGCTCGCCCGCGGCTACCTGCCGGTGACGACGCATTCGGCCCATTATGTCGCCCATGCCGGCCTTCGCCGGGCGATCGGCGATTATCTCGCCCGCGAGCGCGCCGATGTCGAACAGATGAGCGAGGTGCTCTCCGAGCACAGCCCGTTCCGCAAGGGCGAGCGCCAGCAGGAGGATTGACGCCGCCCTGCCGGGCGCGTTACCCGATCAACAGGAAATGAGGAGATTTTGCGATGACCAGCGCCTATGACGACAACAACATCTTCGCCAAGATCCTGCGCGGCGAAATTCCTTCACACCGCATCTATGAGGACCAGCATACGGTCGCCTTCATGGATGTGATGCCGCAGGCGCCGGGCCATGTGCTGGTCCTTCCAAAGGCGCCTTCCCGCAACATCCTCGATGCCGATCCAGCCACCCTCACCCATGCGATTACCGTCGTTCAAAAGGTCGCCAATGCGGTCAAGGACGTCTTCGATGCTGACGGCGTGTTCATCGCCCAGTTCAACGAACCGGCGGCCGGGCAAACGGTCTTTCATCTGCATTTCCACGTCATCCCGCGCCACGAGGGCACAGCACTCAAGCCGCATTCCGGCAAGATGGAGGATGGCGCCGTGCTTGCCGCCCATGCCGAAAAGATCAGGGCGGCACTGGCGTAAGGTCATTACCGTCTAACAAGGACGCGAAAACCAAAAAGGCCGCGAGTGACGCGGCCTTTTTCATTCTGTGACGAAAGTTCACTTCTTGCGCGGAACCTTCGGAACCGTGCTGCCCTTCTTCGGGGCGTCGCGGACTTCAGGCTCGGCCTGGGGGACTGTCTTGGCGCGGGTCTTGGGCGCTGCCTTGGTCTTCAGCTCGCCATCGCCATCTTCATCGGCTTCGGGATGGACGACCTCGGCTTCCGGCTTCGGCTTGATCGGCGCCGTATCCGGAATGGCCTCCAGCACGATGCCGGGCTTGCCGTCTTCCTTGGGGCCGACGGTGACGTTGACGACGCCGCCCTTCTTCAGCTTGCCGAAGAGGATTTCGTTGGCCAGCGGCTTCTTGATCGTGTCCTGGATGACCCGGGCAAGCGGGCGAGCGCCCATCTTTTCGTCGTAACCCTTTTCCGACAGCCAGGCGATCGCATCCTCATGCAGGTCGAAGGTGACGTTCCTTTCGGAAAGCTGGGCCTCCAGCTGCATGATGAACTTCTGCACGACCTTGTGAATGACAGCCGTCGGCAGCGCCGCGAAAGGAATGATCGCGTCGAGACGGTTGCGGAACTCCGGCGTGAACAGGCGGGTCAGTGCCTCCTCGTCTTCGCCGGTGCGCTTGGACGAGCCGAAGCCGATCGCCGCTTTGGCCATTTCGGATGCGCCCGCATTCGTCGTCATGATCAGGATGACGTTGCGGAAGTCGATCTTCTTGCCGTTATGATCGGTCAGCGTGCCATGGTCCATGACCTGCAGCAGGATATTATAGATGTCGGGATGCGCCTTCTCGATTTCGTCGAGCAGGACCACGCAATGCGGGTGCTGGTCGACGCCATCGGTGAGAAGACCGCCCTGGTCGAAACCGACATAGCCGGGAGGTGCACCGAGCAGGCGCGACACCGTGTGCCGCTCCATATATTCCGACATGTCGAAGCGCAGCAGTTCGACGCCGAGTGACGATGCCAGCTGCTTTGCCACCTCGGTCTTGCCGACGCCGGTCGGACCGGAGAAGACATAGGCGCCGATCGGCTTGTTCGGCTCGCGCAAGCCGGCGCGCGCCAGCTTGATCGAGGTCGACAGGGCTTCGATGGCGATATCCTGGCCGTAGACGACCGAACGCAGTTCCTGCTCGAGATTGGCAAGCACCGCTTCGTCATCCTTGGAGACGGTCTTCGGCGGAATGCGCGCCATCGTGGCGACCGTCGCCTCGATCTCCTTTTCGGTGATCAGCTTGCGGCGCTTCGACGGCGGCAGCAGCATCTGGGCGGCACCGGTCTCGTCGATCACGTCGATCGCCTTATCCGGCAGCTTACGGTCGGAGATGTAGCGGGCCGAGAGTTCGACGGCCGACTTGATGGCATCGTTCGAATACCGCAGATGGTGATACTCTTCGAAATAAGGCTTCAGGCCCTTCATGATCTCGATCGCATCATTGATCGACGGCTCGCTGACGTCGATCTTCTGGAAACGACGGACCAGCGCCCGGTCCTTTTCGAAGAACTGGCGGTATTCCTTGTAGGTGGTCGAACCGATGCAACGGATCGCGCCCGACGACAGGGCCGGCTTCAAGAGGTTCGATGCATCCATCGCGCCGCCGGAAGTGGCGCCAGCGCCGATCACCGTATGGATTTCGTCGATGAACAGCACGGCGCCCGGATATTCTTCCAGTTCCTTGACGACCTGCTTCAGGCGCTCCTCGAAATCACCGCGGTAGCGTGTGCCGGCGAGCAGCGTCCCCATGTCGAGCGAGAAGATCGTCGCATCGGCGAGCGCTTCGGGAACCTTGCCTTCGACGATGCGCTTGGCCAGACCTTCGGCGATCGCCGTCTTGCCGACACCGGGATCACCGACGTAGAGCGGGTTGTTCTTCGAACGGCGGCACAGGATCTGGATGGTGCGGCTCACCTCGGCGTGACGGCCGATCAGCGGGTCGATCTTGCCGCCCTTCGCCTTCTCATTGAGATTGACGCAATAGGCCTTGAGCGCATCCTGCTGCTTCTTGGGGCCGCCCTCTTCCTCGCCGCCGCGCGCCGTCGGCTTGCTGCTCTCGGCTTCCTCCTCGGCGCCGCGCGGGGGGCGAGCTTCCGAAGCACCCGGGCGCTTGCCGATGCCATGGGAGATATAGTTGACGGCGTCGTAGCGGGTCATCTCCTGCTCTTGCAGGAAATAGGCGGCATGGCTTTCGCGCTCGGCGAAGATCGCGACGAGCACGTTGGCGCCGGTCACTTCCTCGCGGCCGGACGATTGCACGTGGATGACGGCGCGCTGGATGACACGCTGGAAGCCGGAGGTCGGCTTCGAATCCTCGTCATAGCCGGTGATCAGATTGGAGAGTTCGTTATCGACATACTCGACGAGCGTCTTGCGCAGCGCGTCGAGATCGACATTGCAGGCGCCCATGACCGCGGCCGCATCGGCATCGTCGATCAGGGCGAGCAGCAGATGCTCGAGCGTCGCATATTCGTGATGCCGCTCGTTGGCAAAGGTCAGTGCCTGATGGAGCGCCTTCTCTAAACTAGGCGAAAATGTTGGCACGTTCAGATCCTCACTTCTTTTCCATGACGCATTGCAGCGGATGCTGGTGCTGCCGGGCGAAATCCATCACCTGGCTGACCTTCGTTTCCGCCACCTCGTATGTGAATATTCCGCATTCGCCGACGCCGTGGTTATGGACATGGAGCATGATGCGGGTGGCACTTTCACGATCCTTTTGAAAAAAACGCTCCAGAATATGGATGACGAATTCCATCGGCGTGTAGTCGTCATTCAAAAGCAGCACGCGGTAGAGATTGGGCTTCTTGGTCTTCGGCTTGGTGCGTGTGATGACCGAGGTTCGATTTCCGTTCTCCCCGTTCCTATCGCTGTCGTTCTGCATCCGGATCGGCTTTGCGATCATTGTCATTCATTCCTCAAGCAATCCGGCGGAGCATGGGAGGGTGCTTTTTCCCGCCGAATATCTGAAACACTAACTTAGTTCATAATAGGCCGATTTTAAGCCCCCTGTCAGTCACTGCAATCAAGAAATGGCCGGCATGCACGGGAAAGACCAAAAAAGTCCCCGACCGATCCCACGCAGGTGCAGCAGCGAAGTGGAAACAAAAAAGACCGGCCACAGATGCGTAGCCGGTCTTTAAATTTCAATATGTAGCGCAGGTTGCGCCGTCGCAATCAATTCATGCAGCGGCGGGGGTGGCCGGCGGCGCCTGCCTGGTGGTCTTGGCGACGGCAGTGGCGATCGGCGCTTCGTAAGGCTTGTAAGCGGATTTGGCGAGATCGGCATACATCTCGCTGAGTTTCGTCGTCTCGGAGACGAGGCCTTCGAAATAGGACTTGACGTAATTGGTCTGAAGTTCGAAAGCGGCCTCGAAGCTCTTGACGCCGGCCAGCGTTTCGAAATGCGTCACTGCGTCCTGAAAGGATTTCTTCGAATAGTCAGCGGCTTCGGCGGCGATCGCCTGGAAGCCCCTGGTCGTATCGGAATAGGTTCTCAGCGCCGTGTCGACGGCTTCCTTGCTCTTCCTGTTTGCATCGTCGAAGTTGAACATGACCGTCCTCCGTTGGGCTGTGGGATGGCGGCAGGGTAACCGCAACGCACAAATAGTCAAGTAGTCTTGTGCGCCGCAAAACACCTTGAAGTTGCATGACAACAATATAACAAAGGATGCGCGCCGGGGCACGTACGTCTTTAACTGATTTTGCTAATATATATCAGATCAGCACAACCGGAAGCTTCAAAAAAATTTTGATCCCAGGCCCAGAAAACGAAAAAAGACCGAACGGATCGCGCCGTTCGGTCCCTTTGAAAGCTTCGAACGCGTCAGAGATCGACGTCGAGGATCGCCATCGAAAAGTTGTAGGAGCGGTCGCCGTCCTCGTCATCGATATAGACGACGCCCAGAAATTCTTCGCCGATATAGACTTCCGCAGAGTCATTCTTGCGCGGACGCGCCTTGACGACGATCTGCGGGTTGAGCATGCGTTTGAAATAGGCGTCGAGCTTCTTGATTTCTTCTGGCTTCACTCTGTCATCTCCGTAAACGGTCTTGATTGGCCGCTTCTTGCACAGGAAAAGCAGCGGTGTAAAGGCAAGGTTGCCACTTGGCAATTTCCGTCCCCGCCTGAGGTCCGCCGACTGTTCCCGATCCTTTTTCCGGCAGCCGATCAGATATCGGCGCCGATCACCTGGTCCATGTTGCGCGACGGCTCGGAACAACCGGCTTCGCCGACGACCTTGGCCGGCACGCCGGCGACCGTCTTTTTCGGCGGCACCGCCTTCAAGACGACGGAGCCGGCGGCGATGCGGGAGCAGAAGCCGATCTCGATATTGCCGAGGATTTTTGCGCCGGCGCCGATCATGACACCGCTGCCGATCTTCGGATGGCGGTCGGCGCCCTCTTTACCGGTGCCGCCGAGCGTGACGTTGTGCAGGATCGAGACATTATCGCCGATCACCGCCGTCTCGCCGACGACGAGGCCGGTGGCGTGATCGAGGAAGATGCCTTTGCCGATACGGGCGGCCGGATTGATATCGGTCTGGAAGACGCTGGAGGAGCGGCTCTGCAGATAAAGCGCGAAATCTCGCCGTCCGCGGTTCAGCAGCCAATGGGCGAGACGGTGCGTCTGCAGCGCATGGAAGCCCTTGAAATAGAGCACGGCTTCCATGAAACGCAGGCAGGCGGGATCGCGATCGTAGATGGCCTGGATATCGACGCGCAGAATGGAGCTCCATTCCGGCCAATCGAGCAGCATTTCCTCGAAGGTCTGGCGAAGCAGGTTCGCCTGCATATCAGGGTGATCGAGACGTTCGCAGATGCGGTGAATGACGCATTCCTCGAGCGAATGGTAGTTGATCACCGTCGAGTAGAGGAAGGCGGCGAGAACCGGGTCCCGTTCGGCGGCGAGCCGGGCTTCCTCGCGCAGGCTGTCCCAAATGGGATCCATCACCTTCAGCGGATGGCCTGTCTCAAAAGCACGAATATCAGTCTTGGCGACCATCGCCGCTCTCCTCGTTGCCAACAGGAATGCCGTTTGCGGAATGCCAATATATAGTGGAAAACGCCAATAACATAAATGGGTGCCGTCGCCATGGTTTTTTAGCATGGGTTTTCGGCATCACGATGATGTCACCTGCCGGCGACTTTCGCGTAGAAGGCCAGCACGGCCTGCTTGAAAACCCTGTCGCCGACGGCGAGCATATGATCGCGGCCTGGAATATCGAGCGCTTGGGCATCGGGCATCAGCGCCGCCAGCTCCTGCGGCGAGCCGGCGATGTCATCCTTGGTGCCGACGCCGATCAGCGCCGGCATGTCGAGCTTTCCCATATCCGCGCGGGGCACGAGATCGCGCGAGCCGCGGATACATTGGGCAAGGGCGACGCGGTCGCTTTTCGTCTGCTCGGCAAAGGCGCGGAACATGCGGCCGCGGTCATGCGTGACGTCCTCCAGCGAGGGAGCAAGCAGCGCATCGGCGATCGGATCCCAGTCGCCGACACCGTCGGTCATGCCGATACCGAGGCCGCCGAGCACCAGCGAGCGGACGCGATGCGGATTGGCAAGGGCGGCAAAGACCGAAATGCGCGCGCCCATCGAATAGCCCATCAGATTGGCTTCCGGGATGCCGAGGTGGTCCAGAAGAGCGATCGCATCGCCGGCCATCACCCAGGGACGATAGGCTTCGGCGTCGTGCGGCTTATCGCTGGCGCCGTGGCCGCGATTGTCGATGGCGATCACCCTATAGCCGGCATCCCCCAGCGCCTTCAGCCAGCCCGGATGCACCCAGTTGACGTTTGCAGTCGAGGCAAAACCGTGGATCAGCAGGACGGGCACGCCGGCCGGATCGCCCTCGTCGAAGAAGGCGAGCTGCAATCCGTCATGGGTGAAGCTTGAAAATGCGGGCGTGTTCAGGTTCATCGGGTCTTCCTTTTGGCGCGACCATAATCGAGCCGCCATTCGTCGTGAAGCCAAAAACTGTGGCTAAAACTGTGCCTAAAAACAGTGCGCACCGCGGCGCTTTGGCTCTACACATTTGCGGCGAACGCTTATAAGGTCCGCGCAGATTTCAAGCATTCGGAGAGCGACATGGCCGGCCACAACATTCCCCACTTCCAGAACGACGGCGGTCACCGGGTTATCGAAGTCGGCGTCAAGGAATTCATGTGCACCGGCGCTTCGGCCCCGTTCGACCATCCGCATATCTTCATCGACATGGGCGACGACAACGAGAAGGTCTGCTCCTACTGCTCGACGCTCTATCGCTTCAATTCCGCGCTCAAGCCCAGCCAGACCAACCCGGCCGGCTGCGTTTTCCATGTGAAGGCGGCCTAACCCGTCCAGATTTCGGATCGGACGGACAATGCCGGTCGAACATGCCGCCATCATCGGCGCCGGAATATCCGGACTGACCGCAGCGCTTTCGCTTTCGCGCCGCGGCATCAGCTCCGACATCTTCGAGCAGGCGGGCGAACTCACCGACATCGGCGCAGGCTTGCAGGTTTCGCCCAACGCCTCGCGCATCCTTGCCGAACTCGGTATCCTTGAAGGGCTGTCAAAGGTCTGGCTCGAGCCGGAGACGATCCGGCTGATCTCGGGCAGTTCGCTTCGCCAGCTGACGGCCGTGCCTGCAGGCACATTCGCGCGGCAGCGCTGGGGCGCTCCCTATGGCGTCCTGCATCGCAGCACATTGCAGAAAGCCCTGTTGGCTGCGGTCGAGGCCGATCCGCTCTGCCGGCTTCACCTTGGCATCCGGATGGAATCGAACCTGCCGGCTATCGGACGGGACGCCGATGTCGTCATCGGCGCCGACGGCGTCTGGTCGAAGCTGCGGCAATTCGTTCCGCGCAGCCCCTCGCCGCGGTTTTCCGGCAATATCGCCTACCGCTTCACCATTGCCGAAACCGAAGCGCCTGATTTCCTCGACCGGGCAAGCGTTTGCGCTTTCCTCGGCGGGTCGGCGCATCTTGTCTGCTACCCTTTGAGGGAGATCGCCAGCTTCAACATGGTGGCGATCACCGCCGGCAATATCGCGCCGCAGGCCTGGCAAAGCGAGGCGACGGCCGAGCAGCGCGCGCAGTTGTTCGCGCGTCTTTCCGGCTGGAATTCCACGATCGTCTCGCTGCTCGAAAGACACCAGAAGCTGAGCTTCTGGCCGCTGTTCGAAACGACATCAGGCACATGGCAGGACGGCCGCAAGACGGTTCTGATCGGCGATGCCGCGCATGCGATGATGCCCTTTGCCGCACAGGGAGCGGCCATGGCGATCGAAGACGGCTACGAACTTGCTGCGTTTCTTTCCGATCGCCCGGCGGCGGAAGCCCTTAAGCTCTTTGAAAGCCATCGAGCCCCACGCATCGCAAAACTTCGCCAGCGCGGCGCCTTCAACCGGTTTGCCTATCATGCGAAAGGACCGATCCGCATCGGCCGCGATCTCGTGCTCGGCCTCAAGCCGCCGCAAAGCCTGGCGACGGACCTCGACTGGATCTACGGCTACCGGGCTCTGCGTCTGCCATAAAGCATAGCATGTCAGACGGCGCTTGCGGCGGCAAAACCCCGTTCGATATCGGCTTTCAAGTCAACCACATCCTCGATGCCGATCTGCAGGCGGATCACCGCACCATCGGTCGGAGCCTTGGCGACCTTGCGATCATTGAGGTAGGCGTGCAGGGCGAGGCTTTCAAAGCCGCCCCAGGAATAGCCGAGGCCGAAAATCCTGAGCGCATCGAGGAAGGCATGCGCCTTTGCCCTGGATTTTTCCGGGCCATCGGCGGCGAGCACGAAGGAAAAGATGCCGCTGGCGCCCTTGAAATCGCGCTTCCAGAGATGGTGAGAAGGGAAACTCGGCAGGGCCGGATGCAGCACGCGGGCGACGTCCTCCCTGCTCTCCAGCCATTCTGCGATTGCGAGCGCGCTTTCATAATGCCGCTCGAGGCGCAGGCCCATGGTGCGCAAACCGCGCAGGATCTGATAGGCGTCATCGGGTGCGCCGCAGATGCCGAGCACGCCATTCGCCTCCTTCAGCCGATCCCAGTGCTCGGCGTTGGCCGATACCGTTCCGAGCAGGATATCGGAATGGCCAGACGGGTATTTCGTCGCCGCGTGGATGGAAATGTCGACGCCGTGATCGAGCGGCTTGAAATAGAGCGGCGTCGCCCAGGTATTGTCCATCATGACGACGGCGCCATGGCGATGCGCCACTGCCGAGATCGCCGGGATATCCTGCATCTCGAAGGTGTTGGAGCCGGGAGCCTCGGTGTGGACGAGCTTGGTGTTCGGGCGGAACAATGTCTCGATGCCGGCGCCGATCGCCGGGTCGTAATATTCCACCTCGACGCCGAGGCGCTTCAGCATCGTATCGCAGAAATGGCGGGTCGGGCCATAGACCGAATCAACGACCAGCGCATGGTCGCCGGCGGCGACGAAACCCAGGAACGGAATGGTGACGGCCGCAAGACCCGAGGGCACCAGGATCGTGCCGGCCGAGCCTTCGAGTGCATCGATCGCCTCGCAGAGCGCATCGGTCGTTGGAGTGCCGCGCGTTCCATAGGTGTATTTCTGCGAGCGCGTCTCCATCGTGCGCGCATTCGGAAACAGCACCGTCGAGGCATGCACGACCGGCGGATTGACGAAGCCATGATAGTCGAAAGGGTCGTTGCCGATATGGGTCAGCCGGGTATTGATCCCGGCGTTCTGCAGCACGCTGTCTTTGTCTTTCATGTCGGGAATAGCCTTTGGCGAGGGGTCGCAAAACCAGACTTTTGGACGCCGCGTCGTTTCCGGTCAACCCCTTGACGATGGATTGCAGGCGACACTCTCGGACGACAAAATTTGGATTTTCGCGTTATTTTTCCGCAATCGGACGCCTATTTCATAGTCAGCCGCCTTCGAATGCGGCGCAATCGACCAAAATTCTGAATTTTGCCGCAATTATTGATGGCGACACTTGACCATAGTGACATTTGCGACTGTGATAGACTCACTCGCGCCGGGAGGGTGTCGAGACACATGGGAGCGGCAGGTTTTTCCGCCGGGCCTCCCACAAGAAAAGATAAGACAACGGAAAAGGTTGGGAAAAAAATGAAGAACACGCTTCTGTCCGCCGCTCTCGGCGCAGCAGTTTTGGCACTTGGCGCTTCGGCCGCCTCGGCCACCACTCTCGGAGACGTCAAGGCGAAGGGTTTCGTTCAGTGCGGCGTCAACACCGGCCTTACCGGCTTTGCCGCACCTGACGCTTCCGGCAATTGGGCCGGCTTCGACGTCGACTTCTGCAAGGCCGTCGCTTCGGCCGTGTTCGGCGACCCCACCAAGGTCAAGTACACGCCGACAAATGCGAAGGAACGCTTTACCGCTCTGCAGTCCGGTGAAATCGATGTCCTCTCGCGCAACACGACCTGGACGATTAATCGCGACACCGCACTCGGCTTCAACTTCCGTCCCGTCACCTATTATGACGGCCAGGGCTTCATGGTGCGCAAGAGCCTGAACGTGAAGTCGGCTCTCGAACTCTCCGGCGCCGCAATCTGCGTGCAGTCGGGCACGACCACGGAACTGAACCTCGCCGATTATTTCAAGACGAACAATCTGCAGTACAATCCGGTCGTCTTCGAAAATCTTCCTGAGGTCAACGCGGCTTATGACGCCGGTCGTTGCGACGTTTACACGACCGACCAATCCGGTCTTTATTCGTTGCGTCTGACGCTGAAAAATCCGGACGAACACGTCATCCTTCCTGAGATCATTTCCAAGGAGCCGCTTGGGCCGGCCGTCCGTCAGGGTGATGATCAGTGGTTCGATATCGTTTCCTGGACGGCTTATGCGCTGATCAATGCCGAAGAGTTCGGCATCACCCAGGCAAATGTCGACGAGATGAAGAACTCGCCGAACCCCGATATCAAGCGCTTCCTCGGCAGCGAGGCCGACACCAAGATCGGTACCGATCTGGGCCTGACCAATGATTGGGCCGCCAACGTCATCAAGGGCGTCGGCAATTATGGTGAAATCTTCGAGCGCAATATCGGCCAGGGAAGCCCGCTCAAGATCGCACGCGGCCTGAATGCTCTCTGGAACAAGGGCGGCATCCAGTACGCACCGCCGGTTCGTTAATAGAACTTCGGCATGAAATCCGGGAAGGCGGCCAAGCCGCCCTCCCATCGTCAAAAGCAAAAAGAAAGCCCGAAAACGGGCACAAGGGGATTGGCGCGGCATGACGCATGGGGCTGTGGATAGAACACCTTTGCATGACACCGGCTGGAGTTTCCGGTCGGCAATGTACGACCCGAAATACCGGAGCATATTTTTCCAGGTTCTAACGATCGTCGTTCTCGTGGCGTTTGTGTGGTGGGTGGCCCACAACACGGCCGTGAACCTTGCCCGCAGCAATACGGCATCGGGTTTCGGCTTTCTGAGCGGTCGCGCCGGTTTCGAAATCGGCCAGTCGCTGATCGGCTATTCAAGCGACTCGACGTATGCACGCGCCCTTCTCGTTGGCATTCTGAATACCTTGCTGGTGGCGGTGAGCGGTATCGTCACGGCGACCATCATCGGCTTCCTGATCGGGATAGGCCGGCTGTCGCACAACTGGCTGATTGCCAAGCTCTGCACGGTCTATGTCGAAATCTTCCGCAACATACCGCCGCTGCTCGTCATCTTCTTTTGGTATCTCGGGGTTCTCTCCGTCCTGCCGCAGCCTCGCGAATCGCTGGCGCTGCCGTTCAGCATGTTCCTCAACAACAGAGGACTGGCCTTCCCGAAGCCGATCTTCGAGACAGGCATGATAGCAGTCGGCATCGCCCTGCTAGTTGCGATCGTCGCCACCATCGTCATGGCGCGCTGGGCCCACAAGCGCCAGGCCGCAACCGGCCAGCCGTTCCACACGGTATGGGCATCGATCGGGCTGATCGTCGGCTTGCCGCTGCTGGTCTTCGTTGTTTCCGGCTTTCCACTCACTTTCGACGTTCCGATCGCCGGAAAGTTCAACCTGACGGGCGGCTCCGTCGTCGGCCCCGAATTTATATCGCTGTTTCTCGCCCTGTCCTTCTATACCGCCTCGTTCATCGCCGAGATCGTTCGTGGCGGCATTCGCGGCGTTCCGAAGGGGCAATCCGAGGCAGCCGGTGCGCTGGGGCTGCATCCGTCTGGTGTGACGAGACTCGTCGTGGTGCCGCAGGCACTGCGCATCATCATTCCGCCGCTGACGAGCCAATACCTGAACCTGACCAAGAACTCCTCACTCGCCATCGCGATCGGTTTCTCGGATCTCGTTGCCGTCGGCGGCACAATCCTCAATCAGAGCGGTCAAGCGATCGAGATCGTGTGCATCTGGGGTATCGTCTATCTCAGCTTGAGCATTCTCACGTCGCTGTTCATGAATTGGTTCAATGCTAAGATGGCACTGGTGGAGAGATAAGATGTCGGTCGCCGATAAACCCTTCGTCAGAACGTCCATCCTTGCCGCCGAACCGCCGCCCCGTGGCGAGCGTGGAGCCGCCGCCTGGATACGCCGCAATCTCTTGGCAACCCCGAAAGATATCATCCTGACGATCCTGGCTCTTGCGCTGATCGCATGGGCAGTGCCGCATCTCGTCAACTGGCTGTTCATCCAGGCTGTATGGTCGGGGCCGGACCGCACATTCTGCGCGACGACGATCCAGGGCGGCATCCAGCCCGATGGCTGGAGTGGTGCATGCTGGGCCTTCGTCAGCGCCAAGTACGATCAATTTATCTTCGGCCGCTATCCGCTCGATGAGCGTTGGAGGCCGGCGATCGTCGGGATCATGTTCATTCTGCTGCTGGTTCCGATGCTGATCCCGTCGGTGCCGCGCAAGGGTTTGAACGCCATTCTTCTGTTCGGAGTCCTGCCGGTCATCGCCTTCTGGCTTCTTCACGGCGGCTTAGGCCTCGAAGTGGTGGACACCCCACTCTGGGGCGGCCTGATGGTGACACTCGTCCTGTCCTTTGTCGGTATTGCCGTCTCCTTACCCTGTGGAATTCTGCTTGCGCTCGGGCGCCGCTCGAAGATGCCGGTCATCCGGATGCTCTGCGTTACCTTCATCGAGGTCATTCGAGGCGTTCCGCTGATCACAGTTCTGTTCATGGCAAGCGTCATGCTGCCGCTCTTCCTGCCCACGGGCTGGAACGTGGACAAATTGCTTCGGGCGCTGATCGGTGTTTCGATCTTCACCTCGGCCTATATGGCTGAAGTAATCCGCGGCGGCCTGCAGGCGATCCCGAAAGGACAGTTCGAAGGCGCCGATTCGCTTGGCCTCGGCTATTGGCAGAAGACGCGGCTGATCATCTTGCCGCAGGCGATCAAGCTCGTCATCCCGAGCATCGTCAACACCTTCATCGGAACGTTCAAGGACACGTCGCTGGTCACCATTATCGGCATGTTCGACCTGCTCGGTATCGTCAAGCTGAATTTCTCCGACGCCAACTGGGCAAGCGCCGTCACGCCGATCACGGGTCTGATCTTCGCCGGCTTCATCTTCTGGCTGTTCTGCTTCGGCATGTCGCGCTATTCAGGCTTCATGGAACGCCATCTTGATACCGGCCACAAACGATAAGAATGAGGGAAAATAGTCATGGCTGAAGCTCCAGTTAAAAAGCTCACCGTTTCCGCAACGGAAGTTGCAGTTGATATCGTCAACATGAACAAGTGGTACGGCGATTTCCACGTGCTGCGCGATATCAACCTGAAGGTCATGCGCGGCGAGCGCATCGTTATCGCCGGCCCGTCGGGCTCGGGCAAATCGACGATGATCCGCTGCATCAACCGCCTGGAAGAGCATCAAAAGGGCCGCATTATCGTCGACGGCACCGAACTGACCAACGATCTGAAAAAGATCGACGAGGTGAGGCGCGAAGTCGGCATGGTGTTTCAGCACTTCAACCTCTTCCCGCACCTGACGATCCTCGAGAACTGCACGCTGGCGCCGATCTGGGTGCGCAAGATGCCGAAGAAGCAGGCCGAAGAAGTGGCCATGCACTTCCTGAAGCGGGTCAAGATCCCGGAGCAAGCTAACAAATATCCGGGCCAGCTCTCCGGCGGCCAGCAACAGCGCGTGGCGATCGCCCGGTCGCTGTGCATGAACCCGAAGATCATGTTGTTCGACGAGCCGACCTCGGCGCTCGATCCCGAAATGATCAAGGAAGTGCTCGACACCATGGTGGGTCTTGCCGAGGAAGGCATGACCATGCTCTGCGTAACCCATGAAATGGGCTTTGCCCGCCAAGTCGCCAACCGCGTTATCTTCATGGACCAAGGCCAGATCGTCGAGCAGAATTCGCCGGCCGAATTCTTCGACAATCCGCAGCACGAACGCACCAAGCTTTTCCTCAGCCAGATCCTGCATTAAGCTTGGGAACTGACGCCATTGAAAGACCCGCCGCCCTTCCGGTTCGGCGGGTCTTTTACGTTCAACGTAACGCTGACGCCTGCAGCAGGCTGCAGAGACCGGAAAGACCGGAATCGGAGCCGCCTGAGGCCGAGCCGCCCGGGGATGAGATATCAGCGCAACGGACAAGCATCTTGCGTTGCTCATTGACCGGCCTCGACCGGAAATCGTCCAGGATGCGAGCCTGCGATGGGCTGAAGTTGCCCTCAGCCGCGGATTTGTTGCTGCCGCCTGCCCCGCCGATGGTGAGATTGGCGTCGGCGCCGCTGCCGCGCCTGACCGAGGCTGTGGCGTCGGTATCAAGCCCATCGGAGCCGCCGATGCGTGCATTGAGATCAGCATTGATGTCGCGCCGGGCGCCGAGCCTGACATTGACGTTCGCGTCGAGACCATCGCCGCCGGCGGCCCCCGCATTGCGATCGGCATCAACGCCCCGGCCGCCGCCGGCATTGGCGGTCGCGTTACCATTGAGGCCGCTCGATCCGCCGACGGACGCATTGGCCCCGGCGCTGACGCCACTGCCGCCGCCAAGTGATGCCCCGACATCGGCGCTGACGGCCTTGCCGGCATTTACCGATACGCCGACATCGAGAGCGTGTACATCGCTTGCCGGCATCGCAAGCAGGGCGCAGGTGGATGCAAGCACCGCCAGCGATAGCCTACTGTGATTATGAGTCATTTTTTCCTCCGTTTCCATTCGCCGGGCGATTTGCCCGGCAATCGAAAATCGAGGAACGCGCGTGCCTTCGATCGTCTGGACGACTGCAGCCTGCAAGACATCCATGGCAAGGCAACGTGAGGAGATGACGAATGTTTCAAAGCACGGCACGGCAAGTCGGCTGAGCGGCGTCCAATGATCTTTCACGGTTATCGGAATACGAATTGGCAGCTCGACCGTGCCGAAAGCGAACATGTCTTACGGCGACCGGTGCATCGGCCCAGTATTTCTTTCCCGCGGCCGCGTAGAAATCTTCAGTGCCCGCAAGCAACGTGCAGCTCTCTATGCGATTGGGTGGCGATTGACCCTTTCACAGGATTTTGCAGATCGCCTGCACCTTGCCTCAGAGCCGGATTCCATCACTGATTGAGACCGCTAAAAATAACGCCCTTCCGTCTGGATATATCAGGCAGGAAGTCCATGTTTCAGCATGTTCTCATCTGATGGAACTGGAGGTTCAAGAATGGGCATTTTCGACAAGATCAAACACGCCATCTTCGGAGAAGCGAAAGCAGCCGAACCGATTGCATCAGGCGCGCCAAAGACGCAGCCCGCCCCGGCTCCCGCCTCGCCGTCGGCGGCGCCCAGTCCCGCGCCCGCGGCCTCTCCCGCTCAGAGCAAGCCGGCCACGGCCACGGCCTCAGCAAATGTCGATATCGTCCCGATCCTCGACGCGGCCGTGAAAAAGAGCGGCCAGAAACTCGATTGGCGCCACTCGATCGTGGACTTGATGAAAGCGGTCGGGATGGATGCGAGCATGGCCGAGCGCAAGGAACTTGCCGCTGAACTCGGCTATACCGGCGACACCGGTGATTCCGCAAAAATGAATATGTGGCTGCACAAGGCGCTGATGAGACGCCTGTCGGAAAATGGCGGCAAAGTACCTGCCGATCTGCTGGATTGATCGATGAGCGAGAACTGCCGGCGCTTCGCGACAGAGGTTCATCTGTCGCGGAGCGTCGGCAACCCCGGGCACACGCAACTCGGATCAGAGGCCATCAGTCCCCCTTGCCCGCAGGCACTGGAACCAATAACGTTCCGCTCGATTACTTCGATAATCGATCACGGGAGAATGAAATCCAATGAGATTGATGGCAGTCGTTGGCGTTGCACTTAGCTTGGGCTGTATTTCGGCCGCGGAATCTCCTGCAAACTATCAATCCTACAGCGGCATTCGCGTCGACACCGACCCGGTCCTCCTGGCTCGGTACGACAAAGCGCTCCGGTGGTGCGTGCCGGAGGCAGGTTCATGGCACCGCGGCTCACCGAATCCACGCAGCCTGCATTACAACGCGGCACTCCGAGACTGCCTCTATAGACGCGGCTTCGTCGACCGAGGCGTCTACGCCTACCCGATCCCCGAAGTTTACTTCGAGCATTTTCTGGATCGCTGAGAATAGTCTCAGGGCGGCCGTCACAGCCGGGGAATGCGAAAGCATTTGCCGGCATGCTTGTCGGGATGCTCACATCATTGGCGGCGAAATAAGGACGGAGCGATAACTCCCGGACGCTGCACAGTTGCTAACCGATCACCGTGACGACCGTTGGCCTATCAGATCAAGCCCCCGCCCGCCGACGTGACCATGCCTGTTGAGGCGGCTGCCGCTCGCTCGTAAGCATTTTAGCTGTCCAGCTAATAGGATCGAAAGATGCTTCTGGCAAAAAGACAACTTAAACATTTAGTGGAGAAACTTGTTGTCACGGTTTTTGATAGCATCGATGGCGTTGGCTTTCATCGCGGATGTTGTGATGAACACCGTGCTTTGGCTTGGAGGATTAGACACCGTGATTTCGGTATCCTCCGGAGCACTCGAGATATTCGCAAGAATTATGGGTGAAGTCCTGGTCTTTTGGTTCTTTGCGTTCGCGGCCGGTTTTGTTTTTTTCTGGGCGGCGCGGAAATCATCCGTCCCCATCCTGAGTCTCGTCGCATCGTCCATTGCGGTGTGTCTCATGGTAACGGCGGCCCTCGTTGGAGCTTATCATCCGTCCGAGAAGCATCCAAAAATCAATTCGGACCTGCTCCGCAGCGCCTTGACGTAGATCGTCATGGCCAATTTCGCGGATGGTCTTTCCCGCTTCACGCGAATCGAAATAAACATCGGACGCCAATCATTGGATATTTAAGGGAATAATAATGCGCGCTCGTATCGTAACAGTAATGATTGCCATAGGACTTCTGACCGGCTGCGTGCCGACACGTCAGGACTATGATGCTTACGTCACATTGTTGCAGGGCAGTTCAAGGGCGAGAAGTGAGGCCGTGAAAGACTGCGCGAAAGGATTTGATGCAAACGGCCGTCGCGGCGCCGGAATTGTGACAAACGTTTCGGACAAGGACGCTCCGAGGGTTGCATGCGAGCGATTTGTTGCAGCCGTGGTTTCCGGCCGTCTCACCTATGACGACGTCGTCGACGTCAGACAGCACCGCTTTACTCCGAAGATCATCAGGATTTTCCAAGGCCGTTAAAACCGGATCGCTCGTCGGCTTTCGGTCTCGTCGTTGCAAGCCGTCGGCGACCTGCTCGGCACGCTGTTGTCAATCATGCCTTACGTATGTGTCGTTGCCGTTGTAAGTCGTATCGAGGACGGCCCTGGTAAGGCCGATGCTCTCGGAAGCGTCCGCTACCATTGATCCCCAGGACTGCCGGATGCGTATGTCGAGTTGGCGGCCATCACCGCTGCCATCCGACTTCAACAGGTGTCCCCATCCTTTAGCTGCGACCAGGACAACTCACAGGTCTGCGGCGACCGTCGACAGGCTTCTTTACACGCGGCGAGCAAAACCAGAGAACTTGCGAAACATCGATACCACGCTTGGCAAGCAGGATCTCGACATGACGCAGGCTCAGCGGAAACCGAAAGTATAGTCGCACCGCAGCCGGATGTTCTCTAGGGAAATGCGGTGCCGCCTGAGGCGCCGGGCAATGGGTTTGGCCCGAATCGACGACGGTCATTCCCTCCCTTTTCCATCTCGATCGGTGCCAATTGCAGGGCGAAACTGCGCAAAATTGTTAAATTCAGAAAAAAAATGACTATTCCGCTTTGACGGAAGGAATCCACTCACCCCCGCCAAATTTCTCCAATGTTTTCAAAAGATGCATTTCGCTATAGTTGCAGAAAGAATAATTCGCGGTAAGCGAGACATATATTGTGCCACATTTTGGGCGACTCGAAATTCACCAAATATTTCAAATCGTAACTTCAGATCGATTTGGATAATGTGGCAGGAATATGGCTATGTTTCTCAAGCACTTACTGTCGCGTTGCTGTTGCGCCCTCGAAAACACCGCCCTATAACCTGCCGCCGTAACCCCTGATTAACTAAAAATAGTAATCGGTAAAGACAACGCTAAGGTTGAGGAACAAGACAATGACGACATACTACGTAGCGACGACTGGCAGCGGCGGTGGTAACGGCAGTGCCTCCTCCCCATTTCGCACGATCAGCGACGCGATGGCGTCGGACCTTAAGCCCGGCGACGAGGTTGTAGTGCGCGCCGGCACCTATAACGAGTCGGTGAACATGTACAAGGATGGTTCGGCCGCCGGCTACATTACCTTGCGCTCGGAGGTACCGGGTGGAGCGGTGATCCACTCAGCATCGGGCGGCGCAAATGGTATCAACATCACTGCTAACTATGTAGCGGTCGAGGGCTTCGAGGTCTACGGGAGCGATTCGCACGGCATTGTTGGTGATGGCGTCCACCATGTGAAGATCGCCAATAACGTTTCCCACGACAACGGTGCGTCCGGCATCGCCTTCGCCGGATCCGACTTCATCACGATCGAAGGGAACGAGACTTACAAAAATGCGAGTGCCGGCTGGTTTTCAGGCATCTCTCTCTACCAGAACCGGAATATCACCGGGGCGCCGGACGATGGCAGCTTCCGCAACATCATCCGGAACAACATCTCGCACGACAACGTCACGAAGTCGGGTGCGCACACCGATGGCAACGGCATCATCATCGACGATTTCCAGAGCACGCAGACGAGCGGTCATCCGAACTACACATTTAAGACCCTGGTCGACAACAACCTCGTCTATGAGAACGGCAGCAAAGGCATCCAAGTTACCTGGAGCGACTCCGTCACGGTGAAAAACAACACCGCATACCACAACAATCAGGACCTGCTGAACGACGGCACCTGGCGCGGCGAACTCAGCAACGCGCAGTCGAGCAACAACACCTGGATCAACAACATCGCCGTAGCCGACCCGTCGGTGAACAAGAACAACACTGCGGTCGATAACACGTCGTACGGCGGCTATACCAACGCCAACGTCGTCTGGGCCAACAACAACACCTACAACGGCACGGCCGGCCAGGCCTCGGTCAATACCGACGGCGGCAACGCTATGCCGAGCGCGGCGAACGGCAACAAGCTCGGCATCGACCCGAAATTCCTGGGAGCAGCGAGCGACAACTTCCACCTCGGCTCCGGCTCGGCAGCAATCGACGGCGGAACCGCCAAATACGGCGTCGGCTCGGTCGACCTGGACGGCCACGCTCGCGTCGTTGGAACTGTCGATATGGGTGCCTACGAATCGGGCTCCAGCTCGACCCCGGGAACACCAACCACGCCGACGCAACCGACAACCCCAACCACGCCCACGGAACCGACAACGCCAACCACGCCCACGCAACCGACGACACCTACCACGCCGACGCAACCGACAACGCCAACCGCGCCGATAAAGGAATTCATCGGCACCAGCGGCAATGACATCCTGCCGCACACCGGTCAGTCCAACGGTGGCAACGAAACCTTCAAGGGTCTCGGCGGTAGTGACGTGTTGAAGGGCGGGGCCGGCGCGGACGTGCTCGACGGCGGTACTGGCAATGACACGGCCAGCTATGCGGGCTCCGACGCGGTCAACGTCAACTTGGCGACTAAGGTCGCATCGGGCGGCCAGGCGACCGGCGACAAAATCGCCAGCATCGAAAACTTGACCGGCTCAAGCTACAACGACGTACTGACCGGCGGCAACGGCGGCGGCAACGTTCTCACTGGCGGGGCTGGCGCGGACAAGCTGGACGGCGGCGCCGGCAATGATTTCCTCATCGGTGGAGCCGGGAAGGACATTATGACCGGTGGCACCGGCGAGGATACGTTTATCTTGAAGGCACCGACGGAAACCGGGTCCGGCTTGAACCGCGACGTCATCACCGACTTCCAGCACGGCATCGATAAGATCGACCTCTCGGCGATCGATGCGAATGGCTCTGCGGCGGGCAATGGAACCTTCCATTTCCAAGCACAGGAGAATGCCTTGTTCGACCACAAGGCTGGCGCGCTCGCTTGGCACTATGACGATCAGTCCGGAACCGCGAACGATGTTACCGTTATCCAGGCCGACACGAACGGCGACGGTGTTCATGACTTCGAGGTTCAGCTGAAGGGCCTCGTCCACCTGGGGGCAGGCGATTTTCTCCTGTAACTGTCCCCGTTGTGGCGGTCGTCCGATCGCCACAACACGCGGGCCGCAAAATCGGCTACTTCGGCGCGCGGATGAGGGAGCCCCATCCGCGCGCTGCGATTTTTCGGCAGGCGTCAGCCGGCCTTTCGGGCCGGCTTTGCGTAAGCCGATAGCTCGTCAGAACACCTCACCTCCCGCCGTCAGGCGCATCGACGATCGTAGCGCGAATAGAATCAACTCCGACGAATTTCAGACGGACAGGTCGCCAAGGACCTTTAGAATATGATCCCGGATCGCGATGGCCGTTTTTGCCGGTGATGCGGAAGTGACGTCGAGCACCAATGTGTTTGGGTGCAGTGGGTCGAAAACCCCCGCCCTCCGGCTGCGATCCCTCGAGGCTGCCACATCCGTGGATTTCAACCTTTCGCGTCGCTCGGGGTTCGAAACCCGGCGAGCCAGCTCCTCTTCGTCACACAGCAATCGCACCGGCACCAAAACTGCGTCGCAGGCTTCGGCAGCACCGGCGATCTGTTGAAAGGTACCAAGGCTCCGCTCATCACCCTCCAAGCCGGCATGCGTGAAAATGAAATTGGCGGACGGCGCATAAGCGGTGATTGCATCAAGGACGGTTTGCCGAACCCGACCTGTAAACTCCCATATTCCCTTTGGAAGCGAGGCCGTTCCATCCTCATCCAGCAGACGCAGGATCGGGTTATTGATCCAGTGGTTGTCGACAATTTTTGCCGAAACCATCGCATTCAACTCTCTCGCGATGGTCAACTTCCCAACACCCGGGAAGCCTATGAGCACGATTCGGACACCCATCTTTCGCGACGCCTATTGTCATGGACAGCAATCTCGCCTGAGAAATTCGCCATACATCCGCCTTCCATCGGATCGGACGGTTCGTGGCCCGCAGGGTCGCTTCCATCCTTTTAAAGGGAATGGGATTTCACCAGCGTTTCTCGTCGATGGGCCGAGGCCAAAAAATCTATCCTCGCACGGATCAGGCAGAGCGCATGGGCGCCGCCATTTTTCCCCGCATTGAAAGTCCGAAAGGGTGGCATGTGTTCGATGTCGGCTCGACAGCGGAGGACACAGAGGATGGCTGACGTTTTGATGCCGAAGCGAGAATTGATTCTTAGCCTGGCCGCAGCTGTGTTCGCAGGCATTTATAGAGGACAGGAAGGGCGGCAGCGAACGAGAATGTGGACGTTGCGGCGCTTGCAAGCCTGAGGCCCGGAATGCCAATGAAAAAGGTCGCGGGGTCCGTGTGTGGGTGCATTGGGTGTCCGCCACAGAGCCCACGCCGCCCGCTTTCGAATGATCAAGATCCAAAACATGGAGCGACCGGGTGCGGATCCGAGATCAAGCCGCGGAGACACGACAATACGGCGCAACCAAACGGCCATTCTGCCTGGTGTGTGAGGCTCAGTTAAATGGTCGGAGTGGAGAGATTCGAACTCCCGACCCTCTGGTCCCAAACCAGATGCGCTACCAGACTGCGCTACACTCCGTGCCGTGGGCGGGAGATACACGGTTCACTTCGCCGTCGCAACCCATAAATCCAGCCCTGGGAGCAGATTTCCCGCCTGATATTTGGATGCATACAGAAAAATCGTGATGGGCTGCCATTCTGCACCTGTCGGCGTAACTAGGCGTCAGTAGAAGGCTGCCTCAGCCGCGTTCGAGTAAGCCGATATATTGGGCATAGCTGATGGCAACGTAAAAGAAAGCCGTAATGACAGCCCCTAGCACGATGGCGTTGAACTCGGCCGAACGTCTCATCATGACTGCAAATCCATTGAAATTGACTGAGCCGTAAATAGTACCGCGGGCTTGCCGCGGCAATCAGGTTGTTATCACAACATGAGACAGGCGGTAATATCGCGCAACCGGCCGGAACCCTTGGGCGTCAAGCGGCGGCTGGACACGGGGAGGATATCCGCAGCCGGCCTGTCCGCCGATATCCGTGTTTCGCAGCATCACCCTCGTCATCGTGATGGGATCGACAGCGCGTCGTGCGCCGCCTTTTTTCTTGAAAAGCCCAGGATTCGCGGATAAGCAAAATTCATCTCTTCGTGCTATCTCTAGCGACGAAGCAATCCCCGGCGACGGGAGTGAGACCATGAAAGGCGGGCGCTGCCCGCATAGTCGGAGACGCCGCAGTCATGTCTGCCAAGATCTATCGTCCAGCTAAGACCGCCATGCAGTCCGGCAAGGCAAAGACCCATCTCTGGGTGCTCGAATTCGATCAGGAGTCGCCGCGCAAGATCGATCCGATGATGGGCTACACCTCTTCCGGTGACACGCGCCAACAGGTGAAACTCACCTTCGAAACGCAGGAGTTGGCCGAAGCCTATGCCCAGCGCAACGGCATTGAATATCGCGTCATCGCCCCGAAGGATCCAGTCCGCCAGGTTGTCGCCTATCCGGATAATTTCCGCTATACCCGCACGCAACCCTGGACGCATTGAGTTTTCTCGTCCAGAACTGCCGCATCCGGTCGCGCTCCCTGAACGCGGCCGCCGGACGGCCCCTTAGCTCAGCTGGATAGAGCACCTGCCTTCTAAGCAGGTTGTCGCAGGTTCGATTCCTGCAGGGGTCGCCACTACCATCTCATATCTTGAAACTTTGGCAGCCGCTTTATGACCCGCATTGTCGGGTGCGCGCAGTCACTTCGCCTTCTTCGTCGTCGTGGCGCTGACGATCCTGTCGCCCGGTTTGATTCCGAGTTTGGCGGCGATGCCGGCGTTGAGTTCGACGACGTATTTCACCGGGCTCATCGAATCGATGATATCGCGCGAATAGGGCGTCGCGTTTTCCTTGATGTGGCGGATCGTGCCGGTGTCGTCGGCAAAAAGCATGTCGAGCGGCAGGATGGTGTTTTCCATCCACATGGTGACGCGCCGCGGTTCGTCGAAATCGAAGATCATGCCGGCATCATCGGCCATCACTTTGCGAAACATCAGCCCGTAGGCGCGCTGATCGGGGGTCGAGGCGATCTCGACGGTGAAATGCAGCACCTTGCCCGCCGCGGTCTGGATGAGCAGCGGCTCCTTGTCGAAGCGCATCTGCTCCTGGCCGAAAGCCGGCAGCGTGACCATGAAAAAAAGCGCCAGGAAGGCGCTTCTGATCACATGAAACAGGACTGGGTCACGCATATCAATGCGACCGGCTGGCCGGGCTCGGAATGTCGGGATGAATTTCCGCGGCCATCAGGCCCTTCTCGCCGTCTCCGAAGCGGACGAGCACCACCTGACCGGGGCGCAGTTCGGTCAGGCCGAAGCGGCGGAGCGTTTCCATATGCACGAAAATGTCTTCCGTGCCCTCGCCGCGCGTCAGGAAGCCGAAACCCTTGGTGCGGTTGAACCACTTGACCAGCGCCCGCTCGAGCCCGCTCGTCGCGGTGACCTGCACATGGGTGCGCACCGGCGGCAGCTGCGAGGGATGAACCGCAGTCGACTGATCCATCGAAAGGATCTTGAAAGCCTGGTAGCCGCGCTCGCGGCGCTGGATGAGGGCGACGATGCGCGTTCCCTCGAGGATCGTCTGGTAACCGTCGCGGCGCAGGCAGGTGACGTGCAGGAGAACATCCTGCATGCCGTTGTCGGGCACGATGAAGCCGAAACCCTTGGCGACGTCGAACCACTTGACGACGCCGGTGATTTCAACAAGATCGACCGCCTCTGCCGATAGCTCGTCAAGGTCGGAGTATTCGTTCGATGAAATCCTATCAGCCATTTCGCCAGCCCCTCGAATACGCGTCACACTGTTACGGTTAACTGATTCTTGAAATCAAGATTAACATCTTGGTAACGGATAAGCGCAAGTCCTAGTTTTCGGTTATTCCCAACTGCACATTTTATATCGATGACTTGCCCGAAGCTGACCTCAGCACGCCGAAAAAGCCAGACCCAATAAAGGAGTAGATAGAATGCGTTATCTCCATACAATGGTTCGCGTCAAAGACCTGGACGCCTCGCTCGCCTTTTACAGCACGCTGTTCGGCCTGGAAGAGATTCGCCGCCACGAAAACGAGAAGGGCCGCTTCACCCTGGTTTTCCTGGCCGCTCGCGACGATCTCGACCGTGCGCGCAGCGAAAAGGCTCCCTGCCTCGAGCTTACCTACAACTGGGATACGGAAGATTATAGCGGAGGACGCAATTTCGGCCACCTCGCCTATGAGGTCGACGATATTTACGCAACCTGCCAGAATCTGATGGACAACGGCATCACCATCAACCGGCCGCCGCGCGACGGCAACATGGCCTTCGTGCGCTCGCCCGACGGCATCTCGATCGAAATCCTGCAGAAGGGCAGCCCGCTGGCCGCCGCCGAACCCTGGGCCTCGATGGGTAATACCGGCGCCTGGTAAGGCTTTTTTCCGCAAGGCTTTTGCGAGGCTTGCGGCTTTTGCGATTTCGGGTCCGGCCGGCGCCTTGACGCTTGCCGCGATCCGGCCCCGCGGGCAATCTCCTGGCGACTCGAAGCGGAAGATGGCGGTTTTCGGCCATTCTCCGCATCAACGGGAGACTGTCGCTTGCGTAACATTGAGATGCGGATGCCCCTGACGGGCGCTTTGCTGATCGCCACTTCGGTGCTGGCGCTGTCCGGCTGCGCGTCGGACAAGAAGGCGCTCGATTCGGCCGCAGCGGTTCCGGCACCGCAGGCAGCCGCACCGCAGCTTGCCGCGGCGGCACCCGCAAGCCCCGCCCCACGTTCGGTCTACACGGATCCCCGGCTCGTCAATGTTTCCGGCGCTCAAGCCTCGCCCCAGACGATGACAGCGGATCCGAATGCCCCCGTCCCGCCGGCCGATCCGGCGGCGGCAGCGCCTGCCAATATCGGCGGGCTCGTGCTGCAGTCGACCCGGATCAACGCGCAGGCGATGAGCATCTTTTCCGAGCACCAGCCGGCGCCGCAGAACAACAGCACGTCGACGGTCATCCAGCCGCAGGCCTATGCACCGGTCCAGGGTGCAGCACCCGCGAGAAGCAGCGTCTACAGCCAGCAACCCGCATCAGGACAGCCGGCGGAGCCGGTGCTGCCGCAGCAATCCTCGCAAAATGGCAGCACACAGCTGGCGCCCGTCCAAACGGCGTCATTGGCGACGGACGGCAGTCCGGCCCCGACGATGAATGCGCTCTACAGCGCGCCGAAGCAGAACCTGCTCGGCAGCCTCTCCGGCCTGTTGCAAAAAGCGTCCCTGCCCGGCATGACGCGGATCGCGCCGAACGGCCTGCATGTCCAGAACGACAAGGTCGAGGTCGGCTGCTTCAAGCCCGAGCTGCTGAACGTGATCAAAACGGTCGAAAGCCATTTCGGCCGGCCTGTCATCGTCACGTCAGGCTATCGGGACGAAGAGCATAATCGCCTGGTCGGCGGCGCCGACGAATCGATGCACAAAAGCTGCGAAGCGGCCGACATCCAGATCGACGGCGTCACCAAATGGGATATCGCCGCCTATATCCGCTCCTTGCCGAACCGCGGCGGCGTCGGCACCTATTGCCACACGGATTCGGTCCATCTCGATACCGGCAAAAGTCGCGACTGGAATTGGGGCTGCGGCGGCAAACGCGCGCCCATGGCGACCGCAAGAGCGATCTGACGGCGGCCCGCTTTTCGCATGACGTTACGGCAGCGCGGCCGCGTCTTGTTAAAGAAACAACCGGCAGCCTATTGATTCAGCTTTCATAATCAGCCTTTCGAGCGCATTCGGATTTCTTGTCATTTTTTTGAAAGAAAACCGAAATTGCCGCTTGCGGGATTCAAAACGCCTGACTATAAGGGCGCCACCACGAAGGAAGCGCCCTTCGTCTATCGGTTAGGACACCAGATTTTCATTCTGGGAAGAGGGGTTCGACTCCCCTAGGGCGTGCCACTTTCTCTCCGCACAGAAGCCATCGCATCCGCTTGCATAAGCCGGTGCTCGCTCCTATTTTACTGAATTGCCTGCGCCCTTCGTCTATCGGTTAGGACGACAGATTCTCATTCTGTAAAGAGGGGTTCGACTCCCCTAGGGCGTACCAGCTTGGTTGTGCAATCGGACGGAGGCATCCCAACGGCGATCTTTTCTGGCTTCACCTTCCCGCGACGGCGCAGTTTTCCACAACAGAAAAAAATCAGCGAAAACCGTGATTATTTCACGCCTTCGCGCTTGCGGCTTTCGAACGTGCTGACTATAAGGGCGCCACCACGAAGGAAGCGCCCTTCGTCTATCGGTTAGGACACCAGATTTTCATTCTGGGAAGAGGGGTTCGACTCCCCTAGGGCGTGCCACTTTCTCTCCAAATTCCATTTCTTTCAAACGGTTGCGCGACAGCCCCTATTTCGCCGGCGCTGCATCGCAGACGCGCAGCTGGATGCGGCGCGCACCCTGGTAATGCTCGGCGCCGAGCGAGCCCGCGACATGGAGGCTGGCGCCGCGCGAGTTGAGCAGCAGGTTGCCGAGCGCGGTATCGGCGGCGCGGAAGGCGATGCCGTCGAGCCGCGATCCATCCATTGCCTCCAGCGTCACCTTCACATGTTTCTCGCCGACCAGCCGTGCATCCCGCACTCGGTGCGCCGGTACGGCGAAGAGCGGCTGAGCATGGCCGGAGCCATAGGGGCCGGCGGCCTCCAGTCGGTCGATGAGTTCCAGCGTGGCGCCGCTGGCGCCGATCGCCCCGTCGATCTTCAAGGTCTCATTGGCGACGAGGTTCGCCACCGTCCTTGCCGACTTCTCGGAGAAGAAGGTCCTCAGCCTGCCGAGATCGGCGCGCTCGACCGTCAGGCCTGCCGCCATGGCGTGGCCACCGCCCTTGACGAGCAGCCCCTCGTCGACCGCAGCCCGCACCATTCGGCCCATGTCGAAGCCGTTGATCGAGCGGCCCGAGCCGGTGCCGCGGCCGGAGGGATCGAAGGCGATCGCAAAGGCCGGCCGTTTGAATTTTTCCTTCAGCCGCGCCGCGATCAGCCCGACGATGCCGGGATGCCATTTCTCATGGGCGGTGACGATGACGGAGGCGCCCTCGCCGTCGCCATATTCGGCGAGCGCCTCGGCTTCCGCCTCCTGCAGCATGACCGCCTCCATCGCCTGCCGTTCGCGGTTGAGCTCATCCAGGCGCTGGGCGATCAATTCCGCCTCCCCGGCGTCCTCAAGCGTCAGCAGGCGGCTTCCGAGGGCGGCGTCGCCGATCCGCCCGCCGGCATTGATGCGCGGACCGATCAGGAAGCCGAAATGATAGGGTGTCACCGGGCCGGCGAGCCCGGCCTTGCGGAAGAGTGCTGCAAGCCCGGCATTGCTCTGGTGGCGGGCGGCGACCAGCCCCTTCACCACATAGGCGCGGTTCAGGCCCTTCAGCGGCACGACATCGCAGACCGTCGCCAGTGCGACGATATCCAGCCATTGCAAGAGGTCGAGCGCCAGGATGCGCTTGTTGCCGGCCGCCCGCAGCAGCCTGAGTGTGGCGACCAGCACCATGAAGACCACGCCGGCGGCGCAAAGATGCCCCTGCCCCGAGAGATCGTCCTCGCGGTTCGGATTAACGAGCGCGTGGCAGGGCGGCAGCTCATGTGTCACCTGATGGTGATCGATGACGACGACGTCGATATTGCGCGCGGCAGCGGCCGCCAGCGCCTCGTGACTGGTCGAGCCGCAATCGACGGTAACGATCAACTGAGCGCCATTGTCGATCAACTGGTTGATCGCTGCCGGATTGGGGCCGTAGCCTTCGAAGACGCGGTCGGGAATATAGATGTTCGCCTTGACGCCGAAATGGCTGAGGAAGCGGAACATCAGCGCCGATGAGGCTGCGCCGTCGACATCGTAGTCGCCGAAGATTGCGACGGTCTCGCCGCGCTCGATCGCGCTCACCAGACGGGTCGCGGCCTTTTCGCAATCGGTCAGCTTATGGGGATCGGGCATCAGGCTGCGGATGGTCGGGTCGAGGAATTCGATCGCATCGTCCACCGGCACGCCGCGGCCGGCCAGCACGCGGGCGATCAGATCCGGCAGGCCGTGGGTCTGCGACATGGCGAGCGCCCGGTTCTGGCCAGCCTGGTCGAGCCGAGAAACCCAGCGATTGTCGAGCGCGGATTTCTCCACGCCGAGAAAGGCTCGCTGTACCGGATCGACGAGATCTGCCATGCCACACTCCGTTGACTTCATCTGCTCTTTCTACAGGAGCAGCGGAGATAACATAGCGGCGGATTTGCAGACACGGGTTTTTACCAGAATACCGCCCAGATGATCATGGCGACGCCGGCCAGCTGCCCCAGCAGGAACGAAAACAGCGTCAGAAGAATAGCCCAGTTGCGGCCTTCGGTGTGCTCATCGTCATCCGTCTCGTCAGGAACTTGTTCGCGAATGTCACGATAGGTCGGCTTGAGAATTTCCCCAAGCATCGCAGGACGGTCCGGCGGCACCTCGCTTGGGCGGCCATAGCCCTTATCGGCGTGGCTGTCCTTGCTCATGAAATTCTCCACGCCGACGACTCACCATCTGTGGTTTTATTTATATCAATATTTCGGTATCTGTTAATATAGACTTCCGTTAGGGAAGGCTGAAAAAATCACAGAAAAACCGCCCTGTAGAGACAGGGCGGCTTAAAGGTTCCACATAAACGGGAAAAGCGGTCAGCCGTCCTCTTTCGGCCGCTCGATGCGAATTACCTGCGGCTCGCCGAAGAGATAACCTTCCGACTTGATCGAGGCGACGGCCTTGCGGACCGACTCTTCCATCGTCGCGTGCGTGACGAGAATGATCGTCTGGTGGTGCGACGGCGCCAGATGCTGTTTGGAGCGCTGAACAATCGATTCCAGCGAGATGTTGTTTTCGGCCATACGGGTTGCGACGCTGGCAAAGACGCCGGTGCGGTCGAGCACGGTCAGGCGGATGAAATAGCCGCCCTCATGGCTCTGCATCTGCGCCTTGCGGTAGGGCTCCAGCGCCTTGGCGGGATGGCCTAGCACCGGCACGCGCTGGGCGCCCGGCTGGCTTTTGGCGATATCGGCGATATCGCCAAGCACGGATGAGGCGGTGGCATTGCCGCCGGCGCCGGGGCCGACCATCAGCAGTTCGCCGAGCACGTCGGATTCGATCGCCACCGCATTGGTCACGCCGTCGACCTGGGCAATGACCGAATCGACCGGCACCATTGTGGGATGAACGCGCTGCTCGATGCCGGTATCGGTGCGCTGGGCAACGCCCAAGAGTTTTATGCGATAACCGAGCTCGGCGGCGGCGTGGATATCCTCGATCGAGATGTTGGTGATGCCTTCGAGATAGATGTCGTCGGCCGCGATTTTATTGCCGAAGGCAAGTGTCGTCAGGATGGAAAGCTTATGGGCCGTGTCGTTGCCCTCGATATCGAAGGCGGGATCGGCCTCGGCATAACCCAGCCGCTGCGCTTCCTTCAGGCATTCGGCGAAGGAAAGCCCCTCCTTTTCCATCTTGGTCAGGATGTAATTGCAGGTGCCATTCATGATGCCGTAGATGCGCGAGACGGCATTTCCGGTCAGCGATTCGCGCAGGGCCTTGATGACGGGGATGCCGCCGGCGACCGCGGCCTCGAAGTTCAGAAGCGCGCCCTTCTCCTCGGCGATCGTTGCAAGCTCGACGCCGTGATAGGCTAGCAGCGCCTTGTTGGCTGTCACCACATGGAGACCCCGATGGAGTGCGGCACGGACGGAAGTGTTGGCAGCCCCTTCGGCGCCGCCCATCAGCTCGACGAAGACGTCGATATCACCCTTTTCGGCAAGATCCTCCGGCCGATCGAACCAGTTGACGGCGGAAAGATCGATGCCGCGGTCCCTTGCCTTGTCACGCGCGGAGACCGCGGTAATGGTGATCGGACGCCCGCAGGTGACGGCAAGTTCGTTGCTCTTCTGCTGAATGATGCGGACTAGCGAGGCGCCAACGGTGCCCAAGCCCGCAATGCCGATTTTGAGGGCATCTGCCATGGATCGATCCTGAAATATCTGTGTGGAGGCAGCCGCGGGGTGCGGCTGCCTTGAGAGTTGGATTAGCGGTGCGCGTTCAGCGAAATGACGTTATGCATCGTCTCGTCTGCCGTCGACATGAACTTCTTGATGTTACGCGCAGCCTGGCGGATGCGGTGTTCATTCTCGACGAGTGCCAGACGCACGTAGTCGTCGCCCATCTCGCCGAAGCCGATGCCCGGGGCAACGGCGACGTCAGCCTTCTCGACCAGCAGCTTGGAAAATTCCAACGAACCGAGATGACGGAACTTTTCCGGGATCTTCGCCCAGGCGAACATGGTGGCAGCCGGCGGCGGCACGTCGAAGCCGGCCTTGCCGAAGCTTTCGACCATGACATCGCGGCGACGTTTATAGACGTTGCGAACTTCCGCAATATCGGAACCATCGCCGTTCAGGGCATGTGTCGCCGCCACCTGGATCGGCGTGAAGGCGCCATAATCGAGGTAGGACTTGACGCGGGTGAGCGCCGCGATAAGCCGCTCATTGCCGACGGCAAAGCCCATGCGCCAGCCGGGCATGGAGAAGGTCTTCGACATCGAGGTGAACTCGACCGTCACATCCATGGCGCCTGGAACTTCGAGAACCGACGGCGGCGGCGCCTCGTCGAAATAAATCTCTGAATAGGCAAGGTCGGAGAGCACGATGATGTCGTGCTTCTTGGCGAAGGCAATGACATCCTTGTAGAAATCGAGCGTCGCGACAAAGGCCGTCGGGTTCGAGGGATAGTTGAGGATCAGCGCCAAGGGCTTCGGTATCGAATGGCGGACCGCCCGCTCAAGCGGCGGGAAGAAGGTTTCGTCCGGCTCCACCGACATCGAGCGGATCACGCCACCCGCCATCAGAAAGCCGAAGGCATGGATCGGATAGGTCGGGTTCGGGCAGAGGATGACGTCGCCGGGCGCGGTGATCGCCTGCGCCATATTGGCAAAGCCTTCCTTGGAGCCGAGGGTGGCGACCACCTGCGTATCCGGGTTGAGCTTGACGCCGAAACGGCGGGCATAATAGGCCGCCTGGGCGCGGCGCAGACCGGGAATGCCCTTGGAGGAGGAATAACGGTGCGTGCGCGGATCCTGCACGACCTCGCACAGCTTATCGACGATCGACTGAGGAGTGGGAAGATCGGGGTTTCCCATGCCGAGATCGATGATATCGGCGCCGCCCGCTCGCGCGCTTGCTTTCAAACGGTTGACCTGTTCGAAAACATAAGGCGGCAAACGCCGGACTTTGTGAAACTCTTCCATTTCATTCCCCATGGAAAGGCGGCATTTCGGGCCGCAGTCGAAGTTCGTTCCGTCTCCCGGCGGCTGCGACACGAACTTCAGAATCGCAACGCCGTATTCATCAGACCTAAGCCACGCGGCAAATCTTTGACGGAAAGGCCGCGGAGCGCGCATTATCGGGAAAATCGTATCTTCCGATCCATCCGGAAGGCTTTGCGTCCAAATTGCCTGAAAGGCAAGGTCTATTTGGAGATTTCGGAGAGCGTATCCGTGCCGTGTTCGGCGGCAAGGCGGCGCATTTCGGCGACCTTGGCCTGATATTCGGCCTCCGAGAGCGTGCCGGCCTTGCGCCGGGCGGCAAGTGCCGTCAGCTGATGCTGCAGGTCGGCCGCCTGCTCGTCGCTCATCTGGACATTGGCGGCGGTCAGCGGCGCGCCGAAATTCGGATAACCGTCCGGCGATTTTGCCAGGCCGCCTTCGACCGCTTCGCCCTTGGTGGCCGGCATGACGACAGCGGTCGGCGCCGCGCGCTTGGCGGCGGCAGCAGCTTTTTGTTCCGCCGTCAGATTGCATCCGGCAAGGGCCATCGCCGCCGCGGCGCAGATCAATGCGATGCGGTTGAAGTTTGCGACGCGCCTGATGCCGTTCTTCGTCATGCCTCAAAATCCAGTTCTGACTGCGTCGACTGTTAAATTTGTCGCAGCCACAAAGCAATAGCATGAGCCGATGCGGGTGGAACTTGTTTTCTCGTTCGATCACGATGTACAACGAATGGATAAAAACAGTGCTGCCGCCGGGAGGAAATGGTGACCGACAGCAAGCAGGAAAATGGCGGCCAGAAGAATGGCGGCAAGGCCGGTTTCAACGCAACCGATCTCGATCCCTATCTGTTGAAGGATCCTGAGGCCATGGCGATGAATCTCGCCCGGGCGCTCGAGAATCTCGGACAGGCTGCCTCAGCCTGGCTTGCGCCGCGCGAACGCGGCGAGATCAGCGAAACCGCCGTCGATCCGATGACCGACATGGTCAAGACGCTTTCCAAGGTCACCGAATACTGGATTACCGATCCTCGCCGCACCTTCGAGGCGCAGACGCAGCTGATGTCCTCGTTCTTCGGCATCTGGATGCGTTCGATGCAGCGCATGCAAGGCGAGCCCTCGCCTCCCGAACCGGATACCCGCAAGGACAAACGCTTCTCCGACCAGGACTGGGAGAAGAACCCGTTCTTCGATTTTCTCCGCCAGGTCTATTTCGTCACCACAGACTGGGTGGAAAAGCTGGTGTCGGAGACCGATGGCCTCGACGAGCACACCAAGCACAAGGCCGGATTCTACGTGAAGCAGATCACGGCCGCGCTTTCGCCAAGCAACTTCGTCGCCACCAATCCGCAACTCTACCGCGAGACGATCGCGACCAGCGGCGAAAACCTGGTGCGTGGGATGAGGATGCTTGCCGAGGACATCGCTGCCGGAAACGGAGAGCTTCGCCTTCGCCAGACCGACATGACGAAATTCGCCGTCGGCCGCGACATGGCGCTGACGCCGGGCAAAGTGATCGCCCAGAACGACATCTGCCAGATCATCCAGTACGAAGCTTCGACTGACACGGTGCTGAAGCGACCTTTGCTGATCTGCCCGCCCTGGATTAACAAATTTTATATTCTCGATCTCAATCCGCAGAAATCCTTCATCAAATGGTGCGTCGACCAGGGCCAAACCGTCTTCGTCATTTCCTGGGTCAATCCGGACGCACGCCATGCCGAGAAGGACTGGGCGGCCTATGCCCGCGAGGGCATCGATTTCGCGCTCGAGACGATCGAGAAGGCCACCGGCGAGAAGGAGGTCAACGCCGTCGGTTACTGCGTCGGCGGCACATTGCTTGCCGCGACCCTGGCGCTGCATGCCAAGGAGAAGAACAAGCGCATCAAGACTGCGACGCTCTTCACCACCCAGGTCGATTTCACCCATGCCGGCGACCTGAAGGTCTTCGTCGACGAGGAGCAGCTTTCAGCGCTCGAAGAGCATATGAAGGCGGCCGGCTATCTCGACGGCTCGAAGATGTCGATGGCTTTCAACATGCTGCGCGCGTCCGAGCTGATCTGGCCTTATTTCGTCAACAGCTACCTCAAGGGTCAGGAGCCCCTGCCCTTCGACCTGTTGTTCTGGAACGCCGATTCGACCCGCATGGCGGCGGCAAACCATGCCTTCTATCTGCGCAATTGCTATTTGAAAAATGCGCTGACGCGGAACGAGATGATCCTCGACGGCAAGCCGGTGTCGCTGAAGGATGTAAAGATCCCGATCTATAATCTCGCCACCCGCGAGGATCACATCGCCCCTGCCAAATCGGTCTTCCTCGGCAGCCAGTTCTTCGGCGGCAAGGTGGAATTCGTGGTCACCGGCTCGGGACATATCGCCGGCGTCGTCAACCCTCCCGACAAGAAGAAGTACCAGTTCTGGACGGGCGGCCCAGCCAAGGGCGAGTACGAGACCTGGATCGAGCAGGCGAGCGAGACGCCGGGATCATGGTGGCCGCATTGGCAGGCCTGGATCGAGACCCATGACGGCAGGCGCGTTGCGGCGCGCAAACCGGGCGGCGATGCGCTGAATGCGATCGAGGAAGCGCCCGGAAGTTATGTGATGGAACGCGTCTGAAAGGGATCCCCTCATCTCTTTTTGAGACGTCGTGAGAAAGCGCAACGCCGCGTAAATAAATTAGAAACCATAATTCGTCATCCTTGCGAAACAGTCGGATGTCGCGGGTGGTCTAAATTCGGCCCATTTGCGCCATTACCGGCCCCGGCGAAGTGTAGTCAGTCAGTGCCGCCGGCCTGCGTAGCGAGTTTGAAAGACGAGTGTAGTATGGCGTTTGCGGTCGGGACGTTCGATGACGTCACCCCTCTTGGCGGATTTGCTGTTCGTTTGCGCAGATCTCGCGGTTTCCTTTACGGCGTTGTCGGCGCCGGATTTCTAACCTCCACATGGCTGATCGCCACCTTGGCGACGATGCATTCCATCGGCGCACCGGTTTCTCGGCCCGAAAAATTCACGCAGGTCGTATCCGCGCCGAAGCCCAAGCCGGCGGCGCACGAACGACTGATCCATGTCGGCAAAGCCGATCGGCTGGCGGCCTTCGATGCCAAACCGGTCATCGCCCTTACCGCCGACCTCGTCCAATCGCATGCGCAGAAGACCAATGCAGCCGCAATGGCATTGGCGGCGCTGACAAAACACAATCGGCTTGTCATGGCTGCCGAGCAGCCTGCGGTTGCCGCGATTTCCGACAGCGCCAAATTCCGCAAGGATGATGTGGTCACAGCGCCACCCGTCGAGGTCGCCTCGGCAGAGACTGTAGAAGACGACGGCGACCGGATCATCGTTCCTTCAAAGGAGGCCGTCGCCGCTGCCGAACTCCCGGCCCTGCTGGCGCTTGCCGATGCGGGGTCCCGGCAGATCGCGCCGCCGCCGGTCGAGCCACCCGCAACTCCTGTCAGAACGGCGTCAATTCCCGCCTCGCAACCCGCACCGGTGGTCGTTGCCGCGGCCGATGACGCGCCGCCTTTCGATCTCGTGCTGACGCCGGAAGAAGATTCCGTGCCGCTGCCGATGGCGCGTCCCGACGGCCTTATCGGCAAACCGGCGCCGACCGCCAAGGGTTCGCAGCGCGCCGAGCCTGCCCTTGCCTACGCCCAGCCGAACTCGCCGATTCAGGACGACGAGGACGATGCGGTGCCACGCTACGACAAGCCGGTCTTCTCGCCGAAGCTGCGCGCCGGCGTGGCGATCTACGACATCGAGAACAGCACGGTCTATCTGCCGAACGGCGAGAGGCTGGAAGCCCATTCCGGTCTCGGCAAGATGCGCGACAATCCGCGTTTCGCGAACAAGAAGATGCGCGGACCGACGCCGCCGCACACCTACGCGCTGACCATGCGGGAAAGCCTCTTCCATGGCGTCGAAGCGCTGCGGCTGACGCCGCTCGAAGGCTCGGATGCCATCTATGACCGCGTCGGCCTGCTTGCCCACACCTACATGCTCGGCAAGAACGGCGATTCCAACGGCTGCGTTTCCTTCAAGGATTACAAACGCTTCCTCGCCGCCTACAAGCGCGGCGATATCAAGCAGCTCGTGGTCGTGCCGCGGCTGAACAACAAGCCGTCCTCGACGCTCGCCTCGCTGTTTTCGTCGCGCAGCTAAGCGATAGGAGAGCGAGCGCCGCCGGCGCGTTATTTCAACCAGGCTGCGATTCGCTCCACCGCCTCGCCGATCTCGGCTTGCGAGCCCGCATAGGACAGACGCAGGGTTCGATGTCCCTCCAGCGGATCGAAATCGAGACCGGGTGTTGCCGCGACATCGATTTCCGCGAGCATGCGTTTGGCAAAATCCATGCTGTCATTGGTGAAGCGGGTGACGTCGAGATAGGCATAGAAGGCGCCGTCCATCGGCGAGGCGATCGAAAGGCCGATTTGCGGCAGGCGCTTCATCAGCAAATCGCGGTTGGCGGCATAACTCGCCTTGTAGCGATCGAGCTCTTCGCCGGCGCCGAGCGCGGCCGTGGCGGCGATCTGGGAGAGTTCGGGCGGGGAGATATAGAGGCTCTGCGCCACCCGCTCGATCGGCCGCACCAGGCGTTCGGGCAGCACCATCCAGCCGATTCGCCAGCCGGTCATGCAATAATATTTGGAGAAGGAGTTGATAACGATCGCCTCGTCAGTCAGCTCGAGCGCGCTCGCCTCCTCGCCGGCGAAGGTCAGCCCGTGATAGATTTCATCGGAAATGAAGGCGATGGAATGGGCCGCGCAGTAATCTGCAAGCGCCTTCAGCCCGTCGCGGCCGGTCACCGTGCCGGTCGGGTTGGCGGGGCTTGCCAGCAGCACACCCTTCAGCGTCACGCCGCTTTCCTTCTGCACCGCCTCGAGGCTTTCAGGGGTGAGCGTGAAGTGCGTCTCCGCTGTTACCGGCACTTCGACAACCCTCAGGCCCAGCGCGCCGAGAATATTGCGATAGGCCGGATAACCGGGTCTTGCGATTGCCACCGCATCGCCGGCATCGAAGAGCGACAGGAAGGCGAGATTGAAGCCGGCCGAGGAACCGGTGGTGACGGCGATCCGTCTGGGATCGATCTCCAGGCCGTGGCGATCCCTGTAGTGCCCGGCAAGTGCCGATTTCAGCCGCGCCGTGCCCAGCGCATCGGTATAACCGATCCGGCCTTCTGCGAGGGCTTGGCGCGCCGCATCGAGGGCCGCCTGAGGGGCTGGATGCGAGGGCTGGCCGACCGCCATCGAGATGACCGGATGGCCGGCCGCGCGCCGCTTCGTCGCCTCCGCCAGGACGTCCATGGCATGAAATGGCTCGACTTCGCTGCGTTTCGATATGGAAAACAAGATCGCTTCTCGCTCGGCTTCTTCGATGATGGCCAGACAATTGCCGCATTAATCGGCTCATCACAATCCCGCGAGGGCGGCGCAAGGGTGAAAATTCCTGTTTGAACAGAACTCGGCGCACCGTACCTTGACGCGACGCATTCAAGTCCATAACCCGGCGACGGTCTTCCCGACCAAGACCACATCGCCGATGACGAGGATATCATGGCCTTCTTCTCGAAAAGCTTCACCGCACTGGCGCTTGCCGCATCGATCGCCCTTCCGTTTCCCGCGGCAGCGCTCGACGACCAGCAGAAGAAGGAGTTCGGCGAATTCATCAAGCAATATCTGATCGAGAATCCCGAGATCATGCTCGACGTCCAGGATGCACTGCAGAAGAAGCAGGAAGCCCAGCGGCTGGTGAAGGCCAATATGGCGATCGATGAAAATACCGCCGACATCTTCGATTCGAAGAACGACGTCACGCTCGGCAACCCCAAGGGCGATGTCACTGTCGTCGAATTCTTCGATTATAATTGCAGCTACTGCCGTCACGCGCTTCCCGACATGCAGGCAATGCTGAAGAAGGACAAGAACGTCCGCTTCGTGCTCAAGGAATTTCCGATCCTCGGGCCGGATTCGGTCGCCGCCCACAAGGTAGCCGACGCCTTCCGCAAGCTGGCGCCGGAGAAATACGCCGAATTCCACGTCGCCCTGCTCGGCACCGAAGGCCGCGCCTCGGACGAAACGGCGATCGCGGTTGCCGCTTCGCTCGGCGTCAGCGAGGACAAGATCCGCGCCGAAATGGCCAAGAGTCCGAATGACGGCATCGTCCAGGCGACCTACCAGCTTGCTTCCAGCCTCGGCATCAGCGGCACGCCGTCCTATGTAATCGGCAACGAACTGGTGCCGGGCGCCGTCGGTCTCGACGATCTCGAAGCCAAGGTCAAGAATATGCGCAGTTGCGGCAAGACCGCCTGCTGAGCAGGTCAGCCGCCCGGCGGCCGCCCATCAAATCGCCAAAATCGAAGCGTTTCAACCATGTGGACAAATGTGGCGCGATTCCTGTCGGCCAATCCGTAAGGGCTTTCATTCAGCCTTCGCGGAGTCTATAGGTTGCCGTCGTACATTTTACGGAACATTCGATGACGCAAACGATTTTTGTCCTGAACGGCCCCAACCTGAACATGCTGGGCAAACGAGAGCCCGGCATTTATGGCGGCAAGACGCTGAAGGACATCGAGGCGGACTGCAAAGCTGCCGGCCGCGAACTGGGCTTCGACGTCGATTTCCGCCAGAGCAACCACGAAGGTACGCTCGTCGACTGGTTCCATGAGGCCGACGACAAAGCCGCCGGTGTCGCCATCAATGCGGGCGCCTATACGCATACGTCGGTTGCGCTGCATGATGCGATCCGCGCTATTTCCATTCCCGTCATCGAGCTCCACATATCGAACGTCCATGCGCGGGAAGAATTCCGCCACAAATCGATGATCGCGCCGGCATGCAAGGGTGTGATCTGCGGTTTCGGGCCCCACAGCTACATCCTGGCGCTCCACGCGCTGAAGAACATCACGGCATAAGAAGAAGACAGGGCAACACCATGGTTGAAAAGAAATCGGGTATCGATCAGGCACTGATCCGCGATCTCGCCAATATCCTCAACGAGACCGATCTGACCGAAATCGAGGTTGAGCAGGACGACCTGCGCATCCGCGTCTCGCGCGCCGGCACCCAGCAATATGTCCAGGCGCCGATCGCAGCACCGGCCTATGCAGCGCCGGCCGCCGCACCGGCAGCAGCGGGTGCAGCCCCCGCCGCAGCCCCCGCCCGCAACCCCGCCAATACAGTCAATGCACCGATGGTCGGCACCGTCTACATGGCGCCGGCTCCGGGCGCCCGTCCGTTCATCGAAATCGGCGCGACCGTCAAGGAAGGCCAGACGCTGATCATCATCGAAGCGATGAAGACGATGAACCAGATCCCTTCGCCGAAATCGGGCAAGGTGACCGAAATCCTCGTCGATGACGGACATCCCGTCGAATACGGCCAAGCCCTCGTCGTCATCGAATAGGCCCATGCCCATGATTTCGAAAATCCTCATCGCCAATCGCGGGGAAATCGCCCTTCGCGTGCTTCGGGCCTGCAAGGAGCTCGGCATTGCCTGCGTCGTGGTTCATTCCACCGCCGACGCCGATGCCATGCATGTGCGCCTTGCCGACGAAAGTGTCTGCATCGGCCCGCCATCTTCGCGCGAGAGCTATCTCAATATCCATCAGATCGTCGCCGCCTGCGAGATCACCGGCGCCGATGCCGTGCATCCGGGCTACGGCTTTCTGTCTGAGAATGCCAAATTTGCCGATATTCTCGAAGCTCACGGCATCACCTTCATCGGGCCGACGGCGGACCATATCCGCATCATGGGTGACAAGATCACCGCCAAGACGACGGCGCTGGAACTCGGCATCCCGGTTGTTCCGGGTTCGGACGGCGAAGTAAAGACCGAAGAGGACGCGCTGAAGACAGCCGCCGAAATCGGCTATCCCGTGCTGATCAAGGCAACCGCCGGCGGTGGCGGACGCGGCATGAAGGTCGCCAAGAGCGAGGCCGACCTGATCGAGGCCTGGTCGACGGCGCGCACCGAAGCAGCAGCCGCCTTCGGCAACGATGCCGTCTATATGGAAAAATATCTCGGCAAGCCGCGGCACATCGAAATCCAGGTATTCGGCGACGGCGAAGGCAATGCCATCCATCTCGGCGAGCGCGACTGCTCGCTGCAGCGCCGCCACCAGAAGGTCTGGGAAGAGGCGAATTCGCCGGCGCTCAACGTCGAGCAGCGCATGAAGATCGGCCAGGTCTGTGCCGACGCCATGAAGAAGCTGAAATATCGCGGCGCCGGCACGATCGAATTCCTCTACGAGAATGGCGAGTTCTATTTCATCGAAATGAACACCCGCCTGCAGGTGGAGCACCCGATCACGGAAGCGATCACCGGCATCGACCTGGTGCACGAGCAGATCCGCGTTGCCTCCGGCGGCGGTCTCTCGGTGACGCAGGACGAGGTGCATTTTTCCGGCCACGCCATCGAATGCCGCATCAATGCCGAGCACCCGCGCACCTTCGTGCCGTCGCCCGGCACGATCACGCATTTCCACGCCCCGGGCGGCCTCGGCGTGCGCATCGATTCCGGCGCCTATCAGGGCTACAAGATCCCGCCCTATTACGACAGCCTGATCGGCAAGCTGATCGTGCACGGCCGGACCCGCGTCGAATGCATGATGCGGCTGCGCCGGGCGCTCGATGAATTCGTCGTCGACGGCATCAATACGACGCTGCCGCTGTTCCAGGATCTCGTCTCCAACCAGGATATCGCCAACGGCGATTACGACATCCACTGGCTGGAACACTACCTCGCCAACACACCGGCGGCATAGGGCGGGAATGGCAGGATCGCGCAGGAAGTCACCAGGCATTACCCCTGAAATTCTCCTGCGCGCCTATTCCATCGGCCTCTTCCCGATGGCCGAATCCGCGGACGACCCGGAGATTTTCTGGGTCGAGCCGGAGCTGCGCGGCGTACTGCCGTTCGACCATTTCCATGTGTCGAAGAGCCTTGCCAAGACGGTTCGCAGGAACCCTTTCGAGATCCGTTTCGATCACGCTTTCGATCAAGTGATCGCGGCTTGCGCGGAAGAAACATCCGGGCGCCCGAGCACCTGGATCAACCGGACGATCCGATCGCTCTATTCGACGCTCTTCGACATGGGCCATGCCCATACCGTCGAAGCCTGGGACGGCGATGAACTGGTCGGCGGCCTCTACGGAGTCTCGCTGGGCTCGGCGTTCTTCGGCGAAAGCATGTTTTCGCGCCGGACGGATGCCTCGAAGATCTGCCTCGTGCATCTGGTCGGGCGGCTCAGGGAAAAGGGCTTCACCCTGCTCGACACCCAGTTTACCACCGAGCACTTGAAGACGTTCGGAGCGATCGACGTTCCCAAGGCCGATTATGCCGGGATGCTTGCCGCGGCGATGGAGTCGCCACACCTTAAGTTTTAAGCGGGATCATTTCACCCAGGCGTTGATTTTCGAACCGATTTCATTAGGTTCGCGAACGCAACGGGGGATAGAATTTTGAAACGATATATTGCAGCCGCGATCCTTTTCACCTTGTTTACAGCTCAGGGCAGCGCACGTCCCTACCAGGACATGTTCGCCAACAGGTCCGATTTCACCGACGCAGAAAAGCCATTGCTGGAGAAGCTCGATTTTCAGCAGGGTGTCATTAAGCTGCCTGAAGCCAAGGCAACGCTGAACGTGCCTGCCGACTTCTATTACCTCAGCCCCGCCGACGCGAAGATAGTACTGGTCGATATTTGGGGAAACCCTCCGGCAGCGGCCGAGGGAACGATGGGCATGATCTTCCCGGCGAAATACGCGCCGACTGATATCGAGGCCTGGGGTTCGACCGTGGAATACAGCGACGACGGCTATGTCTCTGACGCCGATGCCGCCACGACGAATTACGACGAATTGCTGCAAAACATCAAAGATTCCATCCGGGAAAATAATGTCGAGCGCGAAAAGCAGGGTTTTCCGAAGATCACGCTCGTCGGCTGGGCTTCCGCGCCACACTACGACACATCGGCGCATGCGCTGCACTGGGCGCGCGATCTCATGTTCGGCGATGACAAGCAACCCCAGCACACGCTGAACTATTCCGTGCGTGTGCTCGGCCGCGAGGGCGTGTTTCAATTCAACTTCATCGCCGGTCTCGATCAATTGAAGGAGATCGAGGGCGTCATTCCGACCGTCACCAAGCTCGTGCAGTTCGACAAGGGAAAGGCCTACACCGACTATGTGGAAGGCGACAAGATCGCTGCCTATGGAATGGCAGGAATGATCGCTGCGGGTGCGGGCGCCAAGATTGCCGCAAAGGTGGGATTGCTGGCACTCGCTCTCGCCTTCTTCAAAAAGGCCGGCATTCTCGTCGTCGTCCTGCTTGGCGGCGCGCTTCGCTTCGCCAAGGGCCTTTTCAACCGGAACAAAACACCGGCCGCATAGGCGCACAATTCGTAAACTCAAAGAGTATGACCTGCTTCGCGCGTCTGAAGAGACTCGCGGCGTCGACCAGGCGCCAGGCCCGCGCTTCAAATCGCTGTTGTTGAATACGTCGCTGACACCGCGACGTTGGCCGAAACGTGTTAGCGCGCTGTCGCCTTGGCGCCGTCCGGGGCGGGCACGTCCGAGCTGGTCTTGCAGTCCTTCAGCCAGACGTCGTAGATCGGGTGCTCGACGGCGTTGAGGCCGGGGCTGGCGGCAAACATCCAGCCGGTGAAGATGCGGCGGATCTTGCGGTCGAGGGTGATTTCGTCGACTTCGACGAAACCGTCGATCTTCTGCGCTTCGGCCTGGTCGCGCGAATAACAGGCCTTCGGCGTCACCTGCAGCGCGCCGAACTGCACCGTCTCGTTGACATAAACGTCGAAGGTGGTGATGCGGCCGGTGATCTTGTCGAGGCCGGAGAAGACGGCAACCGGATTTTCGATGCGTGCGGCATTTGCCGCAACCGGCGGAAGCAGGGCCGAAAGCGTCAGCAGCGACCCGGCGGCACGCAGCGCCATGTTCCGCGTGAAGAGCTTCATGTGTACCCGTCTCCAGACATTTTCAGTTCAAGACCGCGGTCAAGCGCGGCCAACCTGCGGGTAAAGGTCAATTGTGGCCAAAAGCCGGGTTTTGGATTACCCCGGTCGAGCCGCCTCAGTTGCCCGGCGTCCAGGCGTCGTAATCGCCGGTGACGCGCGGACGCTCGCCCGGAACGGCGATGGAGCCCGGCGGACGATAGGCCTGCGCAGACCCGGTGAAGTTCGGGCGGTGCGCCTTCTGCCATTCCTTGGCGATGTAGTTTTCCTTGGACGGCGGAACATCGGTGCGATGATGCATCCAGCCATGCCAGCCCGGCGGGATAGCGGAGGCATCGGCATAGCCCTTGTAGATCACCCAGCGCTTGGGCAGACCGTAGGACGACATGCCGCCTTCATAATAGACGTTGCCGAATTCATCCTCGCCGACGCGCTTGCCGAAACGCCAGGTCGCAAAACGCGTGCCCATCGTCTGACTGTTCCACCAGGTAAAGGTCTGAACCAGAAGATTCCACATGTCTTTTCCTTGTGCCCGCCAGATGCGAGCCAAACCAGAACTCATTTCCTCGCTTATGCCGTCGCCAAGCCGAATTGTCCAGCGATTCCGCGAGAGCCACGGGTCATTTCAAGGTCATCTTGAAGCCCATATGCGAGGGCTTGAACCCCAGTCTCTCACAGAACCGATGGGCATCTGTGCGGATCGCATTCGAGGTCAACGCGACCCGCTTGATCCCGCGGCCTTTTGCCTCTGATATGGCGAACTCGATCATCCCGGCGCCGATCCCCCAAGATTGACTCGAGGGCGGGAAGATCCTCCCGGCGGGCCTGGCGAATGCGAATGTCGGGTAGATCGGCCGCCATGCCTCAATGCCCTTCGAGAGGTTTTTCGAAGATGAGCGAGGGGATGCCGGATTGACCGGGTGCACTATTCTCGTTGCGGCCAACTTCGGTGAAGCCGTGGGCCTGATAAAAGGCGAGTGCCGCCGCATTCTGCGGCTCGACTTCGAGGCGCATGATTTCCGCATCCGGAAAGCAGGTTTCGAGCTCGGCGAAGAGATCGCGGCCGATGCCCTGGCGCTGTAGCGCCGGGCTGACATAGAGGAGATGCAGCATAACCGTCTTCGTCAGTTCCTGCGACATCGCCGCATACCCCATGCCGCCGATCTTGCGGCCGTCGTCGGCAACGAGGAATTCCGCATCCTTTCGCGTCAGCCGCGCCTTCAGCGCTGCCGGCGTAAAGAGATGGCCGATCAGCTCGTCCACCTTGGCTTTGCCATGCAGGCCGTCATAGGTGGCGTGAAAGCTCTCCACCAGCAGGGCGCGGACCTTCTCCAGATCACGCTCACCGGCGGTGCGGACGAAATACACCGCTTATTCCTCGATGCCGAGCTTCGCCTTGACGAGCGCCTGGACGGCCTGCGGATTGGCTTTCCCGCCGGTCGCCTTCATCACTTGGCCAACGAACCATGCCGCCAAGGTCGGCTTCGCCTTGACCTTTTCCACCTGATCGGGATTGGCGGCAATGATCTCGTCCACGGCCTTCTCGATCGCGCCGGTATCCGTCACCTGCTTCATGCCACGCGCTTCGACGATTTCGGCGGGATCGCCGCCTTCGGTCAGCACGATCTCGAAGAGATCCTTGGCGATCTTGCCGGAAATGGTTCCAGCCTTGATGAGATCGATGATGACGCCGAGCTGGGCCGGCGAGACCGGCGTCTGCTCGATGTCCTTGCCGGTGCGGTTCAGCGCGCCGAGCAGGTCGTTGATCACCCAGTTTGCCGCCATCTTGCCGTCACGGCCGGCAGCTACCGCCTCGAAATAATCGGCGATCGCCTTTTCGGAGACGAGCACTGAGGCGTCGTAGATCGACAGGCCGAGTTCGCGCACGAAGCGCTCCTTCTTGTCGTCAGGCAGTTCCGGCAGATCGGCTGCGAGCGCCGTGACGAAGGCATCATCGAATTCGAGCGGCAATAGATCCGGATCGGGGAAATAACGATAGTCGTGCGCGTCCTCCTTGGAGCGCATCGAACGCGTCTCGCCCTTGTTCGGGTCGAAGAGGCGCGTCTCCTGCTCGATCGCGCCGCCATCCTCCAGAATGCCGATCTGACGGCGGGCTTCGTATTCGATCGCCTGGCCGATGAAGCGGATGGAGTTGACATTCTTGATCTCGCAGCGCGTGCCGAAACCTTCGCCCGGGCGGCGGACGGAGACGTTGACGTCGGCGCGCATCGAGCCTTCGTCCATGTTGCCGTCGCAGGTGCCGAGATAACGCACGATCGAACGCAGCTTGGTCATATAGGCCTTGGCCTCATCGGACGAGCGCATGTCGGGCTTGGAGACGATCTCCATCAGCGCCACGCCCGAACGGTTGAGGTCGACATAGGACATGGTGGCGTGCTGGTCGTGCAGCGACTTGCCGGCATCCTGCTCCAGGTGCAGGCGCTCGATGCCGATCTCGATATCCTCGAACTGGCCTTGGCGGTCGGGCCCGAGCGAAATGACGATCTTGCCCTCGCCAACGATCGGATCCTTGAACTGCGAGATCTGATAGCCCTGCGGCAGGTCGGGATAGAAATAGTTCTTGCGGTCGAAGAGCGAGCGCTTGTTGATCCGGGCCTTGAGGCCGAGACCGGTGCGCACGGCCTGCCTGACACATTCCTCGTTGATGACGGGCAGCATTCCGGGCATGGCCGCATCGACCAGCGAGACATTCGAATTCTGCGGCTTGCCGAATTCCGTCGATGCGCCGGAGAAGAGCTTCGAATTGGACAGCACCTGGGCATGGACTTCCATGCCGACGATGACTTCCCAGTCGCCGGTGGCGCCGGGGATGAAGCGTTTCGGATCAGGCGTGCGGACGTCGACAAGGGTCATCTGATACTCTTTGCAGGCTGTTCTTTTCCATTGGTGAGGTAAAGGAAATGGCGTGCCGGTGCAAGGCTTTCGCCACAGCGCGCAGCGTGGTTTGACCCCGGCGGCGACATTTGCCGCGGGTTAACCGAGGCACGATAGAGTTGCCGCATGACGATGATCTATATCACCCAATTGGCCGCATTGTTTCTGGCGCTGAACCTCCTCGTCTTCTTTATTTATTTTCTCGACAAGAAGGCGGCGCGCAATGGCGGGTGGCGCATCAGCGAGCGTACTCTGCTTACCCTCGCGCTGATCGGCGGCAGCCTCGGCGCGGTGGCGGCGCAGCAGCTGCTGCGGCACAAGACGAGAAAAGAGCCATTCCGGTCAATCCTGGCAGCGATCCTGATCCTGCACGGCACATTGGCGGGTGCGCTGGCCTTTGCGCCGCTATGGGCCCCTCGCCTTCTTCAGAATTTTTGAAACGTCAAAATTCCTGCCCGTATCCCTGGCCGTCCGAGGCGAGCTGCTTCGTCAGCCCAACCGAGGGCACGTCGCGGTCGAGCTTCGGGTTATAGGCAACCGAGAGCCAGTGGATGCTGTAGCCATGCTTGCGGAAGAAACCGATCGCTTCGTTGTTGCCGGAATGGGTCTGCATCGCCGCCGTCTCGAAGCCTCGGTCGGCGATCTCCTTTTCGATGCGCTCGAGAAGGGCGGAGCCCAGACCCTGGCGGGTGAAGGCGGGATCGATCCAGAAATCCGAGATGGTTTCGTCCAATCCCTCACGCGCCGCCCAGCCTGCGACCTGGCCGTTCTGCTCGACGACGGTGATGGTCAGCCAGTCGTTTTCCACGAAGTTGCGAAAGGCGTTGCGGGCTGCATCGATCATCGCGTCCGATTCGCCGATCGACGCCATCGCCTTTTGCCAGGCCCTCAGCCCGATTTCGCTCAACAGCTCCGCTTCGCCGTCGCGGGCATTGCGAATGTGGATCAACGACACCTCCGCGTTATCCCGCAACTAGACCATTGAGTCGCGGAATTTACCAGTGCCCGCGGCGGGATGATGGCTGGCAACTGCGGTTTTCGACCGGTTTGATCGGCAAGCACGACTTGACCGCCTTTTGCGCGCTGAATACAAAAACGTATCGAGGTGTTTTATGTTGAGCCTGTCACAGACCCGGTAAAGGCCCTGCCCGCAAGTCCGCTTGCGCGCATGGGCCCGAAAAACGAAGCCCTGACGTTCGAAAGAGCGCCGGATCGTTTTTGCGCGCGCCTCTGGGCGCGATACCGGATCTTAACATGGACATTTCCCGCACGGAGCAGCGCATCCTGCATCTGATGGCCCAAGGCGGCCGCATCGAAATTTCTCGCGACGACAACAGGAAGATCGAGAACGTGAGTTGCTTCACTCGCGACGGCTGGCTCTATCCCGGCGTCGACCTCGATCTCTTCCGCAAGCTGAAGCGGCTGAGAGCAATCAAGTCCTCCAGCGGCCAGCCCTACCGGATCACCGAAAGAGGGCTGAAACTGGTCAGGTCGCAGTTGAACAACAGGTAACTATCATCCGTCCTGACCGCGCCTCGAACCGGCGCGGTCAGGGTGCCGCCTCAAATCTTTGCAGAGAGTTCCATGCGCATCGCCGACCATTCTTCGGCCATCGTGCCCGTGCCGCGTCTCTTACCGGCGCGGCGATACCAGTAATCGGCATTCCAGTCGTCGCCCTCGATGCGGTGGCAGAGCGCATGGCCCCAGTCGAAGGGCTGTTCGCCTTCGTGGCGCTGGCAGATGTCGTGCATTGCCTGCCAATCCGCGTCCATGGTGAAGCCGCCGGCAGCAAGGCGATCAGCGGCCTCGATCAATCGCGCAAGATCCTGTTTCGACATGATACCCTCCCCACCGGCAAAGCCTTCGACAGCAATATCATCGTCGCCGATCTCGGCGTAGGCAGAATTAGATAAGAATCAGCGGTCCGCGTGGAACGTAACGACCGAGGCGAAGTTCACCCGTTATGAGGACGCCAATGCAAGATCATGATCGACCCGGTTTTACGGACGCGGAACTGCTTGATAACATGCCTGCTCTCCGATGTTTCGCCAGGCGCTTCCACAGCTCGACCAGCGATATCGACGACCTTGTTCAGGAAACGATTGCCAAAGCCATCGCGCACTCCGGGAATTTTCGGCCTGGCACGCGGCTGCGCTCCTGGCTGTTCACAATCATGCGCAATACGTTCTGCACGAAATTCAAAATGTCCAAACGAGAATATGTCGGTGAGATCGAAGATTCCGCCGATTGGGCTTCCTCGCCGCCATCGCAAATCTGGGAGGTGCGCGGACACGAGCTGGAGGTGGCGATTTCAGCCTTGCCGGACAATTATCGAACGGCCGTTGACCTGGTATTTCTTCAAGGCGTCAGCTACGAGGCCGCGGCGGACCGGTGCGGCGTTCCGATCGGGACAATCAAAAGCCGGGTTAACCGAGCCCGCCATCAGCTGACAAAGGCGCTCGACACCGAGTGACAAAGCGTGGCGCAAAAAGTGCGCTGCAGATGTGCGACAACGACATGCGCGGAATGGAAAACCTGGGCGCGACAGGTGAATCGCGACTCGGCTTAATGGTATTCCGCGGCCCTCCCGCCGAACAAAGCTTCCGCGATCTTTCCCAATTCGGTCGGCTTCTCGCATAGCGAGAAGCCTGTGAACTTCACCGGAATGATCGCCGGGTCGAACGCAGTTGCGAATACAAAAGGAATATTGCGCCGTTCAAGCTCCTCGGCGACCGGAAATACAAATTCGCCCTCCAGGTGTACATCGAGGATTGCTGCGTCGATCTTTTCATTCTCGACAAGTTCCAGCGCGGCGGTCACGCCGGCGACAGGGCCGACCACGGTAGCACCGGCTTTCTCAAGCTTCCGCCGGGTCTCATCCGCGAGGAAATATTCGTCCTCGACGATCAGTACGCGTTTTCCTGCAAAGAGCTCGATGGCGGAATTTTCCAAAGCCTCGCACCTCTGTTCTCGTTGTGACGGACCGTAGTGGATGATTTGCCGGGAGGCGAGCGCTGAAAGCGATCAGGTCAGAAACGTCTTCAGTACGTCGACAAGCCGTTTCAGGTCCGTCGGTTTTCCGATATTGGCGACACCGGCAAGCACCGGGTGGACGGCAAGTTCCGCGGGATGCACCGCGCTGGCAAGGACGAACGGAACACCCAACGCTTTCAACTGAAGCGCGACGGGCGTGACTTTTTCGCCAACGAGATTGAAATCCAAGACTGCGGCATGAGGGCATTCCTCGCTGACCAGATCAAGAGCGTGATCGACCGATGCTGCCGGCCCCAACACCCGGAACCCTCCAGCGATCAAGGCTTCCTTGAGCTCCATTGCAATCAATAGTTCGTCTTCAACCACGAGGACCGATCTCCTGCCTTCAACATCGATTTCCGCAGGGTCGTCCATCTGTCCTCACACCGGGATTTTAATCATGGCTGCCAAACCACCCGGATCGTATTTAAGTTCCACCTTTCCGCCGAGATGAGCGGAAGTGCCCTCGATCAACTCCGTTCCATAACCGCGGCGCTTTGGCGGTGTGACAGGCAGCCCGTTCTTCTCCCGCCAGTTGCAGACAAGATATGTCCGGTCCCTCGCACCGGCTTCGAGTGCCCAGGTCACATGGATTTCACCATCGGGAACGGACAAGGCGCCATACTTCGCCGCGTTGGTACCTAGTTCGTGGAATATCATGCTGATGGCAAGAACCTTGGAACTGGCAAGGGTCACCGTCGGACCGTCGCAATGAAGACGCTGGGCGCCGGGCTCGCTGACCGACTGCCGCAACAATACTTCAAAATCGGTGGCCTCGCCGGTAGCGGCGAGTTCCTGCGCGCGAAGCGTAACTTCGAGCCGCCCGAGCAGGATGTCGCGATATTCGGTGGCAGTGCGATCCTCAGTTTCCGTCTGCATGGCAATCGCGCGTATCACCGCCAACAGGTTCCTCAGACGATGCCGGGTTTCCGCAATGATGAAATCCCTCTCGGCGTCGTGGCGCCGGCGCTCCGTGACATCATCGAAGAGGATAAGGATATTGGTGCTGTTATTGTCGGGATGAATCAGACGGCGCGCATCGACAAGAAACGTTCGCTGCCCGATCGCTGGAAAATTATGCACCACTTCGAAGCCGATGACGGCGGCGGCTTTCGGGATAACCGACCCGATCAGATGCCGGAGCTCGGCTATGTCCCATTGACCGTTACCGAGATCAAAGAAGTTTTGCCCGAGGATATCATCCCGCTCGACCTCAAAGGTCCGGACGAAAGCGTTGTTGGCGGTCGTCACGCAGAGATTATGATCGAGGACGATAGTCGGCTGGGTCATCGTATCGACGATGCCCTGAGCCAGCACATGTCCGCTTTTCAGCAGACGGTAAAGGTCTTCCAAAATCATCTCTGCGCCGGCCCCTTCGGCAGAAAGGTTGCAGTCGAGTGTGCTCGCTTTCGCGGGTTTGACAACAGAAATTAGGGTGATAACCCTATTATAAAAGGGGGTAGTCACGCTCGTGGAGTGAGCCCTCCTGCACTCCTGTCATCCTCCCTCCAGCATCCCGTTATCGGTCAGCCAACCGCTTCTCCAGATGCACCTTCGCGTTCGATGCCCATGCTCTTGGAAAACTCACGGCCGCGCAAGACGCTGGTGAATCCGCAACGTTCGTAGAGCCTGATCCGCCGGTATTCCAGCATGCGTGTCGAGGCTGCCGTCGCCAGCCCTTCCGTTGTCATCAATTTGTTCAAATATAACAGGAGCGCCCGACCAACGCCCTTGCCCATGCGGCGAAGCCGACGGCGCCGACCGCTTCGTGGTCGGCGGGCGTTCTCTCTAGGATCGTAAGATCCGTTACCACCACTTGGCCGGCGTAAACCGGCCGGCCGCCTGCTCGATGACGTGAGCGGTCTTGAACAGCGTTTCCTCGTCGAAGGGCTTGCCGATCAGTTGCAGGCCGAGCGGCAGGCCCTTCTGGTCGAGACCGGCCGGCACGGCGATGCCCGGCAGGCCCGCCATGTTGACCGTCACCGTGAAGATGTCGTTCAGATACATCTTCACCGGATCGGAAGCGAGGTCCTCATCGGCGACGCCAAAGGCCGACGACGGCGTCGCCGGCGTCAGGATGGCGTCGACACCGGCATCGAAGGCAAGTTCGAAATCGCGCTTGATCAGCGTGCGGACCTTCTGGGCGCGAATATAATAGGCATCGTAATAACCGGCCGACAGCACATAGGTGCCGATCATGATGCGGCGCTTGACTTCCTGGCCGAAGCCGGCGGCGCGCGTCTTCTCGTACATGTCGACGATGTCCTTGCCGTCGACACGCAGGCCGTAGCGCACGCCGTCGTAACGGGCGAGGTTCGAGGATGCCTCGGCCGGAGCGACGATATAATAGGCCGGAAGTGCGTATTTCGTGTGCGGCAGCGAGATGTCGACGATTTCGGCACCGGCGTCCTTCAGCCAGGCGATGCCCTGGCGCCAAAGGGTCTCGATCTCCTCCGGCATGCCATCGACACGGTATTCGCTTGGAATGCCGATCTTCATGCCCTTCAGCGATTGGCCAAGGGCGGCCTCATAATCCGGCACGGGCAGATCGACCGAAGTCGTGTCCTTGGCGTCGACACTTGCCATCGATTTCAAAAGGATCGCGGCATCGCGCACGTCGCGGGCGATGGGTCCTGCCTGGTCGAGCGAAGAGGCGAAGGCAACGGTGCCCCAGCGCGAGCAGCGGCCATAGGTCGGCTTGATGCCGACGGTGCCAGTGAAGGCCGCCGGCTGGCGGATCGAGCCGCCGGTATCGGTGGCAGTGGCCCCGGCGCAAAGATGCGCGGCGACGGCCGCCGCCGAGCCGCCGGAGGAGCCGCCTGGAACGAGTTGCTGGTTGGAGCCTGACGCACGCCAGGGATTGATCACCGGGCCGTAATAGGACGTCTCGTTGGAAGAGCCCATGGCGAACTCGTCCATATTAAGCTTGCCGAGCATGACGGCGCCGTCATCCCAGAGGTTCTGCGTCACGGTCGATTCATAACGCGGCTCGAAACCATCGAGAATGTGGCTGCAGGCCTGGGTATGCACGCCGACGGTGGCAAAGAGATCCTTGATGCCGAGCGGAATGCCTTCGAGTTCGCCGGCCTTGCCGGCGGCGATGCGCTCGTCGGAATTCTTGGCCATGAGGCGGGCGAGATCCGGCGTGACCTTGATATAGGCATTCAGCCGGCCATTGGCCGCATCGATCGCCGAGATATAGGCTTCGGTCAGTTCGAGTGCGGTGATTTCCTTGGCGCGCAGCTTCTGGCGGGCTTCGGCAATGGTCAGGCTGGTGAGTTCGCTCATGGTGTTTTCGCTTCAGGTCTTTAAATTGGCAACAGGGTCGGAAGGAGGCTACGAAGCCTTATTCGACGACTTTCGGCACCAGGAAGAAATTGTGATCGGTGACGGGCGCGTTGGCGACGATATCGGCGGCCTTGCTACCGTCGGTCACCTCATCCGTCCGCTTCTTCATCGCCATCGGCGTGACTGACGTCATCGCCTCGACGCCTTCGACATTGACTTCGGAGAGCTGCTCGACGAAGCCCAAGATGCCGTTCAGCTCGCCGACCATGCGATTTGCCTCGTCCTCGGAGACGGCAATACGGGCAAGGTGGGCGACGCGCTTTACGGTGGCAAGATCGACGGACATGGCATTCTCCGGATGGGATTTTTCCTACCCGCTATAAAGGCCATGTCCGCCCGGTGCAACGGGATTTCGTCAGATCGACAGGCTCTCCGCGGGCTTCAGCGCCTTCACTTCCGTCCTCGATCCCTCCATGCCCGCAACGAATTTATCGGCCGTCTGCTCGATGATCGGGAAGGTGCCGTAATGGCAGGGGATCGCGGTCTTGAAGTTGAAATAGCGCCGGCAGGCAAGGGCTGCCACGGCGCCGCCCATGGTGAAGCGGTCGCCGATCGGCACGAGGCCTATATCGGGCTGGTGCAATTCATTGATCAGCGCCATGTCGGCGAAGATGTCGGTGTCGCCCATGGCGAGGATCGAGGCTTCATCATCGAAATGCAGCATCAGGCCGTTGGCATTGCCGAGCGCATGCGAAACACCGTCTTCGGTGATCTGGGCAGAGGAGTGCAGCGCATTGGTGAAGGTCGCCGAGAAACTGCCGAGCGCGATCGTGCCGCCGGTATTGCCCATCTCGATCTTGCCGACGCCCTTGGAGCCGAGCCAGGCGGCGAGATCGGCATTGGCGAGAACGACGGCGCCGGTTTCCTTGGCAAGCGCCACGGTATCGCCGACATGGTCGCCATGGCCATGAGTCAGCAGGATATGGGTAACGCCTGAAGAGACATCCTTGATATCCTGGCCGGAAAAGGAAGCGTTATGGCTGAGGAACGGATCGAGCAGGATCGTCGCCTTTCCGGTCTCGATGCGGAAGGCGGAATGGCCGAGCCAGGTGATCTTCATGAAATCTCTCCTTTATTATGTGATGCAAAAACCAGTTTGGGGAGATCCGGATGACTTCAGGCAGGATCTGCCCCAAATTCTGAATCCGCATCTCAATCAAAGAATTGGAGCATGATGTCGACCGAAAACCGCTCACACTTTTCGGCATCATGCTCTATGGACATATCTCATGCGGCCGCAAAGAAAAGCGGCGGCGACTTCAATTTCTTTTGACGGGATGAAATGGCGATGACGGTGCTGACGATCGAGGAAATGGCCGAGACGCTTGCCCCGCGGCAGGCAATTGCCGGCCTCGATCTCGGCACCAAGACGATAGGGCTTTCGATGTCGGATCTCGGGCGGCGCTTCGCCACACCCCGCCCGGTAATCCGGCGCATCAAATTCACCATCGATGCGCAGGCGCTCATGGATTTTGCGATAGCGGAAAAGGTCGCAGGCTTCGTGATCGGCTTGCCGATGAATATGGATGGATCGGCGGGTCCCCGGGTACAGGCGACGCGCGCCTTCGTGCGCAACATGGAGCAGAAGACCGCGCTGCCCTTCGTCTATTGGGACGAACGGCTTTCGACGGTGGCCGCCGAACGGACGCTGCTCGAGATGGACGTCTCGCGCGCCAAGCGCGCCGAACGGATCGATTCGGCCGCGGCAAGCTTCATCCTTCAGGGCGCGCTCGACAGGCTTTCCTTGCTGGCAAGATCGGCAGGAGACGAATTCAGCGCCTGACGCGCCGTCCACCAGGCGATGATCGACTTGCGCTTTCTGAAGCCGAGGATGGCGAAGACGATGAGGCTATCCACCGCGATCGCACGGGCAACCAGCGGCGGAATGGTCTCCGGCGGAATACCGAGCGCCTCGCCGTACAGCTGGAACGTCAAGTCATGAACCTGCCGCGACAGCATGAAGATGCCGAAATTCATGTCGTAATAGGAGAGCCAGTACCATCCGCCGAGAAAGACGATGGGGCCGGCCCAGAAGATCAGAAACCACTTCATGCGGCTTCTCCTCCTTGCTTGCGCGTTACGGGCAGATCGAGGGAGACCAACCAGGTCGACAATGCCATGATGCAAAGCACCAGGGTGGGAATTGCGATATCCAGCGCCAGAACTGCGAAAAACATCATCGCCGTTACGAAAAACGTGGCTCTGCCGATCTTGGGTCCCATGGATGTCAACTCGGAGACTCTCACTCATTCCATCTCTGCTGACCGCCACACTGTCGGGTTAACTGCGGCCAGGCAACGTAAACCATTCATTAAGGTTAATGCAGCAGCCGCTCCCTGTGGATGAGTGAGGTATCAGCCGTAGACGCCGCGCACGATGCGCTTCAGCGCCGTCGCCGTCTTCTCCCAGTCCTTTGATGTCTTCAGCGACAGACCGGCGCACTGCCCGCCGCTTGCTGCGGCAAGCACGAGATGCTGGATCGCGGCGATGATGACGGCATTGACGGCCGCCGCATCCACACCCTTCGGCGGCGCCAGCGAGCCGCGCATGCGCTCCAGCCAGAGCGCGAGCGCCTTCGAACGCGCTTCGGAGAGCCGCCTCACCTGCTCGGTGTTCTCAGATATCTCCCAGGCGAGGATGCGGCGCATCAGCGGATCGTTCCTCAAGGCGTCGAGGAGGAGAAGCGACAGCCGCTCCATCAGGTCGCCATAGGTGAGCAGGAACATGCCGCCGGTGTCCTCAGGAATGCGATCCTTCACCCATGTGCCGAGATCGGCGCCGATCGCCTCGACCAGACCGTCGAGACCGCCATAATAACGGTAGATCAGCTGCTTGTCGCAACCGGCACGGCGGGCAACCGCATTGATGCCGAAATTCTGGAAACCTTCCTCGGCCAGCAATCCCTTGGCGGCGGCAAGGATGGCGCGCTCGGTGGCGCCGCGATCGCGCACGCGCCGTTCCGGCTCGCCGCCGGCCTCAGGCAAACTTTCAAGTTTTACCGCTTCATCAAGCACGAACGCCCCTTTCCCGCTGTCACCAATCGGTGAGTAGCGGGGAGGTTTCCTGCAATCAATCCTATCCTCTTGGGAAGATTGTGGATATTTCATCCGTTACAGATGATTGGACCCCGCAGGGGTGTGGAGGACTGCATGCCGGGCCGATCGGATCGGCTCAGAAATCTCGTCCGGGCGGTTGATCGCGATGGACGAACCCGGCATAGCTGCATTATGAACAATTCTAATATTCTCCACTAAGGCCCTGCAATGGTGAACTATATCGAAGCCTCTTCCGCGCCCTCGAAGAATACGGGCGCCATTCGGCTTTATGACGCACAAGCATTCGAGGGCATGCGCAGGGCGTGCCAGCTGACGGCGCGCTGCCTCGATGCGCTGGCCGATATTGTCAAGCCGGGGCTGGTAACCGATGACATTGACCGGTTCGTCTTCGATTTCGGCATGGATCACGGCGCCCACCCTGCGACGCTGAACTATCGCGGCTACACCAAATCGACCTGCACCTCGATCAACCACGTCGTCTGCCACGGCATTCCAAACGACAAGCCGCTGCGCGAAGGCGATATCGTCAATATCGACGTCACTTTCGTGCTCGACGGCTGGCACGGCGATTCCAGCCGGATGTATCCGGTGGGAACGATCAAGCGCGCCGCCGAGCGACTGCTCGAGGTTACCTATGAATCGCTGATGCGCGGCATTTCCGCCGTCAGGCCCGGCGCCCGCACCGGCGCGATCGGCGAGGCGATCCAGACCTTTGCCGAGGCCGAACGCTGCTCGGTGGTGCGCGATTTCTGCGGCCACGGCGTCGGCCGGCTGTTCCACGATTCGCCGAACATTCTGCATTACGGCCGCGCCAACGAGGGGCCGGGGCTGCGCGAAGGCATGATCTTCACCATCGAGCCGATGATCAATCTCGGCCGGCCGCATGTGAAGGTATTGGCCGACGGCTGGACGGCGGTGACCCGCGACCGGTCGCTCTCGGCGCAGTACGAACACACCGTTGGCGTCACCTCCGACGGCTGCGAGATCTTCACCCTGTCGCCAGGCGGACTCGACCGCCCCGGTCTGCCGTCGCATAACGGCTGACAATCCGATGGCGAAGGGCCCTGTTTCGACATCTTCCGACGACGAGCTGCCTTTCGCAACGCAGGAGCCCATTGCCGCCGACGAACGCTCGTTCTTCGGCGGACAGCCGCAAAAACCGGCCGGGCCGAATGCCAAGAGCGCCCTGCCCGCCTCGCTCGCCGCTCAGGAGCATTATCATGGCCATCGCGAGCGACTGCGTGACCGCTTCCGCGAACAGGGCGACATCGCCCTTGCCGACTATGAAATCCTCGAACTCCTGCTTTTTCGTCTGATCCCGCGGCGCGATACCAAGCCGATCGCCAAAGCGCTGATCGAACGCTTCGGCTCGCTCTCCGGCGTCTTCGGCGCGCCGGCGGCGCTGCTGACGGAGGTAAAAGGTGTCGGTGAGGCCGTGGCGCTCGACCTGAAGCTGATCTCGACCGTCGCCCACAGGACCCTCAAAAGCGAACTCAGAGCCAAGCAGGTGCTCTCCTCATGGTCGTCGGTCATCCAGTATTGTCATGCCGCCATGGCGCATGAGACCCGCGAACAATTCCGCATCCTCTTCCTCGACAAGCGCAACGTACTGATCGCCGACGAGGTGCAGGGCCGCGGCACGGTCGACCATACGCCGGTCTATCCGCGTGAGGTGGTCAAACGTGCGCTCGAGCTTTCGGCAACGGCGATGATCCTGGTGCACAACCACCCCTCCGGCGACCCAACGCCGTCGCGCGCAGACATCGATATGACGAAGGTGATCATCGATGCGGCCAAGGCGCTTGATATTACTGTCCACGACCATGTGATTATCGGCAAGGACGGCCATGTCAGCCTGAAGGGGCTGAAGCTGATCTGAAAAGCACAGGCAGGCTCGAATCGGCGGTCGTAAAACAATCTGTAACATTGACCGGCTACCGATAGACGGGCGACATTTTTGCGTCGCAAATGATTCCATTTCCAATCCGGGGCCAGATAATGCTTCAGTACGATCTCGTTGTGGTGGGCAGCGGTCCCGCAGGGCGCCGCGGAGCGATCCAGGCTGCCAAACTCGGCAAGAAAGTACTTGTCATCGAGCAGGGAAAACGCGTCGGCGGCGTCTCCGTGCATACCGGCACCATCCCCTCCAAAACGCTGCGCGAGACCGCGCTCAATCTTTCTGGCTGGCGTGAACGCGGCTTTTACGGCCGGTCTTACCGCGTCAAGGAAGAGATCAGTGCCGACGACCTGCGCCGCCGCCTGCTGATCACCCTCAACCACGAAGTCGAGGTGCTCGAGCACCAGTTCGCCCGCAACCGCGTGCAGCATATTCGCGGCAAGGCGAGCTTCATCGATGCCTCGACGCTGCAGGTGATCAAGGATGACGGCGAGATCACCCAGGTTACCGGCGCCAGCGTGCTGCTTGCCGTCGGCACAAAGCCGTTCCGCCCCGATTACATACCCTTCGACGGCAAGACTGTTCTCGACAGCGACGAATTGCTCGATATCCAGGAGTTGCCGCGTTCGATGGTCGTCATCGGCGCCGGCGTCATCGGCATCGAATATGCGACGATCTTCAGCGCGCTCGACACGGCCGTCACCGTCATCGACCCGAAGACGACGATGCTCGACTTCATCGACAAAGAAATCGTCGAGGATTTCACCTACCAGCTGCGCGACCGCAACATGAAGCTGCTGCTCGGCCAGAAGGCTGACAAGGTGGAGACGCTCGACGGCGGCAAGGTCGAGCTGACGCTCGACAGCGGCAGGCGCCTGACCACCGACATGGTGCTTTTCGCCGCCGGTCGCATGGGGGCGACCGACGCGCTGAACCTTCCGGCCATCGGCCTCGAAGCCGACAGCCGCGGCCGCCTCAAGGTCAATCCGGAAACCTTCCAGACATCGGTTGCCAACGTCTATGCCGCCGGCGACGTCGTCGGCTTTCCAAGCCTTGCCTCGACCGCGATGGAACAGGGCCGCATCGCCGCCCGCGTCGCGATCGGCGCGGTTGCCAAGGAGCCGCCGAAATATTTCCCGTACGGCATTTATGCCGTGCCGGAAATTTCCACCTGCGGCCTGACCGAAGAGGAGATGAAGGAGCGCGGTATTCCCTATGAATGCGGCATCGCCCGTTTCCGCGAGACCTCGCGCGGTCATATCATGGGCCTCGACACCGGGCTTTTGAAGCTGATCTTCTCGCTGAAGACACGCCGCCTGCTCGGCGTGCATATCGTCGGCGAAGGCGCCACCGAGCTGGTTCATATCGGCCAAGCGGTGCTCAATCTCAAAGGCACCGTCGAATATTTTGTCGAAAACACCTTCAACTATCCGACGCTTGCCGAAGCCTACAAGATCGCCGGCCTCGACGCCTGGAACCGGATGGGCGACATCAAGTCTGAACTCTAAGGGCGAATCACAGACGGCAGAACCGTCGTCTCAATCCGGCCGCCCAAAACGGAGCCGAACGACATTGCGCATCATTTCGCTGAACGCCTGGGGCGGCAGGCTGCATGAGGTCCTGATCGATTATGTCAGGCAGGCCGATGCGGATGTTTTGTGCCTGCAGGAAGTGCTGCGGGCGCCGGGTGCGGATGGGGGATGGTCGATCTATCGGGATGCGGGCTTGGAGCTGCCGCAGCGCGCCAATCTGTTTGCCGAGATCAGCGCCGCCCTGCCCGGCTACGACGGCTTCTTCTGCCCGACATCGAGAGGCGAGCTGTTTAACGGCGATAGCGCCATTGCCGCCGAATTCGGGCTGGCGACCTTCGTGCGCAAATCGCATTCGGTCATCGCCCAGGGGCTGGACTTCGTGCATGGCGGTTTTTCGGCCGATGGCTGGGGTGAACACCCGCGGCCGCGCAACGCCCATTGCATCCGCGTCTTCAGCCATGAACAGGCTTCTGCCGTTACCATCGCCCATATGCATGGCCTGCGCGATCCCGCCGGCAAGGACGACACGGCGGCCCGCCAAGAGCAGGCCGCGGCACTGGTCAGGCTTGTCGAGCGCATCTGGCCCGGCAATGAAGGCCTCGTTGTTTGCGGTGATTTCAACGTTTTGCCTGACAGCGCCACCTTTGCGATTCTCGCCCGACTCGGGCTTTCCGAACTCGTCACCGGCAATGGCCTTGTAGACACGCGAACCTCCTACTATCTGAAGCCGGGGCGCTTTGCCGACTACATGCTGGTCACACCAGGGGTCAGCGTTGCCAAATTCGAGGTGGTCGAGACGCCGGAGGTGTCCGACCACCGCGCATTGCTGCTCGATATCGGGTAGTATATTGAGGAATGATACGCTGCGCGAAACGTTTTGCGCGCAGTGCCGTGTTTTACGCCTTGGTTTGAACCCTCAGAAGTCGCATTGTTACGCCATGCATGATATGTGCTTTCAACTCCATTTTGCCTCCGGCAAAAGCTTCTGAAGAAAGATAGATACTCTTGTCCCATGTCTTGGAAGCTGCGCGCCGACGTTTTCAGCTGATCCTGATCAAGCCGTCGCATTATGACGACGACGGCTATGTCATCCGCTGGTGGCGGGCGATGATTCCTTCCAATTCGCTCGCGGCTCTCTATGGCATCGCCGCCGAATGCGCCGAGCGCAAAGTGCTCGGCCCCGATACCGCGATCGACATCACCGTGATCGACGAGACCAATACGCGGATCGACTTCGCCGGATTGCTCGCCCAGTTCAAGCGCCACGACAATTTCGGCATGATCGCGCTTGTCGGTGTCCAAACCAACCAGTATCCGCGTGCCCTCGATATCGCCCGGCCGTTTCGCGATGCCGGCCTGCCGGTTTCGATCGGCGGCTTCCATGTTTCCGGCTGCCTGTCGATGCTGGACGGCAAGGCGGTCGGGCTCGACGCCTGCCGCGACATGGGCATCTCGATGTTTGCCGGCGAGGCCGAGGGCCGGCTCGAGATGGTGCTGCGCGACGCAGCGAGCGGAGAGCTGAAGCCGCTCTACAATTTCATGAACGACCTTCCGGGCATCGGCGGCACGCCGGTCCCCTTCCTGCCGAAGGACAATATCCAGCGCACGCTCGGGCTCAGCACCAGCTTCGATGCCGGACGCGGCTGTCCCTACCAGTGCTCGTTCTGCACCATCATCAACGTCCAGGGGCGCAAGTCGCGCTTCCGCTCGGCCGACGACGTCGAAAAGCTGGTGCGGATGAACTGGGCGCAGGGCATCCACAAATTCTTCATCACCGACGACAATTTTGCCCGCAACAAGGATTGGGAAGCGATCTTCGACCGGCTGATCGAGCTGAAGGAGCGGGACGGCATTCCGCTCGGCCTGATGATCCAGGTCGACACGCTCTGCCACAAGATCCCGAATTTCATCGAGAAATCCCGGCGCGCCGGCGTCACCCGTGTCTTCATCGGCCTCGAAAACGTCAATCCGGACAATCTGACCGCCGCCAAGAAGAACCAGAACAAGATCACCGAATACCGCAAGATGCTACTCGCCTGGAAGGCGCAGGGGATCATGACGCTCGCCGGTTATATCCTGGGCTTCCCGGCCGACACGCCGGAATCGATCCGCCGCGACATCGCGATCATCCAGGAAGAGCTGCCGCTCGACGTCATCGAATTCTTCATCCTGACGCCGCTGCCCGGCTCCGAGGACCATCAGGTGCTGTGGAAGAAGGGTGTCGAGATGGATGGCGATCTCAACATCTACGATGTCGAGCACGTCTGCACCGCGCATCCGAAGATGAGCAAGCAGGAATGGGAAGACATCTACCACGAGGCCTGGGCGCTCTATTATTCGCCTGATCACATGAAGACGCTGTTGCGCCGCGCTGTGGCGACCGGAGTACCGCTCGCAAGGCTCGTCAAGGTTCTCGTCTCCTTCGCGACCACCGTGCCGCTGGAAAACGTGCATCCGCTGCAAAGCGGCCTGCTGCGCCTGAAGACGCCGTCGGAGCGGCGCCCGGAACTGCCGCGGGAAAATCCGCTGGTCTTCTGGCCGCGCTTTGCCTGGGAAACCTTCAGAAAACACGCTTCGCTTGCCGGCACGATCATCGGCCTGACGATTTCGGCATTCCTGATTTCAAGGGAAGCGAAGTCGAAGACCTATATGGATCAGGCCTTAACGCCGGTCGCCGATGATGAGGAAGAGACACTCAGCCTCTTCACCAAGACATCAGGCGGAACCGCAGCCGTGAGCCACGTCAGGAAAGTCGCTGAACTCACACGGCATTGAGTTGCAATTCGCGCTGAAGCGCGTCGCAGGAATCACGTTCGATGCGACGCGCTTTGGCGGCTCCGATTTCGGTTGCCGCTTACGCGAATTGGATCATCCGGCTCGTCTCCGCCACTTGCAGCGTGTCGACGAATTCGACGATCTTGACCGGTTTGCCATCCTGAAAATGGATCTTGTCGACGAATTCCGTATTGAAGCTCACGCCCGATGGAACGTGCCTGACCTCCCCTTCACGATGGGCGAAGACCATCTGCTCATCCTCGTCCACATAGATTCCGGTCGTCCTGATCTTGGATAGATCCCATGCTGCGATAAGCTGCGTTATCGTTTGGCGAAAGTCATGCCCGCTCGTTTCAGTCGTCAGAGGCGCCAGCCGTGCATTGCCGACCATGCGAAAGGTGCAACCGTCGCCGATCAGCGCAAGCGTACCCTCGATATCGCCACGGTCGCGCACAGAATAGATTTCCTCGACCAGCGTCTTCATGTCTTTCTTTGCAGTCATTTTCAGGTCCTCCCACTGCCCAAAGCTCGTTGTTTTATGCATGTCGTCATCCCCGGGCGACATGCACCAGCAAGATCTGCATCGGTTTATACTTATTTCAACTATCTGTTGCTGCTGGCGAAGATAACACCATGATGAAGAGGGCGTCGAGTAGCCCGTCCGGATGAGCCGAAAAACAAAAAGGCCCCGCACGATGGCGGGGCCTTCCAAACTTCAGAACTGAAAAGCGATTATTCGGCGCTTTCGTCAGCTGCCTTCTTCTTAGGAGCAGCCTTCTTCTTCGGAGCGGCTTCTTCGCCTTCGCCGGCGTCGGCAGCTTCGGCCTTGGCGGCAGCCTTCTTCTTCGGGGCGGCCTTCTTGGTTTCAGCCTTCGCCTCGCCTTCTTCCTCGGCGAGCAGCTCTTCCTTGGTCACCTTCTTGTCGGTGACGTCGATTTCGGTCAGCAGGTGATCGATGACCTTCTCTTCGAAGATCGGCGCGCGGATCGAAGCGGCGGCGCCCGGCTGGCTGCGGAAGAATTCGAGGATCTGCTTTTCCTGGCCCGGATACTGGCGCAGCTGATCGTAGATGGCGCGCTGCATTTCGTCTTCGCTGACTTCGATGCCGGCCTTTTCGCCGATTTCGGAGAGAACGAGGCCGAGGCGGACACGACGCTCGGCGAGCGTCTTGTATTCCTCACGTGCCTTGTCTTCGGTCGTGTCTTCGTCCTCGAAGGTCTTGCCGGACTGGGCGAGGTCGTTGTTCACCTGGCTCCAGATGCCGTTATATTCGGCATCGACCAGCGAGTTCGGGGTCTCGAACTTGTACATCTCGTCGAGCTGGTCGAGGATCTGGCGCTTCAGCTTCTGGCGGGTCAGCGAGCCGTACTGCGATTCGATCTGGCCGCGAACGATTTCCTTCAGGCGGTCGGCAGATTCGATGCCGAGCTTGGAGGCGAGTTCGTCGTTGATCTCGACGGCGCCGGGGGCTGCAACCTCCTTGACGGACACGTCGAAGGTGGCTTCCTTGCCGGCAAGGTTCTTGGCCGGATAGTCGGCCGGGAAGGTCACGGTGATGGTCTTTTCATCGCCGGCCTTGACGCCGACGAGCTGGTCTTCGAAGCCAGGAATGAAGCGGCCGGAGCCGAGCACCAGTTCGGCGCCCTGGTCGGTGCCGCCTTCGAAGGCTTCGCCGTCGACCTTGCCGACGTAATCCATGGTGATGCGGTCGCCGTTGGCGGACTTGCCGGTCTTGGTCTCATATGCGCGGGCGCTTTCGGCGACCTTGAGAACCTGCTCGTTGACTTCGTCGTCCGAAATATCGATGACTTCGCGCGTGACCTTGATGCCCTTGACCGACTTCAGTTCGATCGGCGGCAGCACTTCATAAGAGAGCGTGAATTCAAAATCCTGCTCGGCGGCGAGGATCTTGTCGGCTTCGTCCTTGTCCTCGGTCATGGCGATTTCCGGCTGCGTGGCCGACTTTTCGCCGCGGCTGGACAGGATGGCGGCCGGCTGCTCGCGGACGATCTCGTTGACGAGTTCGGCCATGATCGACTTGCCGTAGACCTTCTTCAGGTGAGCAGGGGGTACCTTGCCCGGGCGGAAGCCGTTGATGCGGACCTTGTCCTTCACATCGGCAAGACGCTCATTCATCTTGTCCTGCATGTCCTTGGCCGGGATAACGACCTTGATTTCGCGCTTCAGCCCTTCAGCGAGCGTTTCGATAACCTGCATGTCTTCCTACCTTCATGTCCTGGCGGCCGTGCCCAGACGCCGTTCGTTTCGATGAGCACGACGCCGGCAGCGTGCCGCGCGTGGCTTTTCCCAATTCCTGCCATTCCGCCCAAAGGGGAACGGCGCTCGCTTCCGGGTATTCGGGACCACTATCTCCGTCTCCCGCTGCAAACAGCTTGGTGCGGGTAGAGAGACTTGAACTCCCACGCCTTGCGGCACCAGAACCTAAATCTGGCGTGTCTACCAATTTCACCATACCCGCGTTCACAAAACCGCATGCCTATGCCTGCGCATGAGGCCTTCCGGAGCGCGGCGTCTCTATATCACCCGATTTGGTCGAGGCAAAGGAAAAATGAACGGCAAATGACAGGGATTTGCGGCCCGCAAACCGCCCTCTCCCGAAGTGCCGCCGGATCAATAGAGCGGCTCGTCGTAAACCGGCTTGTTGTCGACGAGAAGACCGCGAATCTGCGCGCTTCCATCAGGCGAGACGCGTACTGATATGGCGACATTGCCGCCGTTTCGGGCCTCCTCGATCGGCTTTCCCTCGCCTTCGGGAACGTAATAGCGCTCGATGCCGTATTCGACGCGGATGCTGTCGCCGGCGGCAAGTCCGCCACTATAGAATGGCTGGCTGCGCAGGATCACGGTCTCCGGCAGCGGCGGCAGCCCGTGAAAGGACGATTCGATCACCGTCCAGAAACCGTCCTCCTGCTTCTTCAACCGAACCCATAACGTGCGCTTGCCGGGCTCCGCCGGAATGCCGCCTGAGACCGTCTGCACCGGCACCGAGGAAATGTCGTAGTTCAAGACGACATAATCGCCGCGAAGGAAATCACGCGGATCGACGGGCGCCGTCTTCAGCAGCACCTCGGCACCGCTATTGAGGATCGACGCGCGGCTCTGGATGATCGTGCCGAGGATCACGGTCTGAAGGCCGGCGACGATGATTGCCGAAAGCACATAGCCTCTGCCGGATTGCAGCCTTGCCAGGAGCGAGTTCATGCGCGCTCCCCCTGTGCATTCGCCGAAAACCGCCGTTCGAGACGGATGACGAGCCAGGCAACCAGCGCCACCACCAGACCGGAGAACAGGAACAGGCTCGACGTGCCGAGAATCGAGCCGACCGTGACGGAGGCGAGATAAAGCATTTCGGCGGCAAAACTCATGTAGGCGAGATAACGCACCGCACCGTTGTCCCTGCCATGCAGGGCGATCGCCAGCACGGACGCGGCAAGCGTCGCCACTCCAAGCACCACCAGCCGCCAACCGCCCTCGATTTCGATATGCAGCAGCAGGAAACCGATTGCCGCGACGAGGAAGCTGTAGAAGGCCGGGGCAGCACCGGCGGTCCTGACCAGGGAAGCGATGCGCGGGAGCGGCAACGCCGCCAGGACGACGGCCGCCATGCCGCCGACGGCGAAGGCGAGCGCAACGGCGATCTCCTCATATAGAGTATAGAGCCAGGCGAGCCAGCCGATCAAAAGCAGATAGGCGAGATGGCGGGCCCGCTCGGCGTCGGTATAGCGCACCAGGGCGATTGTGATCGCCGCCATGACGGGCGCCATCCAGGGATCGAGGCCGACCCAGTGCGTGTCGTAATTCTGGAGGTAGACGGCAAAGGACGCCCAGGAGAGGAAGCCGGCGACGACGGTCACTGCGCCCGAACGGAACAGGATTGCCGAGATGGTCGCGATGGCGAACCAAAGATACATCACCGTCTGCTCGTCGCCGGAGAGATGATACATCTGCCCAACCAGCGATATGGCGCCGCCGAAACTCATGGCGCCGATGACCAGCAAGCCGCCTGCGGCCGCTGTCGCACCGCGGGCAAGCATCCGGGCGGCGGCGATATGTACCACCCAGATCAGCGCCAGAACGACGCCTACGCGGACAAGGCGCGGGATGGCCTCCCAGTTGGAGGCGACGACCAGCAGGATGGCTGATGCAAGCAGCACCGCTGCCAGTGCCATCAGCACCCGGCCGAGGCTGAAGCTTGCCGGGCGACCGTCATATTCGGCGAGAAGCGTGGTCGCCGTTTCCTGGCCTAACAGGCCTTTGCCCACCCAGAGCGAGAGATCCCGCTCCAATCTGCCGCGATACATGCTCCCACCCCTTATTTTCGCGACGCTCATTCCAGCGCTGCGCTTCCGTCGTTATAAACGTCCTCACGACAAATATACAAATTCCTCATTGGTCTAAATTGGGGCGAGTATTAACCGGCCGCTAACGTCATTAGTGCTATTGTAAGCGTATGCTGGAGAGGTATGCGCTAAGCGCACATCCCTCATGAATTTATTGCACTGCAAAAATCCAATTAGTCATACTATTAAAAAGTCATCGAAGCACGGGGATGGCGCCCCGGCCCGGCTCTGCCGGATGCCCGCGGATGGATTGTCCGCGACGAGATTCGCAGCCGCGCGCTCCTCCTCCCAAGCGCACTGCGATAAGGCTGGCAACACTCCTCCTCCCAGTTGCCAGTCACCATAATGCGCCCGCCGGATCCTCCCCCGGCGGGCGTTTTATTGAGCAAAAATGCAATCAAAACATTTAGCGCTCTCAGGATTTCGGGGGTTTGGCCCCGTCGTGCGAGCCTGCCGCCTCACCGGCCCCACCGAGGCTGCCCATAAATGGGCGGCTTTCGATCCGACGCGAAACGCCTCTTTACGGTGGACGCAGGCGGCACCACGGAGGGAGCAGCGTCTTGGAGCACGGGCACCTGTGCAGGGCGCCAAACCAGATTGCCTTCCTGAGAACCATTCTGCCTAATCGTTGACCAAAAAGCGGCGAGTCTTAGTCAAACACCCTGTGAGCGTTGCACAATCCGCATAGGTGATCTGAAAACTTGGCTGTTTTCCTCTTTCGCGCCGCAACATATATTCCGGTCATCAAATAGAGGTCAGCGCCGATCAGTGGCTGCTGGCAGATCAAACCCTCAGAAAGGGGCTTAACATGAACTTCTCTCGCTCTTTCATTAACTGGCGCAAGTACCGTCAGACCATCACTGAACTCGGCCGCATGAGCAACCGCGAATTGCACGACCTCGGCATCGACCGTTCGGACATCCATCGCGTTGCCCGTGAGGCTTCCTCCCGCTAATTCAAGGCGATCGCTGCTTCCTCCCAAGCCGATCGTCCTCGATCGAAACGCCCGCTGTACCCACAGCGGGCGTTTTCTTTGTCGCTAGGCACTGCCGCGTCGGTTGCACGGCTTTGCCCGCTTCCTTAGCCCGCTCAAAAAATATCCATCGCTTAATTGGCATGCATCACATTGCACAATTGCATAGCAGACGCCTTTTATTTGCACTGCACAAAAGCACTGATATCGCCTAGATAAACATCAACCGCAGAGAGATAGGCGATCCCGCCATCCAGCGGACATTTGTTTGAGGAAAAAGACAATGAACCCGATCCGCATTGCAAAAAGCTGGCTCAGCTACCGCCGTACGCTCAACGAACTGGGCGGCCTTTCGAACCAGACCCTGTCCGATATCGGCGTCAGCCGCTACGACATCCGCAATATCGCATCCCGCTCGTTCCGCTAATAGCGGGCCGCTAGCGCGATGCTTCCAAGACGGCGCCCTCAGGCGCCGTTTTTGATTCCGAGGTGTTGGATCGCACCTGCCGACATGATATCAGCCCGGAATGAACACGATCTCCTCCTATTCCCCTATCCATGTCGTCGGCGGCGGGCTCGCCGGTTCAGAAGCCGCCTGGCAAATCGCCAGTTCCGGCGTTCCCGTCATCCTGCATGAAATGCGCGGGGTGCGCGGTACGGATGCCCATAAGACCGACGGTCTTGCCGAACTGGTCTGCTCCAATTCCTTCCGTTCCGACGACGCGACCAGCAATGCCGTCGGCGTCATCCATGCCGAGATGCGCATGGCCGGGTCGCTGATCATGGCCACGGCGGATCGGCACCAAGTGCCGGCCGGCGGCGCACTCGCCGTCGATCGCGATGGCTTCTCCGAGGCGGTGACCCGGGCGATCGATGACCACCCGCTGATCACCGTCCTGCGCGAAGAGATCACCGGCCTGCCGCCGAACGACTGGGATCTTGCCATCGTCGCCACCGGACCACTGACGGCGCCGTCGCTTGCCAGTGCCATCCAGGCGGAGACGGGAGAGGATTCGCTTGCCTTCTTCGACGCCATCGCGCCGATCGTCTACCGCGAGAGCATCGACATGGATATCTGCTGGTATCAGTCGCGTTACGACAAGGTGGGCCCCGGCGGCACAGGCAAGGATTACATCAATTGCCCGATGGACGAAGCGCAGTACAATGCCTTCGTCGACGCGCTGATATCAGGCGACACGGTGGGTTTCAAGGAATGGGAAGGCACGCCTTATTTCGACGGCTGCCTGCCGATCGAGGTGATGGCCGAACGCGGCCGCGAGACGCTGCGCCACGGTCCGATGAAGCCGATGGGGCTGACGAACGCGCATAATCCGACGGTCAAGGCCTATGCCGTCGTACAGCTGCGCCAGGACAATGCGCTCGGCACGCTCTACAATATGGTCGGCTTCCAGACCAAGCTGAAATATGGGGCGCAGGCGGAAATCTTCCGGATGATCCCAGGCCTGGAAAATGCGGAGTTCGCCCGCCTCGGTGGCCTACACCGCAACACCTATATCAATTCCCCCACCCTGCTTACCCCGTCGCTGACTTTGAAATCGCGGCCCGGCCTGCGTTTCGCCGGCCAGATCACCGGCTGCGAGGGTTATGTCGAAAGCGCCAGCGTCGGGCTGATGGCCGGCCGCTTCGCCGCCGCCGAACGCAAGGGCGAGGCGATCTCGCTGCCGCCGGCAACGACGGCGCTCGGCTCGCTGCTCGGCCATATCACCGGCGGGCATATCGTCACCGACGAGGAGCCGGGCAAACGCTCGTTCCAGCCGATGAACATCAATTTTGGGCTGTTTCCGGAGCTTCAGCCCGGTTCGATCGTCAAGCCCGAGGGCGTCAAGCGCTTCCGCGGCAAGGATAAGACGATCATGAAGCGGCAATTGATCGCGCGCCGCGCGCTTGCCGACTGCGCCGCCTGGCTCGGCCAGAATTCCCCGCTTGCCGACAGCGCCTGATTGGCGGTTTAGTGCTTGTTCGCCGCCGAAATATGGTTGGACGGCAGATCCTTATCCGGCTCGGCGATATAATTGCCGAGCAGCCAGAGCGCGACTTCCGAGGACTCCTTGGCGGAAGCGAATTCGAAATCGCCGTTTTGGTGAGGCGCATCGAGGAAATCGATCACCAGGCCCCTGCCCGTTTGCGAGCTGACCACGCGCACGCGGCCCGGCTCGATCAGATGGCAGGCGAAGTGGCGCGACATGTTGCGCATGAAGCCCGCCTTATTGTCATGCAGGCGCACGAAGATCGCCTGGCCGTTCTCCGTCGCCTGCAACTGGCGGATCGCCTCGTTCGGAAAAGCGCGGCCGAATTCAATGATGGCGAGGCCCGTGTCATGCAGGCCGTCTTCGTTGTTCTGCGCGGCCAAACGCGTTGCCACGAAGGCAAAGAAAATGACGATGGCGAAAAGAACGCACCAGACGATAATGCCCACGCCGAGTCTCCGTTCGAAAGGGTAGCGGTTCAAGCCTTGTAACGCGCGAGACTTGCGCGAGTTTGACCCGCGTCAGATTTTTTTCCGGCTCGCCGAGAGCGCCATGCTGAGCTGGCGGCGCCATTGCGGCGGCTGCAGCGTCCGGTCGAACAGGACGGCGCCGAGCTTCTGCGCCCTGAGAAGCACCGGTTCGGCAAGCGTCGCCGGCAGGAAGGCCGGAAAGACCCTGGGCGTGATCGGCCCTGCCGCCCTCGCCTTTGCCAGATGTTCGCGGCCGAGGCCGGCAAAGGCCTCGATGGCGGCGGAGATGCGCGGCCTGTCTTCGCCGGCAAGGAAGGCATCACGGTTAAGACCGGTGGCGGACAGGATCTGCAGCGGAATATAGACCTGGCCGCGGCGGCGATGCAGCGGCATTAGCAGCAACAGGCCGGCGACCGCCTGGGCCACACCGGCATGGCCGGCGGCATCGGCGGATCGTGCGGCTTCCTCGGGCGACAGCACGAGGCTTGCGAGCTGAATGAGGGCCGATGCCGTCTCCCCGGCATAACCTTCGAGCGACAGACGCGTTTCCATCGGATCGTCGTAGAGGTCGAAGGTCCGGGCCTCGATCATGTCGATCAGCGTCTTGCGCGGCAGGCGGTGCGTTTCGACCGCCGTTAGAAGTGCGGCGGCGACGGGATTGGCAGCCGTTGAACCATGGGCGCTGCCTTCCAGCAGATCGCGCCAATATTGCAGGCGCACTTCGCCGGGCAACGGCTCATGAACGAGATCACGAATGCGGGCAAGCTCGGCATTGAAGGCGTATAGGGCGGCAAGCGCGCCGCGCTTGTCATCCGGCGACAGCAGGCAGGCAAGGTAGCGATCGCGATCGCTGTCGCGCAGCATCGCCAGGCAGATCTCCTGGTTCGTCGCAGTTTTCGCTTCAGCCATTGGTCAGACCGCGATCAGTGCCGCGGCGACGGCGCGCTGCTCGGCCAGCATGACATTGAAAGTGCGTACCGCTGCGCCCGTGCTCATCGGATCGGAGGCGATGCCGCGCGATTTCAGCGCCTGCTTCAATTCTTCCGGCAGGCGGCGAAGCTCGGTTCCGGTCCCGACGAGCAGAACCTCGATATCATCTGCCTCATCAAGCACCCGCCGGAAATTTTCCGGTGACAGCGGTTTCGACATGTCCATGTCCCAGCCGTGAATGCCGGAGGGCAGGCAAAGGATCGAGCCGCGATGCGACATGTCGGCAAAACGGAAACCGCCATTGCCGTAAGTATCGATCGGCGCGCGCCCGGGAAAATGCGCGGCGCGGATTTCTATGCCTTTTGCCATGTTTTCAAACCACCGTGCCGGATTTTATACCAGCATCCGTCTTGTTGCTCTCTTCCTCGTCGGGGCTCGCCGGCCGCAGCCGGAAGACGATCAGGACAGGAGCGGCGATATAGATCGAAGAGAAGGTGCCGAGAGCGACGCCGAAGAGCATCGTAAAGGTGAAGGAGCGGATAACCTCCCCTCCGAAAAGATAGAGCGCGAGCAAGGCGAGCAGCGTCGTCGCCGCGGTCAGTATGGTGCGCGACAGCGTCTGGTTGATCGACGCATCGATCAGGATCGGCAGCGGCATCTTCTTGTATCGCTTCAGATTCTCGCGCATTCGGTCATAGACCACGACCGTGTCATTCAGGGAATAACCGACAACGGTCAGCAAGGCGGCGACGCTCGTCAGGTTGAATTCCATGCCGGTCAGCACGAAGAGACCGAGCATGATGATGACGTCGTGCAGCGTGGCAATGATGGCGCCGACCGCAAACTGCCATTCGAAGCGGATCCAGATGTAGATCAGGATCGCCGCCAACGCTGCCAGCACGCCGAGTGTCGCCATCATCGTCAATTCGCCGGAGATCGCGGGGCCGACGACCTCGACGCGGCGAAAATCATAATCCTCCTGGAGTTCGCCGCGCACCAGCGTCGCCGCCGACTGCTCGGCATTCTCGCCGCCGCCCTGGGAGGCGATGCGGATCCGCGCATTCGACGGGCCGCCGGTACGCTGGACGCTGATCTCACCGAGATTGAGATCGTTGAGGCGTGATTGAAGATCGGCGAGGTCGGCATTGCCTTGCTTCGCCGTCACCTCGATGAGCGAGCCGCCGGTGAAATCAATGCCGAGACGCAGGCCGGCGGTGGCAAAGGCGGCCATGGCGATCAACGAGATGATCGCCGAGGCGGTAAAGACGTAACGCCGGATCCCCATGAAACGGATATTGGCGTGTTCGAAAAGATGGGTCAGAACGCTCTTCGGCAGATGCCGGGGATGGCGCCCTTTCAGCCAGACGGCAACGATCGAACGCGTCAGCGTGAAAGCCGTGAAGACGGTCGCCAGAATGCCGACCGCCAGCGTCACCGCGAAACCGCGGATGGATTCGCTGCCGAGGAAAAAGAGGATGATGGCGGCGATGAAAATCGTGACATTGGCATCGATGATGGTTGCAAAGGCGCGCTGAAAACCGCGGCTGACGGCGTCTGCAAAGGAGTGGGCGGTTCTCTCCTCTTCACGGATACGCTCGTAGATCAGAACGTTGGAATCGACCGCCATGCCGACGATGAGCACGATGCCGGCAATGCCGGGCAAGGTGAGGGTCGCGCCGGCAAGGCTGAGCACTGCGATAATGAGGATCAGGTTGAAGACGAGCGAGACGACGGCGATGACGCCGAGAATGCGGTAGAGCGCGATCATCAGTGCTGCGACCAGCACGACGGCGACGAGGCCGGCAACGAGGCCGGAGAAGATGGAGTCGGCGCCGAATCTCGGGCTGACGCTGCGCTCCTCGACGCTCGTCAGGGTCGCCGGCAAGGCGCCGGCGCGCAGCATCACCGCAAGGTCGCGGACGCCATCCTCGGAGAAATTCGCTGAAATCGCGCCCTCGCCGCCGGTGATCGCCGCATCGATGCTTGGCGCTGACATCACCTGGTCGTCGAAGACGATGGCAAGGTGCTTGCCGATATTCTGCCCCGTCACCTCAGCCAGCCGCCGCGTGCCTTCGGCATCGAGGCGGTAGGCAATCGATGTATCCTCCGTCTGCGGATCGACGACCGGCTCGATCTCGACCATGTTGCTAGCGTTGGCGAAAGCCGTGCGGTCGACAAGATAGGGGACCGGCGGATCGTCAAGCGAATAGAGCACCTGCGATGTCGCCGGCCAGCGGCCGTTCAGCGCCTCCTGCCCCGACATGCTTGCGTCGATCAGATGAAAGGAAAGCTTGGCCGTCTGGTTCAAGAGGTTCTTCAGCCGCTCCGCATCAACCGATCCCAGCACCTGCACGACGATCCGATCGGCATCATCGGGGCGAACGAGGAAATTTTCATAGCCGAAGCCAGCGATTCGGCGGCTGACGATATCGAGTGACCGCGTTCGGGCGGAGGCGACGTCGGAGGTGATGCCGGCGTCGGAAATCTTCAGCGACAGTTGTCCCTCTTCGCCCTGCTGCAGCGCGACGTCAGGCCGGGAACGTCCGCCGGCCGTCGTCAAAGGCTTCAGTAGATCGACCGCCTTCTGCGTCTCAGCCGGATCGGTGATCCGGACGGTGACGGTCTGGTCGTTGCCAGTCAGCCCGGTATAGCGGATGCCGGCGCCGCGCAGCACGTTGCGCACATTGGCGACCACTTCTTCCAAGCGGTCCTTGACGATATCGGAACGCTCGACCTTCAGAACGATATGCGAACCGCCCTGCAGATCGAGACCGAGCGTCACGCGGTCGTGCCGCAGCCAGCCCGGCAGAGAAGAACGCTGCGCCTCGCTCAGCAAATTGGGCGCAGCGATGATGATGGCCGCAAACGCGGCCAACCAGATCAGAAGTGTTTTCCAGCGGGAAAAATGCAACATTCTCTCGACGATCTTCCGATCCGGCGGTGCTGCCGTTATCGCTTGTTACGCTGCGTCGGCCTTGACGGGTTCACCCTTGACGCGCACATCCGAAATACCGCTGCGGACGATGCGCACACGAACGCCATCGGCGATCTCGACTTCGACTTCCTTGTCGTCGATGACCTTGGTGACCTTGCCGACGAGGCCGCCGCCGGTGACGACCTGGTCGCCCCGACGGATCGCCTTCAGGGTTTCCTCACGCTTCTTGGCCTGTGCGCGCTGCGGGCGGATCAGCAGGAAGTACCAGACGACCATCAGCGGCACGAACAGGATGATCATTTCGAAACCGGAACCGCCGAAACCGGTTGCGGTGTCGGTCGCGCTCTGGGCGAATGCCGGGGTGATGAACATGCTAAACTCCTCAGGCTTGGCGGCGGAACTCCGCCTTATTTTTCAGGTTGCCGGACTATAATTACCGCTTCGATGAATGCAACAGAAACAGCCCGAAACAGTACCGATTCCGCTGCCTCATAACCTTTCCGCCGGCAAAACGCCATGCTACCCCGCATCGAAAGATAAAGCGGATTGCCGCAGCAAGAAATCAGGAGCTTGCGATGACCGAGGAAATCAACACCGCCCTGCTTGCCGAACTGAAACGGCTCGCCGATGCCGTCCAGCGCCTCGCCGGGCCGCCGCCTGCCGTCAACGATTGGGATGCGGCCGACTGTTTCGTCTGGGCGCCGTCTCGCCAGCACCTGCAGCCTGTGAACAAGCCGAACCGGGTGACGCTGAAGCTCATCCGCGGCGTCGATCATGTGCGCGATATCCTGCATGAGAATACCGTGCGGTTCGCCGACGGGTATGCCGCCAACAACGTGCTGCTCTGGGGCGCACGCGGCATGGGCAAATCCTCGCTTGTTAAGGCCGTGCATGAGGATGTCAGGCGCGAAAGCGGCGTCGCGCTGAAGCTGGTCGAAGTCCATCGCGAGGATATCGCCAGCCTCCCCACCCTGCTCGATCTCTTGAAGGACACACCCTACCGCGTCATCGTCTTCTGCGACGATCTCTCCTTCGATCACGACGACACCGCCTACAAGTCGCTGAAGGCGGCACTCGACGGCGGCGTCGAAGGGCGACCGGACAATGTGCTCTTCTATGCGACGTCAAATCGGCGCCATCTGCTGCCGCGCCACATGATGGAAAACGAGCAGTCGACGGCGATCAATCCGTCGGAAGCCGTCGAGGAGAAGGTTTCGCTTTCCGATCGCTTCGGTCTCTGGCTCGGCTTCCACAAATGCAGCCAGGAAGATTATCTCGGCATGATCGACGGCTATGCCGATTACTTCAAACTCGCCCTCGAGCGCGACAAGATGCATGCAGAGGCGCTGGAATGGGCAACGACGCGTGGCGCGCGGTCCGGCCGCGTCGCCTGGCAGTATATTCAGGATCTGGCCGGACGCATGCGCGTCCATATTGACAGAGGCTAAAAATACAAAAGCCCGGCGGGTGGCCGGGCTTTTGCGCTTCCTGGGACGCTATACCTATTCTAGGAAAGTCATCGGGTTGACCGGGGATGCATCCTTGCGCACCTCGAAATGGACCTGCGGCTGCTTAACGTCGCCGCTCATGCCGGAGACGGCGACCGTCTGGCCACGCTGGATCTTCTGACCGCGGGCGACGCTCAGCGTATCGGCATTGCCGTAGACGGTGACGGTGCCGTCGTCGTGACGGACGAGAACCGTGTTGCCGAGTTCCTTCAGGCCGTTGCCGGCATAGATGACGACGCCGTTTTCGGCGGCCTTGATCGGGGTTCCCTGCGGCACCGAGATGTCGATGCCGTCATTGCGGTTGCCGTTGACGTTGGCGCCATATGAAGCAATGACCTGACCGCGGACCGGCCAGCGATACTTGCCGATGCCGGTCGATTCCGGTGCGGCGGAGCTGACGTCGGACTTCTTCTCGACATCGTCGACCGTCTGGGTGGCGGCCGGCGCCTTGTAGGGTGCGGGCTCGACGGAGGCCGTTTGCTGGGCGGGCGCTGCCTGAGCCGGCTTCGGATCGACCTTCGCGGCCGGGATCGAGGCCGTCTTGATGTTGTCGGCTGTGCCGTTCGGGATCTTCAGCGCCTGACCGATCTTGACCGAGCTGGCCGACAGATTGTTGGCGGCCTTGAGATCGTCGATGTTGGTGCCGGTCGCCTTGGCGATCTTTGCCAGCGAATCGCCTTGCTTGACGACATAGGTGCCAGCAGGCGCCTTCGGGTCCTTGCCGGCGCCGGCCGGAAGCTTGCCGGTAGAATCGGCGCTCGCCATGGTCTTGTCGCGGGCGGAATTGGCGCCGGGAACGACAGCGACGTTCTGCTCAGGCGCCTTCACCGGTTCCGGCATCTTGCCGGGCTTGGAGAGGTCGGCCGCCTGCGATGCCGACTTGGCGGCATTGCCGCCGTTGAACGTCGGGATCAGGATCGCCTGGCCGGGCTTGGCCGCAGATGCGGTCTTCAGGCTGTTGACGCGCAGGATTTCCTTTTCCGGGACGCCGAAGCGCCTGGACAGCGTGGCGATGCTTTCACCCGGACGCAGCGTCACGGAAGGCGCGTTGGTCGCGGACCAGCCGGAGACCTTCGGCGTCGTGCCCGTAGCCAGAGGATCGGGCGTCAGCTTCGGCGCGGCCGGGGCCACCAAACGAGGCTTTTCAGCCTGAGGCGCCGAAGGGAAAGGCTGGGCGAGCGCGACTTCCCTTTCCCGCTGCCGGGGCGGCGCAACGGCCGTCGGAGCTGCAAGATCGGAACGCTGCACCGCGACCGGCGCGGAGGCCATACGGGCGCTCGACGTGCGGACCGGATCATAAGTCTGGTTCGATGGATAAGGCTGGTTCAGTGCACCATTGCCGCCACCATATCCCGACTGGCTTGCAACGGCGGAGCCGCCGAGATCGGCGCGCGGCACCGGATCACCCTGGGCGCCGCCCCTGCGCGGAATGGAGCTGGTGGTGATCTGATCCTGCCCTGAGGAGGAAAACAAGCCGCCAAACCGTGTCACATCGGAACTGCAGCCTGTTGCGGCACTCGCCAGCAGACCCACAACCAGAAGATTACCGGCCGACTTCCCGAACTTCGGCGAAAGACTGAAACGCATTGACTCGACCCACTGAGAACGCAACCATTTGTGAGTCTATTAAAACGCGTTAGTATTACCACGCAGTTAAGATGCTGGAATCAGTGCGATATTTTTGAGAAGTTGATAACCATAGCTTACGGGCGAAAAATCGCAGTCGCTACAGCAGCGAGGCAAGCCGCGGAACGATCGGCAAATAAGGGGCTTCGAACAGTTCCTCGCGCTCGAACCGGCTGCCGGTTTTCGTCAGCCGAACCATGCGGCATTCATTCTCGGAGATCATCAGCGGGGCGATCATCGAACCGCCGGAAACAAGCTGATCGGTATAAAAGCGCGGCATCGCGTTGAAGGCCGCCGTCACCAGGATGCGGTCGAAGGTGCCCTCTCCCTGCATGCCGGCACTGCCATCGGCGTGGCGGATGATAACGTTGCGCAGACCCAGCGATTCCATGCGCCGCTGTGCAGCCGATGTCAGCGTCTTGTAGCGGTCGATGGATAGGACACGCTCAGCCATGCGGCCCATGACGGCGGCGGTAAAGCCACTGCCGGTGCCGATTTCCAGAACGCGTTGTCCCGGCTTGAGCTTCAGGTGATGCAGAATGCGGACGACAAAATCGATGCCTTCCAGGAAGGAGCCGCATTCGATCGGGATCGTCCGGCTCGAATAGGCGTCATCGGAAAATTGCGGCGGCACGAAGAGCGAGCGCTGCGTCTGTTCGACCGCCGTCAGCAAATCGAGGTCGGAGATGCCTTCAGCGCGCAATCTGAGGACAAGCGCCGCAAAGCCCTCTTTCTCGGCCAGTCTTGCCGTCAAACCTGTGCTCCGTATCCCAGGGCCCGCGCCACGCGGTCCGTCACGGAATAATCGGTCAGATCCAGTTTCAAAGGCGTTACCGAAATTTTGTTATGCTTCAGGGCGTGAATATCGGTGCCTTCGATGAAGGCGCCGGCGCGTTCGCCGAACTTCAGCCAATAATAGGGAAACCCCCGGCCATCGGAGCGGGCATCGACCTGCAGATTGAAGGCGAGTTTGCCCTGCATGGTCACCTCGGCGCCGTCGACCTCGCCCGGACGGCAGTTCGGGAAATTGAGATTGAGGAACGTGCCCTCCGGCAGGTCCAGAACCATCAGCTTTTCCAGAAGAGCCGGCGCATGCGTCTCGCAGACCTCCCATGGCACGATGCGCGCGCCGTCCTCATAGAGATAGGCTTGGCTGAGCGCGAAGGAACGCACGCCCTGCATGGTGCCTTCGATGGCGCCGGCGATGGTGCCGGAATAGGTGACGTCATCCGCGACGTTCGAGCCTGAATTGACGCCCGACAGGACGAGATCGGGCTTGATGTCCATCACCTGCTTGATGCCCATGATGACGCAATCGGTCGGCGTGCCGCGCAAGGCGAAATGCTTGTCGGAAATCTTGCGCAGCCGCAAAGGTTCAGACAGGCTCAGCGAATGGGCCAGGCCGCTCTGGTCGGTCTCCGGCGCCACGATCCAGACGTCGTCGGACAGGGTCCGCGCAATCCGCTCCAGCGCGGCCAAGCCCTCTGCGTGAATGCCGTCGTCATTCGTCAGCAGGATGCGCATCGCCTCAGGCCGCCCGTTCGATCTTGGTCAATCCGCCCATATAAGGCAGCAAAACGTCCGGAATCGTGACGGAGCCGTCATCGTTCAGATAATTTTCGAGCACGGCGATCAGGCAGCGGCCGACGGCCGTGCCGGAGCCGTTCAGCGTGTGCACGAACCTGTTGCTCTTGTCGTCCTTGCCGCGGTAGCGCGCATTCATCCGCCGGCCCTGAAAATCGCCGCAGACCGAGCAGGAGGAAATTTCACGGAACGCGTTCTGCCCCGGCAGCCAGACTTCGAGATCGTAGGTCTTGCGCGAGCCGAAGCCCATGTCGCCGGTGCAAAGCGTCATCGTGCGGAAATGCAGGCCGAGGCGCTTCAGCACTTCTTCGGCGCAGGCCGTCATGCGTTCATGCTCGGCGATGGCGCTCTCGGCATCGGTGATCGAAACGAGCTCGCATTTCCAGAACTGATGCTGACGCAGCATGCCGCGCGTGTCGCGGCCGGCCGAGCCGGCTTCCGAACGGAAGGACGGCGTCAAAGCCGTGAAGCGCAGCGGCAGTTTTTCCTGGTCGAGGATCTCCTCGCGCACCAGATTGGTCAACGTCACCTCGGCCGTCGGAATGAGATAGCGGCCATCCGTCGTCTTGAAGAGATCCTCTTCGAACTTCGGCAGATTGCCGGTGCCGAACAGCGCTTCAGCACGCACCATCAGCGGCGAGCTAACTTCGGTATAGCCGTGCTCGCGGGTGTGGAGATCGATCATGAACTGGCCGAGCGCGCGCTCGAGCCTGGCGAGCGGCCCAGTCAGAACCGTGAAGCGCGAACCGGAGAGTTTGGCCGCGCGCTCGAAATCCATATAGCCGAGCGCCTCGCCGATTTCGAAGTGCTCCTTCGGCGTATGGTTCCAGCGCGGCTTTTCGCCGACGGTGCGGGTGACGACATTGTCATGCTCGTCCTTGCCGACCGGGACGTCGTCGAAAGGGATGTTGGGGATGCGCGAGATCGCGTCGTGGAGTTCGGCCGTCAGTTGCCGGTCCTCTTCCTCGATCGCCGGCAGCAGCGTCTTCAGTTCGGCGACCTCGGCCTTCAGCTTCTCGGCAAGCTCGGCGTTCTTCTGGGCCATCGCCGCGCCGATCTCCTTGGAAGCGAGATTGCGGCGAGACAGCAGGTCCTGCACCTTCTGCACGGCGGAACGGCGCTTTTCATCGAGGGCAACGAGACTTTGGGCCAAAGGCTCCGCGCCCCGCTTGGCAAGGGCGGCATCGAGCGCTTCGGGATTCTCACGGATCCATTTGATATCGAGCATCGTCGTTCCAGGTCGTTGCAACAGAAATGACCCGGCCAAAGCCTGACCGGGCTTCGACCGGATGAGACGGCGTTCATGGAAGGATTTCCGGATTGCCGCTCAGACGCTGTCCGTCTTGGCAACGTCCGCGGATTCGGTGTCCTTTTCGACCGCCTGCCGGGCACGCTGGCGCTCCACGAGTCGCGCCGCATGGATGGAAATCTCGTAGAGAAGGATCGTCGGTATCGCAAGGCCGATCTGGGACATCGGATCGGGCGGCGTCAACACGGCGGCGACGATGAAGGCGAGCACGATGGCGAATTTGCGCTTTTCGGCGAGCCATTGCGACGTCAGCAAACCGACACGGGCAAGCAGCGTGGTGATGACGGGCAGCTGGAAGACGAGGCCGAAGGAGAAGACCAGCGTCATGATCAGGCTCAGATATTCCGAAACCTTCGGCATCAGCGAGATCGCCACCTCGTCATGACCCGGCGCCTGCTGCATCGACAGGAAGAACCACATGACCATCGGCGTGAAGAAGAAATAGACGAGCGCGGCGCCCATCAGGAACAGGACCGGCGAGGCGATCAGGAACGGCAGGAAGGCCTGGCGCTCGTTCTTGTAGAGACCGGGCGCCACGAATTTGTAGACCTGGGCGGCAATGATCGGGAAGGCCACCACAAGGCCGCCGAACATCGCCACTTTGACCTGGGTGAAGAAGAATTCCTGCGGCGCGGTGTAGATGAGCTGAGCCTTCTCTACATCGAGATGGGCCCATTCGACGGCTGTCTTGTAGGGAATGACCAGATAGTTGAAGAGATGCTTGGCAAAAAAGAAGCATGCGATGAAGGCGACGAAAAACGCGCCGATCGACCAGATCAGCCGCGTGCGCAGCTCCATCAGGTGCTCGATCAGCGGCTGCGGCTTGTCTTCGATATCACCGCTCATGCCTCGTCCTTCTTCGTCTGCACCGGTGTCTTCAGCGCTGCGGGCTTCCTGGCTGTCGTCGTGCGCTTGGGCTTTTCGACAGGCACGGCGATGGCGGCCGCGGCATCGACCGCGTCGGCAGCCTTGACGCGCGGCTTGCGCACGGCCTTCGGCTTGGCGGCAACCTCATCGGCCTGGACAACCCCTGCTGCGACGGGTTCAGGCGGCGCAGGTACCGGCACCAACGGCGGAGTCTCCGGCAGGCTCATCGACGGTGTCGGCGCCGAAACGGCAGCCGGCGGCACTTCGGTCTTGTTTTCCGGAGCGGCGGACGCCTTCTGCAGGTCTGCTTTGATCTCGTTGCCCATCTGGCGAAGCGGGTTCATCGCCTCGCGCAGGCTATTGACCGGGTTGAGCTTCTGCGCGTCACTAAGCGTCTGGCGGACATCGTCAAGCTCGGCCTCACGCAGCGCTTCGTCGAACTGCGCACGGAATTCACCCGCCACCTTGCGGGCGCGCTGCGTCATCTTGCCGAAGGCGCGCAGCATCGGCGGCAAATCCTTGGGACCGACGACCACGATCAGCACGACCGCGATGACCAAAAGCTCGGTCCAGCCAATATCGAACATGCAAGGCTCCTGGACGGGTAGCGCGGGGGCGGCGCTTTTCCCGGACTTGGTTACTTCGTTTCGTCGGCCTTGTGATCGACGGTCTTCGCCGTATCCGGCGCGTCTTCGTCCGTCATGCCCTTCTTGAAGCTTTTGATGCCCTTGGCGACATCGCCCATCAGTTCCGGGATCTTGCCGCGACCGAACAACAACAGCACGATGACCAGAACGATCAACCAGTGCCACATGCTAAAAGAACCCATTACCCTAACTCCCTGTTTCGATGTTCCCTCGATGTAAGGATTTCCGACATCGTTTCCAACATCAAGCCAATTGAACTGCGCTTAATGTCACGGTATCGCCCTTTGTGACAAGCCATCGCCCGATGGAAAAGTGATGGCCGGCATTGTTTTCGCCATGCATGGCAAAAGCAAGACGCGGCTCTTCAATCTTCGGAGGTGCCGCGCGGTGCCAGCAACCCAAGTTCCTCCAGATCCATCTGGGTGATCGGGTCCTCGTCCTCGGTCAACTCGTCGTTCATCAATGGCGAGGGAATATTGAAGTTTGCCGGAATTCGGCCCGACAGCAAGCCTGCGCCCTTCAATTCTTCGAGACCGGGCAGATCACGCAGCTCTTCGAGACCGAAATGGTCGAGGAAATCGCGTGTCGTGCCCAATGTCACCGGCCGGCCCGGCGTGCGCCGGCGGCCGCGGAACCGCACCCAGCCGGCTTCCATCAGCACGTCGAGCGTGCCGCGCGAGGTCTGGACGCCGCGGATATCCTCGATCTCGGCGCGCGTCACCGGCTGGTGATAGGCGATGATCGCCAGCACTTCCAATGCGGCGCGCGAGAGCTTCTTCACCTCATTGTCGTCGCGGCGGATGACGAAGGAGAGATCGGCGGCGGTGCGGAAGGCCCAGGCGCCCTCGATCTGCACGAGGTTGACGCCCCGCGGCGCATATTGCGCCTTCAGGCGCAGCATGGTGGCGCGCACATCGGTCATCTCGGGCAGGCGCTCGGCAAGGAAGCCTTCGGAGACGGGTTGCGAGGAGGCAAAGACCAGCGCCTCGGCGATACGCTCAGCCTCGATCTCCGCCTGCAGGTCGCGGCTCCTGTCTTCGAAATCGTTCTTGAAATCCTCTTCGCTCTTCGGATCGATCAAGCCGGCTGCTCCTGCTCCACCACCTGCAGCGTGGCGTGTTTGGGCCCACGGCGCATGTATATCGGCTGAAAGGCGCCGTCCTGGCGGATTTCCAGCTTGCCTTCGCGCACCAGCTCCAGCGAGGCGGCAAAGGCGCTGGCAATCGCCGTGACTCGTTCCTCAGGCGCTGCGAGATAACGCAGCAGATAATGCTCCATCGCCGTCCAGTCGCCGACCTCGCCGATCATCTGGGTCAGCAGCTCGCGGGCATCGGTCAGCGACCAGACATTGCGCCTCTCGATCGTCACCTGAGTAACGGCATTGCGCTGGCGCAGCGCCGCATAGGCGGTCAAAAGATCGTAGAGGCTCGCCGCATAGGCGGATTGCTGCCGGTCGGGAATATGCTCAGGCGCACCGCGTACGAAGATGTCGCGGCCGAGGCGGTTGCGGTTGACGAGGCCTTCTGCGGCGTGGCGCATGGCTTCCAGGCGTTTCAGCCGGAAGGCGAGCGTTGCCGCCATCTCCTCGCCCGAAGGACCGTCATCCTTGATCTGCTGGGGTATCAGCAGGCGCGACTTGAGATAGGCGAGCCAAGCCGCCATGACGAGATAATCGGCGGCAAGCTCGATGCGGATACGCCGGGCGCTTTCGACGAACTGCAGATATTGCTCGGCGAGCGCCAGAACCGAAATGCGCGACAGATCGACCTTCTGGTTGCGGGCGAGATAGAGCAACAGATCGAGCGGGCCTTCGAAGCCGGCGACGTCGATCACCAACGCCGGCTCGTGGCTGGCGCGCTCGGCGCCGTTCTCCTGCCACAACTTGTCCATCGGCGTTGCCGCCTGCGGACGTTCCGTGCCCTTGACCGTGCTCACCACCCTGCTCCTCTACGATCACATCCCCTGCGATCACATCCTCTGCGATCACCCGATCGCAAACATCGCCTCGAATTCCGCCCGCAATTCCGCCTCATCGGCGGCATCCGGCGCTGTGAAGCCTGCTTCCACTGCTTTCGCGCGGGCAAGCGACGCGCCGGCCAGCGGGGGAACATTTGCCACGACACCCAGCATCTCGTCCATATGGCCATTGCAATGCAGCACGATATCGCATCCGCCTGCAATGATATTCGCCGCGCGTTCGCCGATCGTGCCGGAAAGAGCATTCATCGAGCTGTCGTCGGAGAGCAGCAGACCGGTAAAACCGATATGCTCGCGGATGACGCCGTCAATCACCTTGCGCGAGGTCGTCGCCGGATTGTCCGGGTCGATCGAGGTGAAGACAACGTGGCAAGTCATGGCCATCAACTCTTCCTTCATTGCGACGAAGGGCGGGAAATCGTGAGCCTCCAGCTCGTCGCGCGAAACGGTGACGACAGGCAGCTCCAGATGAGAGTCCGCAAAGCCGCGGCCGTGGCCCGGCATGTGCTTCATGACGGGCAACAGGCCGCCGGCCTTCAGCCCTTCGGCAGCCGCCCGGCCCATGGCGATGACGGTTTGGGGATCGCCTCCATAGGCGCGGTCGCCGATGACGTTGCTGCTGCCCTCCACCGGCACGTCGAGCACCGGCAGACAATCGACATCGATGCCGAGGCTCGAAAGGTCGAAGGCGTGCAGCCGCGACATTACCCAGGCGGCGCGCAGCCCAAGCGCCGGGTCACGGCGATAGAGATCACCGAGCGCCTGGCCGGAGGGATAACGTGAGAAAACCGGCGGACGAATGCGCTGAACGCGGCCGCCCTCCTGGTCGATCAGCACCGGCGCATGCCAGCCGACACTGTCGCGCAATTCGGCGACAAGATCGGCAATCTGCCCTGCTTCGGAGATGTTGCGCCCGAAGAGGATGAAGCCCCAGGGCCGTTCGCCCCGGTATAACGCTCTCTCTTCGGATGTAAGGGCAAGGTCGCTGCAGCCAAGGATCATCGCTTTTGATTCGGTCATAGCAGAATCATAGACGGCGCCCGGCCAAATGCGAGCAAGCTCGGGGGCGATGCACAAAAAAGAGCGGCGGACCGATCCGGCCCGCCGCTCCTGTTATTTCATTGAAACCTTAATGTTACTTGGAGATCAGGCAGCTTCCGCCCGCCGCGCGATATTGTTCGCAGAGCGCAGCCGCCTCGTCCTTGGAACCGGCCGGAATACGGACACGGTAGAAAGTGCCCTTCCCGGCGATATCGGCCCTGCGGATCTCATGGGCGCGGCCACCAAGCACACCGGCGAATTTCTTCGACAGATTGGCATAGGATTGGTTCGCCTCGTCCTGCGACGGCAGCGAGGCGATCTGGATGCCATAGCCGCCGGCGGAGGCGCCCTGCTGCGGCTGGGCGGCGGCGGGTGCTGCAGCAGCGACCTCCGTCGTCTTCGGCTGCTGGGCGGGTTTCGGCTGCTGTGCGGGAGCGCGAACGTTGCCCTTTTCGGTCACCGTGCCGACGACGTTGACGGGCTGGTCGGCCGGGCGCGCGGTCGGAACCGGAGCGGTATCGCCGATCGCCGTGGTCTTGACCGGACGCACCGGCGCATCGACCGGAGCGGGATTTGCAGCTTGCGCATCAGCGGCGGCGGCAAGCGGCGGCTTTGCCGGCGCGGTTTCGGCCGGCGCTGCGGCGCGGGCATCGGCGGAGGCAACCTCGGCGCTCGTCGGGAAGCTTGCGGCCGTTCCGCCGACCGGCGGCACGGGCGAAGCAGATTGCGCCGACGGGGGCGTCAAGGCCGGCACCGGCTGAGCGGCTTGTGCAGACTGCGTTGCCGGGGCAGACGCTGTCGTCGGTGCAGCCGCCTGGTCGACGGGCGCCGGTTCCTCGCGGGCGACCAGCGTGCCGTCAGGCTTGACGATCATGGTGCGTACCTTGCGCGGCGAAACCGATGGCGTCTTGCCGGCATCGCTGGCGGCAGCGTTGTCGGCGCTGCTCTCGTTCGGCAGCAACCGCGGATCTTCCGTCTCACCGACTGCGGTCGGCGTGACCTGATCGCCGGCATTGGCGTTCTCGTCGTCCTCAGGCAGCGATTCCGGTGTCAGCGTGCGCTGGACAACATCGACCGGCGCCTCGTCGGAAGAAACCAGCGCCTTTTGCTTCGGCTCCTCGGCAGAGCCGGCAACACGATCGTAGACGGCCTTGTCCTGGTTCGGCACGGTCTTGCCGCCGGGATTTTCCGGAACGACCTTCACCGGCTCCTTGTCGGCAGTGATCACGCGCGGCTCGCCGGATGCGACGATGCCGAGCCCCTCGCCGTTCCAGACGGAGGAATAGACACCATAACCGACGCCGGCGAAGACCACGAGCACGACGGCTCCGGCCAGCAGCCGGCGCATCGACCGGGCACGGCTGAAATCGGCCGCCTGGCTTGCTGATTCGATGCGGACCTCGGAGGTCTCGCGACGCTCGACCGGCTCGCGCACGCTGCGGCGGAAATCCTCCTCCAGCGCCCGTTCGAAATCATCGAGGCCGTCGGCGATGGTCGGCTTGACCGGCTTTGCCGCGGCTGCGGCGGTATCGCGAACCGGGGCCGGCGTTTCCCGCGGCTTGGCCGGCTCGAAGAAGCTGGCGATCTCGGCGTCGAGATCGAAATCGAAATCCTGTGTTTTCGCGACCGGCGCGGGCTGCTCGACCGGCGGCAGCGCCGGCACGTGCATGTCCTCGACCGCCTCGGGACGATCCTCCGGATCGGAGATCATCGCTGGATCAAACGGCAGATCTTCGGTCGATTCGGCGGCAGTTCCCCAGTTGACGGCCGGAGCCGGAGCCTCGGGCTCAACGAAGGCAGGAGCAGGCCGCGGAGCGGCGGATGGCGCCTGCTGGAAAGTGGGATTTTGCGGCTCGGGCGAAAAACCGGCGGCGGGCCGAGGGGAGACGGCGGCGGCCGGCTGGGGGGCACGGACCGGCGGCTCCGGTTGCGGCGCGGGCTCAGCCGGCGCCAGCTCGGTTTCGGAGAAATCGAGATCGGCGAGTTCCAGCTCGATGCCGGCAAGATCCAGCTCGAAATCATGGCCAGCGAAGGGGTCGTCGGCTTCCGGCACAGGCTGCAGCGCCCGCGAATATGCCATTGCGGCCGGCTGGGGTGCGATGACCTCGGCAGGCTGCGGCGCGACCGGCCTTGCGGCTTCGGCGGTATAGACCGGCGCCGGCTCGACCGAAGCAGGCCGAACGGGGGCCGCGGTGGCCGGTGCTGGAGCGATCACCTGCGGCTGGGCAAATGCAGCGACCATAGGAGTGGCAGCAACGGCATCGGCCTCGATCGAGTCGGCCTGCTGTGAAACGGGCGCCGGATTAGAGCGTTGCGGCACCGGATAACGCGAGACGTCGGCAAGCAGATCGTCGAGATCGAAAGTGCCGGCAGTGCGCGGAACTTCAGGCACGACCTCGGTCAGCGCCGCATCCGCCTGGATCTCGCCCTCGACGGCGGCGGCGATCAGATCGAAACCGGCATCGGATCCGAAATCTTCGAGTTCGTCTTCGATTTCGACGAAGTCTTCGGCCTCGGCAATCTGTTCCGACGCGATTTCGTCATGGCGATCGAGCTCGGCGGGGAAGCCAAGCGACGGAGACGCGGATTCGAATTCCTCGGACGGCTCGACAGCGACGACCGGAGCCAATTGCTCGACGACCGGGGCGGGCTGCTCGACCACCGGCTGCGGCTCTGCCGCGGCGAGATCGGCGGATGGCGCTTCAGCCACCGGTGCTGCGGCGAGCGCTTCGGCCACAGGCTCCGGCGGAACCACCGTTTCCTCGCGTTTGGCAGCGTGGAAATTGGCAAGCGGCAGCCTGATGCTGGCCGCCGACCATTGCGGCGCCTTGGGGGGCTGCGGTAGCGAAGAGACAGGAGCAGAACCGATCGACAGCTCAAGCTCCTCGATCAGATCGCGCGCACCGCCGAAGGCCGATTGCACCGGCGCGCCGGAAGCCGGCTCGACGGAAAGCTGCTGCGGCCAAGCCGCCTCATCGTCGGCGGGCGCATCCCAGTTGCCTGCGGCCGGCGCAGCATCTTCTTCGACCTCAACGGAGGCGACGGAAACCGGTTCGGGCACATCAGCCCTCTCGATGGCGGGAGACGCATCGAGAACGGGCTCGATGTAATCTTCAGGCGTCTCGTCATCGGAGATCGGCTCGGCGGGGCGGTCGAGCTCGGCGAGCGGACGGGGAGAATCGTAACGGTCGAACTCACGCCCAAGCTCGTCCTCGAGATCGAGGGCGGGCTCGTGCCGTGTTTCGGTCACCGTATTTGCTGCAACGCGCGGCTCGAAACCGACGATACGGGCAAGTTCGGCCAACGGATCATCGTCGGCAAACAGATCGTCTTTTCCGCGCGTATCATACGCAAGTTGTTTATCAGCCATGCCTATCCCACTCGCAAACGCCAACTCTGAGATGCCAGCGCATTGTGGGTAAATGGTGACGTTATCGCATTTCGTCCGGTGCGGCAGTGCCTGTAATGGCAAGTCCCGACTTCAATACCGACGCGACGGCGTACACCAGCCCAAGTCTGGCAATAGTTGATTCTCGGTTTTTATCATTAACAAATCGTAATTCCGGCTGATCTTTACCTTTGTTCCAGTGCGCATGGAACGAACTTGCGAGGTCGTAGAGGTAAAAAGCGACGCGATGCGGCTCCTGCGACTGGGCCGCCGCCTCGACCATCCGCGGGAATTCAGCGAGCTTGGCGACGAGCTGCAATTCGGCCGGATCGCCAATGCCTGCAACGGTTTGCGCCAGTTCCTCGGGAGAAACATCGAGGTCGCCGAAAGCCTCCCTCGCCTGCCGAAAGACCGACATGCAGCGGGCATGCGCATACTGCACGTAAAAAACCGGATTATCTTTCGACTGTTCCGTCACTTTGGCGAAATCGAAGTCGAGCGGCTCGGAATTCTTGCGGTAAAGCATCATGAACCGGACCGAATCACGGCCGACTTCCTCGACGACCTCCCGAAGCGTGACGAAATCGCCCGAGCGTTTCGACATCTTCACCGGCTCGCCGTTGCGATAGAGCTTGACGAGCTGGCAGAGCAGCACCGTCAGCTTCGCCTTAGCATCCGACACGCCGCGTGCAACCGCCTCCAGGCGCTTGACGTAGCCGCCATGGTCGGCGCCGAGCACATAGATCATCTCGTCGAAACCGCGATCGAACTTGTTCTTGAAATAGGCGACGTCGGCGGCGAAATAGGTGTAGGAGCCGTCCGACTTGATCAGCGGCCGGACCATATCATCGCCCACTTCGGTCGAGCGGAACAGCGTCTGTTCGCGATCTTCCCAATCCTCAGGCAGCTGGCCCTTCGGCGGCGGCAAGGTGCCCTTGTAGACAAAGCCTTTGAAGGTCAGGTCGTTGATCGCCGTGCGGATGGCGGCCGCGCCATTGGCATGCAGAGTCCGCTCGGAGAAGAAGATGTCGTGATGGACGTTCAGCGCCGCCAGATCTTCGCGGATCATCACCATCATCGCATCGATGGTGCGGTCCTTGACGATCGGCATCCATTGGTCTTCCGGCATATTGTGCAGCCGCACGCCATAGTCGGCAGCCAGCGACTGACCGACCGGCACGAGATAGTCGCCCGGATAGAGACCCGAGGGAATTTCGCCGATCCTTTCGCCGAGCGCTTCGCGATAGCGCAGGAAGACGGAACGGGCGAGCACGTCGATCTGCGAACCGGCATCGTTGATATAATATTCCTTCTCGACGCCGTAGCCGGCAAAGGCGAGCAGGTTGGCGAGCGCGTCGCCGACGACGGCGCCGCGGCAATGGCCGACATGCATCGGCCCCGTCGGATTGGCCGAGACATATTCGACGTTGACCTTCCGGCCCGCGCCGAGCGTCGAGCGGCCATAATCGGTACCGGCGCCGATCATCGACGCGAGCAACTGCTGCCAGTAACCGACGGCGAGACGAATGTTGATGAAACCGGGACCGGCGACCGAAACATCGGCAACATCGGCGTCTTCCCTGAGCTTGGCGATGATGACGTCGGCCAGCGCACGGGGATTGGTTCCGAGCGGCTTTGCCAGCGCCATCGCGGCGTTGGTCGCAACGTCGCCGTGGCTCGCGTCACGCGGCGGCTCGACGGCGATGCGGCCGAAATCGAGCTCGGATCGCTTGTCCCTGACCAGATCGATCTGTTCAAGGGCGGTTTTGATCCTGGCTTCGAAGTCGGTAAAAAGGTTCATCGCACTCTTCCATGCATAGGCTGTGCCAAAGGCTCAAATCCGCCCTTGGCGGGGCGACCGCTGCCTATCGCAAATCCGGAGTGTGGTCAAACAATCGCCTGTGGGCGCTGATCGCATAGGTGTCGGTCATGCCGGCGAGGTAATCGCCGACATGGCGGGCCTTCGGTGCATCGGCGAGGCCGGCGATATGGTCGACCCAGTAATGGCTCTGCATCTCCTTGGGATTGGCCATATAGGCGGCAAAGAGATCGGTGACGATCTGGGCGGCACCGGCGCGGATGCGCATGATATCGGGATTGCGATAGATGCGCTTGAAAAGCATCGCCTTGATCTGCCGGTCGGTTTCGGCCATCGCCTCGGAGAAGGTGGCGATGACCCGGTCGACGGCGCGGATGTCGGCGGCGCTCTCGGGGCGCAGCAGCAAAAGGCGCTCCTGCGCAACGCCGATTACGTCTTCAACCATGCGGGTGATCTGCCGGCGCATGATTTCATGGGTGAAGCGGCTCGGTTCCAGATGCGGATACCGGTCCCTCACCTCGGCCATCAGCCCGGCAAGGAACGGGATTTCCTCCAGCATATCGAAAGTCAGGTAGCCGGAGCGCAGCCCGTCGTCGATATCGTGGGTGTTGTAGGCGATGTCGTCGGCGATCGCCGCCACCTGGGCCTCGAGGCTGGCATAAGTTGCAAGCTCGAGATCGTGCAGTTCGCAATAATCGAGGATCGGCTGCGGCACGGGCCCGCGCGTGCCGACACCATCCGGCGTCAGCAGCGGACCATTGTGCTTGACCAGACCTTCGAGGCTTTCCCATGTCAGGTTGATGCCGTCGAATTCGGCATACCGCCGCTCCAGCTTGGTCACGATGCGCAGCGATTGGGCATTGTGATCGAAGCCGCCATAAGGCAGCAGCACCTCGTGCAGCGCGTCCTCACCGGTATGACCGAACGGCGTGTGGCCGAAATCATGCACCAGCGCCACGCCCTCGGCCAGATCCTCGTCGAGCTTCAGGGCGCGGGCGAGCGCGCGGGCAATCTGCGCCACCTCGATCGTATGCGTCAGCCGGGTGCGGTAGTGATCGCCGTCCTGGGCAATGAAGACCTGGGTCTTGTGCTTCAGCCGGCGGAAGGCGGTAGTATGGACGATGCGGTCGCGGTCGCGCTGGAAATCGGAGCGCGTCGGGCTTCCGTCCTCGTGATAGAGCCGTCCGCGGCTCGTCCAGGGGTCTGCCGCATAGACCGCCCTCTCACCGCTGCCGAAACCTAAAGCACGCCTATCGATCGTCATTCTTCACAGTCATCCTGCATGTTGCCGCATCTGCCCATTGACGCCGCTTTGCCCTCTTCATACCTATAGCCCGAAGAAACGGCAAAGAGGCACTTTCTCATCCACCTCGGCGCATCGTGGCCTTTTTCCGAGGATCATGATAAGTTTGTTTGATATCAGGCATTTGAACATTCAAGTGCCAAAACCCATTCTCTCCGGATCTTGACCCCGGCAGGAGGAAACATGACGGATACGAGTGTAACCCTTTCAGATGCCGCAGCAAAGCGTATCGCTGCGATCGTCGGCGCCGAAGCCGGCAAGAGCGCGTTGCGCGTCTCCGTCGAAGGCGGCGGCTGTTCGGGCTTTTCCTACAAGTTCGACCTTGCCGACGGCGCCGGCGACGACGACATCATCGTCGAAAAGAACGACGCCAAAGTGCTGATCGACAGCCTTTCGCTCGTCTACATGGCGGGCTCGGAGATCGACTTCGTCGACAATCTGCTTGGCCAATCCTTCCAGATCAAGAACCCGAATGCGGTGGCAAGCTGCGGCTGCGGCACCAGCTTCTCGATCTGAAGATCTGAACCTAAGGCATTGTCCCCATCGAACCGGCCGAAGAACTGCTTCCGGCCGGTTTATCGTCTTGTCCCCTGGCGAAATACCGCGATACAAGAAGCCCGCTAAAGCTGCATCGACGCTGATTCATGCGGCACGCTTTAGCTCTTTGTTTTTACGCATGTCGTCATGAACGGGACAGAGCCATGAAGATCGCGACCTGGAACATCAACGGCGTCAAGGCGCGCATCGACAATCTCACGCAATGGCTCAAGGATTCCGATCCGGATATCGTCTGCCTGCAGGAGATCAAGACGGTCGACGAAGGTTTTCCCAGGCTGGAGATCGAAGCGCTCGGCTATCACGTCGAAACACACGGTCAAAAGGGCTTCAATGGCGTGGCGATCCTCTCCAAGAGTTCGCCTTCCGAAGTGAACCGCGGCCTGCCCGGCGATCCGCTCGACGAACAGTCGCGCTTCCTCGAAGCCGTGTTCACGCTGCCCGACACACGCATCCTGCGCGTCTGCTGCATCTACCTGCCGAACGGCAACCCTGTCGACACGGAGAAATACCCCTACAAGCTCGCCTGGATGGAGCGCCTGCGGACCTTTGCCGCCGAACGGCTGGCCTATGAGGAGATGCTGGTGCTTGCCGGCGACTACAATGTCATCCCGGAACCGCACGATTGCTTCGATCCCAGGGTCTGGGAAAGTGATGCGCTGTTTCTGCCGCAGACGCGGGAGGCGTTCAGACGGCTCGAAAATCTCGGGCTGACGGATGCGGTGCGCGCGACGACGGATGCGACGCAGTTCTATTCGTTCTGGGACTATCAGGCCGGCGCCTGGCCGAAGAACAACGGCATCCGCATCGATCACCTGCTGCTATCGCCTGAGGCGGCCGACCGGATGACCTCGGCTGCGATCGAAAAACATGTACGAGCCTGGGAAAAGCCGTCCGACCACGTGCCTGTGATCGCCTATTTCGATTTCGCGGCCTGAGGCTTCCGTCCGAACTTAATCGTCAGAGCCGCTGGCGATGCTGTGCGACAGGGATACCGCCGTGCGGCGGTCGGCCTCGTTGGCAACCGAGAAGGCCTGTTCCTGCAGCGCTTCCATCCAGTTGCAATCCTTGGGCTTGCAGCGGTCGAGAGCGGCGGTCATCAAAGCGAGACCGCGGGCCGTCTGGCCTTCGTCGAAAAGAATATTGCCGAAAACCGCCATGGCGCCGGGATGACCGCTCTTGCGGGCCTGGTTTAGCCATTTCTTCGCCTGCTGCGGGCTGGCATTGCCACCCTCGCCGGCCAGCATCATCTGCGCCAGCTGGAACTGCGCCTCGGGGACGCCAAAGGTGGAGGCCACCTGAAAATAAAGCTGGCGCGCCTGGGTCAGGTCGATCCGGACCGGACTGCCTGATATGCCATGTTTGTAATAGTTGGCGAGCGAGAGCAGCGCGTTGACGAAGAAGCCGGTATCTTCCGAGCCGGGCTCGACACCCTGCTGGGCGATCTCGCTGTAGATCTTGAAGGCTTCGAAATCATCCTGCGTCACGCCGTCGCCATCGGCATACATGTTGGCAAGCGCCCAGCGCGAGCCGGTGTGGCCCTTTTCGGCAGCGTATTTATAGGCTTCGACCGCCTCTTCCTTCTGTCCGTTCTTATAGGCTTTGAAGCCGAACTTGAAGAGATCGAAGGGTCCGGATTCCTTGCTGACGGGGGCCTTGATGTCGAATGCGCGGACTGGGCCGGACAGCGCCAGCGCTACGGCCAAAGACATGCCCATCAGCATGAATTGGAACAGTTTGAACTCGGACGTCACCATTTCAACCGATTTCTTTCGCTCATCGCAGGCAGGAGGCAGCGGCGCTCGCGCCGTGCGTTCCGCGGATGTATTTCGTCGAGGCGAGCGATCCCGCGGCGAGCTCCATGGCTCCTTTGCCCGCGTCGCATCCAGCCCATTGACCTTCTCTCGAAGGCCGAATTCTCACCCCATCACTCAGAACCACCCGGCTCCCGGCATGGCCCGACTGCAATCTCCGTGGCACTCTTTCGGCAGGTGCGGCATCCGCCTTCCCGCCTTCACCATATTCGTAAACGGCAAATGTGACGAAACCGGTATCGGCGTCTCCGGCAATGCCGGGCTGCTGACCCGAGCGGGCCGAAAACGACAACAACGAACGGCTCGACGGCGCCGCCGCGAGGCCGGGTTGGCGGCCGGAACACCCTTGTGCGGAAAGCGAAACGCCCACAACCAAACGATTGCCGCCAATCGTATCGCGCGATCTGGTATTACCGGAAAAAAATCGACCCATGCTACTATTTACACGCACCGCAAGCCTGCCCACATCCTCGCCTGCAAATATCGCTGCGCTCTCTTTGTGGCGGGAAATGGACAATTTCACCCCGCCGCCACCTTACGCCAATCGTCGTAAAAAAGTGTTGCGGAATCGTCACAAAACGGGATGAGAAAATGGCATGATTAACGGGCGTGAATAAAGAAGAGCCCGGTAGTGCCGGGCTCGTCAATTCTTCAAATGGGAGGATTAGAACTTGACCTTTAGGCTGGTCGACAGTGCAGCGACCAGATCGTTGCCAAAGGAATAGGAGACATCATCTCCGAAGGTGACGCCGTTCCGGGTCATGACCCCGGACGAACCGCTCGTCAACACGCCCACGGCACCGGCGACACGCCATTCAATATGTTCGGTCGGTGTGTAGGCTGCACCGAGCCCCACGGTCCAGCTGTCGGTCTGCGCGCCATAGCCCTGGCTGGTGCCGCGGTCCCATGTCAGGCTGACTGCACCGGACCACTGATCGTTGAACTTGTGGCCCACGCCACCGCTGATCGTCCAGCCATCCTGATAAAGCAGGTCGAGCGAGGTTAGCTCCGTCGAGCCGCCGGATTTGCAGGCAACCACGCCCTTGGTCGACGTCGGGCAGAAAGGCACGGATTGCAGGACACTCCAGTTCGTCCACTTGACCGACCCGAAGGCCAGCCAATCCGGAGCGATTCCGCTTTGCAGCTTCAGCTCCAGCGAATCCGGCGCTTCGGCGGAACCAAAAACAGGTGTGACTTGGCCGCCAAACATCGGGACAACCGGAACCTGACGGAGGTCAACAGTCCCGGTCAAGTTATCGTACTTGACGCGGCTGTTATAGACGAGGCTCGCACGCATCGCATATTCCGGAATCTCGTAAGCGAGACCCGCACGCCAGCCCCAGCCGCTATCGTCGAGATCCAGGCGGCCGACGCCAGTTCCAGTACCGAACAGAAGCGGAACCGTTGAAACCAGACGTTCTTTGAAGCCTTCGACTTCCTGATAGAAAGCGCCGCCGATGAAGCGAAGCTGTCCAGGGCCGACATCAAAACGATAGGAGCAGGTGCCGCCATAGTTGCGAGTCTTGATCTCTGTCTCAATGTTATTGTTGGCGCCGGCCCAGTTCGAACCGGGGTCGGTATGCGCGCCGAAGGGCTCCGAATAGTCGACAAGGCAGTCGACTGCATCGCCGAAACCAGCCTTAAAGCCGATATAGGGGATCGTGTAATTTGAGGTCTCGTCGGCGGAGTTTGGACGGCTGTTCAGATTGCCGCCTGAAGATAGCGACGTCTCCGTATCGCGGACGTCCTTCAGCTTGCGCTGCGGCGTGACGTAGGTCACGCCCGACTGAAATGAGAAAGGCGACGTATCGAACAGCTGATCGATATTGTATCCACCGCGCTCCAGACCGCCGGCGAAGGACGGGGATGCAAGCGACGAAAAAAGAACGAGCGACGTAACGCCCTTGGAAAACCTACGCGATGCCATTGTGTCTCCCCCACTCCAGCAATTGATGTGACGCCACTCTAGTAAGTGTTCGCTCGACCTGGCAACGCGCCCCACGGCGGTGCTCCCAGGCCTTAGATCGGCCAACTTACGTAAAGAAATTGACGGACACGTCAAAAAATCTGGTTAATAAAATTTTATTCCAGAGCGGCCGATTTTCAGATGGGGTTTTGGGTTTTCATTCCACACATTGCGGAAGCTGTATCAATCCGACAACAGTGACAGTTTTCGCCCGCAGGAGGCCCGGGAAGCCACAATCCACAGCCTTAGCGCCTGAAATCAGCGTTTTCAGGACCGAATCAACGCGCGCCCAAACGACAAAAGACGCGCCCCTGGGGAGCGCGTCTTTGAAATAGCTTGCCAAAACGAGGGCTGAAACTTATCCGGCTTCGCTCACCCTGGAGAGCGCGGTCTTCAAGCTGGCGATCTGCCCCTTCAGCTCCTCGAGGCGCTCACGCTCGGCGTCGACCACGTCGGGATTGGCATTGGCGACAAACTTCTCGTTGGAGAGCTTGCCGTCGATGCGCGAGATCTCCCCTTCCATTTTGCCGATCGCCTTTTCCAGCCGGGCTTTTTCAGCGGAAAGGTCGATCAGATTGCCGAGCGGCAGGCAGATGGTCGCCTCGTCGACGACGATCTGAGCAGCCCCCTTCGGCGCATCGTCGGCCAGCGATATCGCCTCGACGCGCGCAAGCCGCTTGATGGCGGCGTCGTGGCGGAACAGCCTTTCGCGCGTCAGGTTGTTGGCCTTGACGACGACGAGCGGCGCTGTCGCCGACGGCGGCACGTTCATTTCGGCGCGCACCGAGCGGATGCCGGAGACGAGGTCGATCAGCCAGTTGATCTCGTCGGCGGCCCCGTTATCGGCATAGGAGGGCGAGGGCCATTCGGCATGGCAGACCAAGGTGTCGCGCTCCTTGCCCTCGCCTGCCGTATGCGCCCAGAGCTCTTCGGTCATGAAGGGCATGAAGGGATGCAGCAGCTTGTAGATCTCTTCGAGGATATAGGCGCTGCAGGCCTGCGCCTCGGCCTTGGCGCCCTCGTCCTCGCCGTTGAAGACCGGCTTTAGCAGTTCGAGATACCAGTCGCAGACCTCGTTCCAGACGAAACGGTAGAGCGCGCCGGCGGCATCGTTGAAACGGAAGGATTCGAGCGCTTCCGTAACGTCACGTTCCGTACGGGCAAGTTCCGTCAGGATCCATCGGTTGATGGTGAGTTCGGCAGCCTCGGGCACGAAATACGGATCACTCTTGGCACCGTTCATCTCGGCGAAACGCGTGGCGTTCCAGAGCTTGGTGCCGAAATTGCGATAGCCTGCGATGCGGGCCGGATCGAGCTTCACGTCGCGGCCCTGCGCCGCCATGATTGCCAGGGTGAAACGCAGCGCATCGGCGCCGTATTCGTCGATCAATTCCAGGGGATCGATGACGTTGCCCTTGGACTTCGACATCTTCTGCCCATTCTTGTCGCGCACCAGCGCGTGAATGTAGATCGTATGGAAGGGTTCGACGGGATCGCCATTCTCGTCCTTCATGAAATGCAGGCCCATCTGCATCATGCGAACGACCCAGAACGGAATGATATCGAAACCTGTGACCAGAACACTCGTCGGATAGTAGCGGGCAAGTTCCGGCGTCTGGTCGGGCCAACCGAGAGTCGAGAAGGGCCAGAGCGCGGAGGAGAACCACGTATCGAGCACGTCTTCATCGCGCGTCAGGATTTCGCCCGGTTTGAAGTTTTCGAGCAGGTCCTCGACATAGGCCTTCATCGGCCCCTCATGCGAGAGGTAATGCTGGATCGCCGCCTGCAGCGCCTCCTCCTCGGTCTGCTCGACGAAGACCTGACCATCCGGGCCATACCAGGCGGGAATCTGATGCCCCCACCAGAGTTGGCGCGAAATGCACCACGGCTCGATGTTCTCCAGCCAGTTGAAATAGGTGTTTTCCCAGTTCCTCGGAATGAACCTGGTTTTTCCCTCGCGAACGGATTCAAGCGCGGGCTGTCCCAATGTCTTATTGTCGACAAACCATTGTTCGGTCAGCCGCGGCTCGATCGGCACGCCGCCGCGGTCTCCGTGCGGAACCATATGCTTGTGCGGTTCGATCTTGTCGACGAGGCCGGCCTCCTCGAAAATCTCGACGATGATCTTGCGCGCGTAGAAACGGTCCTGCCCTTCCAGACGGTCCCAGGCGCCATGCAGTGCGGCCGGGTTGTCGAGGCCTTCGAGGAAATCCTCGTTGTCCTTGATGGTAATCGTGGCATCGACGTTCATAACGTTGATGGCGCGCAGCTTCGCGCGCTTGCCGACTTCGAAGTCGTTGAAGTCGTGCGCAGGCGTGATCTTCACCGCACCCGTGCCGGCCGTCGGGTCGGCATAGGAATCGGCGACGATCGGAACCTTGCGGCCGACGATCGGCAGGATGACATGCTTGCCGACGATCGATTTATAGCGCTCATCTTCGGGGTTCACGGCAATGCCGGTATCCCCGAGCATCGTCTCCGGCCGCGTCGTCGCAACGACGATATAGTCGCGCGTCTCGAATTCGGTCGGCTTGCCTTCCTCATCGAAGGCAATCGGATATTGATAGGTGACGCCGGGCTCGAGCGGATAGCGCAGATGCCACAGATGGCCCTTCACCTCGTGCTGCTCGACCTCCATGTCGGAAATAGCCGTCAGGAGTTTGGGGTCCCAATTGACGAGGCGCTTGTCCTTGTAGATCAGGCCTTCCTTGTAGAGCGTGACGAAAACTTCGAGCACGGCCTTCGACAGGCCTTCGTCCATGGTGAAGCGTTCGCGTGACCAGTCGCAGGACGCGCCCAACCGCTTCAGCTGGTTGAAGATCAGCCCGCCCGATTCAGCCTTCCACTCCCAGATCTTGTCGATGAAGGCCTCGCGGCCCATTTCGCGGCGGCCAGGCAGCTGCTGTTCCATCAGCTTGCGCTCGACGACCATCTGCGTGGCGATGCCGGCATGGTCCATGCCGGGCTGCCAGAGCACGTCCTTGCCGCGCATGCGCTCGAAGCGCACCATGATGTCCTGCAGCGTGTTGTTGAGCGCATGGCCCATGTGCAGCGAACCGGTGACATTCGGCGGCGGGATGACGATGGTGAAGGTCTCGGCCCCGGGCTTGGCGTTCGCGCCGGCGCGGAAAGCGTCTTCCTCATCCCATTTCGCGGCGATTTTGGGTTCGACGGCAGCAGAATCATAGGTCTTGTCGAGCATTTTCTGACCAATTTTCGAGGTTCGAGGGTGGCGTTTGTAAATAGGATGGGCACCGGCAAGTCAATAAAAAAGCCGCCCCGGAGACCGGAGCGGCTTTTCAGGAAAAAGCAATCCGATCAGCGGCGCGGGCCGCGCGCCACGCGCTCGATTCCCTCGCGCACCAGCCGCTCGACCAGCGTCGGCAGATTATCATCGAGCCATTCGCGCAGCATCGGGCGCAGCATATCCTCTGCGATCTCGTCCAGCGAGCGGCGCTCCGCACCGTCGATGGCGGCGGCGAGCTCTTCGAAGGAGCGGCTGATCTGCAGGCCGGCATTCTCGGAAAGCAGGTTCGGCTGAACCTCGTCGGCGAGGCTCGGCAGAAAACGCTCGGCCGAGGACTGGACCGGTTCCAAAGGCGGCAACGCCGTCTCCACGGCAGGCGCCGGCTCGGCGACTGCGACCGCCGGGGTTTCTGCAAACACCGGCGCCTCGACCGGCTGCTGAATTGCGACCTGCTGAACGGACGGGGTAGCCTCGAAAACAGGCTGAGCCGACTGCGGCTGCGGTGCCGCGGCGCGCGGCGCTTCCGGCATCGGGGCCGGCTGCGGCTCGGGCTGACGGAAGCCGCTCGGAATTTCGCGCAGTGCCTGACCGGCCTGCACGGCGCTGCGCTCGGAGGCGGCGCGCACGCGGGCGGCGACATCGGCAAGCGACAGGGCGCGGGCCGGCACTTCAGCTTCGGGGGCGGTGCCGGCCGAATTGGCGGCAACGAAACGCGGATCGGAGGAGCGCAGGGCCGGCTCGGGGAACTCCACGCCGGCATAGGTGTCATCCACCGTCAGATGGATTTCGGAGCCGTTGTCATCCTCGTCGGCGCCGTAGACCGGCGGCAGGGATGCGGAAATCGCCTTGCCCGCGCCGGGCTCATTGCTTTCGATGATCTGGCGGATGGAGGCCAGAATTTCTTCCATGGACGGTTCACGCGCTACACTTGGCTGAGCCATTTCTATCCCCGTTATCCAAAAACAACGACCGGACGATGTGGAGCGTTCATCCGAATCACCACGACCTTAGAATACCCCAGCCATGAAAAAAATCATCGCGAATCAATTGAGTGCGGCCATGCACAGTTTTGTTACCTGGTGTTTTCGACATGGCGGCGTCAGGATAAATCATGTTTGTGAAGGCGCTCACGCGGCCCCGATAAAAAAATGGGCGCCGATGGCGCCCATTGCTAAACGCATCGACAAAATCAGATCAGAAAACGAACTCGCGCACCTTGGCGAAACCCGGCAGCGGCTTGACCGAAGCGTTGAAGAAGACGTTTTCCGAAACGGCGCCGCGCTCGGCGACGAACACTTTGGCGCGGGCGGCATTGCCGTAACCTTCGACCGTCACAAGACGGCCGCCATCACGCAATTGACCGAGAAGAGCTGTCGGAACCTCCTCGACTGCGCCATTGACGAAAATCAGATCATAGGGAGCGCCGGCAGCGTAGCCCTTTTCGAGCGGCCCGGTGACCACCTCGACCTTGGCGTAGCCGGCGAGCTGCGTCTTCGCCTCGGCGGCCAGCGCCTCGTCGCATTCGAGGGCGATGACCGAGCCGGCAATGATCGACAGCAGCGCCGATGTGTAACCGGTGCCGCAGCCGACTTCGAGAACGAAATCATCCTTGGTGATCGCGGCCAGCTGCAGCAGCTTGGCGAGCGGCGATGCCTCCATCAGGAAGCGTGCCGGCTTTCCGGGTGCGGCAGCCGATATCTCGACGTCGTTGTCGATATAGGCCAGCAGCTTCGCCTTCTCCGGCACGAATGCCTCACGCGGCACCGTGAGAAACGCCGTCAGCACGGAATGCGACGTAACGTCCGTCGTGCGAACCTGGGTGTCGACCATCTTTGCGCGCGCTGCTTCGAAATCCATCATGTCCTCTCGCTCTTGAAAGCGGTTCCTGTCCCTCGTCTCTTAATCCCCGCCACCGATGCTTTCAAGGCTTGGCAGCCGCCGGCGAAAAGAATCCGACAAACGCTTCTTCCGCGCCACAGAGGCAATGAGGCGCTGCAACGCAACGTGGAATCCCCTGCCCCTTCATGTTATTGTTTTCAACGGAGGAAATAGGAGGAGCAGGCCATGTCTGCGATTTTGGAGTATTTGACGCTGTTCGACTTCTTCATCCTTGCAGCGCTCATCGGCATCTTCTGCTGCGGGCTGCTGGACGGCGAAACGACCTTGAAGTGATAAGGGCGCGCGAACGCGCTCAAACATCGTCTCCGCATAGAGTCTGTGGCAATCCCATGCCGACGGACGTCACGACATGCGACGGTACGCGGCGCGGGTGGCACTGCGCCTCAGGCGCCAATGCGGGCGTCGCCGCCTGGGTGCATTTCAGCCGAGTTATGTCATGTGGGAAGATGTTGGAGGCCTCGCCCGGAATTGAACCGGGGTACAAGGATTTGCAGTCCTCTGCGTCACCACTCCGCCACGAGGCCATCGCGTAGATAATTGCGAGTGATGGCGGGCGTTTAGAACGATTTTCAAAAGGGTGCAAGAGCTTCATTCTGAATTCTATCCTTTTTTCATTCTGAATGAAGGTTGCTGAAGCGTTCCATCGACGCGCTACGTCTCATTGCCGCTGATCACATAGATAGCGTCGACTATCTTGCTCTTCCCGCGGCCCCTTATATGAGGCATGCCGCAGCTTTTCGCATGGGGCCAGGCAACCGCAAGGCATTGACATGGTGCGCGACCCGAGCAACCGTAAGCTCATTGATTTCCATCCTTTTCGTGTTGAAACTGGTGGGTTGTGAACGTTTACTACGATTGTGGCCCGTAGCGTCGCCGGTCAATGGCGGAGTGCTGAAGAGGTGAGCATGACTTTAAACCATCCCGCTTCTGACGGTATAGTATTCGCCATAATACTGTTGTCGGTGGTTGTTCTGTTTCTGGTTATTGTAGAAATAAGAGAGCTTCTTTTTTATAAGAGAAATAATTGGGATTTCAATTCCGACAGCAACGTCGGATTTAAGGTGTATAATGGCGACAGCACCTCTGGCGAAGATCTGACTTCGAATAGAACAAGGGTTTGCTATGGAACTCCGTTCATGATTTTAGGTTTTTCAATACTTTTAGCTTCGGTCGCCGCAATCCATTTGTCGATGTAGATGATGCAGCGAACTGTGCTGACGCGAGAGGACGCCATCAGATATATCGTCCGGGAGTGGATGGAGAAGAACACCTATCTGCCAGTGCACCAGCTCGACGAAGACGGCGCAACGCTGCTAGGCTTCTTTGTAGGGAGATACCGTGTTGAATGGTGAACAGCGTGCTCTACTGTGGATCATGTTGTGCCTGTTCGGGGGTACCACTGCCTACAGCTGGTTTTGGTATGTCCGGTCAATCATCTTCTACTTTAAAAATGGCTTCGACTTCACTGAAGAATTCGGACCTAAAATGGGCGACTTCGACAACAATCGTTATTCGACGCCCCGATTCAAATTCTTGATCGGTTGGCCTCTTTTCGCGGTGTTAAACTTCGTCGTAGCTTTGGTCGCGGGTTTGACTTTGATGGGAGTTGTCAGGCCTGGATAAAATTAAGGGCTAAGCGGCGCTGGACGAGTTCGAATGGAATACATCAGCCGCGCTAAGCGCAAAGACTTCCGAAATTTGCATGGAGCATGCACGATGCCAAGCCTCGCGAAAATGACCGGTTCACTGCATATCCACAATTTCTATATCGGGAAGTTGAAAGCTAAGCAGGAGCAGCTTTTCGACAGCGACCCTGACCTGGCGATGCTACTCGACAACGTGGCGGCCGTTCTGTCAGAGCACGCTGTAGTGTTGGCTGACGATATTGCCGACATGGAATACGATGATGATCCGGCCTGAGCTCGCGTTCGCCATTATATTTGCGAGCAATTTCGCAGCTCCGTTCTTGGCTTTTATCGCCGGGCGCACATGGCCACATTGCCGGAAAACATTGCATTCTTTGGCGGTGATCTGGATCGTTCTGTCAGTATACGTATGCGATAGAGTGACGTTCACGCCAGATATCACCGATGTCGGCGACTCTTATGAGCCGGACGAAGTAAAGCAGGTTGTGGTCGTCGTCGCCGTCTTGTTGCAGCAGCTAATCATTCTAGTGACCTACCTAGCCTGGTACGTGTGTCGCGCTTTTGTTAAGCGACAGCGGGCATCTCGAACAGAAGCAGGACCCCTTATGTGAAGGGAAGCCCCTACATTTCATTCCATGCTGTAGAGCTGGCGCCGTCCTCGGGGTCGCGCAATCCTTTAAATGACGCATGCCGCAGCTTGTATGCGTCCCGGCTAACCTGGGGTGGGATTGACATCGGTCCGCGACCCGAGCAACGGTAAGCGGAGACAGCTGCAATTTAAGTTTGTAAACTGCGCCTGTGCTAGCCGGGGGATGGATGACTTTTCTGACTTTGCCTTGGGCCATTGGCCCATTTCCAATTGTGGCCACGGTTTGGGCTGCCTCCGCTTGCGGCATCGCTATGGCAAAGAAGAGGGCGACTAGCGTTAAGACGTTTTTAGGTGCCTTATTTCTTCCGAGCGGTCTAATCGCAATCACGTGTGAGGTATTTTTTGCGCATCGAAATTTTACTACTCTGCTAATCTGCAGCCAAATAATCTCAAGCGTTTGCTTTTTCATAATAATGTATGCCAGTGGATGGCGACGAACAACAGATAATATTCCGAAGCTACCACAGGATATATTAAAGGGTTTCGTGATTTTATGTTCTGCGTACATCTTGTTTAATCTAATTTTATGGTGGTTTCCAGGCTCCAACCGCTGCACGATCGCGAAATGCTTCGTTCTGGAATGGGGGTTGGGAAAGATCGACCACGTCTTTGCAAAGCTGTACTTAGAAAGTATTTTTGGAGCGCTTCTGTTGGTAGGAATATTCTCCATTATTTTACGTGTAGTTTTCAAGGTCACATTTGCGCCAGTGGATGAACTCGAAAAAGCCGGCGATATTGTTGGGGTAGCTTGATTGAGGGAAGAACTGATTCCGCTTTGGACAGGCCTATGCGTTGAGAGCGGACTTTGCGCGTACAGCTGGTATTGGTACATCAGGTCCATTATTTTCTACCGCAAGAACGGTTTCGATTTCAGCAAGGATTTCGGATTTGATTATTTTCCGAGCCTGGCGACTGACCCGTTCTTAGGGACGCCGAAAGCAAAATTCCTCGCTTTGCATTTCGTGTTGGCGGTGACCTCCTTCCTGACAATCTCAACCGTTTTGAGCCTGATGGGGTTCATCAAGGCATGCATGGATTGCGGAGACTATGGGTTGCCACTTTAGTCCAAGAGATAGACCCCGGCGCTATCCTGCTCTTCCCGGAGGCGCTTGTAAGATGCATGGCGCAGCTTTCCGTCATGCGTCCAGGCCCGATATTCAATCTCGGCAACAAGCGTCGGCTCGATAAAGACCGCGTTTCGCTTCCGTCTTGTGTCGACCGCCGGCTTGCCGATTGTCAGCGTGTCCATCTGCTTCCGGAGTTCGCCCGCGGAACGCTCGTTAAAGCCGGTTCCCACTCCCCCAACATAGACGAGCTCGTTTCCTTTGCGTGCCGCGAGCAGCAGCCGCCCGATGCCGCCGAACGATGCTGTCGACTTTTCATACCCGATGATCAAGAAGCCATCGCTTTGAATGCATTTGATCTTCACCCAGTCGCCGAGGCGGCCGCTGCGATAGGGGCTGTTGCGGTCTTTCGCGATGATGCCTTCGAGGTCGTGCTCGCATGCGATACGCAGAAGCGTCTCGCCATCAGCATCAATCTCTTCAGACAGCCGGATAGCATCCTCCCCGCCAGGCGGTACCAGCCCCTCGAGGAGACGGCGCCGGGAGGTGAGTTCGGTTCCAGTGAGGTCATGGCCGTCGAAATAGAGAAGATCGAACGCCATGAAGATTGCCTCTCTGGACGGGCGCTTGCCGCCGCGGCCGCCGAGCGACTGCTGCAGCATGCCGAAATCCGACCGGCCTTGCGCGTCGAGCACAACGGCCTCGCCATCCAGGATCGCCGTCGAGACAGGAAGGCGCCTCGCCTCGGCCAGGATCGCCGGGAAGCGATCGGTCCAGTCATGGCCACCGCGCGTGAGGATGCGGACGCCGGATGGTTGGATGTGAACAGCCAAGCGGTAGCCGTCCCATTTCACCTCGTATGTCCATTGCGGGCCGTTCGGCGGCCGCGGCTTCAGCAGGGCCAGGCATGGCTCGATGCGCGCCGGCATGGGATCAAGGGTGAGCCGAGGCTGGGCCGGATCGCGCTTCTTCCGCGGCCGGCTGCGGATCGGCGTGTCGGCTTCACCGAGCAGCGGCTTGGCAGGCTTGCGAGGCGGCTTGGTCATGCTGACACTTCAGCAGCGGCGCTCGGAAAAGCAATTTGCCCAAATTCATTAGGTGGGGGCCGGGAACTTTTGTTGCCACGGCGGGTCACGAGGATGCGCTTTCGACCGCTCCCCGGCAACTATGGCGCAGCCGCCTTTCCGTCTGTACAAACTAGCCCCGCCAACCAGCGGGGCTTTGTTTCGCGGTGAACTCATGATCCGGGAACCTATTCAGGTAGTTATGTGTTCCGAGGACGGGCCGCACGGTTTCAGTATCTTGTACTGCTGCACCCCTGTTCGCAGTGGCCGTGCGGTCCACCGTGGCCGCTCTGGGAACCCCTCATAGCTTAAAAGCCAATCCACCCGGATTGATTATTGGACCGGCTAGGGCGATGTTCCGGATATGTGCACTCGATACCAACCACTCTACAAATGGCGCGGCACGAAGATCGACGAACGCGACCAGCCGACTGATCTCGACTGGCTGGGCTATGACGGGGAAATAATCATCGGGAGGATTCGGATGGAAAGCGGCGGCCCGAAGAATGGCCAGTGGCAATGGAGCGGCCTCGGCCCGCATGTCCGCCAATGGCTGACGCCGCAACAAGGATTCGAAGCAGAACCGCGCGAGGCTATGCGAAAAGTCGAGGAATACTATCACCGGCTGATGCGACATAATGGACTGCGTGGGAGCAAGGATGATAGCTGAATTTGATGGTATGCGCCTGAAAAGCGACGGGCAGAACATGCGGCTTCTGGGGAAGCTTCGTGCTACCGGCGCTGTTCCGAGCCCGACAGCCCCTGCTGCGAGGCAGGTTTTCTTCCTATGGGGCGTATGGCCTTGGCAGCTTGCGCGGCGCGTTGGAAGAAACGGATTTCCGTGGCGATGCTTTCGCGGAACGGATCGGTTTGGTTGAAGTAGTCGCGGTCCAGACCGAGCTTTGCACCGTCTGCATCGCCCTTATAATAGGTGCCGAACAAATGATCCCAAATCGGGAAATAATTGGCGAAATTCTTGTCGTGATGTTCCCGCACTCGGGAGTGGTGGATGAAGTGGTCGCGTGGTGACTGGATCACGTATTTGCCAAACCAGCCATGCCAGGGAATGGCACTGTGCTTGACCAGACCAATGGCGTTAAAGGTGATGATCACGCAGGCGAATTCGGCCGTTGGCAGGCCGACAAGCAGCGCCGGAACGACCATGATGGCCATGTTTATGGCCTTCTCCAGCGGATGCTCCCGCGACGAAGTCAACGCGTTGAACTCTTCGGCTGCGTGGTGAAATTCGTGCAGCCGCCATAGTACGGGCAGCCGGTGCATCAACCGATGCTGCCAGTAGCTCAAAAAGTCTGACAGCACCAGAAACATGAGAACATGTGCCCAGCCTGGCAGCCTCCCGCCAAGGTCCAGGTGGGGGGCATCCTGAGCCGCGCGGGTGATGGCATAGGACAGACCAAATGACGCGAGCGCCGCGAATAGCGTAATCATTCCCGTCGTCTGAAGGACGAAATAGACAATGTCGGTGATTGTGGATTTGCTGCGTTCGAAGAAAACCCGACGGAACCCGGAATTGCCGAACCCCACATAGGTGAGTTCCACCGCGAAAACCGTCAAAACCAGGCCGATGGAAATGGCGAAACTGAGGGCCATTGCCCGTCCATTCAGATAGTAAGTGCCGTAAAAAAAGCTCCCAAGCTTGTACAGGCAGTACTCGACCAACTCCATGGGACTGCTCCAAACACGAACCTGTACAGCTTAGTCCCGAGGATGCGCTTTTGCGAGATTGCTAAAAAGGACGATCGAGGCGTCCTTTTGACGTATTACCGGCGGAGGAAGTGCAGTCCCGGGAGGCATGCCGGAGGGTGGAGGAGCACTGCGAAAAAATGGCAACTAGCCGAAAGGTTCATAAAAAGAACTATCCGGACGGGAACAAGTAGACACGGAAGTTGGCGCTGATTCCGAAGGGCGATTGAAAGATCTGCTAGCTGAAAAGGGATTGCGGATCGTGTCGAGCGGCGCGGTCGACCGCACGCAATCGCACCGACCTCTCGTAAACATATACCGAACGAATAGCGAAGAGATCGGCATGAAGCTGCTCAAGGAGGGTTACGCGCGGAGCCTGATCGGAATGATTGGTGCGGAACTGTACGGGAACTGCATCCGCTGACTGGTGGTTAGCCGCTTGGATCGTTGAATAGCGTCTGCCCTGTCTGTTCGCGATCTGCCCCTTCTAAGGGGCCGGGCCGCGTAGAGGGCAATGGTCCACTTCCTTTCCAACCTTTCTGCGTGGCCCGTATATGGCATGATGAACAAGGCATCTCCACTTCATCTCGAGTTTCCCCAACTGCCCTGCTTCGGCGGGGCTTTTTTGATGCCCCGACAGCCCCGCCTTGTCTCTTAACGGATCATAAAAAAATCCGTCCGCCGGGGAACAATAGGCTTTGTTGACGGTAAGGAGGCCGGGTCGTGCGGAGATTAGTAATGGCAGCCACACTCGACATTTCGATGTGCGACCCAACTCAACCCAGAACTAGCCCCGCTCCCAAAGAGCGGGGCCTTTTTTGTCCGGTTAGGTCAGGAAGGTCGTGATGCTGATCCCGGAAATCAGTCCGGCGACGAACAGCGCGATCCCGAAACGCACGAGACTGGCGTTCGCTACCCGGCCATTGTCAACATCCGGAGCCATCGACACCAGAGCGGCGGAGATCATCAACATCCAGGAGATGAATGGCGACACGGGCGAGTTGGCGAGATAGTCGGGGCGACCGTTCACATTGAGAACGATGGCCCAGATCCTTTGGCCGAATAGGATGACAAAGGTCAAGTAGACGCCGACGATGAGCACCTGATAGCCCTCTCTCCCTTCCCTCAGAAAGAAAAAAGCGTCCCTTGTGTACCTGACCAGCACGGCGAAGACTGCTCCGAGCGCCAGGCTGTAGGAAACCTTCGTCAATTGCTCGATCGGCAGCAGCACGTATAGCCCCCAGAAGGACAGTATGGCCCCCAGCACCCCCCACGCCGCAAGGCTCCTCTTGAACCGCTTCATCTGCCCTGCCCTTCTCTCATGCTTTTTATGGCTTGCTCTGCGATCTCTTGCACGCGATGTCGCCGGCGCTCGAATGTGACGGTGGCCTGCGCGAGTTCCGCCCTAAGCTCCCGATGCTCTTGCTCGATCTGCTTGGCCTGGTGATCAGCCTTCGGCTTCCGGCTTAGCCATGAGGACAAGCTCATCCCTGCCTCCTGTCGAGGTTCCGCATCAGCAGAGGAAGAACCGTGTCCATGGTGGTTGTCAGCTTTTGCACCAGAGGAAGAATGATCTTCAGGGATTCGATATTGGCCAACTGAGCTTCCTTCAGCTCATTGTCGAAATCTTCCCTATCCTTGTTCCGGCCCTTCCGCTCGTAGACGTAGAGGCCGGCCATGATGAGGGCGAGAACGCCTAACGGCCCCTGCGAGACGAGATAGCTGCCGATTTCGCCGCTGATTTGTTCCATGATTCTCGCTACCGCGCGCCGAGGCGCTTCTGGATGTCTTCGTAGAATTCGACCGTTCGCTGCTGCCGGCCGTTCGCCCGATCGAGCGCCTGTCGCTCCCGCGCGAGGATCGAGATCACCGACTGGCCTTCCGTGACCGCAGCGTGAGGCTCTTGGCGCCGGAGATCATCGGGAAGCGCCGGAAGCAGCACACCGGCTTGCGCCTGCCCTTTAGCGGTAGCCGCACGGTTAAGCCGCTCAGTGGCGGAGCAGCCAGTCACGATCAGCAGCAGTGACAGCACAAGCGCGGTTCTTTTCGGAAAGCTGAAGCTCATAGGAGGAGATTTCCTGTTCTAGGGTGTCTTTGGCGGCCTGCTCTGAGGCCTGGGCGGCCTCGAGGCGTTTCCGGTGTTCTTCGGTGGCCTGGGCCGCAGCGTTGCGCTGGCGCTCCATCTCCGCGGCGTGGGCATCGGCGGCGGTCTTCTCAGCCTGGAGAACGTAGCCCGCCCGCGCCTCGCGAGCAGCGGAAGGATAGCCGATGGCGACGGCGTAGACGTGGTAAAGGAGGATGCCGGCCGCGACCCCAGCGGCAAGCTTGGCATAATCGAGGAATCCGAACATCACAGGTCCTCAAGGCAGAATTGGCGTTCCTTTTGCCGGCGGCGCGTCAGGCCGGGAAAGACGATGCCGGCGGCGCGGTTCCACTTCAGCAGAGCCTCGCAGCCTTCGGCCGTTTTGCCCTGATTGATGAGCTTGACGGCACTCGATCCGCAGGCCGCCTTGACCCCGACATTGTAGGCGAAGGAGGTCAGCGCCACGAATCGAGCATCCGGCAGCGGGACGGCGACGCAGTGATCGAAGCCCGCGGCATATGTCTGCAGCTCGAGCGCCAGCAGCGCCTTGCACTGCTCCACAGTCTTGTGGTCGCCCGGCTTCACGCCGTTCGTTGAGCCGTAGCAGATCGTCCACGGCTGCCCCTGCGTCGCCGGATCGGGATAGGCGTTCTGACGAAGCCCCTCGAAGCTGCCCACCAGTGCAACGGCCATTGCAGCCGCGGCGCTACCCTTCTGAAGGCGGTTTGCCATTCAAATCCCCTGAGACTTTCTGTTGAACGAAGATGCGGGCGATGATCGCCGCAACGGCCAGGAGGCCGGTGATCGCCGACATGGCGAGTTGGATGTAGATGTTCTTCGCAACCCACGTGGCGGCGACGAAGGTGTAAATCGGCTCGATGATGATGCAGAGCAGCGCCAGGACCATGAAGCGCACCGACCAGGCATGCTTCAAGGTCTGCCGCCAGTTATGGACGAGCATGGGGAGGTCTCCGATTTTGGATGTGAAAATGCCGCCCGGAGGCGGCTTGGCTTTTTAGCGCGGGCGCGCATCAAATGATGTCAGGGAGGTGGGGTAGCCAAGACTCGACATCTTCACCCTTCGCCATATTTCCTTAACACCATCAAGGAGGGAAATATGTTTCGAGCACTAGCCGTTTCTCTATCTGTCAGTGCCACAGCTATCCTGTGCCAGCCCGTTTTTGCGGCTGACATGATTGAGGGTTATCGCCCACCACCGGCTACGCGCCATGTCGTTTACCACCCTAAAAAGGTGTATGTCAGGAAGACCTTTCACGAGTGCGGTCAGCTATTGGTGGAGTACCGCCCGCCGTATCCTCCTCACACGGAGATTGTTACCGTCTGCCATCCACGCAAGTATGTCCTTACCCGATACTGACGGCCGATGTTTTCAGGAAGCCGGCAAGCCGCCTCGATCCCATTGACCTGAGATTGAGCCAGCGATCCGCCGAACACAGAGGTTCGCACGGTCGCAAAGAATTGCGATCGATCCTGGGATATTCCTTTGGAAATTTAATTGGACGCTCGCTGAGCGACCGGCTATCGAAGCCAAATGAGAAAACTTCTGCTTGCACTTTTCATGATCATCGCCGCCCCGGCTGTCGTCCTCGCCCAGGCTGGCCCGGTTGAGCCGCTTCTTGCGAAGATCCGGGTTGAGCGGGATAGCTTCGGCCCGATCGTATTCACCTTTGGAGACTCGATCATGCGCGGTTATGCGCTCGGATTTTTCCCTGATAGCTCGACGAAAGAGCAGATGAACAACCCGAATTGGGAGTTGCGTTCCCCGGCGTCACAGCTTCGCGCCCTCGGGCACATGGCCGTCTATGCTGGCCTGAGTGGGCAGCCTGATCGGGTTGAGGATGGAGCCGAGAGGATTTCCGATCTCATTGACCGCAAGATTATCCGCGACGGCGATACGATCGTATTGGAGGACGCCGGCAGACACGGAACTGACCCGGTCGAGTATTATGACAACTGGCTGAAGCTTGGCGCCGCCGCCAAAAAAGCCAATGCCACGCTGATCATGATGACGGTCCCGGACGAGATCAAGGCCGATGTTTTGGGTGGCGCACCCGCCGATCTTTATCGATTTTCAGTGGAATTCGAGGGCGCCAGTTTCAACGCCGCCACCCTCTTTGCAGCCCACTCGCTCGGTGCCAAGCTCATTGACTATAAGACTCTGATGAGGAAGGCCAAAATCCCGGGCAAAAGCCTCCTGCATGACGATGGCATCCATCCAAACCTCGAGGGCCAGACGATCATGGTAAAAGCCATCATCGAAGCCATCAAACCGGATGCTCTTGCTACCGGATACAGCTACCGCAACGGCAAATCAGCAGGAGACTAAAGACCGTTGCGAATGAATGTGTGTAACTAATTAGAACCGCCCGGTACCTATATAGAGCGCTTGCCGCACAACTTCCAATGTGCTTAGCAATCCGTCATGTTATTCAACTCAGCGACGTATATTTTGGTATTCCTGCCTATAACGACGGCGGGTTATTTCATACTGAATTATTTCGCCCAATATCGGCTGGCTGCTATTTTTCTCAGCGTGGCGAGCCTGATATTCTATTCGATCAGCGGCTTGGAATTCCTGCCAATTCTGCTTCTCTCGATCCTGGTCAACTATGGGATCGGCACCGGTCTATCGACTTTACCCGAGACGATGAAAGGTCGAAGAAAGAGCCTTCTGACAGTCGGAATCATCTTCAACCTCGGTCTGCTTGCCTACTTCAAATACACCAATTTCTTTCTTGAGAACGTCGACCTGGTTTTCGGAACCGATTGGAAAGTCGGGAAAATCGCCTTTCCGCTGGCCCTGAGCTTCGTCACCTTTCAAAAGATCGCCTATCTCGTCGACAGCTACCGTTTCCTGACGAGGGGCTACGGTCCCGTCAACTATGGCCTCTTCGTCACCTTCTTTCCGCAGTTGATTGCCGGACCGATCGTGCATCACGCCGACGTGGTTCCACAGTTCAAGAATAGGGACCGTCGTCGTTTCAACTTCGACAACGTCCGGCTTGGACTGATGATATTCAGTGCCGGCCTCTTCAAGAAGGTGGTGCTGGCAGACACCTTCGCCCAGTGGTCAACGCCTGGCTTCGACACGGCAACAAGCCTCACCTTCGTGCAAGCATGGATCACCGGCCTCAGTTACACTTTCCAGCTATATTTCGACTTCAGCGGATACGTCGATATGGCGATCGGGTCGGCGATGATCTTCAACATCCACCTGCCGATTAACTTCGACTCCCCGTATCGCTCACTGAGCATTCAGGACTTCTGGCGCCGCTGGCACATGACCTTGAGCCGGTTCTTGCGCGACTATCTGTACGTTCCCCTCGGCGGCAATCGCAGCGGTGAACTGCGCACCTATATCAATCTGTTTATCACATTCCTGCTGGGCGGCCTGTGGCATGGCGCTAGCTGGATGTTCGTCGTCTGGGGCGCGCTACACGGCACCGCCCTTGTCCTTCATCGACTTTGGAGCAGGTCGGGCCTGTCGCTCCCGACGCCTATAGCCTGGCTAATTACCTTCGTCTTTGTCGTGGTAACGTGGGTCTTTTTCCGCGCGACCGATATGGCGTCTGCATTGATGGTCCTTAAGGGGATGGCAAGCGTCCGGGATGGCTCTATGCATGAGCTCTTGCAGCCGCTCATCGTCCGCGACTACCTGACGATGGCCTCGCCAGTCTTCTCCTTTACATGGATAGCGGCCGGCTTGGTGATTGTCCTGCTGTTCCCGACCTCAATTAGACTTTTCAAGGGCAACCAAAGGAAGTCAATCTACGCCCTGTACGCCGGCGCTCTATTCGCCGCAGCACTTCTCCCCCTGATCTCGTTTAGGGCGAGCCCTTCGGAATTCCTCTATTTCAACTTCTGAGCCATGAAAACAATCATCAGCTTCCTTGTCGGGTCAATGGTAGTTGTCGGAGCAGAATACTGGCTCTGGCGAAATTCGCTGGGTTCGTACGATAGCCATGCATCGTACTGGATTCAGGACCTATACACGCTCAAGGGGCACGCTGCGGCGGCGGCCTCAGGGCCTAAGATCCTCATCATGTCCGGCTCAAACGCCATGTTCGGTATCGACAGCAGGCTGTTGACTTCCATTGTCGGCAAGCCAGTCATCAACATGGCAACGCACGCCGGGCTGCCATTTGACTTCATGGCGGAACAGGTGATTCCTCATGTTCAGAAGGGCGACATCGTCGTTGCCCCTCTGGAATTCGAATACTACCGGCGCAACCCAGCCCCGTCCGGATTCGAGGTGATCAATATGGAGAGCTGGGCAGCAAGTTATGCCACTGAAGATTTCGCGCGATCGGTTTCGTTCTTCCGCAGCTCTTCAATGCTCAGGGCTCTCCGCGATTATCTTTCTCCCGAACCACCTCCGCCTCACGGGACGTTAGGGAACATCCTCGCACGCGCCAGCATTAACACCCAACGGGGGATAGCAAAATGGGAGGGGTACTCGGTAGAGTCCGCAAATTCCTATGGCGATATGCTCCTTGATGAACCAAGCATTTTAAGAGAATGGAGTGGCTACATGACGGTCGAACCGCCACGTTCTGACTTCCTTCGAAAGCTCGTTCGGTTCAAGCGCACCGTTGAAGAGAAAGGCGGCACTTTCTTTCTGACGTGGCCAGCCACGTTGCGAAATCCGAAGTTCTTTATTCCATCCGTCATGGCGGAAAAACCCATGGCCACTTTGAAAGACGCTCTGAAGGAGTTCGGCCTACAGATAAACTGCGATCCGGTGGCCTTTCATTTTAAGCGACCTCTTTTCTTCAACACGGAATATCACCTGGGGCTCGAGGGCGCCGAGCGAAGGTCGATTGCCTTGGCTGAATGCCTGACAGGCGAGCCATCTGGAGTGGATCCTATGGCGGTAGTTGCGGAGCGGCGGCGTCAGGCGGCGGAATATGACAGGATTACTGGTCAATAATCACGTTGTGCCGATCTCCGCCGATGCCCTAACGAACAGAGTTGACGCCACCACGCGTAGCAGGTGTCGCGCCATCCGCTTAGGCGCCATAACGACATGCCAGGCTCCGGATGAATTCAGAGCGCTGCGCCGACGCCCCGAGCGATCTTGCATATAACCCGGCCGGCGACATGACCAAGGCAGCTGAGTGCGCCGTGAAGGACACACTTCAAGGATTTTCACGGTGTGGAACCATGCGGGTTTATTGACCGTCTTAGCTGTCCCGTGGCATGAGGCAGCAGCAAACACGGACACGCAGATGCTGTTCACATCTCCGGTATTTCTCAGTTTTTTCTTGCCGCTTATAGTAGCGACGTATTTCCTGCTGCCATTCCGCACCTTGTCTCTACTGATATTGAGCCTCGCATTTTATGCGTGGGGCGAGCCGGTAATGATCTGGCTCCTCATTGCTGTGATTATCGGGAACTACCTGCTTGGCCTCGCCATCGATCGCAGCGGACGGCGTAAGCTTTGGCTATGCCTCGGGCTGGTGGCTAACCTGCTTGTCCTGGTCGTCTTTAAATATTTCGGCTTTCTCGCTGAGAACGCGAACATCGTCCTTGGGTCGCTCGGACTTCCTCTCCTCCCTGCGCCTCACCTTCCCCTCCCGTTGGGCGTGTCGTTCTTTACCTTCCAGGCGATCAGCTATCTCGTGGACATCTACCGGGGCGACATCAGGCCAGAGACAAGCCTGATCCGCATGGGCGTATTCAAAGCATTTTTCCCACAGCTCATTGCAGGGCCGATCGTCCGCTACAAGGAGATTGCCGGAGATCTTCGAGACAGAACCGTAAAGCTGGAAAGCTTCTCTGCGGGCGCGGAGCGGTTCGTCATTGGCTTAGCCAAAAAGCTTCTGATTGCAGACCCATTGTCGATCCCAGTCGATGCTATATTCGGCACTCATGCCAGCGATCTAAGCAGCCCAATCGCTTGGATCGGCGTCGCATCATTCGGGCTACAAATCTATTTTGATTTCTCCGCCTATTCCGACATGGCGATCGGGCTAGCCAAGATGTTCGGTTTCCATTTCCCTGAAAACTTCAGCATGCCTTACACCGCGACCAGTGTTCAGGATTTCTGGAGGCGCTGGCACATGACGCTATCGAGATGGTTTCGCGACTATCTCTACATCCCGCTCGGTGGCAACAGGCACGGCCAGGTCAGGACGACGCTCAACTTGTGGATCGTCTTCGCCACCACCGGGATATGGCACGGCGCCAACTGGACCTTTCTGATCTGGGGTCTTTGGCACGGCGCCCTTCTAACGGTCGAGCGGAGCACGGTCGGCAAATTCATTGAGCGTTGGCCACTGGTCCTTCGCCGTTCCTACACGATCATCGCCGTGCTGATTGGGTGGGTATGGTTCCGATCTAAAGACGTTGATCACGCGGTCGACTATCTCCACGCGCTGTTCTTCGGCGGCTTTGATGGAGCGCTAGCGGCAATACTCAGGATTTATAATCCCTTCCTACTTGCCGCCTTCTGCATCGGAACAGCTCTTGCTGTCGGTTCATATCCGAAAGCGAGGTTAATATTCGGTTGCCGTCCTACCGCTGACAGGGCATCGGATGTCCTAGTTGCAAACCCTCTTCAGGAAGCAACGAGAGCCTTGGCGCTGGTGGCGATTGGGGCAGTAGCCCTCTCGGCCGCCGCCGCAAGCACTTTGCAAGCCTTCCTCTATTTCAGGTTCTAGGCCATGCGTGTCGCCCTAAAGCTTCTGCTCCCCTCGGTTCTGTTTGCCGCGCTGATTTGCAACGCTGCTCTCACCTTGCTGGGATGGCGCCCGCCTTCGATCGTTGACGAAAACAGAGAGATGGCGAAGGCGCCAACTTGGAATAACAGCGTCACTGCCTATGTGCGAGGAGTTGACGCATGGCTCACGGACAACTTCGCTTTTCGAAAACCTTTGGTCTTCACCTTCAATAAGGCTCTCTACTCCTGGTTCGATTCCACGCTTGCGCGCAATGTTGTCGTCGGCAAGGATGGTTGGATATTCGGTGCAGAGTTTGATGGGCAGAGCTCCGTTGGCCCGCGCAGGCTCAGCGAGGCATATATTGCGGAAGCGAAGCAGGCCCTAATCGAGCGAAAGGCTTGGCTCGAAAAACGCCGCATCCGTATGCTCGTCCTCTTCATGCCTACGAAAACGGCGATCTACGGCAATAGGTACATGCCGAAGGCATGGCACTTTGACGAGAGCCTACCGACTGAATCGGAGCAGATTTATCAGGCGCTTCAAGACACGATGCCTGAGAGTATTGTTCCGGTGCGCCAGGCGATCATGAAAGCTTCCGAAACTTCTGACCTTTACTACCATACGGACCCGCACGCTACTCAGCAGGGCTCATTCGTGGCGTTCGAGCAGTTGGCTGCCCACATCAAAAAGTACTTCCCTGAGTCCGCCCCGTCTGCCTTCCCACCTTATAGCCTCAAGGTAGACGGTTATCAGCCTACCGCCTTCGGAAGGATGATGGGCTTGCCATTCCGCGACGAAGGTTGGGTTCCTGTTCCGGCTGCCGGCGCCTACAGCTTCACGTCACCAAGCCCGCCAGAGTGGTCCAAACTGTTGCCAAAAGGGAGCCGATTGAACTTTTCCGAAAACAGCCATGTTCAAAACATCAGAGTGGCGCTGATGGGGGACTCGTTCACAAACCGAATGGCAGCGATTTTCGGCGAGGTCTTCAGCCAGTCCGCCACCATCAACTTGAACAATGTCTCCGATGACCCGGCGGATAAATTTCCGACCGCCTTTCTTGATGCCTATCGGCCAGACTTTGCTGTTTTCCTCTATGTCGAGTCACGACTTGCTGAGTGTAAAGGCTGCGGCGCCTTTCCCGTCACCAACCCTGCCAGCGTTCGGTCAGGGAACGATGAGATCACATCGATCCGTTCTGCTGGCCGCTAACATAGTCATAGAACTTATTGTTGCTTTCAGACCGCTGTAGGTGGGCTGCGCCGTCCCACTGGATGCCGTAGGTATAACCGGTCCCTGCACTCGATGGGTGGCGGAAACCGACGTTTCCGTCGATCTTCATATAACCTCTGGGGAGAGGCTGCCCAACCTTGATAATTGGAACGCTGTTGTAGCCGCAGTTGTCGAAGGTGTTGCCTTGGATGAGGCAACCACCGTTGTTGGCCCAAATGGCCTGACCCGTATGGTTCTCAAAGCTGTTGTGTTGCACCCTGATGTTCTCGATAGCCCGGTTGTCAGTGCTCGATCCTATAGAGGTAAGAACACCGATCCCTGCAGATGTTGGGCCGCCCAGGATTTGAACGTTGTGGATCATCCAGTTTCGATTAGACCCGCTGGCAACACCAGGCTCGGCATGAAAACCAATCGTATGCCGATCGATCTGGCCGCCACCCCAATCCACATTAACGACCCCCCTACTTGACGAGTAGAGGTACTTGTCGAACGCCTCAAACACCTGGTTGGAGACGTACAGGCCATCCCAATTCCACGCCGCATCGTAATGCTGGATGAAGATATGGCCGGAGTTTGCATTCCACCGATAAGCGGTCCCGGTAATCGAAAGGACGGCCCCTGACCCCAATACGATAAGCGGCGTGGTCGACGTGCCAGGAGAGTCGCCGCCACAGTTCGTCAAGGTTGTATACACGGCGTCATTCGTGGCGGGTGCACCCTCACCCAGCGCCCAGCCATTCTTCAAGTTTTCAACCAGTATGTCCTTGAACGAAATATCGGAGGTGTTGCGCAGATTAAAGCCACGACCGGCGCTGTCCTGCGCAACGGCACCGTAGAGTTTGAAGCCTTCAAGGGTCATATCCAATGTGCGGGACTGCGCCGCATCGCCGATATTGAAGAACTTCTGCGAAGCGGAGGTATTCTTAAACCGCGTCTGGTTCGGCCCTTGGCCCACGATTCTAATCGGCTGCGTGCCCGGCTCAAATATCGAAACCGCCGCCTCCAGCGCAATATCCCCGCGCGGCAGGATGATCTCTCCCCGCCCGGCCGCCTTGGCGCGATTGAACAGCGCCTGAAGAACGGCCGCATCTGTCGCCATGGCGCCGCCGCCAGTGAACTGCAATTCCTCATTCAGCCGGTAGCTGTCGAGCCACCGGTCTTTCAGCGCCCTCAATTTGTAGAGCGTGTTGTTGTCTAGAGAGAACGTCGAAGCCCTGCCGGAGACGGCGCCGGCAAGGAGCGTCATTGTTTCGGAGAGCGTCTTGCTTTCCCGCGCCGTACCAGCCGCGTTGTCGACGAGCATCCGGTTGGCCGCAACGGCAGGCAGGCTGACGCCTGCCGCGCTTGCCGCCGCCGCAGCAGCAGAACTCGCGGCAGCCGCCGCAGCTGCCTCTGCAGCCGCCTGAACAGCAGCGCTCGTCTGGTCCGACAGCAGCCGGAATGACGTTCCGTTGTCGATATAGGCGATCATCATGCCGGGGACGAGGCCGCCAGCCACGATCTGGTTTCCCGAACTGGTCAAAAGTGCCTTCGCGCTGCCGCCATTTTCAGAGATCGTGACATTGCCCGTATTGGCCTCGAAAACATTGGCAACGCGCAGCACTGAGGCGGACGTCGGGATCGTTGACGCCAGTTGGATCGCATTCGGCGTCCCGGCACCGGTATCCGTGAGCTTGACGAAGCTGTACGGCAAGTCGGCAACGCGAGTCCACGACCCCGTTCCGGAACCTCCGGACTTCATGTAGATGCCGTTCAAGGCGGCATTCGCGTCACCGATCACCCACGCGGATGAGTTTGCGCCATGCGCAAGGTCGGCGAAGAGCGCAGCCTGCGAGGTGTAGATGAGCCCACCATTTCCCAGGAACGCCGAGACTATACCCTCGATCCAAGTTCCCCAGTCACGGATGTCGGACTTGGCGGGTTCATACGGAGACGTGGCCGGGCCATCTGCCCAGATGACAGCTGCAGTTTGCGGCATAGGAATTCCTGTTCGGATGTTAGACGGTGACTGTCGTTGAAGCTTGAGACGAAGACGGGATGCCGGAGCCGTTCTCAGCTCCGCACCAATACTTCCATGTCCCGGTTCCGGGAGTGTCCGCCGGCGGTGTGATCGTCTGGTTAGCGGTGACGTTGTACTGGCCGAGCAGCGTTGCTGCGGCGAAGCTCTGGCCGGTGGTGCCCCTTTTGAAGATCAGGAACTTGGTATTGTCGTTCGCCGCCTTGGCGCTGATGGCGACCGTTCCTGAAGTATTGACGGCTGAGAGATTTATCGGAACGCCGGGCGCTACCGGATCAACGGTCGATGTCACATTCGCAGTGATCGACCAGTTGCCGTAGTCACCATCGGACGCAATAAACGCCGCCTGAATGTCTAACAGTTGGTTGGACGGCACCACGTTCGTGCTCATGTCGATATAGCCGCCGGCGGGCACGGGGTTCGGGAACCGTTGCTCGATCCACGGCCCAGGTGTCCCCGACCCGGCATCCGCTAGCCGATATCGAACGACGGGCATTAGCGTCTCGTCAGCGGGGTCGATGATCACCACGCGGACATAGACGCTATCGCCATTGGGCCGAGCTTGGACGAGGTTGATCACCGGCGTGGGTATCCCCGCCGCGTTCAGCCGCGGAGGTGTGGCCGGCGGTGCCCCTTCCTCGATCGCCGGGTTCCATGCGTCGATGCTCGGCGGATGCTTCATGATATCCATGACGAACCCGCCTTGGAGCAGCGACAGAACCGACTTCCTGTTTTCGATAACGGTCCCGTTTAGGCGCGGAAGCATGTTTGGAGCTTCCAGCCTCACCCACCGGCTGTAGACGGAATTGATGCCGGAAAGGCGGACGTTAATCTGTCCGGTCACCTTCTGTTGAAGCCGCAGCCAATCGCGCTTTCCGAGCCTTCTGGCCTGGCGCCATTGCTGGACCCACTGATAGTTCGCATCCTGTGCGAGTACGCGTCCTGCGATCAGTTGCGCCGACGTATCTTCAAAGAAGTCCGTGTCAGACGTCGCGTATCCGATATCAGGGAAGCAGAACTTGGGAACGAGGCGGTTGCACTCATCTTCGAAGAGAACGTCATATTCGATCTGGTGGCCGAGGATATCGGCATCCGTCAGGGTCGTGACGTACTTCTCTCGGAACTTGCCGACGATGAAGAGCAGAGCCCCATCGCCTCGTTCGCATATCCAGCCATCGCAGGAGGCCAGGATAGCGTTCGTCGCCGCTTTGGGATCGTTCTCGGTCGTATCGAAGCCATTGCACTCATATCGGCGCTCGAAGCCACCACCGGCCAGCGGAACGAGTTCGTCGCATACATCCGCTTCCTCCTGCCACATATCGAGGATAGGCAGGATGGCTTTTGTGTAATCTCGCTTGTGGCCGAACTCGTTAAAGCACTGATGCCATGCCATGATGACGGCCGCGTTCCGCGTCCACTGCCACGTCGAGGGGTCCTCTGGATCCTGAAGGGGATCGCGGAAGTCGCAGCACAAGGCCATGTCGGCCTCGACCGACAACTGCGGCGGCCCATAGGGAAAGGTCTTGTTCTGCCGCTCCGCCTTATCGCTGGTGCAGATCATACCTACAGAGGCCTGGCCGTCGCCGCGATGAGCGGTTGTCCACACGCCCTGGCTGGAGAGCGGCGTGGCGATTTCGCCATAAGGCGTCTCGGGGACATTGCCGAGCCGGCTGAAGATTTTGACGTTCGTCCGGTAATTTGTGCCGGAGACGATGACGCCACTACCTTGAAGCGCCACCTCGTCGTCGTGGAGCCAATAGCGGTTGATCGACTTGATCTTGTGGCCCGCGAGTGCCTGAACAGCATAGAGGTTCTTGCCTGATGCCTCCCACAGCATGTAGGCACCGGCAATCCGGTTGCGGCCAACACCCCACCAACGGTAGGGGATGGTCTGCACCTTCGGAATTTTCCCGTCTTCCGGCTTTGGCGGCTTCGGCGCGAGCAGCGCCTGGATACCGATGGAAATGGCCGTCGTCGCAATCGCTGCGGCGCCGGCACCGAGCAAGGCCGCTGTGGTGGCAGAGAAGCCCAGCGTCGTGAACAGGCTGGTAAACAGCGGCGTAAAGATCGGGTCGTAATGCGCAGTGGTTCCACGCAAAAAGCGGTCTTGCCACTCCCACCGGTGTTGCTCGAAATAGTGCTCCGCCTCCGAGGGGACGCTCTCATACGTCGCCTTCAGGCTCATGCGGGCAACCTCCAGGCGGCAATGAACTCTGCGGGCGTCGCGCGGATGCCGGCGGGATGGATGCAGGCCCAGAGGGGACCGAAGCGGATTGCGCCAATCAGGGTTTCCACCTGGTCGGCAATCGTCTCGCCCGTCACGGCCTTGATCAGTCCGATGTCTCCGGTCTGCGGGTGCTGGACGCGCTTTGCGCCGATCGCGACCAGATGCACGTCCATGAACGGCAATTCGCCTCCATGGCTCGCGATGATGGCGTGGGCTTCGTCCTTGGTCCGGTAGGTTCCGCGGAGGTCTGCGGCCGGATCGATCCCGATGCACTTCAAAGCCCAGGAGGCAGGAAATGTCATGCAGTCGTCGCCGCCCACCCCGCCCCATCGGAACCGATGCGGGAGATCAAGAAAATCGTGAATGTCCATGATGCCTCAGCTAAAGACCGGCCATTTCGGCTGAATGCCGCGCGCAAGACGGCCAGTGCCGTTGCAGAAAGCGTCGGTCGGATAAAGCGAACGTTGCATTGCGTCCGACCAGAGAACCTTCGCCGGCCTCGATCGGGTGTTCTCGCCAGCCACAACTGCCAAGCTGAGCGATAGGGTGGCATTCTCGCCTTCCCTTATCGGCGCCCTCGCCTCTTTCGGATGCGATGCAATGCCCGTCCAGATCGGGATGATGTTGCTCATCGGCTGATAATACTGGTCGAGCGTCGTCAGCCCGACTTGCACCAGCTTGCCGCGCACGGCAGGTATGCTGTCGAGCATCGCCGCGCCCGTGGCCGGGTCGATCCCGGAAATCGAGAAGTCGACCGCATCGGACGTGCCGTTGACCAAAACCTCGAGCGAGGGAACGCCGATCAGGCGTCCGCCGCCCAGGTAAACCGTCCCGTCCGGGTCGATGCCATCGAAGCCGATCGGGACGTCGTTTACGCCGAACCACATATGGAGGGCGGGGTCTGTATCGATGCGGAGGAACACGCCGAGCTGATGGCTGCCGCGCATCTCCTCGATGACCTCAGCCGGCACATACTGAGCAGAATAGGCCATTCAGAAGGCTTCCGTGAACTGCACTGTCGGCCGGGAGGAATACCAGCCCCGATAGGTCCATGGCACCGTGACTCCCTTCGGCAGCTTCATGACACAGCGCGGGCGGGCAAGCTCGACACGGGTGCCGGCAGTGACTGCTTCCCTCAACGGCGGCGCAAGCGCCAGGCGGTAGATCGGATCGACCTCATCCGTCTTGTCGATCAATTCCCACGACCGATAGACCCTCCACCCCTTGCTCGGGTGGAAGATCGAAAACCAGTCCGACCACCTGAACACGTCCCTGGCAGCGCCGTAGACGCGCATTGAGATGATCCCGGCATTCAACGCCGCATCTTCGGTCACCTCGCCGTAGACGGTCGTCTGGGAATAGCCGGAGCCATCCGAGTGGAAGGAACCGTCCGAATGCGGGATGCCGTGAATGATCGGCCGTCGGGTCCCCCGGATCACCGGAAATGGGCCGATCTTGTCATTGACGACCGGGACGTTGATGAACCGGAAGCCGCCGTTGAGACGGGCGCCGAGCCAGTTCAGCACCTCGAAGCGCTCGTCCGGTCCTTCCAGCACCATGTTCGAATAGGTGGCCGTGATGATGCCGCCGCCGGATGTTTCGATGCTGATGGGCTCACCCACGCCGTTGACACCGCCGTCGAGCCCGCTGCCCGGGTTATCGAAGCTCGCTTCGGTCGGACGCAAGAAATCCACCGGGAACATCGGCTGATTGATGTAGACCGTCATTGTCAGCCTTTCCGCGTATTGAATTTCTTCTGCGTTGATCCGAAGCCGCCGCGGGTCTGGTCGATCTTGTCTTGGTAAAGCGCTTCCTGCGCGCCCTGCCTTGCGAGCTCCCTGACGTGCTCGTCGCCGCTTCCGCCGTGGACGTGCACTTCCAGCTTCCGAGGCGAAGCAGACGCATTGTCGTTGCCGGCGCCCATCATTTGAGCGCTGCGGTTGGTGTTGAAGACTTGCGAGCCCTGCGGAAGGTTTACCAGTTCCGGACCGCGCTCGCCAACGATAGAAAGGCCGCCCGGTGCATAGTTCGTGCCGTCAGCGAAGAGACCCGGTTTGAGGAGGCCGGCTTGAGCCTTTGCGAACTGACCCCCGCCACCAAGAAGGCTTCCTAGCCAAGAGAACAGACCGCCACCACCGCCTCCACCGGATGCTGCTGGAGCCGCAGGGAACGACGTGCTCGACAACGCCGAACCGATCTTCCCAAGACCGCCGCCAAATGTATCGAGCCCCTTGGTCGCGGCGCCAGCGGAACTCGCCAGTTTATTCACCGCGTCCGCGGCGCTATTCGCACCCGAACCTGTTCCGATGCCCTGCCAGTTACTGATGCCGGCTTTCCCTGCCCCATACCATGCGCCCCAGCCGTTCTTTGAGGCGTGGTCGAGGGCGAAGTCGACGCCCGCAGGGCCGTTCGCTGCGAGAGCTGGATCCAGTCCAGTCTTGCGCATGAAATCGTTGCCGAGGCCGCCGCCCTTATAGAGCTGAAATGGGCCGAAGGACGGCTCTTGGACGCCGTTCTTCTTGTAAAGCGACTGCATATTCCAGCTGCTCAAGCCCCCTTCCGACTTCGCCACTCGCAGAGCGATATCGGGATCAATACCCCGCTTCGCGGCTGCCTGGCTGATATAGGAGGCGATGTCGCCGAGGGGCGCGCGCGTCACCGGAATGACAGGAGCTTTCCCCATATTGTCATTTGCTGCCGAGCCGATGACTGCAGACGCGATCGACGAAGCGCCGGCCACCGACGAGCCTCCGCCCTTAGCGCCGGTGATCCAGTTCGCGAAGATGTTGCCGACGCCGTCGAAGAACTTCTCCCAGAGCTTCGATGCTTCACTGGTCACCGCGGATTCGAAGCCCTTCAGGAAGCTCTTGCCGATATCGTGGCTGCCGGAGATCAACTCGCTGCTGAAGGCATCGCCGAAGCTTTTGGCAAGCTCCTTTGCCTGCTGCCCGCGAAGTTGCTGGCGAATGGCATTGGCCTCTGGCGAATTCAGGTCCTCGTCGAAGCCGTAACGGTTCAGCGTACCCGCGACCTGCTGGTCCATCGCGCTGCGCTCTGCCTGGCGCTGCTGAAAGCTGATGTCGAGCCAGAAGTCCGCCTTCGCCTCCTGGGCTCGGCGATATGCTTTTTCCAGATCGTCGACTTTTTCGGTCTGGTCCTCGATCTCGAAGAAATTCGGCTTCTGGCCGGGGACCGGCACGTTCGTTAGCCGTCCGTCCCCATTGAGGATCGTGGGCGCATCAGGCTCCTGATCAAGGTCCAGGGGTCGCCGGCCGGGCGTGGGAACATTGGCCGGGATGAAGTCCGACGCGCGATAGGTGCGGCCGCCGTCGGTAAACGTCGAGCCGGCAACGATGTCTTGGACATTCGTACCGCCGGCAATGGCCTTGATCCACTCGGTCCTCGCCTTCTGCGCAGCTTCCACGCCGCGGTAGATCGAATCCGTCACCTTGTCGAATGCGTCCCGGAAGTCGAGAACGGCAGGGACGCCATACTGCGATACCGCATTCGCCAATTGCTGCTGAACGCGGTTGAGGTCGGCCATCGAGGCCGTCCCGTCATTCAGCCTTTCGCGCAGATCGCCCCACGCCTGGCGCAGATCGCGGATGATGACAGCGTTTTGCGGATCACCCTGCAGGGCGCGGAACGCGGCCACACCCTGCCTCTGGATGGAGTCTAGGTTCTTCGAGAGCCCGTCGAGTTCCCGGCCAGCAAGGATTTCACCGGCCTGGCGGCCCTGCGTGAGCTTGTCGGCTCTGTCCAACTGGTCGACATAAGCCTTCAGCGCAGGAGTGGCATCGCCCCATAGATCTGCCGCGCGCCGGATAACCTCGTTCTGCTCCTCGAAAAGCTTCTTGGTTTTGCCAGTGCCGCTTTCGGCCGTGGTGAAATACTGGATGAGAGCGGCCACGCCGGCAGTCAGCCCGATCGTAACGAGGGTGACCGGGCTAACCAGCGAGGCGAACGCAGATGCGAGGCCGGCTACAGGCCTCTCCATCTGCTGGATTGCACCGGCAAGCTGGAAAGCTTGCTGCCCTGCGATCGTACTGATCGATGCGCCGCCCAGTGCCGATGTCACGACATCTTGAATCTGGAAACCCGCGTTCACGCCGGCCGCGCGGTTCGCCGCCGCTTTGCTATTCGCAGCCTTTACCGATGCCCCTGCCGATGCTGCCGCAGTTCTGAGCCTTTCATAGGCCATGCGCTCCTTGTCGAGCGCCTGTGTCATCTGCTGGGCGCTGATGGCGCCGACTTTGTGAGCGCGCTCGATCTCGGAAACCGCTGCTTGATAAGACCGGGTCGCCTGGGCCAGCGGCTGATACTTCATCGTCAGACGCTCGACTTCCATCCGGAAGGCGCGGACATGCTCATCCTGGTCGGCCAGAGACTTCGCCATGCGCTCCATCGGAGGAGCGGCCTTGTTGGCACCGTCACCCGCACGCGAAAGCGCGCCGCCAAGCGATGCGGCCTCACTCTCGAGCTTGTCGGCAGCCTGTTGGGTACGGTTTGCAGCTGAGGTCAGCCGGTCAAGATCGGCGGCCGCGGATGAGGCCTGCGAGCTATCGATCTTGAAGCCAAGCGTTGCTTCGGTCATCAGTCACTTCCGTTTATTGGGGAAAATGGCATCGAACAGGCGGCTCGTGAGCGGGCGCTCCGATACCTGCTGCTCCGGCTCTTCCTTGTCGACGATCTTCGGCGCCATGATCTCCCGGCGCTTCAGGTCCATGGCGATGATGGCATCAAGCTGCCATTGGAGGAGCGTCACGCCGCGGAGACGAGACCATTCCCCGATGGCCTGAAACCCGATGGGATTAGCGCCGAAGCCGTTCCCAGACCGCTGGCAGTCGAGTTCGCGGAACCAGTACCAGATCTGCTCCCCGGCAACCGGCACCGCGATTTTCCTTCCCTCGTGCTGATCGACGATGAGGCTGCAAAGCCTCTCGATCAGCTTTTGGTAAAAGAGCTGCGGCGAACCGCCCTCGCCTCTACCTGGTCACGGATGATCCGGAACTTCGCATAGAGGTTCCTGACGTTCTCTTCTGAAAACGGGATGACCTGGCCGCCGATCTTAGGGTTCGGCGACCAGTGTGTAGTCGACTTGGCAAGGATCGCGATCATCCGGTCATCGGAGTCATCCGTCGCCGCATCCAGGCTGGATCGCTCCGCTGCCTTCTTCGCGAACTCGGCGGCGACATCGCGCATGGCCTTTTGCATGCGATCGCTATCCGGCCCGACGAAGCCGATCTTGAGACCGATCGGCTCGCCCTTTTCGTTGAGGATTTCGATCTCGATGCCCTCTTCCTGCGACTGGATGAGGGATTCGAGGCCCGACAGGTCGGCGAATTCAGCGCTCATCAAGCACCACCTACCGGCGTCACAGTGATGACCGGGCTGTTGATTTCGACATTGCCCTGCAGCAGGCGAGCAGTATTCGCCCCGCCTCCGTTCTCCTGGGCCGTCATGACGATACCGTAGAAGAACTTGGTGGTGCCGCTGGGAACGGTCGAGATCGTGTGGACGCCGGACTGGGTGCCGGTGGTGGTGATCGCCGCGCCGCCCGGAGTGGCGGACAGCGTGATCGTGTTCGCGTCGGTGACCGTCTTCACATAGTAGGTGGTGCCGGCGGTCAGGCCCGTTGGCAGCGCGCCGGTGGTCGCGGGCTTGACCGGGTCGTTTACCTGGCGGCCGTGGCCGGTCCAGGTGACCACGCCGGGCGAGGCGATGGTGATGGTCGCCGTACCGGAGACGACAGGCGGGGCATCATCGAAGGCCAGCTTGAACGGATAGTTGAAATCCGTGTTCTCCGCGGCGATCAGAGCGATCTGACCGGGATCGTTTGGCATGATGATGAAGTTGTTCTGCATCGAACCCGCGTTGCGCGTGCCCTTTGCCTTCAGCGTGCGGCCGGAGGAGATGACATCTTCCGAGATCAGCGTCGCGGCATCGCCGATCGCGCCCATCGTCTGCCAGCCCTTGAGCTCGGTCCAAGTGACGGACGCGAAATCGGTGGCATCGATGTCGGCATCGTCTGGAACGGTGTTGACGGCAGGGCCGATATAGATCTTGGCACCTGCAACCGGGTAAAGCTGCGGCATGTGGGTAACCTCTCATGTCTGATTGCGCTTGCCGAAGGCGCGAACACGGCAGGCCAATCAGGCCGGAACTTGCGGATAGCAAAGCCACCGCGTGGTGACGGGTATGTTGTGGTGCGTCTCACCGGTGACGAGGACGCCGATTTCCGGATCCTCGTCGATGCGGATCTGGGTATCGACGCGATAAAGCTTCGTGCCGCGGCGAAGGTGAGCGCGCAGCTGACCGGCGACGTTGTAGCCGTCGACGATCGCTGAGCCCTTCGGCCACATGACGTTGGTCCTCATGAAGCCTTGCCTGATCGGGTCCATCTCAAGCGAGAGATCCGTCTCGATCGAGCGGTTGAAATGAACCTCTGCGCTGATGAACTTGCTCTGGGCCGTCGGGGTGAACGAGACGCCCGGCAGGACCATCGTGACGCCGGCCGGCGGGACGAATTCCTGGCACAGGATCAAAAGCGCCTGGTAGATTTTCATTTCAACGGTGTCGGCCATCTGCTAACCCTTGGCCAATGGCCCAAAATCACCCGCTCAGCGACGAAGAAGTCTATGACCTGATCCATCAGGCGCTGGCGTCGTTGCTGAACAAGACGGTGCGGACGAAGCATGCTCAGGACGTGCTATCGATGGCCATCCGAGACCTCTCGATCATCCAGACGGCGTTTCTGACGCTCTCCGAGGGTGTCAAGCTGCCTCAAATCGACCCCGAACAGTCGCCTCGGCCTGAGTGACGATCTGCGGCCATCGCTGCGCCACCGCGTCGACGAAGCCATATCCCGCCTGATTGAACGTGCGGCCCAGGCTGTCAGTCCCGACGAAGCCGTAATTCATGCGCGCGGCATAGGCTGCCTGAAAGCCGAGATAGACCGTCGAACCGAGCTGGGCGCCGGCTATCACCGGTTCCAACCCGCTATCCGAGAACGTCTCCTTGCCTTCCTTGATTGTCGGCATGTCTGCAGTTGAGGCCATCAGCGAGCGGCGGAGGTTGCCAGTTTTGAGAGGCATCCGACCGCCTTCAGCGACCGGCGTCCTGACCTCGTTGGCGACTTCCTGCGCTGCGGTCCGGAAGATTGCTTCCTCGCGCTCGATCTCAGCCTTGGCCCATTCCGATACCTGGGCGGCGAAGGATAGTCCTTCGGTCGACAAGGCTAATATTCCTGCTCGGTACCGTCGGCGTAGATGACCTTCCGGACCTCTTTCCCATTGGCCCCGTACATCTTTGCCTCGCCTTCAATGACAGCCGGCATGAGCATTATGCCTATGGCGATCTCCGGCCCACCTCCAGCCTGGTGCTTGAAGGAAACCTCCGTCACGTTCTTGGAGATGTCGTTTCCGGCCTCATCAAATATCCTTGTGCCGCGTGTCGTCCCATCTGCCTCAATGCGAACCTTCATGTGTCACCTTCCCCGCGAGCGGGCATATTGTTCGGCGAAGTCAAAATTGTACTCGACATCACAGCGGCAGCCGGCGACCTCAGATGCACCGGCGCCGAGCGACGTGTCCCCGGGGTAGCGCAACAGGGCGCCTGATGGAGACTGAAATGGAACGTCCATGCCGGTCACTTCCGTGGCGTTGAGCACCTGATGTGTGTGCCTCACCTTCCGATCGCCGGCCGTGCGCCACTTACGGGTGACCAGGCTGGCATCCCTGTTCGACTTCGACAACGCCTGCTGGAATGCTTCATGCTTCGAAGACATCACCGCCGAGAGCGTCTCGGTTCTCGCCACCATCTCGCCGCGAAGGCGGAGATTGCGGTCTCGGAGACGCATCAGCACCTTGTTCAGCGTGTCGGAATCCAGCGGCTTGCCTGCGGCAATGGCGCGCTGCACGGCCCTGTCGAGCCGTTTGTCTCTCGTCTTGAGCGTCAGATACTTCCGCATCAGCGCCGGGTCGCCCGACAGCAGATTGATCCGGGTGCGCTCGATAAGCTCGGCTTGCGGACCGTTGAGCCCGATGACGCCGCCTTCTCTCCTGCCAGTGGTCGCCGACTTCCGGCCCACCAAGTCGAGCGCAATCGTGTTTGGCCCTGCCCCTTGGGCATATGCTGCAACGATCGTCTGACGGACGGCGACGACCGTCTGCTCCGTGATGTTGGTGATCATCGTTGAGGACAGATTGCGGATGTTCGCCTCTGCCCCTTGGTTGCTGATGTCCCAGCGGAAGACGACCCGCGCGCCCATCGGATCTGACAGACGCGGCATGTTCTGAGAAGTCAGAGCGCCGCCGGCGTCGTATGCCTGCCTCAGCGCTTCGGAGAGTGGCCGGAAAGCGGCCGGGTCGATATGCAGGGCTTGGATCGCCCCTTCCACGTCCCGCACTTCCAGACGGGCCACGACCTCGCGCAGCACCACCTCGCTCTTAATTTCGTCGACCGCGGCAAGGAATGCCTTTTCGAGCGATGGCGACACCCCGTCGATGAGATCGAGAAGCTGCTGGCGAAGGGTGGCCATTATTCGGCGTCAGAGCCCTTGCTGGTCTTCTTCGGCGCCGGCTGCTCTTCTTCCCTCAGTATCTCGCCAATCCCGAGCGTAACGAGGCCGTCGGCCTCGTCCTGCGGGATATCGAGGATGACACCCGGTTTGCGGGCCTTGTAGCTGCGATGCAGGAGCACTTTCGTCATGTGGCTGTCCTTCCTTGGCAGATGAAGACGACATTGACCTGGCCGTCGTAGTTGTTCGGATCGTCGTGGACGATGTGATATTCCGTGCCATCTGCCCCGATCACGAGATCGCCTACCTTCGGCGAGACCCCTATGCCGATCGAGCCGATGTAGAGCTGCTTGTCGGACGCGAGGATGTTCGTGCCGTCCACGTAGCGCCGGTCATAGGTGGCAGGAAACATGCGGCAGTCATGGTCGGTAGGCGTGCCGTCGCCGCCGGTGACAGGGTCAGGCGGCGTCACGCGGCGAATCTTGCCGGCCTGCCCATATTTCGTGATCAGGCGCTGCGCGGTTGCCTGCAGTCGGGTGTAGAGCGGATCAGTCACAGCGAGCGCCACCGATCGACATGATGCCGAGATAGACGAGATCCTCGCAGCGCAGGTAAGGCGCGAGCATCCCGTCCACGATCGAGATCAGCGGCGTGATGCCGGCGGCAGTGCCGTCGGATTGGGCGCTCTGATACTCCACCTCGAGCTGGCCGACCTTCTCGCGCTTCACCGCAGATGATGCAGAGCCGACCACGGACAGAGAGCCGGGCGACACAGCTTCTTGATATGCCGCCTGATACGAGGCGTTGATGACGGCCGCCGGCACCACATCCGAAGGCAGGAGCTTGCCGTTGACGACCGCGCCCTCCCGAGGCCACTGGCGCTCCTGCGAGGCATCCACAACCGAGCCGAGAAAGCGCACGCCATAGACCGCGTCGATATAGTTGCTTCCACGGTTGCGCAGGACAGCCGCCGCTGGCGCGCCAACTGGCAGAGAATAGCCGTTATCGCTCAGCCAGGCCGTGAAGCCTGCGTCGTCGCCGTATCCAGCCATTATTGAATCGTCCGCGCAATAGAGACAACGAAATCTACGAGCCCAGCGCCCATGCTGCTATACGCGGGTCCGGAGCGGTGCAGACCATCGTTCAGCGCGGTGCCTGCGATCACGCCGTCGTCCCAAGAGCCAAGAAGACGCTCGGTGTGGAAGACTGGAAGATTGTTGGCGTCAGCAAGTTGCTGATATGCCGTCATCATCTGGCCATAGGTGAACGATCCTTCTTGCGCCGGATCGATCGTTGGCGGGGTGACAAGGCCGACCTTGCCGACCGTCAGCGCCTTGGTGATGATCGTCTGCATGTTGGTCGTGAAGGTAGCAATGCTGTTTCCAGCGCCGCTCAGACGGCCATCGTTGACGCCAAGGCTGATGAGAGAAATATCCGGAGCATACGTGCCTATCGCGGGCAGCGGCCGCCAAAGGGCGTCCTGCGTTACCCAATCCGTGGTGGACCAGTTGCGCGCGCCCATGTTGATGATGCGGAATTCTTTTGCCTTCGAATTGTAGGCAACCATCGGGCACAGGAAGAACGATGCTGTCGCCCAGTTAAAGGCGATTGAGTGCATGCCAAGCGTGGTCGTCACCACGACCTTATTGAGCGCGGCGGCTCCGGCCTCGGAAATAGTGACTGGAGCACCGCCATCGATCGAATAAGTCGCCGTTCCGAATCCGTTGTTCGGCAGATACAATTCGAACGTATCGACCGGCGTCGAGGGGGTGAAGACGAATTGAGCCCCAGCGCCCGTGCTGGTGAGCGTCAAGCCGCCGATTGTCCGTCCTGCCGAGACTGTCCAGCTTCCCATGGTGGCACGCGGATCATAGCCAGGAAGCGTTCCGCCGGTATTGTTCGCTTCCGCCCAGCTTTCGGAAGATGCTGGGAAACCGGCAGCCAGGAGCGCATCGCGCAATTTCGTGGGATATGACATCGCACGAGCGCCGTCCATCTGCACCGCGCCGCCAGTTGCGACAGAAGGTGCGCCGCGGCCAGCGGGCAAACTGTCGCCGATGAACATGATCCTCAGCGCACGCGGAAGAACAAAGGCATCACCGGGAATGACGCCGGAGGCCAGCATGGTCGATGCTTCGAGTGGGGAAAGAGCCATGGTGGGTCTCCGGTCGTTGAGCGAGTTCGCTGTCAGTCTTTCTTGTGAAGGTCGGCGAAAGCCGCTTTGTCTTCGTCGGACAGCTCATCGAAGCCGGCGACATCGTCCTTGCGGAGCGACTTCGAGACTTCTTCGCCGTCCTTGGTGATGACGAACCAGCCAGGGGACTTGTCCTGAACCGCATAGCCGGTAGCGGGTGCAGGGTTGGTGACAGCGGTCTTGCCCTCGGTGGAGCCGGAGATGACCTCGTAGCGGCCGGCCCAGTCGGTCGGTTCTTTGGTGACATCGATTTCCGTGCCGATCGGGATCTCACCGCTCGGGTTTTCTTCGCTCGGCTTGCCATAGAGGCCGGACGAGGTTGCGCCCTTGAACGGCGCGATAATCTTGATGCGCATGATGGGCCTCCTTCGGCCATTGCTTGATGAGGGGGAAGCCCCGCCCGAAGGCGAGGCAGGTCATCAGGTGCTGATGCTGTAGAAGACGCCCGAGCGACCGTTGATGTCGGCGCGGATTTCGATGCCCAGCGCGTTCATGACGAGGAACTGGTAGTTCGCCGTCGGCGTGTTGCGGGGCATCGCCGTCGTATTGGTCGCCATGCCGATCAGCGGGCGGATGTATTCAGCCGACGGCACGAAGCCGAAGAACTGGTTGCCCGTCAGCTCGAAGGAAACCGCGATCTTGTTGATGCGGCGGTTCTTCAGCAGCTCATTGAGGCGGGTGCCCAGCGTCGAGCCGGCAGACGGGTTGATCTGCTGGTCGAGGTTCCGCATGATCTCCGGGGAGACATACAGATTGACCTTGCCGACGATGTAGTTGGCGTCGAGCATGGCGCCGAACGGGCCATTGAAGAACGCATCGAGCTGCGCCCAGGTCGCCGTGGTGAGGTCGATGTTGTTGCCGGACGGGCCGATGTTGATCGACTTCGAGTAGGGCGAGGTCTTGATGCCGTAGCCCGTGTAGCCCTGGAAGACGATGTTGGCATCGCCGTTCAGGACATAGAGGGCGTTGTCGCGGCGGATCTTCGCCGTGATGGCTTCCTGGTCGTCGGAGAGAGCATCGAAGTTCTCGGACTGCAGGGTATTCCACTCGCGCCACTCGCGGCCGTAGCCGGACGAGAAGATCGGCACGGGCGTTCCCCGGTAATCATAGGCGACCTTGTCGAGGCCGACAGGGACCTGACCGGAGATCGACCGGACGACCGCGCCGGCATCACCGGAGACGCGGTTGAGCGCCACGATCTTGCCGATGTTGACCGTGCGGGCGAGCGGCATGAGGTCCGCCATCCAGATCTGGCCTTCATCCGCACGCATGACGCGACGGGTCGTATCGTCGAGATCAAACCACGCATCGCGCGGCAGGACCGCAGAAGCGTTCTGCAGCTCTGCGAAGTGACCTTCCACATTATGGAAGTGCTGGCGCTCGGCGGAGACTTCTCCCCACCACTGCGCATGCGCCGCGGAGTTCGCGACAAGCTGCTCGTCGAAGTAACGCATGTCGGTTTCTCCTTATGCGAAGGTGTAGCCCTTGGCAGCGCGGACGCTGACAAGCTGGTCTGCACCAGAGGTGTTGTTGTAGGTCTCGTTCGCGAACGCGACGACGAACGTGCCGGTGGTGGCAGGAATGAACTTGCCAGCAGCGTTGACCGAAAGAGCGGCATCCTGCGTGATGCTGGTGCCGGTCGGGACGCGGACGCGGAAGAGCTGCTCGTCGAGCAGTTCCATGCCGATGATCCGGTCATTCGCGGGCCAGGCATCATCAACGCCCTTCATGGCGAGATAATTGTCCTGCGCCACGAACATTCGGCCCTTGCTGGAGGCATTCGCCTGGACGAACGCGCCGGAGGTGCGGACGAGCGCCGTGCCGGGAAGAACCGCCGTGGTGCAGACGGCTTCGTGCACCTGCGGCTTAACTTCCTCGACCGGGCCGCCGTAGATCTTGTTGTAGCGGGCCATGTTACTTGTCTCCCTTCGGAAGCTTGAAGCCTTCGGACTTCTCGCCGCCGCCATTGAAGGCAGAGTTGAGGCCGACGGCGCGCTGCGTTTCGGTCTTCGGTGGCAGGGCGCGCAGCGTGGCGAGCGGGGTGGCCTTTGCCGTGGCCTCGTCGAGGATCTTGGCGTTGATGACCTTGGTGACGAGCTCGGCGTGCTCGGCGTCATCCTTGGCCTTCTGGTTGGCGACCATCTCGGCCTGTGCGTCGAGCACCGGCTTGAGGGCGGCGGTTACGGAGTTGGCGATCGTCTCGCCAATCTTCGCCATGCTTCCCGAGAGGGCTTTGACCTCATCGGAAAGCGACTTGAACTGCTCGTCGGTGACAGGCATCTCGTCTTCCTTCGTGTTGGTTGAGGATTCCCGCTCGTTGAAGCCCAAGGCTTCCATCATTGCGGTCTTGGTCTTCTCCCACAGGCCGACGTTCTTCCGGCGCATGAGAGCTTCAACGAGGCGTGTTCCCGCCCAGTCGATTTCCTGATCGGCAGCATCCGTCAGCGCGGAGTTGACGACCTCGATGTCTTCCATCTCGCCCTTGGCGTTGACGAGCATGCCGACGCCCTGTTCTGGGGTGGCAGCGCCTTCCTCCCCGAGGAGGATCGCGTCATGGTCGAACACCATGTTTCGGGCGATGCGTTTGTGATCGGCGGCGTTGACGGCTTCCATGGTGGCGAGGAGGCCGGTGGAGGTGTGGACCGGGCCGCCGGCGTCGATCGCAGCGAGAACAGCCTTGCCGCCTTCAGTTCGGTTGGCGACCTCGACGTCGATCACCTTGTCGAGCAGCACCCGGCCGCCTTCCCGGCGGACGTTCTCGTTCCAAGCCCCGATGTGGCCGATGTTGACGCCTTCGGGATCACGGGCGGAGATGAACTTGCCGTTGACCAGCGGGTGACCGAGCGGCGCCGGCGACCGGTTGAGCGTCAGATAGCTCTTCTCGATCTCTTCCGACGGATACTTGATCCCGTTCATGATGATGTCGTCCGGCAGGGTCGCGGATGGCACGATCACGACATCGCGGCCATTGCGCTTTTCCTTGCGGACAGCCTTCACGTTCGCCAGTGACCTGACGTTCACACGCACCTGGGGCATGATTGATGTTCCTATTGTGCTGTGGGTTTCCCGAGAGATGCGGCGGTTTCTTCATCTGTCGCTTCATCCCGGTACTTGTCCGCTTCCGTCAGCGGCTCGAAGCCAACCGCGCCGCGGATATCCTCGGGAGTGAAAACCCACTCGCTGGTGCCGGTCTTCTGGTTGACGTCAGCCATCTTTACGGCGCGATCGATCTTTTCACCCATCGACGCCTCGGTCAGGTCGGGCTGGTCGATGAACCAGTCTTTCTCCGGCAGGATGCCGAAGCGTTGCAGACGGGCGACGAACTCCATGATGTTCGGATGCGTGATGTTCGCCCGGCGGGACATGCAGGTCTGTCCCCACTCGTCCGCGTCTTCCTGGCTGGCGCGTTCGCCGGTCTGCATGCCGACGAGGATCTTCACCGGCATGTTGATCGAGGCTGCGAAGGAGTTGAGAGCCACCCCATAGAAATGCTCGGGCGACGGAAGCGTGACGTTGAGCTGCTTCGCCTGCATGCCCATGAGCATCAGAAGCTGATCGAAGCCGGCGTTATAGTCGGCCACCTGATCGTTCATCTTGTCGGCAAGCTCTTCGACCGTGACGCCCATGGCTTTTGCCATGTCGGCGATCTTGGCTTCCTTGTCGACTTCGAGCACCGGCGCCGACTTGGCATTCTTCCAGAAGCCCTCGCCGCCCGCGCCCTTGACCTTGTCCATGTCGACCAGGTCGTTGAAGCCAGGCTCAAGGATCGACCGGCCATAGATCGAGCCATCGTCAGACCAGATGAGCACGCGATCGGGATGGATGCGAAGCTGACGATTCTGCCTTTTGTCACCGTCCAGTGCGGATTCGGTGAATTGATACATGATCGGCTCGCCATAAGTTTCCGACCGAGCGTCGGCATCATATTCGGCGACCGTCAACTGGCCTTTCCAGACCGGGTCGACTTTGAAGAGGCCGTCGAGCTCACCGGGCACCGTGTCGACCGGCTGGTCAAATGGCTTGCCGTCCCTCAGTCGAAGGATGACGCCGGAATACCCCCCCACCATCGCCATGCGATCAGCATCGGCAAGCTTTGCCCATAGGCGCAGCGCGGCGAACTTCTTGCGGATATCCCGCTCGAGATCGGTTTCCTTCTGTGGGCCGCTCTCTGAGCCGTCGCGTTCCTGCTCCAAAAGGAACGGAGTATCTTGCCAGGTCTTCAGGGCAGTCTTGTCCACACCGGCCGTCGCCACGCCGTTGCGAAGATACATCCGGTAGAGCTGGTCGAAGTTCAGCGTCTCGGGCCAGCCGAAATCCTTGTAATAGTCGTGCTTGACGTTCGTGCCGGGGAAGAAGGCCGGGAACATGCTGCCTAGCCGGCGCTGGGCATAGTTTGCCAGCCTCAGGACATTGCTCATCGGTTCTTATTCCTCAGGAACATCGCGACGGTCGGGCCGATGGCAATATTGACGTTGTCGGCGGCGATCACGGCGTCGGCCAGGTTGTGCGATTTCACGCCCAGGTCCTTCTTGAGCTTCGCCTTCGGGACGACGCGCTTCTTGCCCTCTGTCTCGACCCACCATGGGACGCAAAGCTCGGTGAAGAGGGCATCCAGCTTCGTGACGCCGATCGCTGACGAGAAGGACAGGACATCCTCTGGTTTGATCGCCTGGCCTCGTGTCACCGCATTGAATGTGAGCATGGCGCGGCGGGCCGTGTTGGCCCATGCCTGCGCCTTCAGGTTCAGATATTCGTCCTTGTTGAGCGGGCTATTGCCGTTCAGTGGATCGCTCGGCTTATCGCCGTCCATGACCCCGCCGCCGGCGTGGAAAGCGAAATGCTCCACGTTGGCACCATTCAACTCGTTTTGCTCGTCGATGTAGCCGCCGACGAAGGCACCGACGCCGATCGTGTCATAGGAGACGGTCGCGTCAGCATGCCTGGCCTTCGCCCAGACGCGCTTTGCATTCTGCACGAGCTCGTCCTTGCCTGATGACCAGTCCTCCGCATCCGTGAAAACGCCGTCGATCTTGTCGGCTGTCGCGCTCTTGTCCTCGCCGTCGTCGGCCGGATCGAAACCGATAATGTTCCGGCCGGTCAGCTCAAGCTTGAGGACGAGATGGGCATCCACACAAGCCTCAAGCCACTTGCGCTTGAAGATCGATAGAGCACTGTCTCCGAGCGGCACGCCGCCATAGACATGCTCGAACATCTCCGGGCTGCGCTCTTGCATCGCGGCGATGTCGCGCAACGCCTTCTGCGATAGGAACGGGTTCTCGGTGTAATCGATCTTCCGCACGACGCAGTGCGGCGGCACGTTGATGACGAAGTTCTTCCAGACGTAGTCGGTGACGAGCTTCGGATTGAACAGCAGGATCGCGAGGCTGTCCTCCTTGCGGATCGTCGGGCCGATGACCGTCCACTGATCTTCGGTAAGCTTCTCCGCCTCCTCCACCCAGAGGATATCGACGTCGGACGTACCCTTGATATCCTCAAGGTTTCGCTCGATGCCGTAGAAGATGAATTCCGCACCGGTCCGCCGGTGGATGATTGTCGTCTTCTGGACATCATAGGCGGCTTCAAGTCCGAGATGAACGATCGCCCACTTCAGTTCGGTATAGACCGAGTCCTGAATGCGGTTCTGGAAGCGACGGATGCACAGAACGCGCATCCTGACGCCGACGTGGTCGACCAGGCGCACCAACTGGCAGGCTGTGTCTCGGGTCTTTGAGCTTGAACGTCCACCGTGGAGAACCGCGATGTCCGCCTGCCCGAGGAAAACCTCCTCCCAGAAATCATGGAGGGCCGGGTTGGTGAGATGGGTGGTGGCGTCTAGCTCTTTTCGCTGCGCAGCACTTCCCGCCATGTTCTCGTCTCGGTCTGTATCGGAGCGCCGTCCTTGCCGGTGTGCTCGTGGCGTTCAACGAACATGCCGAGGTGCTTGCCGATGTCGACGAGCGCGCCTTTCTTGTCATGGAGCTTGAGCTTGATGCCGCCGGTCGAGTTCTGGCTGATCTCGGCGATGGCGGCTGCCGTGTCGTCGTCGATGTCGTCGCTCGACACCAGTTGCACATTGTTGGTGACCACGTTCTTGATCACGAGGACATCGCCGCCGTCGGGATTGTCTTCCTCGGTCACGAGAGTGCCCTGCCATTTGATGGCCTTGCGGATGTCGGAGAAGCCGATCTTGGCTAGCTCTTCCAGAACCCGCTCTTTCGTGATGGCAAGCTTTTCAATGGCCTTTTCGGTGGCCTTGCGCTCTACCGTCTGCTCCCATTCCAAAAGCTCGGCGACGCGGTTTGAAATGCTTTGCTTCTGCTTTAGTGTCGCAGCATTCCCTCGGTTTGGTTTAAAACCTGCAAGCCTATATGCCTCGTCAGCGGTCTTGCCCTTGGCAAGCTCTTGCGCGAACGTTTCATGCCGGGCATTTTTCAGGACTGGCATGGGTTAACCTTGGGAGGAATGGGAATGGACCAGATCAAAAATGGGGTGTCGATCGAAACGACTTCTGACGGCTACCTAATCACGACTACCGAGAACGGCGTTGTGACCAAACGAATTTACTCCGACCGGGTGAAGGCCAAGGAATATGAGGACGCCGAGAAACGGCGCCTGGGATTTATTCGATAGCCGGTGCCGCTGATCTGTGGAGAAGTCGAACAATGTGCGTAACTCCATAAAAAGCGCGAGTTTCACACCACCAAGTTGCGGTTTCTCTTCCGCGACTCAATCGAATGTGTCCTGCTGCTGAAGCAACCAAGCACAGGAGCAGGCAATGCCAGCGTACATGATTAGCTACGACCTCAGGAAGGTCAGAAACTACGATGGCCTGATAAAGGCCCTTCGCACTATGAAGTGCATCTCCCCACTGAAATCGTTGTGGTTCGGCAATCTCAAGGGGCCGACCTCTGAAATTCGTACGATCCTCATGGAAGAGATGGACGCCGACGACGGACTTGTCATTGTTGAGATGAAACTAGGCGCGGATTGGGCAACAAAACAGGCAAATGAGAATGCAGTAGCTTGGCTTCAGCAGAACGTTTCGCCGTGATTTCACGGCTCTATGTCCCAATCTCTGGCCTCAGTGGAGAACACAGAATGAACCATCGAGAAATAAGGCCGGAAGCGTTAGCTCTCCGCCTTTTTCGTATGTGATCAGACAACGATGTCCGGGTCGATGTGCTGATAGGCGTCGACGTGCGTGGACGTGGCGGCAAAGGAAGAGCTGTCGTCGAAGACGGAACTTCGGCCGCCGCCGTCGCCTGCGATCACCGGCATAACGCTCGGCAACATGGCGTCGACGATGATGGCCGGCGCCGGATATTCCTTTGCCATAATCGGCTGGACGATCGCATGGACCTCGATCGGGATCGCTGCGTCTACGGGCATCGCTGCGCAAAGGCCGACCGCCATCATGGCGAGGCCAGCGCAGAGGAGACTTCGAACAATTCGCATGCTCTATCCTTTCTGCTGGTTGATATGAGAAACCCGCCGACGGGGCGACAAACGGGCGGCGGGCTCTCTGGCGCATGAACTCAAGGTGAGGATATTGCGTTTAATCCGCGAAACCCTCTTTGCCCGGAGAGAGACCATGAGGCTCGTGCAATTGACCCTGATTGGACAGGCTGCGGTACCTGTTTTCATAAACCCGGACCAGGTCGTTTCGCTGGTGGCGCTTCCTGACCGTACGCAAATAGTGACGACTGCGAATGCTAACCATGGAGCCGCAGTCGTCTATGATGTGACCGAGCTGGCTGCGGAGGTCGTACGCTTACTGACGACTAATCCTTCTGTCGCACCAGCAGGGCGAGCCTAAGCAAAACCCCGCGGCTCTCTTGGTAATGAGCCAAGCGAGCTACCGGGCTGCTCTACTCCGACATGAAAGGTGGGCCGCGGGGTTCCCGCTGGCCACTGGCCATCCCTTGGCCGTCAGACTGTGCGTCGCCAGATCGTATTGTTTCCACGGGAAGCCGTCCAACTCGGAAGTTGAGTGGCTGCCTCGGACTTTTCTTTCCTCGCGACCGCGCTACTTTAAACTGATGACTCAGAAAATACGCGAAGACAAAGCTGCGATCACCACCAAGGAATCTCAAGCACTTATTTCAGCCCGAAACGCTGCCCGCGACGGGAAGACTGCTCGCCTTCGTGAGTTGCGGCTCGCCAGGGATGCTGAATTAGCGGCCAGTAAAACCGCTCTAAAGGCAATGGCCCCGCGGAAGCGGAAGAAGTTCGCTGCGAAAAGCCCGGAGATCGATGCCTGAAATTGAAAAGCCGCCCGGAGGCGGCTGATTCGGCGAGCGCTCTACGCAAATCACCACATTAATCACTAAATACCCTGCAAGGTTTACCTTGGCAACTCTACCGATGGCGAATTCTTCGGCGGTTTGCGCTTCTGAAAGCCCCAATGCACAGCCAAATCCTCTAATGCGTCTCTGAGGTAATCAGCCAGTGTGTGACGGGCTCGCTTGGATGTCCCGATCTCGGCAATCGTCCGCCCCTCGCCCGCCACCTTGCTCACTACCTCGTAATGCCGGCGGCCGAGGATATCGCGGCAACTCTTGAGCTGAGTGCCGGCATCGATCTGCCTTTCTGATATCGGCTCTCGTGCGCCTCCACCGTCGACCGGCTCCCGGCTATAATCGAACGACCCGGCCCCTGCCCCGCCGAGCGCTTCCCAAAGGCGGCGGAACTTGATCGCCGCCTCGACCTGGTGCGGCTCCAGGTGCCCCTTCGCAGCCATCATCGCGATCGGGCTTTCGCGAAGGTTCATGGCTGCCGTGACTGTCTTCGGGTTACCAGAGGCGCCGGCATGGACCTTGCTGTAGTGCGGGTTTTCGATCTCCACCAGCTTCATCTTGGCGTGCTGGCTGCCAAGGCCGGTGAATTCGTCGACATTCGCCGCCGTCAGCCCCTTGAACGTCCGCGCCGGCCGCTTCCGTACTTTTTTGGGTTCCGCCATTTTCATTCCCTCGCCTATACCCGTTCGACCTGAACTGTCCGGCCGCCGCCGATAAACAGCTTCTCAGCCTTTTCCCGGTGCGCCTGCCGGATGCTTGGCCTGGCATCGAACACCTCGCCGCGGATCTCCCTCCCGTTCATAAAGGCCACCAGGTGACGGAGGCATTCCTGTGCCGCTTCGCCTTCGGTCCGGAAGACCTTCGGCTTGTCGCCGACATCCATGACCGGAGACGGATGACTGTCGCGGCAAAGCCTGATCATCGCCCAATATCCGAAGCCTCCGGGGATGCGCCGGGGATACGCGCCGTATCTATTCATCAGATCGCCGCTCCATCGATGAAGGCGACGCGGGGAAGTGTGACCTCGGCGCCAGAGAACGTGACGCGGATCACCCGATCGGCGTGGTGCGCCCGCTGCGCCGGCGTCGCGTCTGCCGGGAGCGATACCCTAGCCGCTTGCCTGGCGGGGAACCTGTCACGGTGCTTGCTCGCCATGGTGATGACGTTGTTCTTCCTCGCGCCAAACCTCTCCCCGATTTCGCGCGCCGATATCCCATCTGCCCAAAGCTTCTCGGCTTTGGCGATATTGTCGTCTGTCCAGATAAAACTCGTCATCGGAAACTCCTCTCGGATCGTTTTTTTTCAGCTGCGAGGTAGTCCTCGCGGGATTGGAAATTCTGCAGGTGAGAAAGGCTGCTGGTCCGCGGCGGCGGTTTGTCTGGCGGCTTTGCGGGCTGGTCCTTCCACCGGTCGTCGGAGAGCCACTTCACCGGAGAGCACCACTGACGATCGTCGGCCTTGGCCGAATAGGTTCGAACCCCGGCCAGGATCTCATCGAGGCTGGCGCGCTTGACTGCTTGGCAGAAAGCTTTCTCCGCCGACGGCCTGCCGGTCTTGTTCGGGTAGGCATCCCAAAATCTTTCGAAATCAGGATCGATCACCGGCGCGCGCGCGTCTTCCGAACGAAGTGAGGAAGATTGGTTATCGGTTGAAGGTGGCACGCCCGTATCACTGCACTTGCTTTGCACATGCATTGCATTTGCATCTGATGTCTGCGTTTTCCCCTTTGAATAACGGGACTCGGCGGCGGCGCGTCGCTTTTCGATGATCTCGTCGGCCTTTGAAAGCTCGGCATCGATGCGCTTATGCGTCCAGCCGGGCCCGAATAGCATGGCGAGCATGTCGCGGCTCTCTTCCCACTGCTCCGCCGAAAGCTTGGCGATGCGGGCGATGATGCGCTCGTTCTCAGGCAGACAACCGTTCTGCCAATAGTGCATGATCAGCAGCAGGTAGGCGCCGTGCTCGGTCGCCGTCAGGTGTCCGGTGTCGGCGAGGTAGTCGGCAATGTGAAGCGGCATCCACGCACGGTTGCTCATTTCCACACCTCGACATCGATGTTGTAAGCCGCCTTGATGATCTTCTGGACGCGGCGGAAATCGCGTGTCACGACGCCCTTCACATCGACGACTCGCAAGCGGCCGTCCTGGGCATGGTCGATGAAGACGAAGTCCGCCTTGTATGTGCCGATGATCTCGCCGCTGACGATCAGCTCGAACTTCCGCTGGCGATCGAAACCGGAGATCCGGCCAGCGCGTTCAAGCAGCTTGAGGTCGCCATAGACTTCCGCCTCGCGCTTGCTGTCGAAGGTGATGCCGTCGAAGACAGTCCGCTTCGCGCGGAACTTGTTGCCTGGCTTCGGCTTCGCGACGGCTTCCCGATACTGCTGGGCTGACATGCGCTCGGTCATGCTCGCCTCCGGTCACGCTCGACGCGCTGCTGGTGCCGGCGCTCCATCGCTTCATTTATGAGGCGATCAGCTTCCGGTGGCGTGATGCCGAGTACCTTGGCGATACGCTCGACGTCGGGACCGTGGATGGCGTAGGCTTCCAGGAAGGTCATGCCTGGGCCTCCCGAGAAAATTTCACGCGGCTGCTATTGCAACGGAAAAATTGAGAAAGTACATTTTCCGCCGGCGCTGTGCTGCGGCGCCATCCTTGTTGATCACCAACGTTTTCAGTGAGGTAGCAATGAACGCGAACTTCAATCGCCCCGTCTATCTGAAGGAACGGGATGGCCTGGTTTGTGAGATATTCTCTCTGGCGGATGCCATCGATTTTCTCGAAGATTGGCCGGAAAAAGACCGGGATCACGTCCACGAGGGAACCCTCAAGACCTGCTACATGGCCCATGATGGACACAAGCCGCTGGAGGTAGCACGTGATGCCCTTCGGGCATTCGGGAACAAGAAGGGTATCTTGATGAAGCAGCCTGCGGTTCGGGCTTGGATGATCAAGACCCCAAGCGGCGGCGGCCGCGTTTCTGCCTGATCCGTTCATGAACGTGGAGAGGCTGCGATCGCGGCCTCTCTCATCTGCAAAGACATCGGCGCTGCGCGTGGCATAGGCTTCGAGGAAGGTCATGCCGCAGCCTCGCGATAGGCTGCATAGTCCTCGGCGCGCTCGAGCTTCTTGCGGCAAGGCGGAATCCAGATCAGTTTTGTGGTGCTGACGCCCTTGATCCAGACGAGCCAGCAATAGGAGGTGGCTGTCGAGCCGGTCGCGGTGAGACGGCCTTTGACCATTGGCACGCGCTCCGAAAACTGAGCGACGATCGACGGCGGGTTCTTGCTGAAAAGGTTCTCGTAACGACCGACCCCCTCAAGAAAGGAGGTGCGGACGATCATGGCAACGCCTTCGGTCGCGATCTCACGCGCCCGGGCGATGAACTGCTCGGCCAAGCGGAACGGAGGGTTAGAGATAATCCAGTCCGGGCTCTCCGACAGCGGCATCACCGGGAAGAGAAAATCATGTTGGAAGCTGCCAGGAGTGCAGTAATCATGGATATCCGAAGCCCACACCGCGCCGAAATATTCAAGCAAAGGGGCAGACATGTGACCGCGATTGCAGGCAGGCTCCCATGCCGTCTTGTTCTTGAGATAGCACCCGGCGAGCACATGCTCGCATAGCGCCCGTGTTGCCCACGGCTGCGTCGGGAAATCGTCGAGGCTGTCGTGAGGCTCGCTGCGCTGCTGCATCACAGCGGAGGAAGTATTCTGGCTCATGCCGCCTCGTTCCTCTTCGCCAAAGCCTTCACATACGCTGCCTTGATCTCCTCAAAGCGGGCGATGTCGTATTCCTTGGTTTCGATCTCGTGCTGAGGACGAGGACGCTTTGAGCCCTTGCCGTGATCGTCGAGCCAGGTCATGGCGGAGGCGATGCGGCGGTCCAGCCATGCGATCATCTCTTCTGGAGGTGTATGCATGTCAGTCATCCACCCCCATGATCCAATCGGCCAGATCGGCCCACTTATTCGCCTTTGCGCGCCACCGCTTCGCGAGCCACGCGCGCGCCGAAAGCGGCAACTTTTTCGTCCAGATCAGCCAGACGGGCGCGTAATTCCTGTTGCTCACGGTGAGCCTCCTCGATGATCGCTGCCCTCAGGGCATCCATTTCTTCGCTGTCGATGCGCCGCGCGGTGCCTTCCCAAATCGAGCGGGCTCGGCGCGGCGTGAAATCCTTGTTGACGCGCGGAGAAATGAACCGCACTGCGTGATAGAAAATGTTGTCCAGCTTGCCGAACCGCCGTATCGGCCAAGCGTCTTGCATCAAAACTCGCGCTTCTGCTGTCGAACTCATCGCCCTGTTCCTGCTGGTCTTTTTCGTGGGACGTCGCCCCAAGCTTTCCTGTTCGAAACCCAACACCTTGTCGTTCTCCTGTGCGATCTTGGTCTCGTTCCAAGGAGACTTCCGATGCGCAGGACCGATATCGAAAACGACAAAGGAGAAAGCCTTGCAGGGCCTTCGCCCTTTGTCGCCGGCCCGCCGTCTGGGCATGCCGTTCTTCCATTCCGCAAAGCCGACACTTCCGCCGCGTCCGGCTTTGCTGCAGGTGGCGATCCGCCGTCGCCACCTGCAAACTGGGAAATGCTTGGCTCTGTTACTCCAGCCGTCGTCTTGCGACTGTCCAATAAGCGGATCCGAATTCAGGTTGCTGGCCCAGGCGCTCGGGAGGAGGATGACCTGGGCCAGCTGTGACGGGCCGGAGGGGGTTAGCCCGTCAGTTCGTTTTCGCGGGATAGCGGCTCCTGTAGGTGCTCACCTCTTCTTCACGGCTGATGCCGCCGGAGAGGCGCGCAGCCGACAAGGCGAAGATCGCGCAGAAGAAGAAGGCACCGATGATCAGCGCGGCGCCGAGGTGGCCGAGAAAAATGCTCATGCTGCGCTCCTGAAGTTGGATTCCGCCTCTTTGAGATTTCGCCCCGATGCAGACTTCCCGGTCTCGGCATCGACGATGATGACCGTGCCGTCCTCGGTGTAGGTGATGGAGCGATACCGCCTTGCTTGAATGTCTTTCAGAGCAGACGCGACCTTGTGGAAGGCTGCGGTCATGGACGCGCCTCCAAAAACTCAAGCTTGGTGATCATGAACGGCTGCATGCCGTTGGCGACGAGAACGCGGTCGATCTCACGGATGGCCTGGATGCGCGTGAGGCGCTTCGGCCTGCCCTTCGAGCCGATCTTATGAACGACGTAGAACTGGCGGACCGTCTTCAGCTCGTATCCGAAGCCTTTGAAGACGTCCCTCAGGTAGATCCAGTCGCTCGTGAAGCCTCGGCCGAACTTGCGAACCTCACCGCCGTTTGCCGTGAAGTCGATCATCATCGACGTCAGCTCGGCGCGGGATCGAATGTGCGGGGCCGTGATCATGCTGCCACCTCTGATTCCTTCGCCGCTCGCAGGCACGAATGGCAATGATTAGTTCCATAGCCGCCACAATGTTCGCCGGGGTTCCGGCAATGAGGCCGGAGGGGTTTGGTGGCCGGAGTGCATTTAACGAGCGCTCCGGCCGTTGCGGCGCGATTTGCTTGAGCGGTTACATGGTCGCCTCCTGCGTTGGCGTCGGCGGTACTCTTCGCACCGTCGATGCTGTGGCCTTCGCGGCGATCCTCATTCGGATCGATCTGGGAATTGGAGACGGTTCCGCTCTCGGTACCGACAACTGTCACGCCCGAATTTTGCACTGTTGCTTGACCGTTTCCGGCCTCATGCTGAGGTGGGACGTTTGCTCGCTGCGTCGTTGCCGTTTCCGGCGAATGGGCGGGGAGACTACGTGCATCGGCCTCCCCTACGGGTACAGGAGCCGCAGCTACCTGTTCCTTGCCTCCCGTGCGGCAATCGTCAGCACAGCTGACCATCGAGGCGCGCTGACGCTCGCTCTCCTCAGAGGCCCTACTAGCCGGATCATCAGAAACTGCGGCGCTCTCGTCCGCAGCCTCCTCCTCGACGTTCGCTTGGGATTCTTCTTCCGCTCCTTCGCGGGCGATCATGATATCGACGGCGGCGATCAGCGCCTTGCTGCCGGCCTCGGTCTGCAGGCCGGTCGCTACCGTGGCGACCAGCTTCGCGTTCACCGGCTCGTTGAGGAATTCGCCCGTGATCGGGTCGAATTTTTCCTCATGCGTATGCGTAGCAACTGGCGTGCCAGATGCCCGCTGATAGGCATTGAGGTAGGTGTCGAAAATGCTTTCTGCCTCGGCGACCGCGCCGGCACCTTGCTTCAGTTCCCGGCGCAGATGGGCGACAAGCTTGCCCATGATGGTCTTGTCGTAGCCTTCGGCCTTAGCCTCGGCATAGATCTCGCGGATGTCGTCGCCGGTCGAGTCCTGTTCTTCCTTCAAGCGGAGAACGCGGTCGATGTAGGCTTTGAGCTGCTTGTCAGCTGTCATGCCGACACCGCCTTCCTCGTCGACGTGTGCCTCGATGCGAGCCACTGCCAATCAACGCCCTCGATCTGCTTGCGATCGGCAGCGGCAATGACGCCGTCCCAATGCCGCGGAGAGATGCTTTCGCGAAGCCTCATCTGGCGCGCTGCCTCGTATCCGCAGCCGACGTCAGCCGCGAATTCGCCAATGGTTTCCCACTCGTCAATCAAGGCTGATATGGAAGAAGGTGTTTTGCTCATGGCGTTAATCGTACAAAAAGTACGACGCGTTGACAATACCAAATCGTACACATTGCACGATAAATTTCGGCCATAATGTACGAATGGAATTACCGAAGGACAGATTGAAGCGTGCGCGCGAGGCGGCTGGGTTTCAAAGCCCCACGGATGCGGCGAATGCATTTCCGCGCGACATCAACAAGAACACGTTGATCAGCAACGAGAACGGCAATCGAGCGATCTCGAAGAAGGCGGCCGAAAGGTACGGCGAACTTTTCGGCGTGAAGGCTGGATGGATCCTCTTCGGTGACAATGCGGATGAAGGTGCCGCACCTGCCATCAGCGAGTTGACGCTCAACCGGCTGGGAATGGTGGCCGGCCGGGTCGCAGGTGTTGTCGAGGCTGGCACCTTTCGGGAGGTCGACGAGTTCGATCAATCGGATCCGGTCGAGGTCATGCTTCCGCGGGATGAGAAATTTCCGAACGCTCGCCAGCTCGTCTTCGACTGCAGCGGCGACAGCATGAACGACCTGCGCCCTCGCCCGATCTTCCCCGGCGATCGACTCGTCTGCCTCTCATACGAGGATATTGAGCACCAGGTCGAGCTAAGGTCTGGAATGGTGGTAGTCGTCGAGCGCACTCGTGATGGCGGGCACTTCCGTGAATGGTCGGTCAAGCAGCTAGAGCTTTTCTCGGATCGCGCAGAGTTTCATCCGCGGTCGACGAATCCGAAGCATAAGCCGATTGTAATCCAGCGCGATCACGAGGCAGACGACGGCGTGAACGTTCAAGTCATTGCCCTTGTCCGACGGGTCATGAACGAGATGCCGGGGTTCTGACCCGGAAAAGAGACGGCAACGAATTTGAGATTAGAGTTGCGGGTAGCAGGGAGGTTCAAGTGGCTGAACGGTGGGCGGGAATACAAGTGTCAGGAGAGAAGGTAACTCTAGTAGATATCAATGTTCCCGACGATGAGGGGGCATACGAGATCATCGCCGACAAAACGTTTACTTTGCAGGCGGGAGACCGATCCCAAGCTTATAAGGTCATGCATGATCGTTTGAACGGGTACATACGAGAGAACAAAATTTCAAAAGCTATCCTCAAAGAAAGCGCCCTTCCCCTAAAAGGTTCGCCGAAACTCGCACTTTTGCATTCCGCCGAGCTGCGAGGGGTTGCTATGGCAGCCGCGGCGTCAGCATGTGAAACTAAAACAGTTGCGAAGGCATCCATCAGCAGGAGATTTGGCAAGCGCAAAGCGGATGAGTACCTCCGAGACGACGAATTCTGGGAGGAAACTATCGAAGGCGCGGATCTTCGGGCCGGGAGCCGCGAGGCGGCACTCTTGATCATCTCCAGCGCAAAGAAAAAGGCGCCGAAATGACCGGTTTGAGGTCGAGACTTACTGTCGGGAATAAGATTGGGAATGGGCACTTTGGCGACGTGCATGAGGGTATAGATCCAATCCATGGTGTTGTAGCGGTAAAGATCTTGCGCCAACGCCCGCTGGAATCCAATGCCGATTGGGTGGTGCGCCGCGAGGGCCTATTGAACGAAGGCGAACGCTTAAAAAAGGGCGCTCACGACCACGTCGTCGCAGTGCACCACCTGCTGGAAGCACACGATCAAGACGCCATTCATCTGGTAATGGACTTTTGTTCTGGCGGCTCCTTGCAGAAAGCCTATGAGAGAAACCCTTTACCCTCGGCGGCTGTCCACAAGATTGCCACTCAGGTTGCTCTTGGCCTCGGCACACTCCATGCGCGACACATGCTTCACCGAGATCTCAAGCCGGGTAACATATTAATCGACGCCAAAGGTTCGGTGAAAATTGGCGACTTTGGACTGGTCACAGATGACCTCATCCTCGGCTACGGATCTCAAGCAGGGTACTCAGATCATATAGCGCCCGAGGTTTGGGCCGGTGGGGGCACGTCTGTGAAGACCGATATATGGGCCTTAGGAATGACCCTCTATAGGCTGCTGCATGGCCACCGCTGGTATAGTGCTTCGCCTTCCCCGAGGTTTATAGTTCAAAACGGTGGATTTGCTGATAGCCTTCAATGGCTGCCGCACGTATCCGCAAAATGGCGCAGGATTATAAAGCGAGCTTTGCATGACGAAACTGCGTATCGATACCAAAACACAGATCAGCTTCTGAATGATCTAAGCGGGCTCGATGAAGCGAAATGTTGGGAATGCTCAGTCGAAGACAACAGTGTCCAATGGCGCCGAGAGATTAAGGGACGCCGCGTTGAGGTTGAGTGGCGCACAATTTCGCCGCGGAAGCACGAATGGGAGGCCAACTCTTTGCCAGTAGCAAAAGGACGCGCGTTAAAGTTGGGCGGCAGCAGCGCCATTTGTGGCAAGGGTGTAGTGGAAAAAGAACTAACTGCCTTCTTCAGGTTGAAGGCCTAGCAGGTCGACGATCAATATAATCTTCGACACTTGAGGGCGTCAGCCTACGCAATCCAAGAGCATGCGCGGCGATTGCCTTGCGCTCATCCGAGCAAGCGAGGCAAAACCTCTGCGGATCGAAATCACCGTCCGCATGACGAGCGAAACTTCCGTTGCAAAACGGGCATTTCCTCCAGCGTAAAGCCTTAGCCATGAAATTGGGGTTTCCCTGAGTCTTCAGACTAGGAACATACTGGGAACAAACTAACAGTCAATTAAGATTTTCTGATGGCCGTCTAGCCGCCAGTCGGATGGCAAGATGCTTCAAGGGCGCAAGTTTCATGCGGCGATAGTCTGTTTTCCCTTAAGGTCAAACGCTGCACAAGCGGCGGCTATCTCACGGATGAACCATCGCTTCGCGGGCGAGCACATGTAGATCTTCCCGTCGTCCCCGACAAAATTCATGAGTGGCAGAACCCTGAAATCGTCCTCATTCCCTACCGGTGCAAATGGGCCGACCCTAAAGCCATAGCCTGGGAACCGCTTGCCTAGGTAATTTTCGAACCGCTCCTTAGCCGCAGCGACAGCCGCCCTCTGCTCGAACGGCGGGACGATGATGAATTCCAAAACTTCTCGTTCAGTGGTCATACGCTTTACCTCCTGTGATACCGACTAGCCGGCCGATCACGCTTCCGCACGGCTGGCATCGGAATGGGATTTTTTCCAGATAGACGCTCTCAATCAGCTCTTCGGCGTCTCGAGGAACTTCGTCACCAATTGGCATCTGCACCACCCTTTCGCTGTCTCTCATACAGTTCTCGCACCTGATGTAGAGCGTGAACCACGCCGACGATTGCAATGCTGCCAAGCCCATTCTGTTCTCCTTTCGTTCTCATGAAAGCAGATGCTGGGTTGAGAGTCGATTCGATTCTCGCCGCGCGCAAAAGTTTTTAGCCATCCCAAAATCGTACAAAATGTACTTGACGTTCGTACATAACGTACGTTTAGTCCATCAACGAAACGCCACGGCGACGAGGATGGGAATGCAGCACATTCGCAACATCGAGACGGACCAGAGCAAGCGGGACGCTCGCTGGAACGCCGTCCGCACCCTCGCCGACTGCGACGCCTACATGGCGGCCGACGCGCAGCGCTCCGGCGCCCTCGGCTTCGAGAACATGAACTCTCCCAGGAATACCATCAAAGGCCCGTCCTTCATGCGCGGCTACCGGCACAGCGTCGAAGGCCACTACCGCTACGCCCGCCAGATCATGAAAATCACCGACGAGGATCAGCTCTATGCGTAACGCGCCCTCCTACCAGGACGCCTTGCGCGCCCTGAACCGGGCGGCCTACGCCGCCGCCAGCGCCTGCAAGAGCGAGGTCGAGAAGAACAAGCTCAAGCAGATTTGCTTCGAGACCGACGCCCTCGTCGACGCGCTTCCGAGCCGCCTCGACGCCGATTTCCGCGGCGAGCCTCCCGCGCTCGATCGTGTCGCGCAGTTTCGATAGAGGGCGGACCAGTGACCGACATCCAAGCCCGCCTTGCCGAAATCAACGCACGCGCCGCGCCGGTCCTCGAAGAGAGCGCCCGCCTCCAGCGCGCCCTCAACAAGGCCATCACCCTCATCCTCACCGTGGCCGCCGTCGGCGTCCTCACCGTCATCGCTATCGCGCCGACCGAGCATAGCCTCAAAGCCAGCGCCCGCATCAACCAGGAGCAGATCACATGGCAGAAGTGAACGTTTGGGCGTGGTGGCAGAATGCCCTCGCCGGCACTGTCGGGCCGATCCACGACGGCGACCCGCAGCAGGGCTACTACCGCACGCGCTTTAAGGATAAGCCGTGGGAGCCGGTCGCGATCTGGTTCGAGGATGGCAAGTGGCACGCCATGCGCGGCGATCGCCAGGTCGATGCCTCTGACATCTGGACATGGTGCTGCCGCAACCCGATCACCTACGAAGCCTATAACAAGGCAATCGAGGGTGCCGGTTGGGATGACGAGCCGGAGGCGCCTGCCATCGGCCACAACCTGCCGTCCGATCCGTTCGAAGCCTTGCAGGTCGAGTTTGCCGCCGAGCGCGAGCAGGCTGAGGCTTTCATGAAGAAGCCGATCACGACACAGGCGGAAGCCGATCGCGCAGCGATCTGGTCGAAGCGCCTGTCGACGATCGCCAAGAAGGCCACGGATCTCCACAAGGTCGAGAAACAGCCTCACCTAGATGCCGGCCGCAACGTCGACAACAAATGGCGCGAGCTCAAGGAGGAGCCGGACGCGATCAGCAAGAAGCTGAAGCGGCACATGGATGCCTTCCTGCAGGAGGAAGCTCGCAAAGAGCGCGAGCGCCAGGCAGCCGCCCGGGCAGAAGCTGATCGCATCCAGCGCGAGGCCGATGCTGCGCGCGTCGCAGCGGAGAAGGCCGCGGCGAAGAACGACAACGATGCCGCGGGCATAGCAGCGCAGAACAATGCCATTGCCGAAGCCGAGCGGCTTGCCCAGCAGGCGGCGGCAGCCGAGCGCGATGCTCAGGCTCGCAATGCTTCGGCAGGCCGGACCGGTGCCAAGGTCTCTCTCCGCACTTTCGTCTTTGCCGAGATCACTGATTTCGATGCGCTGCTTATGGCGCTGAAAGATCGCGCTGAAATCAAGGAGGTCGTCGAGACACTCGCCAACCGGGCGGCGCGCTCCGGCGTCGAGTTGGCCGGCATGGCGATCCGTTCCGAACAGAGGGCGGCATGATGACCGAAGCAACCTCCCTCATCGTCGCCGCCATCAAGTTCAAATGGCAAAAGGACGAGAAAACCTACGATTATTTCATCCCGGCGGGACTGTTGGTCAACGTCGGCGATAAGGTCGTCGTCGAGACCGCGCGCGGCGAGACCACCGTGGAAGTCATGGCCATCAAGGCCGAATCCCAAATGGCTCAGAAGAAGATCCTTCGCGTCGTCGAGCCGGAAATCGAAGGGGAAAAGGCATGAACAGCCACGTTCCCACTCTCTCCGGCGGCGGCAATGTCCTCGCCATTGTGCCTCAGACCTTCGAGGAGACGATGCGCATCGGGCGCGCCGTCGTAGCTTCGGGCCTCGCCCCGTCCGCGCTGATCGGCAGGTTGACCGGCGATGATGCGGCGGCGGCTGTCGCTGTCGCAATCATGTCCGGCGCCGAGCTCGGCCTCAAGCCGATGGTCAGCCTTCGCAGCTTTACCGTGATCAACGGTCGCCCCGCGCTCTACGGCGACGGGCTTATCAATGTCGTGCGCATGTCCGGCAAGGTCGCCTATCTCCGCACCGGCTGCGAAGAGCGCGGCGGCAAGATGGTGGGTTATTGCGAGGCCAAGCGTCTCGACACCAGCGAAGAGAAGCGCGTCGAGTTTTCGCAGTCCGACGCCGAGCGGGCTGGCCTTTGGCAGACCAAGGCCACAGTCGTGAAGTGGAACAAGTGGGACAAGAAGAACGAGGAAAAGCCGAACGATAGTCCGTGGTTCCGTTTCCCGCAGCGGATGCTTGCCTGGCGTGCTGCCGGCTACTGCCTGCGCGAGTTGTTCGGCGACGTCCTCGGCGGCATCCGCGACGAGTTCGAGGTTCGCGAGATCGCCGAGGCGGAGGAGATGCGCGACATCACCCCGGCGGCTGAAGCGGTCGAGAGCAAGCCGACACCGCCAAAGCCTCCTAAGCCGCCGGCCCCGCCTTCCGCGAAGACGATCGACGCCGATCCGGTGACAGAACAGCCAGCTGGCGAGAGCGAGTTCTCCCTTGGCGATTTCCTCGACGAGATCGAGACGGCGCTCGCCGGCGCAAAGGACGAGGCAGACGTCGAGGAGGCATGGAACGACTTCGACGCACCGGCCGTGCTCGAAACCGAAGGCCATGCTGACATGATCGATGCGGCCTTCGCGATCAAGACGCGCCGGCTTGCCCAGCTTTCGACGTTAAACGGAGGCTGACGTGTCCACCAACAACCGCATCGTCGACACCGACCAAGCCCGCAAGATGCTGGTGAAATACATCTTGGGCAAGACGATGCCCTTCACCTGCAGCATCACCGGCGGCAAGCACCGAACCAGCGACCAGAACCGCCTTCAGCGCCTGTGGGTACTGGAGGTCTCCGCTCAGCTCGGCGACCAGTCACCGGAAGAGGTCCGGGGATACTGCAAGCTGCACTTTGGCGTGCCGATCCTTCGAAACGAGAACGACGTGTTCAAGGCGGAATATGACGCCGTGATCATGCCGCTCCCCTACGAGCACAAGCTGAAGCTGATGATGGTGCCGTTTGACTTCGGCGTTACGCGCCTGATGACGACGCGCCAGAAGACGATCTACCTCGACACGGTCCACCGGCACTATTCCGAGCAGGGTTTCATCCTCACCAATCCAGAAGATTTGAAGCGAAGAGCGGCATGACGGTCAAGATGATCAAGCCCAGCACTATCAGTTTCCGCGCTGTCGTCACCGAGCAGGAAATCCGCGACCGCATGGCGATGGAAGTGCTCGAGCAGATCGGCGGGCTCGACGCCGACGGCAAACCTCTCCATGGCATCACCGTCAACGTCAAGCGGGGCGACAGTCGCGCCGGCGGCTACACGATCGACATCAGCGGCCCTGCGCCGGCCAGGATCTACCTTCCGAAAGGTGACGCATGATCGACTGGCAGAAAACCGCCTCCAGTGTCATCGGCGAGGTTCATCGCAACCTTCCGGCCGATGCCGACCTCGCCACCCGCAAGAGAGCCTTGCGCGGCGCTTGCCCTTGGGAATTCGCCTCGACGAGCTGGGGCAAGAAGGTCTGGGCGAAGCACTCCCGCAAATATCTCGAAAAGTTCGGCCTGCCCCCGCTGAAGGCGAAGGCCGTCGAAGATCACCTGTCGCCGCTTGAGCGGCTGATGGCGAAATCGAAGGGAGGCGAAGCATGAATCGGGACTTCGCCCACATCGACGTTATCCCAACCTACCGAGGCGGCGATCCTGCGCCGACCGGCTATCTCGAATGGCACGAGTGGGCACGCGTCCAGCTACGCGCCGGCCTCCGCCAAGCGAAGTGCCCAAAGTGCGGCCGCTACAAGTTCCCGCAGGAGCTTACCAGCGAGACACTAAATCGAAAGCTAATCTGCAGCGAATGCTTCATGAGCGGTGCGCCATGAGCCGCCATGAGTTCTCCCGCGAAACCCGCCGCGAAGCCCTGAAGCGGGCCGGCCTGAAATGCGAGGCCTCAGGACCGCGCTACGGGCTTGAGGAGGGGCAGCGCTGCAACTGCTCGCTCTCCTTGGGCGTCCAGTACGATCATGATGTCCCTGATCAGCTTGGAGGCGATAATAGCCTGGAGAACTGCCGCGCCGTCTGCGTCCAGTGCCACAAGATCAAGACGCGCGGCGATATCCGGCAGATCCGGAAGTCCGATCGGCAGCGGGATAAGGCGAGCGGCGTGATCCGCCCGGCCGGCAAGATCAAATCCCCCGGCTTCCCCGTTTCAGAGAAGGCAGCAAGGCGCCAGGCTAAGCCGCCGTTGCCACCCCGTGCCATGTTCAAGCCAGTTGACGAGAGGAAGGCCTAAATGGCACTCCCTTACGCATCAAGCACATCCGGCCGGTCGCTATGGTCAGGGCAAGATAGCCCACATGATCGTGCCGAAAACCAAGATGAAGCAGATGGGCACACTGAGAAAACGAAGCATTCCGATGTTGGTGTTAAGACGCCCGACCCAAGCGAACCACCAGCCCGGCCCCTGGTTTCCATCTTCCATGAGATCACTCCCGAATTGAATTCTGCTCGAGACGGCGAACTGCCGAGAGAGAGCTTAGGTTCCACGGCTTCCATCCAGCCCGCCCTCGCTTTATCAGGAGGCGCAGATGCCAACCAATGAAGCCGATATCCGTAACGCTGCGCTGGAAGAGGCGGCGAAGGCTGCCGAACATTGGGGCGAGCGGGATTCTATTGGGGTCCGCATCGCCGCCGGTATTCGCGCGCTCAAGTCCGCCCCGGCACCCGTCCCCGAGCCCAAGCCCTTCACCTTCGCAGATCCAGTCCGCCAAGCAGAGTGGGAGAGGCAGAGGAAAGAGAGGGAGAGATGAAGATCGGCACGCGCCAACTCCAGATGCTCAAGACCGTTGGCACCACCAGCGCGCTCATCGTTCCTTGCCACATCAGCCGTCGCCTTTGCGCGGTAGGGCTCATGAAGTCCAACGAACCTGACGGAAGCTTTGCCCACGTCACGCCGGCTGGGTTACGGGCTCTTGCCGATGCCGCGGAAGCTGGGCGCGTCGAATTGTTCAAGATGCCGGAGAAGAAGCGAGCGCCTGTGGAGAACCCCTGTGGAGATCGGGGATAACATGGCACGGCATGCTGAAATCCCTGTTGGCTGCTGGCCTGCTGTTCTGCGAGACGAGCATGCGGCCGCCTATGTCGACGAGAAGACCGTCGAGGCTTTCCTAAGCCGCGTCGGTACGATCTGGCCTAAGCCGTTCATCGAAACCGGAACCGGCAAGGGCAAATTCAGAGCGTGGCGGAAGATCGACCTGGACAAGGCTATTGGCGGAAACGTCGAAAGCGCAAACCTGGAAGCGTGGTGATGATCCCGGTCGCCATGCCGCAATACACGTCCTTCAAGAAGCTCGCCAGCGGCGCCACCGGATATTACTGGACGTGCCCCACTCTATACCGGAAAGCCGGCTGCCCGTATCTCAGCGCGGCCTTGGGCGTCAATCTCTCCGAGAAAGAGCTAAACGAGGCCGCTGGCGTGTGGAACGCGCGGCTGGAGGAATGGCGCCGGGATAACGGAAATGCTCGCCTCGAGCCAGATATGAGCCGCTACGGCACCGTCGAGTGGCTGGTCAACGCCTACCTCAAGCACAGCTCTTTCCTCGAGCCCGTCGCCGAATTCAGCAGGCCCGACTATAAGCGGGTTCTGGACCGAGTTTGCGACACCAAGTTGGAGAAGGGTCGCGTTGGCGATGCGAAGGTCGCCAACATTGCCGTCAGCACGGCAGAAAAGATCTATGAGGCCTTCGGCGGCACCCGGATGGGCGAAAAGGTCGTCACCTATTGCAAGGCCATGTGGAAGCGCATGAAGCCGCACCATCCCGAGCTATTCAGGACCGACACGCCGAATCCATGGGAAGGCGTGACGCTCAAGCGCCGCGTGAAGAGCAAGAAGGGCCATGTGGACCGGAAAACGGTCTATGCCTTCGCCAACGGGGCTATCGAGGCCGGTCGAGGGGAATTGGCCGCTGCCGCGGTGCTTGCCTTCGAATGGCTCATGCGGCCGTCCTCGATCGGGGCCGGCTATGCGCCGTGGACCGGCTACCGCGCGTCCGACCACCCCGACAAGATCAGGCTGAAGCATCGAAAGAACGATGAGCTTGCATTGCACCCGCTCGAATACCTCGACGAGGAAAGCGGCGAACTGGTGACGCTCTACGAGCAGGCCGAGAAGGTGCTTGCCCAGACACCGCGCTACGGCACCTCGATCGTCTGCAAAAAGAACGGCCAGCTATTCGGGGACGGAACTTTTCTCGCCCATGAGGTCCGCGAGATGGCGGACAAGCTCGAGATCTACGGCTTCAGTTTGGACAAATGCAGGCACGGCGGAATGACGGAGCTGGAGGAGAGCGGCCTCACCGAGGGACAGGGTCGAGTGCTGTCGAAGCACAAGACTGCGGCGGCCTACCGTGGCTATGCAAAAGAGACGGAAAAGCGCGTCCTGGAAGCCACGAAAAAGCGCTTCGGCCATTCTGAACAGCCAAAAAATCTGAACAAAAACAATGTGCGAAAAATCAAGGAAAACGGCTGAATGACCGGCTCTTATTCAGAACGGTCATTGATTTTGCTACGTTTGCTGTGGATTTGCAGTCCTCTGCGTCACCACTCCGCCACGAGGCCTCACGGGCTCGTTATCTGAGCCGTGGCGAGCGTTTAGAATGATCGTAAGGAAATCGCAAGAGGGCATTTCCGAAAAACGCTATTCCGCAGTTGCCGAAAGGACCGTTTTCTAGCGCACGTCACAGGCTGGAAATTCCATGACCGTAGCGATGCCCCGCTGCCCGCCCTGATCGCATTTGAAACAAATCGTTAGCTTGACGATCGCCCCGCGGGCCTCATATTGCCTCCGGGAGGGTGATAGGAGCTGCAATGGATTGGGCTGCCCTCAAATCGAAGCACGCGCGTGCCGCATATGATGCCGAGAGCCGGGATCTTCATGTAAAATTCCCGGGTTCTCCAACCGTCAAACATGCGGACATTCCACCGCACGTCTACCAGAACCTGCTGGAAACGACCGATCCGCACTTCTACTACAACTATTATATTGCGCCCTCCCGCGTATCACCGGGCCGCAGATATGCGGTTTCCGTGTCCTACGCGATGAAGCTCGTCCTCATCCTGGCCGCCTGCAGCCTGTTGTTGGCCACCAGCCTTGATCCGGATCATGGCGGCACTTTCGAGGAAAGCGAACTCAGATCGAATTAGGCCGATGCCGGCTGAATTGCAGCGCGGCAATGCGGCTGGATGCAGCCTCGAAATTGTCGCTTCTGTTCTGGTTGCGAAAGCGGCGATCGTCCCGGCCGCGGTCGTTGTCGCCATCCCGCTCGTTCCGGCCGTTGAAATTGCGATAGTTGCGAGGACCTTTATAGCTGCCACCCTGGCCGTGATCGACCACGCAGCCTTCCGAACGACGGCAAATGCCGCGCGCGTCAAATCCGCGGCTATCGACCTGAGCCTCAGCGGGGAAAACGCCGGAGAAGATCGTCGCCGTGGACAGGGCGATTACAAAAAATGCCTTCATTTCCTCACCTGGCCCATTGGACGCGTTTTCGGCGTTTTACATTCCATAAACCACGAATGCGAAAAGCGCTCCGCCGTTCCATGCCCCCCGGGGTGGTCGTCAGTCGGCCGGTTTCCGCCGCCTGTGCCACCAGACTGCCAGCCGCCGCCGAAGCCGGCGTGCGACCGGCAAATCGTGCGAAAGCACGAGGAAGCCGAGCGGCAGCATCCAGAAGCCCAGGATCGGCAGGAACCCCAGAAACCCACAAAGAATGAGGGCGACGCCGATTCCCATCCGCGCGATGCGCGAGCGCGGCAAGCCGATGCTGAAGGAGCCGAGCAATAGCCTGCCGCTCGCATGATCGATGCCGAAGCGCTTTGCCCGCTTCCCGGGCTTTTCGCCGCCCCTCGCCTCGCCGTAATCATTCCCGTTCGTCATTCCCCAGAGATGGGCGCAGGCATCCCAAATACAAGTTCATTTCATTTTTTTGAAAAAACCGCTTGGCAAATCGGGAAAGCATTTGTATTAGCCCACTCACACCGCGCCAAGCAGTGATCCCTGGTAGCTCAGCGGTAGAGCATTCGACTGTTAATCGACAGGTCGCCGGTTCGAATCCGGCCCGGGGAGCCATTTTTCAAGTTAATTGCCTGTTTCGTTGAGACGTCCGGAGCAGGCACTTACTTCCCCGCTTTTCTCCCCCTTTTGGATGCCCATGAGATCCGCGTTCTCTGCTGTGGAGGGTTTATTCCGGTCGATCTTCCCGTCAGCTCATCAACTGAGCTCCGGCGAAATCCAGAAGCCTGCGATCAATCTTGCTCAGAAGCTTGTCGCATCGGTCAAGACTGGATTGACGGCGCGCACCTCTACAGACATGAACCCGGCGATCAGGAACCGCCGCAGCCTCCTCTCGAATTGGCAATTTATGGTGAGTGCCCTCTTTACTACGATGGCGAGAAACGGAAACGCCGCCGGCCGGGCAGGCGACAAAGAGGTTGGCGCCCCCCTCGCCTAGCCCTAAATCAGCACTCCCTAATCCTTGCGAAAATTCACGAGGCGCATAAATTCAATCTACCGGATAGCTTTTGCTGGTGACCACGGATGTACTGGCACCGTGCGGATGCAATCAAAGAAGGGTCGGCGCGAGCATTCGCCCCGACCTTTTTCTTTGTTCAGGCGCCGGAAACAAAACGTCCGCCGGGTTGGTCGATCGACGGGCTGCTGTGGTGGCGTGGTGAGGTCAAGCCGACTGCTTCAAGTGAACTGCCGACTAAAAATCGAAGTACACGGTCACACCTGACCGACGACGATAGGGGTAATCGTCGCGATAGCCGTAATAGTCGCGATAGCCATACTGCCGAGGACGGTAGCACGAGCCGTAGTACCGGCAGTCGCGGTAAGCGTATCGGCTTTTCTTCCAGTGGCCATACGCATGTCCATTACCGTGGCGACGGTGTTTGACCTGCTCGACGTCGGCGGCGTGCATCGCCATGGCTTTCGGCACGACGATTGGCGTGGCGTTTAGCGGCAGGGCGAAAGATGCAGACAAGACCATGGCTGCAAGCGAGGAAAAAAGCATCTTCATCGGCACATCCTTTCAAGCCGCGATTCTGGGTTAATAAGCATTAACCTCCGATGAACGGCTGCGCGCTTGAAGGAAGACCGTCCGGCGCGCTGCTGCTGTTGGCGCAGGTGGTGACCGCGCCGGCCATCGGTGTTCATGCTGCCTGCAGGCGTCAAGGCAAGCACCCACCGGCAGCACAGCCGGCCGCCACCGGCTATCTGCGAGGGGTGCCGGGTGCCGCAAGCGGCATAAAGTTCCTGCACGAAAGCGCCGCTGGCGACCACGGGTAAACTGGGCCATGCAGATGATGGTTGGGGAGGGTCGGCGTGAACACGATCGCGCCGACCTCATTGCTTCAACTCCAAGAAAACCTCATCGAAGGCGGCCACCGCTCCTCGCACCGGGATTGGTCAGATCCCGACAGATAGCGGCGGATGTTGCCAAGCCGCATGTTCTTGTCTCGAGCGGCCATCTTTGCGTTGCCGGTTTGATGGTATACAGACTGCCGCAGAACGCGACCGCCATTAACTTAAGAATGGGGTCGGGCGGCAGATTGACGTCACGTCGCTGCCACGAGATCACGTGGCCGTTCTGTCTTGATCATGGGAGCACGCGTACCGGATAGCATCAGCGATGGCTCTCGGTATGGCGCCGCGGTTGGCCCGATGAAGCCGTAGCGGGCTGAGCCGACCGCCCTAGTAGCTGCACGAACGGCCGTCGCCAGGGCGAAATCCATCCGCACAAGCTGGGTTCATCGAATCTCCCGGCTGATATCCCGATGCCGAACCGTATGAATTCGGCGCGGTCGAGCAGGCCGAGGCTATGGCGGCAAGCGTGATCACTCCGGCAGCTAGAAATGCCCGTAATCCGTTCATCGATACTTCTCCAATTCAGGCCGTAGGCAAAATGATCGGTGCCTTCTGCCAAAAGAGAAATGGCAGGAGAAATTTCCGGCAATTCATCTCCGTCCAGAGCACCCCATGTGGAAACATATATGTATTCTCCTCGGCTGGCGTCAGCGGCGAACGCGCAATATTTCCGTCGATATCTGCGCCATCGCCCCTCCTCGCCGCACTTCGCCCGTTTTGGGTGGGTCGTCCAATCGCCCGTTCACACAGGGCCCGGAATGAGCTGCGCGGACTATCCCCCGCTCTTGACTCGGGATCTGACCGGAACATAATAAGAACATCGGCAATACTGCCGCCAATCTGAGAACTTGCATCTGATAACTCCGAAAGAGATCAAGGCCGTGCGTCCGCAAATCGCCGAGAAACTGGCAGAAGAAGCGCTGAAGGAAGACGTCGACGCAGTTGTCGCCTACCACGATGGCGACGTCCGTGCCGCCATCACGACGTTGCTGCTGGATTGCCGTCATTTGCGACTTCAGCTTGCCCTCGCAGAAGGGCAGACAATCGGCAGCATGACAGCGGGATCGCGGCCGACTGCCCAACGAACATGAAACATCGCCGCAGTATCGAGCTCGCGCCCCCTGAGGGCTTTGCCGTCGAGGAAAAGCAGACGCTCGCAACCTTGCCGCAATGGTTCGTCGTCCACGCCCGCTGTGGCGTCTGCGGTTACCAGTCACTTCTCGAGCGCCGGGGCATTGCCCGGCGCTGCGGCCTAGACCTGTCTCTCGCCAGACTGGCCGGACGCCTCAAATGACGAGAATGCGGCAACCGGTCCGACAATCTCTTGTTGCTTGGTAAGCTGCCGAGAGATTGACTTACACCGCTACCGGAGGGCGTTGGGAAATTCTTCCTGCCAGTTCCAAACCGGCCGGGAACAATCGGCGCAGTAAAAAGTTGAGTGGCATCAACAACGTAAGGTCAACCCTGACAGGAGGTCTCTCATGGGTCGCGGTATTCTACTTTGGCTGCTCGGTGTTCCACTGCCTATCATCATCCTTCTTGCTCTGTTTATGCGATAGGAACAGATCATGTCGGTTTCAATGATAGGTTCCGGAGAGGTTGCCACTCCGGTCGAATCCTCCAAATCGGCCATGACGTGGGGCCCCATCTTCGGCGGTGCTGCCGCTGCCATCGGCGTAACCCTGATCCTTCTGCTTCTCGGATCCGGGCTCGGGCTGACAATGGTCTCCCCCTGGTCGGGGCAAAGCAGTTCGCTCGGCACACTCGGCGTGACGGCGGCAATCTGGCTGGTTCTCGTGCAATGGCTTTCCTCAGCGCTCGGCGGCTATATTACCGGCCGGCTGCGGACGAAATGGGCGGCCGTTCACACGGATGAAGTTTTCTTCCGTGATACGGCGCATGGTTTCTTAAGTTGGGCTCTGGCGACCGTCTTCGTCGCCGGGTTTCTTGCATCGTCGCTGACCTCGCTGGCCGGCGCAGGTGCACAAGCCGTGGGGTCGGCGGCCACGGCCGCCGGTACGGCAGCAGCATCGTCGGCAACCTCGCCGGCGGACCTCTCCACTTCCTACTTTACCGACGCATTATTGCGCCCTGATCAGGCTCGCGCGGCGGCGACATCCAATGATGCCGCAGCAACATCCGAGGTATCACGCATCCTCCTCAACGGCGCCGCCCAAGGCCAGATTCCCGATGATGACAAGGCCTATCTTGCCACCATCGTTTCTGCTCGAACCGGTCTTTCAGAAGCCGATGCGCGCACTCGCGTCGACACGGTGCTGAAGCGCATCGACGATGCCAAGGTTGCCACCCAGAAAGCTGCCGATGAGGCACGCAAGGCGGCGTCGACCACGGCCTTGCTCGGCTCCTTGTCACTTCTGATTGGGGCTTTCATCGCCTCTGCCGCTGCAGCGTTTGGCGGATCGCAACGCGACGAAGAGGAAGATCTCCTCGTTACGCGGCTCTGACAACCGGCGGAAATCATCGGGCGCGGGGTCGAAAGACCCCGCGCCCTCTTTTATGCATCTGATTTAATGTCGTTATCACGCGCAACCCGTCGCGACGCCGCTGTTTATTTTGCCGCGGGCGGAACATGTCGCCATTTTTGAGCTTCGGTTAGGTCAAACGCTTTCCGGAGAAAATAAATGGCCAAGACGACGAAGACCTCGCCCTCGGACGACGCAACGATTCATGATCAGAAAATGCACCGCGGTGCAGGCGGTGAGCTGCATCAGTTTGCCGAAGACGGCATGCCGGTGCTGACCACAGCACAAGGCGGCCCGGTCTCCGACGATCAGAATACGCTCCGTCTCGGCGCCCGCGGCCCCGCCCTCATCGACGACTTCCATTTTCGCGAAAAGATCTTTCATTTCGATCACGAGCGCATCCCCGAGCGGGTCGTGCATGCGCGCGGTTACGGCGCCCATGGCTATTTCGAAACATATGAATCGCTGGCCGCCTATACCCGGGCCGATCTTTTCCAGCGGCCCGGCGAAAAGACACCGGCCTTCGTGCGGTTTTCGACGGTCGCCGGCAGCAAGGGGTCCTTCGATCTGGCGCGCGATGTCCGCGGCTTCGCGGTGAAGCTCTACACGCAGCAGGGGAATTGGGATCTGGTCGGCAACAACATTCCCGTTTTCTTCATTCAGGACGCGATCAAGTTTCCCGACGTCGTCCATTCCGTGAAGCCGGAGCCCGACAGGCAATTTCCGCAGGCGCAGTCGGCGCATGATAATTTCTGGGACTTCATCTCCCTCACCCCGGAAAGCATGCATATGATCATGTGGGTCATGTCGGACCGTGCCATCCCACGCTCCTTCCGTTTCATGGAGGGGTTTGGCGTTCACACCTTCCGCTTCGTGAACGCGGCCGATGAATCGACCTTCGTCAAATTCCACTGGAAACCGAAGCTCGGCCTGCAATCCGTCGCCTGGAACGAGGCGGTCAAGATCAACGGTGCGGATCCGGATTTCCATCGCCGCGACCTCTGGCAATCGATCCAGTCAGGCAACTTTCCGGAATGGGAACTTTGTGTTCAGCTTTTCGATCAGGACTTCGCCGACACGTTCGATTTCGACGTCCTCGATCCGACGAAGATCATTCCGGAAGAGATTCTGCCGGTCAAACCGGTCGGCCGGCTTGTGCTCAACCGCATGCCCGAAAACTTTTTCGCCGAGACCGAGCAGGTCGCCTTCATGACCCAGAACGTTCCGCCCGGCATCGATTTCAGCAACGATCCGCTGTTGCAGGGACGGAACTTCTCCTATCTCGACACGCAGCTGAAACGTCTGGGCGGCCCGAATTTCACGCATCTGCCGATCAACGCTCCGAAATGTCCCTTCCACAATTTCCAGCAGGACGGCCACATGGCGATGCGCAATCCCGTCGGGCGGGTCAATTACCAACCGAATTCGTGGAATCAGGGACCGCGAGAGTCGCCGGTTCAGGGCTATCGTCACTTCCCGGCCGAGGAGCAGGGTGCCAAGGTCCGGCTGCGGCCGGAAAGCTTTGCCGATCACTACAGCCAGGCCCGGCAGTTCTACATCAGCCAGACGCCGCCGGAGCAACGCCATATCGCCGCAGCGCTGACCTTCGAACTGAGCAAGGTCGAAACCCCGGTCATTCGCGAGCGCATGGTCTCGCATCTCCTGAACATCGACGAGACCCTGGCCGGCAAGGTCGGCCACGCACTCGGCTTCAAATCGATGCCGAAGCCTGCCGATGCCGCCATGCCGACACGCCAGGACCTCGAGCCGTCGCCGGCGCTCAGCATTATCGAGCGTGGTCCGCAGCGCTTCGAAGGGCGCAAGCTCGGTATTCTCGTCACCGATGGCAGCGACGCTGCGATCTTCAAGGCGCTGCTTGCCGAGATCACCGAACAGAAGGCAACCTTCGAAGTCATCGCGCCAAAGATCGGCGGCGTGACACTTTCCGACGGCAATTGGATCGAGGCGCATCAGATGATCGATGGCGGACCCTCGGTGCTCTACGACGCCGTCGCGCTGCTGCCCTCGTCAGAGGGAGCCAGCGATCTGCTGAAGGAGGCAACGGCCCATGATTTCGTGTCGGATGCCTTCGTGCACTGCAAGTTCATCGGCTATGTGAAAACCGCGCTGCCACTCATGCAGAGGGCCGGAATTGCAGATTCACTGGACGAGGGCGTGATTGCGCTTGGCGCGGCTGGGGATGTCGCAGCCTTCATCAAGGCGCTCGGCAAACTGCGTGTCTGGGGCCGGGAACCGTCGGTCAAACTGAATTGATCTCTTGTCGCCATGAGATACGGCCGTCGTCATATAAAACCCGCGGAAACGCGGGTTTTACACCGTTCGCGCCGCGCATTTTATTGAATGAGGGTGATGGAAACGGCTTCGATCTGCTCCATCTTCAATGTTGTGCGCTGTGGAGAGCCGTATGCGCTGGCGTTTTCGACAGATTTCCGACTTGGCCGTCTTGTGGGCAGGGCATCGCGCGGTACCTATAACGCTCATCATAGTCGCAGTCTTGTGGGCGGCAGTCGGTCTGCACTTATCTTACCCACGACAATGGTTTCTGCTGACCAACATGGTGGGGACTCTCATCGTATTTTTCATTTTATTGCTGGTGCAGCACTCCCAAAATCGGGACATGATGGCGCTCCAAACCAAGCTTGACGAACTGATCCGATCAAGCAAGGCCGGAAACCACTGGATTGCGGCCGAGAAGAAAGAGGCTGAGGCCATTGAGGAAATGCGCCAGCAACACCAAGACCAGATCTCAGAGACGATGAACTGAAGCGCGTCGCATCGAGGCGATATGCATCAGGTGGAGGTTGCCTGTGCCGCAGATTTCTCATCCGCTTTTTCCTCGACGCATTCGGCCTGCGCGGCAAGTGTCTTGCTCATTTCTCTGAGTTCACCCTCCTCCAGCTTTTCGATGCCGACGAACTTGTTGGCGGCCTGGCTCGTCAGGATGAGTTCGTCAAGCTTGGCCTGGACTGCTTTGCCGTCACGGTTCTGGCTATTCTGCAACACAAATACCATCAGGAAGGTAATGATGGTCGTGGTTGTGTTGATCACCAGTTGCCAGGTTTCAGAATAGCCGAAAAAAGGGCCGGAAACCGCCCAGCCAAGCACGAGCGTCAAAGCCGCGACAAAGGTGAACGGCTTTCCCGAAAAATCGGCGACGGCGGTTGCAAAAGAAGAGAAGAAGTTGGGTTTGTTCGACATCTGAAAAGCCTCGCTGGATCGCAGCATCATGCTGTCGATCGCCAACTTCAACGTCATTTCCGGGCCGAAGTTCCTCGGGCTGCCGAGCTGCCCACGCACTCGGAAAATCCGGCTACTCAGAAAATATTGTGCAGCGCAGCAACTTTCCGCCGACTGACGCGTTTAGTCATGCATCACCGCCATCCCGGCAGCTGATTGGCGGAGACTTTCATGAGATCTATGTCAGACACACTCGCACGCCTTGCTGCGCTGCGAGGAACGTTTCGCCCCCGCCCCATGCAGGACAATCCCGATCTGGTCGCTCTGGCCGCATTTGGTACGAACCCGGGTGCTTTGGGAGGTTATATCTACCTGCCGTCGAAGCGCGCAAGAAACATGGCCCTAGTCGTCGTCCTGCACGGCTGCACGCAGACTGCCGCCGGCTATGATATCGGGGCGGGTTGGTCTGGCTTGGCCGAAGATTATGGTTTCGCGCTGCTGTTTCCCGAGCAGCGGAGGTCAAACAATCAAAATCTCTGCTTCAACTGGTTTAACCCGGAGGATATACGCCGGGATCACGGCGAGGTCTTTTCCATTCGGCAGATGATCGCAAAGGTCGTTGCGGAACACAGTATCGACAGCAGGCGCGTTTTCGTGACCGGGCTTTCGGCCGGTGGCGCGATGACCGCCGCGATGCTTGCCACCTACCCGGAGGTTTTTGCGGGCGGCGCCATCATTGCCGGCCTGCCCTATGCAAGTGCTGCGACCATTCCCGAGGCCTTCGACCGAATGCGCGGTCATGGCGGCCCGACCGCTCGAGAACTGGAACTGCGCTTGAGAAACGCCTCAGGCCACCGAGGCCCGTGGCCGACATTATCGCTCTGGCAGGGAAGCGCGGACAGAACCGTCGTGCCATCCAATGCGAATGCAATCGTCGAGCAATGGAGAAACGTCCACGGCATCGACGCACTACCGTCGCGCGTGGAAAATATCGGACGACACCAGCGGAGGGTCTGGACAGATGCCCATGGGGTCGAGGTGATCGAGCTCTATACGATTGCCGGCATGGACCACGGCACGCCGCTCGATGTCGGCACCGGCTACGGGGCAAGCGGCCCCTTCATGCTCGACGTCGGAATTTCCTCGACCGTCGAAATTGCCAGGTCCTGGGGTCTGGTTCCCTCGTTTGAAAAACGACGCAAGGCAGACCTCTCTGCTGCGCAAAACACCGCGGCTACATCCACTACCGGCAGCGACCGCGGCGGCATTCAGCAGGTCATTGAAGACGCCCTCCGGTCGGCCGGGCTGCTGCGGTAATTGTCGAAAATTGCCGTTATCGGTTCCGAGACTTGGGCAGCGGCCCGTTTTGATGGCTGAGGACGAGTTCGATCTGGACATCCTGCTGAAACTGCAGCACCCGCTCGCCGACGTCGCTCTCCGGCATCCCGGCTGCCAGAAGCTGATCGGCAATCCTGCGGCATTCCGCTCTCCAGAATTCTATCGCATCAGCGCCATGTCGCCGGCCGAGTTCACGGGCGCAGCGCTCGATATTGGCGGTTCCGGTTCCGGAAGGAAAAGCAATCACCACGCCTTCACTCAGGGCGGCGGGGCGGCAGGTCATTTCAGTAGCCATCGAACGCAGGTTCCTTTGATCCTGTTCGTTGTCTACGGGACTATGGTTAATGCTTTCTATCCGTCGTACCCGTTCTTTCCACGAATCAGAATTTGCAACCGAAGCCGTCACGCCGTGTCGCCTTCGACCTTGACGCCGGCCCGCCGATACGCCGACAGTTCACATCACGATCGACACTCCAGGCAGAGACACCGATGACGATATCAACTCCCCGCGATTTCCTGAAAAGCCTGTTCGACGCGGCGGTTCGCGCCGCCGATCCGCTGACCGGCATCAGGGCGAACCTGCCTGACAGGCCGAAGGGAAGGACCGTGGTGATCGGCGCCGGCAAGGGTGCTGCGCAGATGGCGCGAACGCTCGAAAGCGTCTGGGACGGACCGCTCGAGGGTCTGGTGGTCACACGCTACGGCTATGGCTGCGAGACGCGCGACATCGAGATCATCGAGGCCGCCCATCCGGTCCCGGATGCGGCAGGACTTGCCGCGGCAAGACGGCTGATGGAGACGGTGAATGGACTGACGGAAGACGATCTGGTGATCGCCCTGATCTGCGGCGGCGGCTCGGCGCTGCTGCCCGCGCCGCCGGAGGGGCTGACCCTCGAAGACGAGATTGCCCTCAACGAAATGCTGCTGGCTTCGGGCGCGCCGATCTCGGCGATGAACGTCGTGCGCAAGCATCTCTCGACCATCAAAGGCGGGAGACTTGCGGCAGCCACCAGAGCAAGAGTCGTCAGCCTGATCGTCTCCGACATTCCCGGCGACAATCCCGCCCATGTCGCCTCGGGGCCGACAGTGCCGGATAGTTCAACGCGGCACGATGCGCTTGACATCGTCAAGCAATATGGACTGCAGCTGCCGCAGGCAGCCCTCGACCATCTGCACTCGCCGAAGGCCGATGCGCCGCAGCCGGACGATGCGGTCTTTTTACGCCACGCGCATCACGTCATCGCCTCTGCCGGCGTGTCGCTGGAAGCAGCGGCCGTCCTGGCGAAATCGCAGGGGATCGAGCCCGCTATCCTTTCGGATGCGATCGAGGGAGAATCGCGCGACGTGGCGCAGGTGCATGCGGCGATCGCCCGCGAGGTGCTCGGCCGGAACAGGCCGTTTTCCAAGCCGGTGGTCATCCTTTCCGGCGGCGAGACGACGGTGACACTGCGAGCCAAGGGCGGCAAGGGCGGACGCAACGGCGAATTCGCGCTCGCCATGGCGCTTGCGATCGACGGACAGGAGGGCATCCATCTCCTTGCCGCCGACACGGACGGGATCGACGGCTCGGAGGATAATGCCGGCGCCTTTGCCGATGGCGGCACAGTCAAGCGCTTGCGTGCCGCCGGGCTAGATCCGCGCCGGCTGCTCGACGGCAATGACAGCTATTCTGGCTTTGCAGCCGTCGGCGATCTCTTCGAAACCGGCCCGACCGGCACCAACGTCAATGATTTCAGGGCAATCCTGATCCGTTAGGTGTTGGCGGTTCAGATCTTGATCCGCCCCTGCCCGATCAGCCAGCCCACAGCCTCCTGCACTGCCTGCAGCGAGGTGTATCTCGGGGTGTAACCGAGCAGGCGTCGGGCTTTGGCGATCGAGCAATTCGGGCTGCGGGCGATATGCTCCCATGTCGCCTCTGCGTCTTCGGCCGTCTGGCTTTCGGCCCAGGCGTCGAAGGGGGCAAAGCTGAGCTTCGGCTCCTTCCCGAACCAGTGCGACATGGCTTCGGCAAAACCGCGAAGCGTCAGCGCCTGCTCCGAAACCGCGTGGAAACTTTCGCCGGTCGACGCATTCCAGCTGGCGATCGCCCCCATGAACATCGCCGCCACGTCATCGGCATGGACGTGATGGACCGTCTCCAGGCCGAAATTGGGCAGGACCAGGACGTCTCCGCGGGCAAGGGTCGAAAAGACCTGCGGGTTGAAATTGCCGGCCGGATTGAGCGGCGCCCATCCGGGGCCGACGATATGGCCGGGATGGATAATGGTCGCCGGAAAGCCGCGTAACCTTGCCTGCTGCAGCAGATAGGTTTCGATCGCCGCCTTCTGGATACCGTAGTCACCGAAGGGAGACTTCGGCGCCTCTTCAAGGGTCGGCACAATCGTGGAGTAGCCATGGGTCCAGATCGTGCCGGTGTGCAGGAAATGACCGACATGCCCGGCCAGCGCCGTCACCAGGTGTTCGGCACTCGCCAACGTGAAGCAGATCATGTCGATGACAATATCGGCTTTCACTCCGCGCACGACCGGGCCGAATTCGCCGGTCCGCTCCATTTCGGCCCGATCCATCTGCCGCTGGTCAACGGAAGCCCATGCGTGATTGGCCGAATAAGGCTTTGCTGTGCCGCGGCTGATGGTGACGACGTCGTGACCCGCCTCCACCAGACGAGGGACGAGATAGGTGCCGACATGGCCCGTCGCCCCGATGACCAAAATCCGCATTGTCGTTCCTCCCTTTGGCGTGATCGCGCCGACTATGCTGCGCCGTGTCGCGATCTTGCAAGCGACTTTTCGTGATCAGGGCGGGCGGAACCCGCGCCCTATCTGTTCCTGAAGACAAGGCAGGTGCCGCCATGTTTGCGGATCTGGTTGCAGAGGTTGTCGGCTTCCACACGCGTCTGCCGGCCGATGCGGGCGGCATAACGCGGGCGAAAGCCGAAGCTGCGATCACGCTGGCGCAGGATCAGCGGCTGCTCCGCATTCAGAGGTGCTGGCAGATCCTGCACCGCATCGACAAACATGCGCCGGGCCACCGCGACATTTGCGTTGGCGGCAAGCTGGACGCCCCAGGGCGCCCAGTCACCCTCCGGACGCCAGGGAGCTTCCTTCAATGTCCGCCTTTCGGCAAGCGCCACACAGCCATCGAGAAAGGGCTTGTCCTTGTCGAGCGGGGCTGCCGCATCTTCCGGCGGATTATCCTTCCACTCCTCGACCGTATGAGCGGTGATCGCCATGACGTAGCCGCGCGTCTCGTGAGGTAATCTTCCTGACGCTAGGTAAGAGGCAAGGCCGTTTTCGCCGGCATTATAGGCAGCGGCGGCAAGGCCGAGATTGCCGAAACGATCGCGCAATTCGTCGAGATACTGCGCCGATTTCCTGAGCGCTTCCAGCACCTGATAGCTGTCTTCGAGGCCGCGCAGTTTCGCCGTTCCGGGCATGAACTGCGCAATCCCTTGCGCGCCTTTGAAGCTGACGGCATCGGGACGAAAGGTGCTCTCGCGCCAGATCAGACGGGCGAAATAATCCGGCGGCAGTTGATTGGCGCTGGCGAAATGCTCGATTGCGACGCAGAGATCGCGATTGAAACTGTCCTTGCGGATGCAGAGCGTCTCATCAGTTCCCAAGGCTGAAGGCCCGGAATAGAGACAGGCCGGCTCGGAAGCGCTTTCTTCCGGCTGGGCCTTCGGCGTCTCTATGACGGAAAACAGAAAACACAGCGAAAGCAGGGCCTTCGCCGATCTCTTGCCCATGTCGGACTGACGCTTTCGCCCTATCATCGGATCTCGGCAGGTTCGACTTCCATCGCGACGCTGATCTTAGATAGCATCGATCAAGCCGCGAAGCTTGCCCATTCCGCAATGACGGCGTGAAAAAGCCGCCGGGCCACGGGCCGCGGCGGCTTCAGGAGCGGGTTGAAGGCAGAGAATCAGGCCGTCGGCTGCTTGGTCTTGCGGAGATAGGGCAGAACCGTATCGAAGGAGCCGAAACGTGTGATCGCGTCTTCGTTGGAAACCGCGGCGGTGATGATGACATCCTCGCCCTGGTTCCAGTTTGCCGGTGTCGCCACCTGGTGCTTGGCGGTCAGCTGGATGGAATCGATGGCGCGCAGGATCTCGTTGAAATTCCGGCCCGTCGTCATCGGATATGTGAGGATCAGCTTGATCTTCTTGTCGGGACCGATGATGAAAACCGAACGCACCGTGGCGTTGTCGGCGGGCGTGCGGCCTTCCGAGCTTTCGCCGGCGCCGGCCGGCAGCATGTCATAGAGCTTGGCGACCTTCAGGTCCTTGTCGCCGATCAGCGGGTATTCGACGTCGAAGCCGGTGGCGGTCTTAATGTCGTTCTTCCACTTGGCATGGCTTTCCACCGGATCGACAGAGATGCCGATGATCTTGGCGCCGCGCTTGGAAAAGTCCCCGGCCAGGCCAGCCATGGCGCCGAGTTCGGTCGTGCAGACAGGCGTGAAATTCTTCGGATGCGAGAACAGCACCGCCCAGCCGTTGCCGATCCAATCATGGAAGCTGATCGGCCCCTGCGTGGTGTCGGCGGTAAAATCGGGGGCAATATCGTTGATGTGTAAGCTCATGGTCGGCCCTCCAAAGCCTTGTGTTAAATCTTGTTCGTCTCAAATCGAGGCCATGGGATCCGTCGGCCGATGCGGCCGCTGGATTGCGGTCGTCAGGATCGCGCCGGCCGAAGGAAAAAAACGTCCCATCCCAGGATTTTAAGTAAGTCATATACCACGATAACCGAAGGCATGCTCTTTCGATTTCCGGCCTGCTGCCGCATTATTTTTCCGGCTAATGCTCGCGATGAATAGACCGATGGTTTTCCATCGTCCCGTCAAAAGCTGCAGGAGCAATGGCCCGCCCCTCGCTCAGGCCGCCTGAACGGTTTTGATCCTGTCGATGCCGCCGACAACCGGCGCGAAATCAGCCCAGACGGCTTGCGCGCCCTTCTGCCATTCCTCGAAGGCTTCCGGCTTCAGGAGCTTGCCGCCATGGCTAAGCGCCGTCTCGACGGACTTCGCCTCGTCGTCGACGATCAGCTGGTTGAAGTAGGCAGCCCCTTGACTGGAGGCCTGCTGGAACACCGCCTTCTGCTCGTCATTCAGGCCGGCCCAGAAGGTCGAGGCATAATAGATGACGCCGGATGCCCAGATGTGGCCGGTCTCGGTCATATCGGGCACGACCTCATAAAGCTTGAAGCCGGCATAAGCCGATTTGGTCAGGTCCATCGCGTCGGCAACGCCGGTTGCGAGCGCATTGTAGGTCTCGGTGATCGGAATGCCGATCGGCGTCGTGCCGAATGCGCTCCAGAGCTTGGTGTGCAGCGGGCTCTGGATGACACGGATGCGCTTGCCCTTGAGCTGCTCCGGCCGCGTCACCGGTTCCTTGGTCAGCAGATGGCGGGCGCCGTAATTGATGTAATCGCCGACGACGAAATTCTGCGCCTGCAGCTTCTGCTTGAGATCGGCGCCGACATCGCCGCTGACAGTCCTGCGCACGTGGTCGGCATCGCGGAAGAGGAAGGGCAGGTCGAGGAGCTGCAGCTCGGGCGCCCAGCCGGAGAGCGACGAGACTGTGGAGAGGCTGGCCTGGATAGAGCCGAGGCGTACGCCCTCGGCTACTTCCTTCTCGCCGCCGAGCGCACCATTCCTGACGATATTGAACCTGAACTGGCCGGGGAGCTTCGCTTCGACCAGTTCGCCGATCTTCACCCAGATCTTCGTCTCCGGCTTGTTGTCCCCAAGCAGCGAGGCGATCGTGATCGTCGTCGTACGGGCGGCGGCCGTGCGGACGAAGGCGGGCGCTGCAAGCGCCGTTCCGGCGAGGGCGGCGGTCTTCAGGAAATTGCGGCGGCTGAAATAATCCACGAGGTTGTCCTGTTCGTTAGAAGATGATGGCCCATGCGCAAAGAATTGCGAGCGAAACCAGGAGAGCGAGAAGATAGGGAACGACGGCCCGAAAGAGTTCCGAGGCAGGAATGCGCGTGACGCCGCTGACGACGAAGATCAGCATGCCGAGCGGCGGCGTCAGTCCGTGGATCATCAGGTTGACGACGATGATCACGCCGAACTGGATGGGATCGATGCCGGCGGCAACCGCTGCCGGCAGCAGGATCGGGCCGAAAAGCAGGATCGCGGCGCCGATATCGAGAACGAGACCGACGGCGAACAGAATGACGTTCGACAGAAGGATGACGGCAAGCGCGCTGCCGCCAAGCGTCGTTGTCAGATGCGCGATCAGACTGGACACGTCGTCGACGGCGAGCAGGAAGGCGAAGGGACCGGCCGTGCCGATCAGCAGGCCGATTGCCGCCGCCTCGACCGCCGCCTGGCGGAAGGTGGCATAGAGCGAGAGGATGCCCAGCCGCGCGCCGATGCCGAGCAGCAGTGTGTAAAAAGCGGCGAGTGCTGCCGCCTCCGTCGTCGTGACGATGCCGATGCGAATGCCGACGACGACGATGACACCGAGCCCGAAAGCCGGGATCGCCTGCACCGCCGATTGCCCACGCTGTTTTGCGCTTGCGCGCGCCAAGGGCACCTGCTCTCGTACGGTCAGATGGATGGCGACCGCCAGACATATGGCCATCAGCCCGCCGGCGAAGAAGCCGCCGACCAGCAGCGCGCCGACGGAAAGATTGGTCGCCGAGGCAAGGATGAGAAAGGCGATCGATGGCGGGATGATGTTGTCGAGAACCGATGTCGCGGCGATGATTGCCGCCGCCTGCGCCGGGGGATAGCCGTGTTTGACCAGTTCGGGCTGGAAGGTCGAGGCGCCGAAGGCAGCATTGGCAACCGAGGAGCCGGAGGCGCCGGAAAAGAGGACGCTGGTCAAAAGCGTGGTCTGCGCCAGCCCGGCCCGGCGATGGCCGACCATGGCGGCGGCGAAGCGCACGAGCTGATTGGCGACGCCGGAAGCCGTCAGCAGGCCGCCGGCAAGCAGAAAGAAGGGAATGGCGAGCAGCAGGAATTTCGATATGCCGGTGACTGTGGAGGAGACGATCGCCGGCTCCGGCAGACTGCTGCCGAAGGCGATGGCAACATAGGCAGCAGCAAGAAAGGCATGCGGCAGCGGTGCGGCGAGCAAGAGGCCCAACGCCGCAATCAGCCCAAGGAAAATGCTCGGCGGCCAGTCGAGATCAAACGAGATATGCGGGATGCCCGCATAGAGCGCGACGCCGAGGGTCAGGGAAAGAGCAACCGCCAGGATCTTGCCTTCGGCGATGCGCTGCAGAAGCAGCACCACGAGGATCAGTGCGCCGCCGGCGCCGAGAAAGCCGAAGCGGATCCATTCCGGCAGACCGAGCGTCGGCGAGATGCCGCCGAGCATCGTCATGATCTCGCTGCCACCGAAGGCGAGGATCAGCGCCGAAAGCACGGTGAAGACATCGGCACCGATCCGCGTCACCTTCTGCAGCTTTTCCGGCAGCATCCTGACGAAAACGTCGAGGCGCATGGCAAGCGCACTGTTGAGACTGAGCGGCGCACCGAGCGCGATCAGGGCGACATGCAGCCAGATGCCGAGATCCTCGGCGCCGATGAAGCCGGTGCCGAAGAAATAGCGCAGGCAGACAGTGACGAGCACCGTGAAGAGCAGCACCGCGAGAACGACAGCCACCGCAACGCCGAGGATGGTTTCGATCGCCCGCAGTGCGCGCGTTGCCAACCCCGGAGTAGCCTGGTCGATCGGATGAAATTCACTGGCCGCCACTAATTTACCTTCTGCTCAGAGGATCACCGCTCTTGACGGTCACAAGATCCCGGTCGAAAAACATCAGCCGGATATCGTCCCACGCCCTTGGCGACTTCCTGCCGACCTCAAGCCGCGGCAGACCTTTTCGCCGAAACGAAAGACTTCCTCAAGCAGCCGCATGCCGGAAAAGACAACGGTATCGACGCCAGCCTTTGATGAACTTAGAATGCGTGCGGCCACACTGCGCTCGAAAGCGGCAGATCGACCAATTTTTGTGCACATCTATTTGTGCACACTTTTCAGGCGGACGCGCTTGCCAAAATTGCTGCAGTGCGTCATGAATATAGCAATGACGCATCTCGATCTGACGATTCTGGTCATCGACGAAAATGCCATTCGCGCCTCCATCATCGAAGAAGGGCTGCGCGAGGCAGGGCATGCGCGCGTCACCGTTGTGCATGAGGTCAACGGCATCGCGCGGACCATCGAAACACTGATGCCCGACGTGATCATCATCGATATCGAAAACCCCAACCGCGACATGATGGAACATCTGTTCCAGCTGACGCGTACGGTCAGCCGGCCGATCGCCATGTTCGTCGACCGCTCCGACACTGCTTCGATCGAGGCCGCGGTCGATGCCGGCGTCTCCGCCTATATTGTCGATGGATTGAAGAAGGAACGCGTCAAACCGATCCTCGACATGGCCGTCAGCCGCTTCAATGCCTTCAACCGACTGCGGCGGGAGCTTGCGGATGCCCGCTCGGCGCTCGAAGAACGCAAGCTCATCGAGCGTGCCAAGGGCATATTGATGAAGATGCGCGGTCTGTCCGAGGAAGAGGCCTTTGCCTTGCTGCGTCAGACGGCGATGAACGAAAAGAAGAAGATGTCGGAAATCGCCCAGAGCGTTGTCACCGCTGCGGGACTTTTGATGTAATGGCCGCCCTGGCGAATTTCCGGAGGAAACCGGAGTGGATATGATGACGAACACCGCCAGTTCCAGCGGCGGGCTGCCCTCGCCCGCACGCGTCAACAATGAAGGGCCGAAAGTGTTGCGGGCCGGTTTCATTCCGCTCGTCGATGCATCGGTGCTGATTGCGGCGGCCGAATTCGGCTTCGCTGAGAAGCAAGGCCTGACGCTCGATCTCGTCAGGGATGTCTCCTGGGCGAATGTGCGCGACCGCCTGGCGTTCCGCCAATTCGATATCGCCCATATGCTGTCGCCGATGCCGGTCGCCTCCATGCTCGGTCTCGGCTCCAATCCTTCGCCGACGATCACGGCGTTTTCCCTTGGGCGCGGCGGCAATGCGATCACCCTGTCGACGCGGCTCTTCGAACGGATGCGCGATGAGGCCGGATTGCCGGAAACGGCAAGCGCGTTGGATAACGCCCATGCCCTTTCAAAAACCATCGCGGCAATGAAGGCGCGCGGCGAGCCGCTGCCGACCTTCGGGGTCACCTATCCCTTCTCTTCGCATAATTACGAATTCCGCTACTGGCTGGCGGCCGGCGGCATCAACCCCGACAAGGATGTCAAACTCGTCGTCGTGCCGCCGCCGCTAACCTCGGACGCGCTGGCGGCCGGCGCCATCGACGGTTTCTGCGTCGGCGCGCCGTGGAACATGGTCGCCTCGGAGCGCGGTCTTGGCCGCATCGTCGCCACCAAACAGGACATCTGGCCCTCGGCCCCGGAAAAGGTGATCGGCATGCGGCCGGACTGGGCCGAAAGCCATCCGGAGACCGTTTCCAGGCTGATCGTGGCGCTCGACGCAGCAGCCCGCTGGTGTGACCGGCCGGATAATCACGACGCGCTGGCGGCGGCCCTCGCCGATCCGCGCTACATCGCTGCCCCCGTCGGCATTATTCGCCGTGTTCTCGCCGGCGAATTCAACCTCGATGCCAAAGGAAACCGGCGCATCATCGCCGATTACTTCCAGTTTCATTCCGGCTTCGCAAACTATCCGAGGCCGAGCCATGCCCTGTGGATTTACAGCCAGATGATCCGCTGGGCACAGGCCGAGGCCAGCCTCAACAAGGCGCGGGCGGCCGCCTCCGCGTACCGCCCGGATCTTTATCGCACGGCTCTCGGCGACATCAACGCACCCGATGACGCCGATATCCGCATCGAAGGCCATGACGAGGGCGACCGCTTCATGGATGGCCACGTCTTTGATCCGACGGAACTGCCGGACTATGTCGCGAGCTTTGCCGTCAAAAGCGCCCTGCCTTTCGCTTCCCATGGCGATGAGACCTGATCCGTGCCAGCCTGCACAAAAGGCCAGCAAAGTTCGATGCCCGCCATCGCCGCAACGCACAAAAGATTTGCACGTTTTCTGGCAGCCGCAAAAACATGCAGATGGTCAAATATTGAAAATTCCATTTATACTCAATCACTTAAAATAAATGCGCAAAACTGGCACACAGCTTGCAGGGCTATTACCGCACAGATCAATGGCGATCAGCGCAGTATGAGGGCGCAATAAGCGCTCGCAGAAGACCATGAATTCGGCGTCCAACGGCGGGCGCCACCAGCAAAGCCGCTGATCAGGATATTTCGCGCGCCTCGTGCATGCGCAGCCTGACCAGCGGCTTTTCGTTTTTAACCCCCAGCGATGGATCGGCACGACCTTGTCGCGCCACGGAGAAGCCATGTCTGTCACCGAGAAAACGCAGCCTATGTCCGCCGGCGAACCCGCCAAAGCACTGTGGATCTCTACGGTCGCCTTTACCCTCTGTTTCGCCGTCTGGACGATCTTTGCGATCATCGGCATCCGCATCAAGCAAGAGCTCAACCTCAATGAGGCCGAGTTCGGACTGCTGATCGGCACCCCGGTCCTCACTGGCTCGCTCGTGCGCATCGTCCTCGGCATCTGGACGGGGCGTTATGGTGGTCGTCTCGTCTACACGCTCACCATGCTTGCCGCCGCGATAGCGACCTTCCTGCTCTCCTACGCCCAGACTTATACGCAGATGCTGATCGCCGGCCTCGGCGTCGGGCTTGCCGGCGGCTCCTTCGCGGTCGGCGTCGCCTATGTCTCGCCTTTCTTCCCGGCGGAAAAGCAGGGAACGGCGCTCGGCATCTTCGGGGCGGGCAATGTCGGCGCGGCGGTGACCAAATTTGCCGCTCCCTTCGTGCTACTCGCCTGGGGATGGCAGGCGGTTGCCGAGATCTGGGCCGTCTGTCTGGCGCTGATGGCGATCGTCTTCTGGTTCACCACCACTGATGATCCGGCCTTCCGCCTTCGCCGCGAGCGCGGCACCGCCTCCAAGAGTTTGGCTCAGGAATTCGCGCCGCTGCAGAACGTTCAGGTCTGGCGCTTCTCGCTCTACTATTTCTTTGCCTTCGGCGGCTTCGTCGCCCTGTCCTTGTGGCTGCCGCGTTATCTGGTCGGCGTCTACGGCTTCAACCTGGAAACAGCCGGCATGGTCGCAGCCGCCTACTCCATCCCGGGCAGCATCTTCCGGGCCTTTGGCGGCGTTCTGTCGGACAAGAAGGGTGCGCGCAGCGTCATGTATGCGATGTTTGCCGTGTCGGCCGTCGCCACCCTGATCCTTTCGATGCCGTCTGCGACCATCACACCCGTGATCTTCATCGCCGTCATCTTTGTGCTCGGCTTCTTCATGAGCCTCGGCAAGGCCGCCGTCTACAAGCACATTCCGGCCTATTACCCCGAAAACGTCGGGGCCGTCGGCGGCATCGTCGGCATGATGGGCGGTCTTGGCGGCTTCATCCTGCCGATCGCCTTCGGCCTCCTCAAGGACATGACGGGCCTTTGGTCCAGCTGCTTCCTGCTGCTCTTCGCAATCGTCGCGATCTCGCTCGTCTGGATGCACCTGTCCGTCAAGCAATTGTCGCGCCGTGGGCACTCCGCGCCCGTGGCTGCCACCTGATCTAAGGACCTGGAAACATGACAGAAAAACTCGTCATCATCGGCAATGGCATGGCGCCCGGGCGCATGCTGGAGCACCTCCTCGAACGGGCTCCCGGACGCTACGAAGTCACGATCTTCAATGCCGAGCCGCGCGTCAATTACGACCGCATCATGCTGTCGCCGGTTCTCTCCGGAGAAAAGGACTACGAGCAGATCATCATTCACGGTGACGGCTGGTACATCAAGCATGGCATCATGCTCTACAAGGGCCACAAGATCGTCAACATCGATCGCGTAGCCAAGACCGTCACGTCAGACCACGGCGTCACCGAAAGCTACGACAAGCTGGTGATCGCCACCGGTTCGGTGCCCTTCATCATCCCGGTTCCCGGCAAGGATCTGCCGGGCGTCATCACCTATCGCGATCTCGACGACGTGCAGGCGATGCTGCTCGCCGCCCAGTCGCGCGAAAAGGCCGTCGTCATCGGGGGCGGCCTGCTAGGCCTTGAAGCGGCGGCCGGTCTTGCCCAGCGCGGGATGGACGTCACCGTCCTGCACGTCATGCCGACGCTGATGGAGCGCCAGCTCGATCCCGCCGCCGGCTATCTGCTGCAGAAGGCGGTCGAGGAACGCGGCATCAAGGTCATCTGCAAGGCCAATACCAAGGCGATTATCGGCAACGGCAAGGTTGAGGGCATCGAGCTCGACGACGGACGGATCATCCCGGCCACGCTGGTCGTCATGGCCGTCGGGATTCGTCCGAGTGTCGGCCTGGCCAAGGATGCCGGCTTGGCGGTCAATCGTGGCATCGTCGTCGATGCCGGTATGCAGACCTCGGACGGCGACATCTTTGCGCTCGGCGAATGCGCCGAGGTGGGCGGCATGGTCTACGGCCTCGTCGCCCCACTCTATGAAATGGCCCGGATCGCCGCGGCACATCTTAGCGATGATCGCTCACCGGCTTTCGTGCACGCCGACACGCCGACCAAGCTCAAGGTCACCGGTATCGAACTCTATTCGCTCGGCGATTTCGCCGATGGCGACGATCGCGAGGAGATCGTGCTGCGCGATGCCAGTGCCGGCGTCTACAAGCGTCTCGTGTTGAAGGACAACAAGATCATCGGCACCGTGCTTTACGGCGAGACTGCCGATGGCGCCTGGTTCAATGACCTGAAGAAAAAAGCGACCGATATCTCGGAGATGCGCGAGACGCTGATCTTCGGACAGGCCTATCAGGGAGGGTCGCCGCTGGACCCTATGGCGGCCGTTGCAGCCTTGCCGGATGACGCGGAGATCTGTGGCTGCAACGGCGTATGCAAGGGCAAAATCACCTCAACGATCACTGGCAAAGGGCTGACGTCACTCGACGACGTGCGTGCCCATACCAAGGCATCCGCCTCGTGCGGCTCCTGCACCGGCCTCGTCGAACAACTCATGGCATTGACGCTCGGCGACGGCTACAATCCGGCTGCCGTACAGCCGATGTGCACCTGCACCGAACTCGGCCATGACGACGTTCGCCGGCTGATCAAGGCCAAGGGTCTGAAGAGCATTCCTGCCGTCATGCAGGAGCTCGAGTGGAAAACCTCCTGCGGCTGCGCCAAGTGTCGGCCGGCGCTCAACTATTACCTGGTCTGCGACTGGCCGGACGAATATGCCGACGACTACCAGTCGCGCTTCATCAATGAGCGTGTCCACGCCAATATCCAGAAGGACGGCACCTATTCCGTCGTGCCGCGCATGTGGGGCGGCGTCACCAATTCGAACGAGCTGCGCGCCATCGCCGATGTCGTCGATAAGTTCGAAATCCCGATGGTCAAGGTGACCGGCGGCCAGCGCATCGACCTGCTCGGCATCGAGAAGGAAGACCTGCCCGCCGTCTGGGCCGATCTCGGCAAGGCCGGCTTCGTCTCCGGCCAGGCCTATGCCAAGGGCCTGCGCACGGTGAAGACCTGCGTCGGTTCAGACTGGTGCCGCTTCGGCACCCAGGATTCCACCGGTCTCGGCATCCGCATCGAGAAATTCATGTGGGGCTCCTGGACGCCGGCCAAGCTGAAACTGGCCGTTTCCGGCTGCCCGCGCAATTGTGCGGAAGCAACCTGCAAGGATATCGGCGTGATCTGCGTGGATTCCGGTTTCGAGATCCATTTCGCCGGTGCGGCCGGTCTCGATATCAAGGGCACCGAGGTGCTCGGCCTCGTTAAGACCGAGGACGAGGCGCTGGAGCATATCGTGGCGCTGACGCAAATGTACCGCGAGCAGGCCCGCTACCTCGAGCGCATCTACAAATGGGCCAAGCGCGTCGGTCTGGACGAAATCCGCCGCCAGATCATGGGTGATGCCGAAAAGCGCACAGCCTATTACGAGCGTTTCGTCTTCAGCCAGAAATTTGCCCAGGTCGATCCCTGGTCGGAGCGTGTCTCCGGCAAGGACAAGCATGAGTTCAAGCCGATGGCGACGATCGGCTATCCGCAGGCAGCCGAATAAGGAGATGGACATGAACTGGATCTCAATCGGTGACATCTCCGAAATCCCCTTGCGCGGTGCACGTTGCGTGAAGACGCCGCAGGGCAAGATCGCCGTCTTCCGCACGGCCGAAAACGAAGTTTTCGCCATCGAGGATCACTGCCCGCACAAGGGCGGCCCGCTCTCACAGGGCATCGTGCATGCCAAGGCCGTCACCTGCCCGCTGCACAATTGGGTGATCTCTCTCGAAACCGGCAAGGCGCTCGGTGCCGACCAGGGCGAGGTGCGGACCATACCGGTCCGCAACGAGAACGGCGCCCTGTTCATCGCCCTGGAAAGCCTCTTGATGGCGGCTGAATAATGGCGGCTGAGGTCAAGACCACCTGCCCCTATTGCGGCGTCGGCTGCGGCGTTATCGCGACTGTCGACGAGGCCGGCGCCGTCAGCGTCAAGGGAGATCCCGAGCATCCGTCGAATTTCGGCCGGCTCTGCTCGAAGGGGTCGGCGCTTGCCGAAACCATCGATCTCGACGGCCGGCTGCTTTACCCCGAGATCGCCGGTCAACGCAGCGGCTGGGACGAGGCGCTCGACCTGGTCGCCCGGCGTTTTTCCGAAACGATCGCCGAACACGGGCCTGATTCCGTTGCCTTCTACGTCTCCGGCCAGTTGCTGACCGAGGATTATTATGTCGCCAACAAGCTGATGAAGGGCTTCATCGGCTCGGCCAACATCGACACCAATTCAAGGCTCTGCATGTCTTCGTCGGTCGCCGGGCATCGCCGCGCCTTCGGCGCCGATACCGTGCCGGGGACCTATGAGGATATCGAACTCGCCGACCTCGTGGTGCTGACAGGCTCCAACCTCGCTTGGTGTCATCCCGTCATCTACCAGCAGCTGGCCACCGCAAAGGCGGCGCGGCCGAACATGCGGATCGTGGTCATCGATCCGCGCCGGACGATGACATGCGACATCGCCGACCTGCATCTGGCAATCCGCCCGGACGGCGACGTGGCGCTGTTCATGGGACTGCTTGCCCAGCTGGCGACCAGCCCGGCGATCGACCAGAATTATATCGCCTCCCACACCGAAGGTTTCGCCGGCGCCTTTGCGGCCGCCGCAGCGATTGATATCAACGATCTGCTGGAACGGACCGGCCTGCCGGCCATGCAGATCCGGGAATTCTTCCGGCTGTTCGAGACGACTGAGAAAGTCGTGACCTGCTACAGCCAGGGCGTCAACCAGTCCTCCTCCGGCACCGACAAGGTCAATGCCATCCTCAACTGTCATCTGGCGACCGGCCGTATTGGCCGCCCGGGCATGGGGCCGTTCTCGCTGACCGGCCAGCCGAACGCAATGGGCGGGCGCGAGGTCGGTGGTCTTGCCAATATGCTCGCCGCCCATATGGCGATCGAGAACCCGCAAGACCGGGATCGCGTGCAGCGTTTCTGGGAATCGCCCGTCATCGCCGCAAAACCTGGTCTGAAGGCGGTGGACATGTTCCGCGCCGTAGCCGACGGCCGCATCAAGGCGCTCTGGATCATGGCCACCAATCCCGTCGTCTCGATGCCGGATGCCGACAGCGTCGAAAGTGCGATCGCCGCCTGTCCTTTCGTCGTCGTTTCCGACATCCTGAGAGAAACGGATACGGCCCGGCACGCCGAGGTGCTTCTGCCCTCCCTCGGCTGGGGCGAAAAGGACGGCACCGTCACCAATTCCGAACGGCGCATTTCCAGACAGCGGCCGTTTCTCGGGCTCCCCGGCGACGCGAGGGCCGACTGGTGGCAGCTTGCGGAGGTCGGACGCCGCATGGGCTTTGCCGCCGCTTTCGATTTCGACACGCCGGCGGAGATCTTCTCCGAACATGCCGCCCTTTCCGCCTTCGAAAATAACGGCAGCCGCGATTTCGACATCGGCGCCCGCGCCGGCTTGACCGGTGACACCTATGACGCGCTGTCGCCCTTTCAGTGGCCGCAGGCGGCAGGGACCGAACCCGGCGTCACCCGCTTCTTCGCCGATGGCGGTTTCTACCATGGCGATGGCAAGGCGCGCTTCGTCGCAGTGGCACCGCCCGAAACGGACCGCACCAATGCCGACTTCCCCTTCACGCTGAATACCGGGCGCATCCGCGACCAGTGGCACACGATGACGAGGACGGGAAAGAGCGCCCGGCTTTCCGCCCATATCGCCGAACCCTTTGCGGAGATCCATCCGCGCGATGCGATCGAGACCGGCATATCGAGCGCTGGTCTCGTCGAGATCGACAGCCCCTACGGCAAGGCGATCGTCCGGGCGCTGGTGACCGATCGCCAGGCGCGTGGCGGCATCTTCGCGCCGATGCACTGGAACGACCAGTTCGCGGCCAAAGCGCGGATCGATGCCGTGGTCGCGCCGATCACCGACCCCTTTTCCGGTCAGCCCGCCTCGAAGAACGTTGCCGTCGCCATTCGCCCCTTCCGCGCCACGCATTACGGCTTCGCCGTCTCGGCGACAAAACCGGCCACACCTGACGCGGCCTATTGGGCGCTGGCGAAAGCCGATGGCGGCTGGCGGCTGGAGCTCGCCTTCACCGAGGCGGTCGAAGACTGGACGGCCTGGTGCCGCGCTGTTTTCGCCATTCCTGATGGCATCGAGCCGCTGGGTTATGCCGACCGGCAATCCGGCGACCTCAGGCTCGCCTTCTTCGACGGCGAGACCCTGCTGGCCGCACTGTTCCTCGCCCGCGAACCGGTCGCCGTCGCGCGCAACTGGGCAATTTCGCAGCTCGCCACCGCCCACGGCGATTTGAGAAAACGCTTTGCGCTGGTCGCTGGCCGTCCCGGCGCCGGCAGACCGGATCCGGGCGCCACCGTCTGCTCCTGCTTCAGCGTCGGGGTCAATCAGATCGCTGCCGCGGTACTCGGCGGATGCCACAGCGTCGAGGCGGTCGGCAAGGAACTGAGCGCCGGAACCAATTGCGGCTCCTGCCGCGGCGAAATCGGCAGGATCATCGATCGCTGTCTCGCTGCAGCCGCGGAGTGAGCACTCAGCGGGGATCGGGCGGTGTCAGGCCGCTTTGGGGACGATAAACATCTTATGGTCGGCTGAGATGCGGACCGAGATCTCGTCATAGGACGAGAGGGTCGGATGCGGCGTGTCCATCTTCTGGTGATGGGTTGCGGTCACGACCATGACATCGGCGCCCGCCGCCTCGCCGGCGATGATACCGGCTGCGACATCCTCGAACACCAGGCAATCCCGTGTGCTGACGCCGAGGCGTTCGGCGCCCAGGATATAACATTGCGGATCGGGTTTTCCGACCTTCACATCCTCCGCCGTCACCATGAATTTCGGCAGCGGCAGACCTGCCGCGTCCAGCCGCCGATGGGCAAGGCGCAGTGGCGAAGATGTGACGATCGCCCAGCGATCCGGCGGCAGCGCACTCAGGAATGCCGCGGCACCCGGAATGGCCACGACATCGCCAACATCGGCGATTTCGGCCTCGGTCACCAGCCTGGCCTCATGTTCGGGGTCAACGCCTGGCAGGTTCAGGCGGGCGATCGTGTCGACGCCGCGCGATCCATGCATCTTCGGCAAAAAGGCGGCGACATCGAGCCCCTGACGCTTTGCCCAGTCGCTCCATACACGCTCGGCAGCACGGATCGAATTGAGGATGGTGCCATCCATATCGAACAGGAAGGCGGCATAAGGCTTCTCGAAGCCGCGGGGCATCGGCAGGGACAAAGGCGGATCCTTTAAGGAAGAGCATCGGATGGTTATCGTTATCGCCCGATGAAACGGCAAATCGAGGCCTTTTGCAAGCTTTGGCAGGGACGGGCCGGTCTAACGCCGCGGCAGACCTTGGCGACATGCGTCAGCGAAGCAGCTTCAGCGAGCCCGTCAGCGAGCGGATCCACTTCGTCGGACCGGCGAGCCCGATGCCGTCGATGGTTTCCGAAGACAGGTCGCGCTCCGGCAACGAAGCCTCGTAGTCGGCATAGACGTGCAAGGCGCGTGCAAAACGCGGGAATGGCACGACCAGGGCTCCGTCAGGCGCCGGCAAGGCCTTCAGCAGCAGCGATCTCAGATCCGCGGCCGCCGCCTGCAGGACAGGTACCGGCTTGTTGGCGCTCACATGAAATATCCGGCCGGCCTGGTCACTCAGCCGCCCTCCGGCAAGCGCGGGGGCCGCAGCGCCGAGCCCGATCGATAGCACGGCGACGGTGTTGGCGAGTTCGCCGGTCGGCAACCCCGGCTCGACGATCACCGCGACACGCCAGTCCTCACCCGTCATCCCTCATTCTCCCTTCCTGGCTCGATCTCCTCAGCCTATCGAAAGCCAGGGAAATATTCTGCCTATTCCTGTCGTTCCGCCCGCGATTTTGGTAGGATCTACCTGTATAATGATAAAATTCGAAAGGACTTACCGACGATGGAATTCGAGCCGGGAGATATCCGCATATTGAAGGCATTGCAGAGCGAGGGGCGGCTGACCAACCAGGAGCTGGCGGAACGCGTTGGGATGTCGACCTCGCCCTGCTGGCGCAGAGTGAAGCGGCTGGAAGAGGCCGGTGTCATCCGCGGCTATCAGGCTCTCGTCGATCGGCGCGCCGTCGGCCTCGGCGTCCTCGCCTTCGTGCGTGTACAGATCGATACGCATTCCCATGACGAGGCCGAGCGTTTCGAGCGCGAGGTCGGCGAACTGGAGGCGGTCATCGCCTGTTTTTCCGTCGCCGGCGAAGCTGACTTCCTGCTGCAGGTGGTCGCAACCGATCTCGACAACTATGCGAATTTGCCATGACAGTGATCCGCCGCCTGCCCGGCATCAAGGAGATGCATACGATGTTCGTCCTGAAGGACATCAAGGCGTCGACGATCCTGCCCGTGCAGCTATCGGCCACCGGCCGTTCGCGCTGACGCGCTCAGATCGTCATCTAAAAGGCTGTGCTGCCGGTGGCGATCAAGTCGCAGGAGAGGCGCAGGCCGATCGGGTCATGGCACAGTTCATCGCGGCCGCAGGCGAGTTCCAGCTCGGCGGGAGCGTCGGAGCGCAGATAGGCCTGTGTCGGGTCGACGCGCATCGGGACGTCGGTCCATAGGGAGGGGCGGCTGAGGTCGATCGCTGATATACCGGCCTTCTCGCCGCCCATGGCAGAGGACGCGATCGCCATGCCGCTTGCCGTCAGGGCAAGTGCGAGGGCAATCTGGAGACCGAGATCTGCAGCCTCGCGGGGGGAAACGAACATAGCGGCCTCATGCTGCTGATTTTTAGCGTTTCAGCATGCCACTAAGGCAGGCGGCATCCGTGATCCAGCGGCTTCGGCGGTTAAGGTTTATGCGTAACCATGAGAGGTCGCGTGCAGGTTTTTCGCAAATTTCGGAACAATGATTCCAGCAGGCGGTTACCCAAGGGCCACCCAAGATGAAAATCAAAGGAGGATATCCTTATGAGCAAGTCCCTTATCGCCGCTTCGCTGCTTGCGATCGGCATGGCATCCTCGGCCTTTGCCCAGTCGAACCCCGATCCCATCGGGCCGACCAATGGCGGCTCGACCGACCCGAGTTCGGGTACCTATTCTTCCGATTACACCAACAGTGACAACGGCATGTATCCGGTACGCACCGCTCCGGTCGATCCGATGACGACACAGAGCATCGGTCAGCCGCAAACGATGGAATGCCCTGGCATGCCGCAACAGAGGTCGGGCGTCGATACACGCGGCGGCGAAAGCGGCGCCTCGATCAGCGAAGCCTGCCGCGAATACGACAACTGACAGGCAGTCTTTGCTACAAAGCATGTCGCACAAAGTGCGTCACGCTTGAAAAGGCCGGTTCACGCCGGCCTTTTTTCACGTAGCAACGAAACTTTTGATCCGGGCTTTCCGTACATCCGCAGCAGCTTGAACGAACAAGGGAACGGTCTCATTGGCAAAGGACGCGGCAAAACCGGTCATACTGTGGTTTCGCAAGGATTTGCGCCTTGACGACAACCATGCGCTCGCGGCAGCCGATCTCTCCGGGCGACCGATCATCCCTCTCTATATCAAAGAGCCCGCGGCACATAGCGGTGCGCTCGGTGCGGCGCAGGCGTGGTGGCTGCATCATTCGCTGGAAGCGCTCGACGGGTCGCTGCGCAAGCGGCAGGGACGGCTGGTGCTTGCCAGCGGCGAGGCACTCGACGTGCTTGGCGCCCTCATCAGCGAGAGCGGCGCCGAAGCCGTCTTCTGGAACCGATGCTACGATCCGTCCGGAACGGCCATCGACATCCGTATCAAGCACGAATTGCAAAAGCAGGCGATCGAGGTGAGCAGCTTCGGCGGCCAGTTGCTTCACGACCCTTCCCGGCTGATGACCGGCGGCGGCACGCCCTATCGTGTCTACACACCGTTCTGGCGCGCGCTGGAAGGCGCCGGCGAACCGGAGCGGCCGGTGGAGGCGCCGGCGAAACTGCGGCTGGCAGCGCAGCTTCCGAAATCGGAAAGGCTGGAGAGCTGGAAACTGCTGCCGACCAAGCCGGACTGGGCGAGGGATTTCGGCGATCTCTGGACGCCGGGCGAACAAGGCGCGCGGGAAAAGCTCCGCTCCTTCGTCGAGGACGGGCTCGACGGTTATAAGGAAAACCGCGACTATCCGGCGAAGCAGGCGACATCGTTGCTGTCGCCGCATCTGGCGCTCGGCGAGATCTCCCCTGCCCGCATCTGGGACGCGACGCGTGGTCTGTCGAAACGGATGCCGGCGGCCGACATCCTGCATTTCCGCAAGGAGATCGCCTGGCGTGAATTCTCCTACCACCTGCTATTCCATTTCCCGCGTCTTGCTTCGGACAACTGGAACGCTCGTTTCGACGGCTTTAAATGGCGCAATGACGATGACGATTTCGCGGCGTGGCGCCGCGGCATGACCGGTTATCCGATCGTCGATGCCGGCATGCGCCAACTCTGGCGGCATGGCTGGATGCACAATCGCGTGCGGATGATCGTCGCCTCCTTCCTCATCAAGGATCTGATGGTCGACTGGCGCCGGGGCGAGGCATGGTTTCGCGACACGCTTGTTGATGCCGACCCCGCCAACAATGCGGCAAGCTGGCAGTGGGTGGCGGGCTCGGGAGCCGATGCGTCGCCGTTCTTCCGGATCTTCAATCCGGTGCTGCAGGGCCAAACCTTCGATCCGCACGGCGACTATGTCAGAACTTATCTGCCTGAGCTTCGAGAACTCGCGGCAAACTACATCCATCGGCCGTTCGAGGCACCGGAGAGCGTGCTCGACTCGGCAGGCATCATTCTTGGCCAGACCTATCCGAGACCGATCGTCGATCACGCCAGCGCGCGCAACCGGGCGCTGGCCGCCTACGACGTCACAAAGCATGCCGTATGAACGCGCACTTCCGTTCCGCGCCGCCCGTCTTTTCGGACGAGCAAAGGCGCTGAGACAGATTGAACCGCTCTTACGATCTTATCTTAAATCTGTTCCGATTTGAGCAATTATGCAGTAGCCTTCGATCTAATCGCCGGGGGGCGGCCGCGCGTATATTCTAGGGCTTCGTCGTCCCTAACCGGCAAGAAAATGCTGGAGGAGGAGAGATGAGCAAGGCGCAGGACTGGAATCTGCTGGCTCGTGATGCGGTGACGCTGACGGCCGAAAACATGTCCCGCATGGTGAAGGGCCTGCCCTTCAAGGCAAAGCTGGCGTTGCGCGGACTTCTGCACATGCAGCACGGTTCGTTCGCCGTTACTCTCCCCGATGGCCGCCGGCTGCTGGTCGAGGGCCAGAAGGCCGGGCCAAAGGCGGCGCTCAGCCTCCACAACTGGAACCTCGCCTATCGGGCGCTGACGAGCGGCACGATCGGGGTCGCCGAGACCTATATGGACGGCGATTGGGACAGCCCCGACCTCACCGCCTTCCTCGAACTCTTCCTGGTCAACGGCGAGGCCGCGTTCAGCTATGCGCATGGCAAGAGCGGTGTCGGCCGCCTCTTCGAGCGCGTACGCCACTGGATGAACGCCAATACCAGGACGGGCTCCAAGCGCAACATCTCCGCCCATTACGATCTCGGCAATGATTTCTACAGGCAATGGCTCGATCCAAGCATGACCTATTCCTCAGCGCTCTACTCCACAGGGGCCAACGACCTGCAATCGGCCCAAAACGCCAAATATCGCGCGCTCGCCGAGGCGACCGGCATCGGGCCGGGGGATCACGTGCTGGAAATCGGCTGCGGCTGGGGCGGTTTTGCCGAATTCGCCGCTGGCGAATTGAACTGCAAGGTGACGGGGCTGACGATCAGCCGCGAGCAGCTCGCCTTTGCGCAGGAGCGCATCCACAAGGCCGGCCTCGACGACCGCGTCGAATTCCGTTTCCAGGATTACCGTGACGAGATCGGGCTCTACGACCGGATCGTCTCGATCGAAATGTTCGAAGCGGTCGGCGAGAAATACTGGCCGTCCTATTTCTCCAAGCTCAGGCAATGTCTGAAACCCGGCGGCAAGGCCGGTCTGCAGATCATCACGATCAAACCCGAGTCCTTCGACCAGTATCGCAGCAATCCTGACTTCATCCAGAAATATGTCTTTCCCGGCGGCATGCTGCCGACGCGCAATCATCTGGCCGAACTCGCCGGCAAGGTCGATCTGTCACTGGTCAGAGACTTCGGCTTCGGGCTCGACTATGCCCGCACGCTTGCCGAATGGCGCGAGCGCTTCTGGTCAGTCTGGGAACGCATCCGCCCGATGGGCTTCGACGAGCGTTTCAAACGGCTCTGGGAATTCTATCTGTTCTATTGCGAAGCCGGCTTCCGCGCCCGCAATATCGATGTGCGACAGGTCGTGTTCTCGCGCAGCAGCTGATCATTCCGCCGGATGCGGTGTCGCCGGATGGTGACCAGGCGATGACGGCCGCTCGCGCCAGCCGGTGACGCGGTTGACCAGCGGGAAATAAGCGCCATAGGGCAGCAGGCGCGCGAGTTTCAGCATGGTGGTGAACCGCCTGGGGAAGGTGATCTCGAAGGCCTGCGACTTCAGCCCGGCGGCAATCTGCTGGGCAGCCTCCTCGACCGACACCACTGATGTTATCGGAAAGGCGTTCTTCCCGGCCGCCGACGTATCGACGAAACCCGGGCTGACGAGCTGGATGCGGATGCCGATCTTGTCGAGATCGAATTTCAGGCTTTCGGCCATGTTGATCAGCGCCGCCTTGGTGGCGCCACAGGCAGCACCCGTCGGCAGACCGCCATAGCCGGTGGCGCAGGAGACAACGGCGATCTGCCCCTGCCCTTTCGCCTTCATATGACCGATTGCCGGCACCATGCAGTTGACGACGCCGGAAAGATTGACGGCAAAGCTCTTGTCGAAATCGGCGCGGTTCAGATCCTCGCCATGAACAGGCAGGCAGACGCCGGCATTGAGGATCGCCATGGCGAGCGTGCCGTGTTCATATTCGATTGAAGCCATGACATGTTCCATGTCCTCGGCATCGGTGACGTCGCCGTCGAGAACGACGATGCTGCCGGAAAGGCCGCGGGCCTCGGCCTGCAGTTCGACCAGCTTTTCGTGACTTCTGGCGGTGACTGCGACCTTGTATCCTTCAGCCGCGAGCTTCAGCGCCAGCGCCCGGCCGATACCCGAGCTCGCCCCGGTGATCCAGACGACTCCATGTTCGGGACGGGCGATGAAATCACGCATGACATGTTCCTCCTGCTGCCTTGCAAACACGAAAACAGGTCCGGAAGTTTCTCTGCTCCTCCCGGATTTATGGCTCTATCACACCATTGTGGCTGCTTTCAGCCGATCAGATCGCCGATCATCTGACGAAGGGATCCGGTGAGCTTCACCGGCCCGTCCGAAACGGCAAAGGCGATGCAGGGCCTGTCCTTTTCGGCGACTGGCCGGTGGTCGATCGTGTCGTCGGCAATGGAGATGTCGCCGGGGCCGAAACGGCCGCGCTCATCGTTGAACGCGCCGTCAAGAATGAGGATCAGTTCCAAGCCTTCATGCGTATGCGCCGGCAAGGCGCGACCCGGGCGGATCCACATCAGGCTGACCTCGCAGCCGTCCATGTCGAGGCAATATTCCTTGAACCCCGGCAACCGCGTGCGCCAGGGCACATCCTCGGCTTCGAAGCCGACGAGATCGCGCAACGCTTGGGGAAACAGCGCGTTTTCCCGCCGCGCGGCGGCCGGCGCCGACATGGGAGAGGCGGAGGAAAAGATCGCCGCAAGCCGCCGGTCGCGGTCGGCAATGGCGGCTGCAGGAGCACTTTCGAGCGCCTCCCCGGCCAGCAGTTCGAGGCTGTTCACCAGGCGGCGATTATCCGGTTTCATTTCCAGATGAGACTGCACCAGCACACGCGCCGGCTCGGGCAGGGAGCCGGCGACATAATGCGCCATCAATGCATCGATCGTGTCGATCTGCTCGTGAATCATGCCCGTTTCGGCCACGCCCTGTTACCGCGCTCCGCTGTCGCTTTGTCGTCATCCGTACGGGGAAAGTCAATCGTCGGATCACCCGCCCGCGGCGGGATTGCCGGCCATGCGTCATTTAGGGGGAGGAAGGCCAAATTTTATCGTGCCCGACAGAGGCGTGGAATAGCATTTCTTGCCAACTCAGCCTTGTGAAGGGAAAAGACCGTTCCTAAAGTAAGAGTTCGAATAGAGGCAGATTCCATGACCTTCCACCCTTCCGTCCTCGAAGCCATCGGCAACACCCCCCTGATCAAGCTCAAGGGCGCTTCGGCGGCGACCGGCTGCACCATTCTCGGCAAGGCGGAGTTCCTGAACCCCGGCCAGTCGGTGAAGGATCGCGCAGCGCTCTACATCATCCGCGACGCGGAACGGAAAGGGCTGCTTCGATCCGGCGGCGTCATCGTCGAAGGCACAGCCGGCAATACCGGCATCGGGCTGACGCTGGTTGCCAAGGCGCTCGGCTACCGCACCGTCATCGTCATCCCGGAAACGCAGAGCCAGGAAAAGAAGGACGCGCTGAAATTGCTCGGCGCCGAACTCGTCGAAGTGCCCGCCGTTCCCTACAAGAACCCGAACAATTATGTGAAGGTCTCGGGCCGACTCGCCGAACAACTGGCCAAGACCGAGCCGAACGGGGCGATCTGGGCAAACCAGTTCGACAATGTCGCCAACCGGCAGGCGCATATCGAAACGACGGCAAAAGAAATCTGGAACGATACCGACGGCAAGGTCGACGGTTTCATCTGCTCCGTCGGCTCCGGCGGCACGCTGGCGGGTGTCGCAGCCGGCCTCAAAGCCTTCAATGCGGACATCAAGATCGGCATCGCCGATCCCGATGGCGCCGCCCTCTATGAATTCTACCACAACGGCACACTGAAATCCGAGGGCTCCTCGATCACCGAGGGCATCGGCCAAGGCCGCATCACCGCCAATCTCGAGGGCTTCACACCTGATTTTTCCTATCGGGTCTCTGATGCCGAAGCGCTTCCCTATCTTTTCGATCTCGTCGAAAACGAGGGCCTCTGCCTCGGCGGCTCGACGGCGATCAACATTGCCGGCGCGGTCAAACTCGCCCGGGATCTCGGACCCGGCCACACGGTGGTGACGATCCTCTGCGACTACGGTAACCGCTATCAGTCAAAGCTCTTCAACCCGGATTTCCTGACCTCGAAGGGACTGCCCGTTCCGGGCTGGATGGCCAAGTCGCCCGAGATCGACGTTCCCTACGAACCCGCGTGAGACCCATGCCCGTCAATGCCCTTTATCGTGACGACTTCTATCTCTCGACATGCGAGGCGGTTGTCACCGCCGTGCACGAAGATGGGGGCATTGAACTCGACCAGACCTGCTTCTATGCGACGTCAGGCGGCCAGCCGGGTGATACGGGCGAACTTGAACGTGCTGACGGCACCAGGATCGCGCTCGGCCAGACGAAGCACGGTGCAAGCAAGGATATCGTCATCCATGTTCCCCTCGAAACCGAGCCGCGGCCTGATGTCGGAGAAACGCTGGTTCTGCATGTCGACTGGCAGCGCCGCTACAGGCTGATGCGCATGCACACGGCCTGCCATCTGCTCTCCGTCGTCTGCTCCTATCCGATCACCGGCGCCGCCGTCGGCGAGGAGGAGAGCCGCGTCGACTTCGACATGAGCGAGACGATCGACAAGGACGCTGTAACCGCCAAGCTGATGGAATTGGTCGCTGAGAATCATCCGGTCTATCTGCAGTGGATTACCGACGAGGAGCTTGCAGCCAACCCCGATATCGTCAAATCGAAGAATGTCCGCCCGCCGATCGGGCTTGGGCGCGTCAGCCTCGTCTGCATCGGCGAGAACTCGTCGATTGACAGCCAGCCCTGCGGCGGCACACATGTCTCCGAAACACAGGAAGTCGGCCAGATTCACATCGCCAAAATCGAGAAAAAGGGCAAAGAGAACCGGCGCTTCCGCATCCGTTTCGGTACGCCCGGCGACGAAGCCTGACCATCAAGGGAGATCATCATGAATGAGACCAAGAGCCGTTTCGTCGTCTCGGCCGACTGGCTGCAGGCCGAACTCGGCGAACCGGATCTACGGGTGCTGGACGCCTCCTTCTATCTGCCGGCGCAGAAGCGCGATGCCGATGCCGAATACGCGGCCGGCCATATTCCCGGCGCCATCCGCTTCGACCAGGACAAGATCGCCGACCATTCGACGTCGCTACCGCACACGATCCCCTCGCCCGATTATTTCGCCACTGAGGCCGGCCGGCTCGGAATCAGCGAGAACGATCGCATCGTCGTCTATGACGGCATCGGTCTGTTCGCCTCGCCCCGCGTCTGGTGGCTGTTCCGGGTGATGGGCGCAAAGAACGTCTTCGTGCTCGACGGCGGTCTCGACGGCTGGAAGGCCGAAGGCCGTCCGCTAGAAACCACGACACCCGACCCTGCGCCGGCGACCTTTAGGCCTGACTTCGACGAGAGCCGTGTCGTGACGCTCGATACGATGCGCGACATCGTCTCGAGCGGCGCGATGCAGATCGCCGATGCCCGCAGCGCCGGCCGCTTCGCCGCCGCCGAGCCCGAGCCGCGCGCCGGCATGCGCTCCGGCCATATGCCCCGCGCCCGCAGCCTGCCCTCCGGCACCTTCGCCAACCAGGGCCGCTTCAAGTCGCTGCCCGAACTCCGCCAGACGATCGAGGATGCCGGCATCGATCTTTCCAAGCCCGTCGTCACTTCCTGCGGCTCGGGCATAACAGCGGCGATCATCACGCTGGCGCTGGAGTCGCTCGGCCATCACGACAACAAACTCTATGACGGCTCATGGAGCGAGTGGGGCAGCCGTGACGATACGCCCATCGTCACCGGTCCGCCGACGCCGGTTAAAGCCTGATCGCCATGGGGAAGACACCCGCTTCTTTGAAAGCTCACATCACGCGGCTCGAAATGACAGCGGCGCCGAAGGCTAGCATGCCGGTGCCCGTCAATATCCAGACGGCGATCATGCGCGCGCCTGAGATACCGCTGCCCTTCTATCGCTACCTCTACCGGCAGGTGGGCGCGCGCTGGCAATGGGTGGACCGGCTGCGGATGAGCGACGAGCAGCTTACCCTGACGCTGAATGACAAGCGCAACAATATCAGCGTCCTCTACGTCAACGGCGCGCCCGCCGGCTTCTACGAATATTTTTGCGAGGACGAGGATACGATCGAGCTCAGCCATTTCGGCCTGATCGAACATGCGCTCGGCCTCGGCATCGGTAAATGGTTCCTGCTGCAGGCGCTCTACGCCATCTGGACGCTCAATCCGAAGCGGGTCACCACCACCACCAACAATCTCGACCATCCGCGCGCTCTGCAGCTCTACCAAATGTTCGGTTTCTCCCCGGTGTCCACAGGCACCGGCATCGTCCGGCCGCTGAGCGACAAGGAACTTCTGGAGATGGCGCGGAAAGGCTGACCGCTCTCTTTCCCGACGTCGCTAACGTCGCGACAGGTTGTTCGGGCGGCGCGGATCGTTGCGGCGCTCGAAATCGAGTGTGCGATCCGACTGCTCCTTCAGTTCCGCCACCTCCCGGCGCAAGGCCTTCAGCTCTTCCAGTATTTCTGCATTCTGCTGCGCCAGCAGCGCGAGATCGACGTCGGCCATCGCCTTCTCCTTTTCGTCATGCAGTTTGCGGATTCGATAGCAAATGATCCGTGCACGAGTTTGACCTTATTAAACCCCAACCGTGCCGCCTCCGTTGAAGCCCATAACATCTAGCCGTGCCGGCGGCCTGTGATCAACCATGCGCGCGAATCGAAGTGAATTCCGTGGAGTGTCTGGTGCGCCTCCAGCATGTCGAGTAGCCGCGCCCGTATTTTGGCGGCCGTAGCAGTGGGATGATTGAGAGCTTTCTCGACATTCTCAAATGTCTGAATAGTCGCCAATGCAGTCTGAGGATTCGGACCGTAGTATACAGGCTCGTTTATTTCATAGAACTCGATGGCAGTGAACCCAGCCGTTTCTAGCAGCGCAGAAGTCACGGAGGGTTCGCTCAGCGAAAAGGCCTTGCTGGCCGCAACCGGACCGGTTGCTTCAGGGTCAAGGGCCTCATGGATGCCGGTCGCCCACTCATTGCGGTCTCTGCCCTGCCAGACCATGAACACGAAACGACCTCCTGGCCGTAGGGCGTTGGCGATGTTCGCGAAGGCTGCCGCCGGATCCGCGAAGAACATGACGCCAAATCGACTGATGCAAATGTCAAATTCCCCTTGAGCGAAGACATGGTTCTGCGCATCCGCCACTTCGAACGTCGCATTTGACAAGCCCTCCTCGGCACTGCGCCGGCGGGCAATCTCCAGCATCGTGACGGACAGGTCTATTCCGTGCGCTCGTCCTTTTTCAGCAGCGCGAGCCGCGTCACGGGTGGTTTGTCCAGCGCCGCAACCGATATCGAGCACACGATCAGAATGCCCGACTGCGGCGACGACCCTAAAATGCGCGTTGTGGAGAGCAAGCTCCGCATCATAGAAGTCTGCGAAGTTCAATACTGCTTCTTCGGCCATCACCTGTCCCCCAGAAAGCGAAACTCGTGAGGTGTAAGGTCGGGCCAGCGACCCTCACAACCCGACCAGCGGCCCTTACATGTGCCACCCGATCGCTTACCACGGGATGGAGAGGCTAGACATACCCGGCGCTGCCACGAGAGACACGATCGGATCGACGACAGCATTTTACCGCGACAAGGACGCCGGCCCATGACGCCCCAATGCCTGCGGCGCGCAAGAAACGGGTGGCTCACGCGATCATTCGGGCGCATTTCATGACAATCACAAAGGAGATTGCCATGACCGTCATTCGTTTTGCCGCCATGCCGACTGCCGATGCCGAAGCTCTCTGGAACGGCGGCCGCGACGCCTATGACAACCTGCCCGAGACGATGATATCAGACGGTGACGGCAACCCTTGCCGCCACTGCCTGCAGAATATCGAAGAGGGCGAGGAGTTCTTGGTTTTCGCCTACCGACCGTTCCCGGCGTTGCAGCCCTTTGCCGAGACCGGGCCGATTTTCCTGCACAAACAGCGCTGCCGGCGTTACGCCGCCGAGGAGATCCAGCCGCCGATGCTGGCGATGAGCCCTGACTTCATCGTTCGCGGCTATGGCGAGAATGACCGCATCGTCTATGGCACCGGCGCAGTGACCGAGATCGCCGATATTCCGGCCTATGCCGAGACATTACTCGCGCGGTCTGACATTGCGTATGTTCATGTCCGCTCAGCGCGCAACAACTGCTTTCAATGCCGGATCGACAAGATAGAGGCGCCGGCCCTTGCGGAGACCGGCGCCTAACCTCGAGTCAGGAAGCTTACGCTACGTTGAGCACGCTCTCCGGCGCGAAGGCCTCGTAGCCGAGCGCCTCGGCGACCGGCTTGTTGGTGATGCGACCCTTGTGCACGTTGAGGCCGTTCCTCAGATGCTTGTCTTCGGCGATGGCGCGCAGGCCGCGGTCGGCAAGCGCGAGGCCATGGACGAGCGTCGCATTGTTAAGCGCATGCGCCGAGGTGACGGGGACTGCGCCCGGCATGTTGGCGACGCAATAATGCACCACGCCGTCGACTTCGTAGGTCGGATCGGAATGGGTGGTGGCATGCGAGGTCTCGAAGCAGCCGCCCTGGTCGATCGCGACGTCGACGATGACGGAGCCCTTCTTCATGCCGGACAGCATCTCGCGGGTGACGAGCTTCGGAGCGGCAGCACCGGGGATCAGCACGGCGCCGATAATCAGATCAGCCGAGAAGACTTCCTCCTCCAATGCTTGGATGCTGGAATACCGCGTGTGGACGCGGCCAGCGAAGATGTCGTCGAGCTGGCGCAGGCGCGGCAGCGACCTGTCGAGGATGCTGACATCGGCGCCGAGACCGGCGGCCATCCGGGCCGCGTGCAGGCCGACGACACCGCCGCCGATCACCGTGACCTTGCCTGGCAGCACGCCAGGCACGCCGCCGAGCAGCACGCCGAGCCCTCCATTGGCCTTCTGCAGGGCGGTTGCTCCCGCCTGGATCGACAGGCGGCCGGCGACCTCCGACATCGGCGCCAGCAGCGGCAGGCCGCCGCGCTCGTCGGTGACCGTCTCATAGGCAATCGCGGTGACGCCGGAGGCGAGAAGACCCTTGGTCTGTTCGGGATCCGGGGCGAGATGCAGATAGGTGTAGAGAAGCTGACCGTCGCGGAGTTGCGCCCATTCGGAGGCCTGCGGTTCCTTCACCTTGACGATCATGTCGCACTTTTCGAAGATATCCTTGGCGGAGGCGGCAATCTTCGCGCCAGCCGCGGCATAAGCGGCGTCATCGGCGCCGATGCCGGCGCCCGCCTTGGTCTCGACCCAGACCTCGTGGCCGTGGGCGACATATTCGCGCACAGAAGCCGGTGTCAGACCGACGCGATATTCATGATTCTTGATTTCCTTCGGGCAACCGACACGCATTGGCGTTCCTCTCTTATCGTCTCCGCAATTGCGGATCTCCTCAGACGATGAATCCAACCACCAAGGCGGTGAAATGTCCTTGCAAAGACGATTTGCGAATAGACGATTTTTCGGCGATTATTGCGCCTCATATTCCTTTTTTCGAAGGTCCTTCGAATGGCCGATCTCGATACCATCGATCTTGCGATTCTCAAGGCATTGCAGGCCAATGCCCGCATCACCAATGCCGAGCTTGCTGAAAGGATCGGCCTGTCGCCTTCGGCTTGTTCGCGCCGGCTCGACATCCTGGAAAGAAGCGGCGTCATCGACGGTTACCATGCGCGGCTGTCGCACAAGGCGCTCGACTACAAGATGATCGCCATCGTGCATATCTCGCTCTCCGGCCAGTTCGCCAAGACGCTGGCGGAATTCGAGGCGGCAGTGAAGCTCTGCCCAAACGTGCTGGTTTGCTATCTGATGTCGGGCGAATACGACTATATCCTCAGGGTCGCCGCCCGCGATCTCGAAGACTACGAGCGCATTCACCGCGACTGGCTGTCGGCCCTGCCCCACGTCGTCAAGATTAATTCCAGCTTTGCGCTCAGAGAGATCATCGACAAGCCGAATGTCGGGCTTTGAGCCCTTGCATATCGTCCGAAAGCCTGCCCAGACTTTTCATGCGCGCGGGCGTTTCCCGCTCAATGGCAAGTCATGACATCGAAGACCCAAGGCTATATTTTCGCTCTCTCGGCGCTCACCATCTTTTCGTTGCAGGACGCCATCTCGAAACATCTGGCAACGACCTATCCGCCGATCTTCGTGACGATGATCCGCTACTGGGCCTTCGCGCTTTTCACGATCATCCTCGCTTCGAAGATGCGCGGCGGCATCAAGGCGACGGCCCGCACCAAACGCCCCCTTCTGCAAGTGACGCGCGGCGTGCTGCTTGCGGTCCAGGTGGTCCTGGCCATCACCTGTTTTGCCGTGATCGGCCTTGCCCGCTCACAGGCGATCTTTTCCGCGACGCCGATTCTGATCGCGCTGCTGGCGATGCCGATCCTCGGCGAGCGGGTCGGTTGGCGGCGGTGGGCGGCGATTGGCGCGGGACTTTTCGGGGTGCTGCTAATCCTGAAGCCGGAAGGCGAATTTTTCGATGTGAAGCTGCTTATCGCCGTCGCCTCCTGCTTCAACTTCGCCTTCTACGTCATCGCCACCCGCCTCGTCAGCCGCGACGATTCGTCGATGACCAGCTTCTTCTATACCGGCGTCGTCGGTGGCATCACGATGACCATCGTCGGCCCGTTCTATTGGAGCTGGATGTCGCCGGGCGACTGGGGCTGGATGGCGCTCGTCTGCATGACCAGCATTTCCAGCCATTATTTCCTGATCCGCGCCTACGATATTCTCGATGCCGCCGCCGTCCAGCCGCTGACCTATCTGTCACTTGTCTACGCCTCGATCATCGGCGTGACCATCTATGGCGAAACGCTGAGCCTCAACATGATCGTCGGCTCGGTCATTGTCGTCGCCGCCGGCATTTTCACGGTCTGGCGCGAACATGTGGTTGGGCGCAGAACCGCCAAAACCAATTGACGGTTCGCTGCAATTTTAGCCAAGCCACTAAAACCATTTCAATTTTCAGCTGCTATGGTCCCTGACTGTATCGAGGGAGACAGCATGACCCGCAACTTGAAAATCACGGCGCGAAAGGCTGATCGGCAAAACTGCCGCGTCTTCGGCAGCGTCAAATATTTGAACAGCGAAGTGGATGTGCGCATTCTCAACCTGTCGGTGACCGGCGCCGCCCTGGAGACGAAGACGCCACTTCATGCCGCTTCCGGCAGCAAGGTGCGCATCGAAGCTGAAAACCTCGGTCTGCTCGAAGGCATCATCCGCTGGAAGCACAATGGCCGTGTCGGCATCCAGTTCGACGTGAATTCGAATGCGCGGGCACAGGTCTCCTCCTATTTCCGCTTTTTCCATAAGGAAATACGGCCGGTGCTGGCGGTGCGTCAGCTGAGAGCCGCGACCAGCGGCGAACGCCCACCTCATTTGGCCACGTCGACGCTGAAATCGTAAGGCCGCACCGATTCTGCGCCGAAGGAGCGGCCGAGATCGTTCCTGAGCTGCCGTTGACATTGCGGCGAGCGCAACAAGGCCTGCGTCTGCAGCAAGCGGGCGCCGAGGTTCCTGATGTTGAGGGCGGTGGCACGCAATGAGACGCTTGCTCACGATCCCGCCTCCGATGAATTTCAGTCGGAGGACTGCACCATAAATTGCATTTCAAAACCGCATCGCCTTTGCTACCGATTGTTTTGCCGTCCTGTCATTTTTGCAGTGTACTCCTCGCCAAATCGTCCTAATTCTGACGGGCCGGACGATGCATGATCCTTCAAGGAGAGTTTCAATGTCTTCCCTTTTCGATGTCGGCGTCATGAGCCGCCGTTCCCTGCTCGGCGGCCTCGCCGCCACCTCCGCCCTGGTGCTGCTGCACCCATTCAGCGCGCGCGCCAGCGCCAACCAGGCGCATCTCCGGCTGATGGAAACGACGGATATTCACGTCAACGTCTTCCCCTATGACTATTATGCCGACAAGCCGAACGACACGATGGGTCTTTCCCGCACCGGGACGATCATCGACAATATCCGCGCAGAAGCCGTCAACTCGCTGCTGATCGACAATGGCGACGTGCTGCAGGGCAATCCAATGGGCGACTACATGGCCTATCAGCACGGCATGAAGGACGGCGACGTCCATCCCGTGATCAAGGCAATGAACACGCTCGGCTACTCCGTGGGAACGCTCGGCAATCACGAGTTCAACTACGGACTCGACTTCATGTTCAAGGTCCTATCCGGCGCCAACTTTCCCTTCGTCTGCGCCAACCTGACCAAGGGCCAGCTCGCGTCGGACCCGAAGAAGGACGATCTCTTCTTCAAGCCCTACGTCATCGTGGAAAAACAGATCAAGGACGGTGCCGGCAATGAGAGCCCGGTCAAGATCGGCTTCATCGGCTTCGTGCCGCCGCAGATCATGCTCTGGGACATCAAGAACCTCGAAGGCAAGGCCCAGACGCGTGATATCGTCGAGGCCGCCAAAGCCTGGGTTCCGGCCATGAAGGAAGCCGGCGCCGATATCGTCATCGCGCTCTCCCATTCCGGCATCGACGGCAGCGCGCCGTCCGAAAAGATGGAAAACGCCTCGCTGCATCTCGCCGCCGTCGAAGGGATCGACGCGATCTTCACCGGCCATCAGCATCTCGTCTTCCCCGGCCCGAAGAGCTGGGACGGCATCGCTAATGCCGATCCCGTCAAGGGCACGCTGCATGGCAAGCCCGCTGTCATGGCCGGTTTCTGGGGCTCGCATCTCGGCCTTATCGACCTGCTGCTCGAAAAGGACGGCAACAGCTGGAAGATCGTCGATTTCACCTCGGAAGCGCGGCCGATTTATCACCGTGACGACAAGAAGAAGGTGGTCGCCGACTACGCTGACAAAAAGGAAGTGGTCGAGGCCGCAAAATCAGAGCACGAGGCAACGCTTGCCTATGTCCGCACCCCTGTCGGCAAGACCTCCGCACCGCTCTATTCCTATTTCGCGCTTGTTGCCGACGATCCCTCCGTGCAGGTCGTCAGCCAGGCCCAGACCTGGTACATCAAGCAGATGCTGGCCGATACCAAGTACAAGGATCTGCCGGTGCTTTCGGCGGCGGCCCCTTTCAAGGCCGGCGGCCGCGGCGGCGCAGACTATTACACCGATGTTCCGGCCGGCGATATCGCCATCAAGAACGTCGCCGATCTTTATCTTTATCCGAACACGGTGCAGGCCGTCGCCATCACCGGCGCCCAGGTTAAGAACTGGCTGGAAATGTCGGCCGGCATGTTCAATCACATCGCAGCCGGCTCGAAGGATGCGCCGCTGCTCAACAACGACTTCCCATCCTATAATTTCGACGTCATCGACGGCGTTACCTACCAGATCGACCTGTCGCAGCCGCCGAAATATGATTCATCCGGCAAAGCGATCAATCCGGATGCCAACCGCATTCAGAACCTTGCCTTCGACGGCAAGCCGATCGATCCCGGCCAGAAATTCGTCGTCGTCACCAACAACTACCGCGCCGGCGGGGGCGGCAGTTTCCCGGAGATCGCGGCGGACAAGGTGATCTTCCAGGCGCCGGACACCAACCGCGACGTCATCGTCCGCTATGTCCACGACCAGGGCACGATCAACCCGTCGGCGGATGCGAACTGGACCTTCAAGCCGCTGCCGGGCACGACGGCGACCTTCGAAAGCGGCCCGAAGGCAAAGCAGTTCCTTGGCGAGGTCAAGAGCGTCAAGATCGAGGATGCCGGCGACGGCGCCGACGGCTTCTCGAAGTTCAGGCTCGTTCTTTAAACGGAAACAGCTGAGGCAGGCGCGGCAGCCGCGCCTTCCTCATTCGGCTGCAAGCGGGATTGCGGGTTCGCGCAGTTCGGCGATCCGGGCGTGGAAATCCGCCTGGCTGGGGCAATTGGAAAGCCTCGTGCGGAACGCGTCGATCATCCAGGTGGCGGCCGGCCCCGGCGGGTTGGCGAGGCGGCGCGTCGAATAGATGGCATATTCCCCCTGCTCATAGGCGTCCAGATCGAGATGGACGAGCGCGCCGCTCAGGAGATCGTCATGGATGAGCGACGCCGGAAGGCCGCCCCAGCCAAGACCGGCCTTGATGAGCTGATGTTTGGTGGCAATATCGCTGACGCGCCATGTCTTATAAGACAGAACGTTGAAATCGCGCCCCTTCGTCCGGCCCGAGGCGTCGGTGACGACGAGTTGCACTTCCTCACGCACGTCACCGAGGGTCAGTGGCCGGCCGATCCCGGCAAGCGGGTGATTGCGCGCGGCAACGGGCATCATGAAGGAGTGACCGATCCGCTCGGTGACGACCGAATCGTCCTGCTTCAGCACGGCGCCGCCGATCCCGATCGTCGCCTTGCCGCTGAGGACAAGGTCCATGACCATTCCGAGCTCGCCAACGTTGAGGTTCAACGAAACCGACGGGAACATCTCGCGGAATTCGTGGAGCACGTCGACCACGGCTTTTGACGGCACCATGACACTGATGGCGACGGAGACCTCGGCTTCGAGCCCTTCCTTCAGGCTCTTGACGCGCGCCCGCATGACCTGCAGGTCGCCGAGAATGCGCCGTGCATCCTCCAGCATCGCCTTGCCCGCCTCCGTCAGCTTCGGCTGGCGGGCGCCCGAGCGTTCGAAAAGCGGCATTTCAAGCTGGGCTTCCAGATTGGCGATCGTATAGCTGACCACCGACTGAGCCCGGTTCAGCGCCCGTGAGGCGGCCGAAAAGCTGCCGGTCTCGGCAACGGTCAGAAACACCTGCAATTGATCCAGAGTCGGGTTCGGAAGCATATCCATCCATTCCATCGATAGTTTCGATCGACATTATCACCGTTTTTTCGATAGCAGGCCAGACCTATTTTCCTTTTCGACACCACGGCTCACCTCCCAGCAACGGGCCGTCAAATCCAATTCGAAAGGAAATGCACCATGTCGTCCATCCTTCTCCTGACGTCCAGCCCGCGTGCCGATTCGCTCTCGACGCCGATCGCCGCCGATCTCGCCGAAAAGCTGAAGAACCAGAAGCCGGGCAGCGTCGTCGTCCGCCGCGACCTCGCCGCCAGCCCGCTGCCGCATATCGATGACCTGTTCACCGGCGCGATCCGCAAGCCGGCGGACGACCGCACCGCCGAAGAAATCGCTGCCATCAAAACCTCCGACGAACTCGTCGCCGAACTGTTTGCCGCCGACACGATCGTCATCAGCACCGGTCTCATCAACTTCAACATCTATTCCTCGCTGAAGACCTGGATCGACAACGTCGCCCGCGCCGGCGTGACCTTCAAATACACGGAAACCGGCCCGGTCGGCCTCGTCACCGGCAAGAAGGTCTATGTCGTGCTCACCTCCGGTGGCGTCTACTCGCAGGGTCCCGCAGCGCCGTTGAACCATGCCGTGCCGTACCTGAAGTCGGTTCTCGGCTTCCTCGGCATTACCGATATCGAGACCATCTATGTCGAAGGCCTCGCCTTCGGTCCGGAAGCTGCCGAAAAGGCCATCGACGCCGCCAAGTCGCGCGTCCAGGAAATCGCGCTGGCCGCCTGATCGGCTCTCAACGCTTACTGTCGTACAGCGGCCGGCATTTGCCGGCCGTTATCATTTGTCGATGGCAGCGACAAAATCCCGGACCGTCTCGAGGATTTCGGCCGAAAGTCCGTCATCCGAGGAAACCCTGGCAAGGCCGACACCGCCTGCCATCATCGCGAAGGCCATGATCGCCTTGCGCCGTCTTTCCCCTTCATTCGCTCCCGTCGCCTTGCTAGCCAAGGCGTCGAAATTGCGCTCGAGCCGCTCGGTGGCGATCCCCCGCGCCTTGCCGCCGCTGCGGGAGATATCGGAAGTCAGCGCGGCGAAGGGGCAGCCTTCGCCAGGATTGTCGCGATGATAGGCGCTCAGATAACGGTCGGCGACATCGGCGGCCGTCATCTTCGCCGGGTCTACCCCTTCAGCCTCCAGCTTGCCTCCCCATGAATCGAAGGCCGACTGGATCGCCTCGGCGACGAGATCGTCGCGGGAGGCGAAGTGCTTATAGAAGCCGCCGACGGTCAGTCCGGCCTCCTTCATCAGGTCGGCGACGCCGATACCTTCAAGCCCCTCCTCTCGCAGGCGCTTCGACGCGATCTCGAGGATCTTTTCGTGCGTCTTCTGTTTTTCCAGCTGCGAACGACCCATCGGAAATCCCCCAGAATGCCTCTTGACTCGCGTAGATTACGATCGTAATCTTTATAGATAACGATCATAATCCAGATCGTTGCCAATTCCAAGAGGAGCATGAATTATGCGTCTAAGAAACAAGGTCGCGCTGATCACCGGCGGAAACAGCGGTATCGGTCTTGCGACCGCCAAAGTCTTCATCGATGAGGGTGCAAAGGTCGTGATCACCGGCCGTAACCCGGAAACGCTTGCCGCCGCCGAAAAGGCGCTTGGGGCCGGCGTCGTCGCACTGAAGCTCGATGTCACCGATGCCGCCGCTACCGAGAAGGTCTTTGCCGAAGCCGCCGTAGAGGTGGGCAAGTTCGACATCGTCTTCGCCAATGCCGGCATCGGCGGCGCGACACCGCTCGGGGACACGTCGCCGGAACAGTTCAATCGGATCATCAGCACCAATCTGACGGCAGTATTCTTCACCGTTCAATCGGCCCTGCCGCACCTCAACGACGGCGGTTCGGTGATCCTCAACGGTTCGGTGCATGCCGTGCTCGGAGCTCCCGGCTGGTCGGCCTATGCGGCGACCAAGGCGGCGGTTCGCGCGATGACGCGCAATATGGCCTCCGAACTCGCGCCGCGCGGTATCCGCGTCAATCAGGTGACCCCCGGCGGCACCAAGACGCCGATCTGGTCGCCGATGGCACCAACAGACGACGCGATGTCGGCACTCGAGGCCCGCATGGGTGGCCTCAGCCCGCTCGGCCGCATGAGCGAAGCCGACGAAATCGCCAAGGCCGCGCTCTATCTGGCTTCGGATGATTCCGCCAATGTCACCGGCATCGAGATCACCGTCGACGGCGGCATGACGAGCGCCCCGTCCGGCGCCAAGATCTTCCGCGCCGCCTGAGCAAGCCAGATCCGGGCAAGTGAAACTTGCCCGGGGCCTATCCGTCCCCGACTGCGGTCAATCGCCGAAAGTTTCCTATTTCCCCGCGAAGGACGCTTTGCCGATTGTCGCGCGGTGGGCAATACGAACCAGGACGATTGCTGAATTCAGGGCGGCAAGCACGAGCAAGACATGCAGCATCGCCTGAATGCCGGAGGAGACGATCAGATTGCCAGCGATCAGCGGAAAGCCGAAGACGCCGATGAAATAGGACAGCGAAAACAAGAGCAGCGATTGCGGCATAAGCCCCGTGGGCGCCTCGTTCGCCGCCAGCCCATTGATGACGGAATAGGTCAGCCCGTAACCCAGCCCCAGCATCGCCGCGGCTCCGAAATAGGCCAGCTGACTTGATGTCACCATCAGGAACAGCAGGATGGATGTCAGCGACAGGCTCGTCAGCACCAGAAGCGAATAGAAGGGATCCTTTTTGACCACATATCCCGCCACGAACAGCCGGCTGGCGATGGCGGCGGACATGAAGCCGATGAAGAACAGCGAATAATCGAAGTCGTGCGCCTTGGCGTAGCTTGTCTGAAAGCTGGAGAGCCCGCCGAAAATCGCGCCGCCGATGCCGACCATGACGATGGAATAGATCGCCGGCGAAGCAATCACCTGACGCGCTGCGGCAAAGGAGATCTTGTTGACATGCGGCAAATTCTTGCCGGCATTGCTCAGTCGCAGATGCAGCCAGAAATAAAGTGCACCGCCGGCGAGACTGGAAAACAAGGCAAAGGCGAAGGCCGTCTCGATCGGCATGGACCAGCCGGTGGCGGTGCGGCCAATGATCGGACCGGCGCCGATGCCCGACATCATTGATCCCGACAGCAAGGCGAAGAACCTGATGCGGTGCTCGGGCTCGACGAGTGCGGCGACCAGAATGGGTCCGAGCGTATAGAACGTGCCCCAACCGATGCCGAGGATAAGGCCGACGATTATCAGGCCGAGCCCAGCCGATGGGACCGTGGCAAATCCCAGCCCCGACACCGCCAGAAACAGCCCGGCAACCGCCACCGCCCGCGCCGAGCCGATGGCATCGGCGATGTGGCCGGAGAGGATCACCAGAATGACGGTGCTGACGGTCGCGGCCGAGATGATCAGGCCGGCCAGCGCCTCGTTGCCGCCGCGCTGACCGACCAGCACCGGGATCAGAAAGGTCACGCCATAGGCGATCGAAAGAAGAAATCCGCCGATGCACAAAACGGCGAACTCGCCGCCATCGACCTTCGTTCGCACAGCTGTATCACTCATGTCTCCGCCCCTCGCAGGAAAACTCGTCCCGTCGCGGCAATGGAGATCACGTTTGTGGCGTGCCAACAACCCGTTTTTATTGTTCTATTAACATATTGAAAACGCATAATATCGGCAACAGATGTTTCTGTTTGTGCAACATCACGAACACCGGCAGCCGACGCGCTGCCTTGATCGAGTCAACCGAGGTTCATCACGCCGGAACGGCCGACAACACAGTTGCGGCCGCTCTTCTTTGCCGCGTAGAGCCTGCCGTCGGCGGCCGTCAGCACCGCGGTAAAATCAACGCCGTCCTCGTCGGCGGTCGCCACGCCGATGCTGACCGTGACCGGCCTGTCGTCCGGCGTCTTGACGCTGGTGGCGATCGTCCAACGCAGGCGTTCGGCAAGCAGCAGACCTTCCTCGTGGTCGGTGCCCGGACAGACGGCAACGAATTCCTCGCCGCCGAAGCGGAAGACGCGGTCGCTCGAGCGCAAGGTCGTGCCCACTCGGGCGGCGATTGCCTTTAGCACCTCATCGCCTTGGAGATGGCCGTAGCCATCGTTGACATCCTTGAAGTGATCGGCGTCGAGGATGAGGATGGTGGTGAATAGCCCCTGCCTCTGCGCCTCGCGCAGCATCAGCGGCGCCTCCAACTCCATGCGCGTTCGATCGTAGACGCCGGTCAGCATATCGCGGCCGGTGCGCTCGAGAAGATCGTTGTAGCGCTCGCGGAACGTCAGGTCGCCGAACACGTCGCTGATCGAGCGTGCGGACACGGCCGCCCCGCCCCGGCGAATACGATATTCATAAATTGCAAACATTGCCGCATAGAGGCAGACGGCAAGCATCTTTGCCTTCCAGCCCGCCCAGAATGCGTCGATCGGCACATCCAGGAAATAATTCAGCGCGGAGAAGAAGCCGATCTGGTCGAAGGTCAGCAGCACGAAGCCCGAAATCAGGAAACGCAGGACGACGCGCCGGCGGAAGAAATCGCCGAGCTTTTCGTAAAGCAGAATGATGCCGAGCGAATCGACATAGAGCAGCGCCGTGCCCCAGACCATCAGCCAGCCCATCTCCTTGAGGAAATCGACGTCGGGCGTGTGGTTGGCTGACAGCTGCAGCGGCTGGTGCAGCTGCAACACCCAGGCGATGCCGACGGTGAGCAGGTTGCCGAGGAACAGGCCGTAGATCGGCTGCCGAACCGTCGCGGCATCCTCCTGCAGGTAAAGCATCAGGATCATCATCAGCTTGCCGGAGAAGAAGACCGACGACCCCGGCGACACATCACCGAACGGCAGCGAGACATAGAACACCGCCGCCAGATAGGTTTCCATGAAATGCATGACGCCGAGCGCCGTCAGGAAAACCCCGAGACCGAGCCGATGACGGAAATGCAGAAGCGTCACCATCAGCACGAAATAGGCGACGGCTTCGACGACGAAGAGAGCGAGGTTGAGCGTCTCCATCACCACACCCCGGCTTCAGGCCGGCACCCTCCGCGCATGGGCGCAACGGTCGCGACGGCGGATCCTTTGGTCGATCGTCCGAAAAAGTCAAACACGAGGGCGGCCCTGCAAATGCTGCAGGCGATAGCTTTGACTGCAATCCTTTAAGATTGCGTGAGCGAGATCCCAATGAGCGGCGGCGTAGCCGCGTCACAGGATTGAAAAACAAGAATAATTGCGGCCGGGCATTCCGTATCCATGCGGCGGATCCCGGTCTCAGACCTGACGAAGCTTCTCGCCGTCACCAAAGAGTGACGCACCGTGCTGATCGATGATCTGCTGTGCCTTGCGCACCGTGCATTCGAGCGCGTCGTCGGAAGAGGAAAACAGATCGGCGCGAATGAAATTGCGTACCAGCACCTCGTCGCCGACCTTCTTTTCAATGCGGCCGGCAAGGCGATACTGGCTGCCTTCCCTGCGCGGCTCGGCATAAATGGTGCAATCGCCGTAAAGCTGCGGCTCGCCGGAAGGACCTGCCGCTTCGGAAGCCGGTTTGCCGCCGCCGGAGAACATCGAGAAGAGATTTGAAAGGAACGAAGCCATGATCCGCCTTTAGCACGATGGTGTTGTTATCGCCAAGTCAAATGATCAGATTGGCGAGGATCTCGTTTTCGGTGATATCCTCGTAACCCATGCCGGCGGCTTCGAAATTTCCGATCAGCCGGGCGAAATTCTCCGGCGCCTTGGTTTCGATGCCGATCAGGATCGAGCCGAAATTGCGGGCCGATTTCTTCAGATATTCGAAGCGGGCGATATCGTCATCGGGGCCGAGGAGATTGAGGAAATCCCGGAGTGCGCCGGGACGTTGGGCGAGCCGCAGGATGAAGTATTTCTTCAGCCCTGCGTAACGCATGGCTCTTTCCTTGACGTCAGGCAGGCGCTCGAAATCAAAATTGCCGCCGGAGACGACGGCGACAATGGTCTTGCCGCGGATTGCTTCGGCGTCCATCGCGGCGATCGCCGTCAGCGACAGCGCGCCGGCCGGCTCCAGCACGACACCCTCGACGTTCAGCATCTCCTGGATGGTGACGCAGATGGCGTTCTCCGGCATCAGTTGCACTTGGCTTGCCGGAAAATCGCGAAGGGCGGCGAAATTCAGATCGCCGATGCGGGCGACGGCAGCGCCGTCGACGAAGTTGTCGACCTTGGCAAGCGTTGTCACCCTGCCCGCTTCGATGCTGCGCCTGAGACTCGGCGCCCCGGCGGGTTCGGTAAAGACGAAGGCCGATTTCGGCACGGTGCCGTCGAGATAGCCGGTGATGCCGGCGGCAAGCCCGCCGCCGCCGACCGGCAGGACGACCATGTCGGGCACCGTGCCCTCAGGCAGCTGCTGCATGATCTCGGCGGCGACGGTCGCCTGGCCCTCGATGATATCGGCGTGGTCGAAGGGCGGCACCATGACGCCGCCGATTGCCTCGACATGGTCGCGTGCGGCCTGGTAGCACTGGTCGAAGAAATCGCCGAACAGCCGGATGGTAATGAATTCGGCGCCGAACATGCGGGTCTTGTCGATCTTCTGCTGTGGCGTCGTCACCGGCATGAAGACAACGCCCGGCACGCCGAAATGACGACAGACGAAGGCAAAGCCCTGGGCGTGATTGCCGGCCGAGGCGCAGACGAAGGTCTTGGCCGAAGCCCCCTGGCCGATCGCCTTGCGGAAGAAATTGAAGGCGCCGCGGATCTTGTAGGAGCGCACCGGCGACAGATCCTCGCGCTTCAGCCAGATATCGGCCCCGTAACGCGCCGAGAGATGATCATTGAGCTGCAGCGCTGTTGCCGGAAAAAGGCTGCGCATTGCCTCTTCGGCGCTTTCGACATCAAGTCTCGTCACGGGCGTGATCCATTCTCACAATTGTAGCTGCCGCTATGGCACGGACCGGCCGGCAAAAGAAAGGCCGCTTCGGTCGTTTACGGTTCGGCCCAGGCTCTGTCTGCGAAAGCTTTTCTCAAGCCAACGGCGAAATTGGCGGCACATGAACTGATTTTAACTGTCAAAGAAACGGCGAGCCATTAAATATGAAGCCATGATCATGTTCAAATTCGCAAGACCGCTCGCCTGGCTGCTGCTCGCCATCATCATCTTCGTCACGGTCTCGCCGATCGGGCTGAGGCCGGAAACGGTGACGACGGTCGATACCGACCGCGCTACCGCCTATATTCTTGTCGGCCTCGCCTTTGCGCTCGCTTATCCGAAACAGTGGAAATTGGTGGCCGTGCTGCTGATCGCTGGCTCCGTCGCCATCGAGTATCTGCAGTACCTCTCGCCGACACGCCATCCGCGCCTGCACGATGCCGGCATCAAGGCCATGGGCGCCGCCATCGGACTGCTGGCCGGCTGGGTGATCAACAGATGGCGCGAGACGCTGATGATCTCAGGTTAGAAACCGCGAAACTCCACGGCCCAGAAGAACAGCGGTATTGCAGCCGTCGCGGCTCCAAAAACAAGCGCGACACTGGTCTTGAAGATCCGGATGCGCCGGACCCTGGCCCCAGTCCAATCGTAAACCATCGTCTCTTACTCCCACAAGACAACACTTACTCAACTGCCGCGGCGCAATCCTTGCACCGAAAATGCCTTTGTCAAGCAATAACACGCTTATATCCACAATATATATGCGTATTCCAACGGTATTATGAAGGCATGTGGGCAATCGGCAACATGACGGGGCCGATAGATTATCACTGAGATCCGCTACACTTGATCGGCACCGGAACGACTATGATCCTCTCAGTAGAGCACCGGCATGATGCTCGGCGGCGAGCAGGTCAATGCCCCGCTCGCCGTCTCGCGCGATTCCTGAGATTAGAATCCAGAACGCAAAGGCGCTATGGCGCCAATCATTCACGCCTAGCCGTCGTAATGGCCGGAGAACGCCGCTTCCGCCGACTTGACCGTGACAGCCACGTTCACGCCCTTCGTCACCGTCGCGCCGGTGTCGCGAAGATCGGTTACGACTTTCAGGCCGCCCGCCTTGGGGACCGGGAGCGGCAGTACAGTGCCGGCGTCCAGATCAGCGACCCAGAGCCCGTCTCGACCCTCAATACTAATAACAACAACTGTAGCCATGTTTTGCCCTCTCTAACGATTGATGTTTAAAATCCAGCTTTCTTCAGGCCTTCGCGATAAAGATCCTTATGCCATTGCTCTTTACTTGGAACTGCGGACAACCACTTGTCCACATCGAAGTCCGGATTGCCTTCACGAAACCTTCGTACGAAGATCCGCGCCTTGTCCGGATGGCCCAACATGGCCCAACTTGCGGCGGACAACCTATCCGCTAAATGAGGATCGGCCATCTGCCCGATATAGTCCAGCGAAGCTTCGAATTCGCCGAGGGCATAGTTTGCTCCCGCAGCGGTCCAGAAATAGGTGTCGGGACCGAGCGGGTTCAGCTCGATTGCCCGCTCGATCTTTCGCAATGCCATGGCGGGGAGCGAACAATGAACCAACGTGTCTGCGTAGTCGGCGATGACGTCGGCGTAGTGCGGCGCAAGGCTTTCCGCTACTTCCATTGCTTCGGCGCTTTCATCGAACGCGCCCTGCAACAGTTTGGCGACACCGAGCTCGCGATAGCCATCGGCGAAGTCCGCACGCATACCGGTCGCCTGCTTTGCGAATGTCTCCGCCAATTGCAAAAGATCGATATCACCGCGCGCCGTCAGCAACCATTCCTTGGAGTAGGTCCGCGCCATCGAACTCATCGCCGGTGCGAAATCCGGGCTCACGCTGAGCGCAGCTTTCATTTCCTTGCGGACGCGCCGCAGGTTCGGAAGCGTCAGCCGCGCCAGGTGCCGCCTGCCGACAAGATATCTGTGATAGGCGACCGGGTTCAGGTCTTCGCGCAGCGCCTCATGGCGCTCGATTTCGCTGGATACGGAGAGAGCGATCTGCCGGGCAACAACTCTTCTGTCTCTGGCGAGATCCATACGATCGAGGCTGAACCTTTCCGCCCAAACAATCTGGTTCTGATCGAAAAAGATCAGTTGGGCGAACAGCGTCACTTCGTCATCCGAACTGCTGATCCGGGTGTCGAGGATGTAGTTGACGCGATGCCGCTCGAAGAAGGCCTTCTGCGTCTCCACCTGGTGGCCGATTTGAACCGCCGAATACGGGGCTATGACCTCCAGGCTGTTGAAGACGCAAAATCCGATGGTGATATCCTCTACCAAAGACGCAGCTAAAAAACCGGCTTGCGGCCGAGCGGATTGATTTTTGGGGGGAAGCAGCACCAGGCGGGGAATGGCAATGCGGATATCTTCAGGCTCAAGGGGAAGAGAAGCCTCAGGTTTTGCCTTTGACGGCACCGATGACGGACGCAGGGATTTCGCGTCGCCACCATCGGATCCGGTGCGCGCGGCGATGCCCCCGGACGTCAAACTGCGCCGCTGTTCAAAATAGCTCCGAAGGGATTCGACTTCCTCTTCCGCATTGAAGATCCGTATGAGCAGTTGCAGCGTTTCCGGATCCTTCGGCTCGGTGCGAAACAGGATAACCGCGGCCTTCCTCAGCAGCTCGGCGTCCTTCCGCGACTGGGCCAGTGGGTAGGCAGTTCTCAATGTATTTCCGAGCAGCTCGATATGGTAATTTTCACGTTCGGCGAGCCAACGCTGGAAGTGACGACTATGGCTGTGAACCGGCCCGAGAAAAGGCTGGTTCATCAGCGCCACCAGCTGTCTCAGCCGGGAGAACGGCTCAACCTCCTCCGCCTCGGCCAGCAGAATGTCGGAAGACAGAGATGGGTCGAGTGTGAGCACGTTGCCCTGAGATGATAGGGTATTTACCCCGAGATCGACTTGACGGGCCTTAATTCTCGAAATCACTTTCCGCAAAGTCGAAAGTGCAACGTCCCTGTCGGCTTCGCCCCATAGGAAGCGAGCCAAGGTCGTTCGATCGGCCGAACCTTGATCGGTTGTAAATAGATAGGCGAGAAGCAGCAGGCCTTTCTCGGGAAACGCGACAGCGTTCCCCTCCTCGTCGACGAGCTGCAGCCTCCCGAAGGTCTTCAGAACAAAAGCCATTTTGCCCTATAAGTCACCACATGTTTCGGCGCTCACGCTGAAAAGTGAAGCACACGTATAACAACAGTAAAAATTGCAAACTCTACCCTCGCCAGCACTTTGTCCCAATGTCCGGCGAAATTCAACAAGCTTGTGTCGCAGGGGTTGCATTAGGTTTTCTACGCCGCCTCGCAGCGTCAATTTGAAAACTTGCTGACGCGCAGTTGCTTGCCAAAGCTTTGATCAGCACCTGGGATCGTCGCTTACTCCCGAATTCAGCTGGACACTCGAAGCGACCAGGTGGCGGAGGACTCCAGACTTTGAAACGGAATCGTACATCACCACTGAATATCGGTTGAGAATGCCGCGTCTCTTTGTTAGCAGGGAGAACCACGCGGACGTGGTGGAATCGGTAGACACAAGGGACTTAAAGCAAAATTGAGTGCACTGGCGGAAACGCCTGATGTAGAACTGCTCAAAGTCGGGGAAACCTGTCAGATGGCAATCCCGAGCCAAGCCCTGCAAGGGGAAGGTGTAGAGACTAGACGGGCAGCACCTAAGGCAGGCGCTAAGGTGAAGGTATAGTCCAGACCACAAACGCCGGAAGGCGGCGGCGAAAGCCGTAGCGGTAAGAAAATCCCTCGGCCTAGGCTATGCGGGTTCGACCCCCGCCGTCCGCACCAGCCTTCGCTCTGTGAGCTTCGGCTCGGCGAGCCTAAGACAGCAGCCAAGCGAAGGCTGTCGCGCCGTAGTTCCGTCGGCAACGAAGTCGGGCCGGTACAATGCTCCGGTTAGCTGCACCACTATTGGAATTGCTTAAGATCGCAGCTATCGCATCGGCCTGTTCCAAGAGCACGATGCCATCCGAAAACCGCCTACACTTTTCGGCATCATGCTCGCATGTTTGCAAAGCGGCCGAAGGGCGCTACCTATTCACCAGCCTCACTTTACGGAACATCCCATGAGCCATGCCACCGTCGTCACCGCCGCCATGCTCGCCATTGGCGACGAACTTCTTTCCGGCCGCACCAAGGATAGGAATATCGGCCATCTCGCCGACCTGCTCACTCTTTCCGGCATCGACCTCAAGGAGGTGCGCATCGTCGCCGACGAAGAGGAGGCGATCGTCGAGGCGCTGAATGCGCTTCGCGCTCGATATGATTATGTCTTCACCTCGGGTGGCATCGGGCCGACGCATGACGATATCACCGCCGATGCCATCGCCAAGGCGTTCGGGGTGCCCTGCGAACATGACGAAACGGCGATGACGCTGCTTGCCGATATGTACCGGCGCCGCGAGATGGAATTCACCGAGGCGCGCCAGCGCATGGCCCGCATGCCGCGCGGTGCCACCCATATAGCCAATCCGGTTTCGACGGCGCCGGGCTTCATCATCGGCAACGTCTATGTGATGGCCGGCGTGCCACAGGTTTTCCAGGCGATGGTCGACAATGTGTTGCCGACGCTTCGAACAGGAACGCCGGTGCTCTCGCTCGCCATCGCCTGCCCCTACGGCGAAGGCGAGATCGGCACGCCGCTGACCGCGATCCAGAAAGCCCATCCGGACACCAGCATCGGTTCCTACCCCCGCTATATCGGCCAGAAATTCTCGACCGAGATCGTCGTGCGCGGTCGCTCGCAGGCGGCGATCGATGCGGCCGGCGCCGAGGTGCATGCAATGATCGAGGCCATCCGCCAGAGGAAGGACATCGCCGAAAACCATTCCGCCGAGGCTTGAGGAGAATGCCGGAACCGGGGACCAGGCTTGATCCCCGTCAAGGAACGGAGGAGCGGTCCGGGTGCATTCCTTCCCTCCCGCACGCCATTTCAGCGCAAGGAGAATTGATATGTCTTACAAAACCATTCTCGCCATTCTCGATACAGCAGACAATAGCGCCGCCGTTGCCGATTTCGCCTTTGCCATTGCCGCCGAAAGCGGCGCCCATGTGATCGGCCTGCATGCCGAAACCATCTCCACCGTGCCGCTGGTAGCGCCGATGGAAATTCCCGATCCCGTCGCCGTGCAGGCGCTGCAGGATATGGCGCATAGCGAAACGGTCGCGGTGGAACGGATCTTTCGCGCCAAGGCGCAAGCGTCGGGCGGCTCCTCCGAATGGCGCAGCTTTACCACCTCAACCGGCTATGGCTCTGCACCGCTGATCGAAAGCGCGCGCAGCGCCGATCTGTTGATCGCATCGCAGGCCGACCCGGCCAAACGCTCCGACAGCCATGTCGACGTCGACAACTTCCTTTTCGAAACCGGCCGGCCGGTGATGGTCATCCCGTATACCATCCGCCAGCCTAAGCCGATCAGGCGCGTACTGATTGCCTGGAACGGCTCGAAGGAGGCGGCGCGCGCGACCTTCGACGCGCTGCCGATCCTGAAAGCGGCCGAGGAGGTGGAGATCTTTTCGGTCGATCCGGCCGACACGGCGCTGCAATCGCCGCTGACGGCAGGTGCCGAGATTGCCGCGACGCTCACCCGCCATGGCGTGAAGACGACGCTTGCGACAGCCAGAAGCGTGGATAAAAACACTTCGCATATCATCGAGAACCGGCTTTCCGACGACAGCATCGATCTTCTCGTCATGGGCGCCTATACGCATTCCTGGCTATGGCAGATGATTTTCGGCGGTACGACCAAGACCCTGCTGCAATCGATGACGGCGCTGACGCTGCTGTCGCGCTGACGTTGCCGCGATCATCGGCGCTCTTGCCTTTTGCCGGCAACTTCCGTTAATTGCGGCGACCGATGACAGCTTCGAGCCTCGGCCACAGCTCGCGCAGTTGCAGCTCGCGATCTCGCGCAGTTGCAGCTCGCGCGATTTGCGTTTTGCCAATTGCCACCTCGAGCGCGTCCGGTCGCCGGCAAACGGCGTGTTGTTTTTTCATGCCGCGGAGCAGCCCGATGTCCCTTCCCGATAAAGCCTTTCCCGTTTCCTGGGATCAGTTCCACCGCGATGCGCGCGCCCTTGCCTGGCGGCTTGCCGGCCTGGACCAGACGTTCAAGGCGATCGTCTGCATCACCCGCGGCGGCCTTGTCCCGGCCGCGATTATCTCGCGCGAACTCAACATCCGGCTGATCGAGACCGTCTGCGTCGCCTCCTATCATGACTATGTGAACCAGGGCGACATGACGCTGCTCAAGGGAATAGCGCCCGAGCTTGCCGAAAACGGCGGCGAAGGCGTGCTGGTCGTCGACGATCTGACCGATACCGGCAAGACCGCCGTCCAAGTTCGCACCATGCTGCCGAGGGCGCATTTCGCCTGCGTCTATGCCAAGCCGCAGGGTGTGCCGACGATCGATACCTTCATCACCGAGGTGAGCCAGGATACCTGGATCTACTTCCCGTGGGATATGGGCTTCACCTATCAGGAGCCGATCGCCAAGGGCCCGCGCTGATCGCCGATCCAGCTGCGGTGATCATATTTACCACTTGAAATTGTTCCAAATTTCGTCGGCCGGGGTTCCCGAATCCGCTTTGACGGGTTCGGGATCTGATTTATTTTAGCGCCATGGACCCGGCAGCATGAGAAGCGTGTCAGGTTGCGCCTAAAACGTGCAACGAACGATGCAGTGCAAGGAAGTAAAATGGCGCGGTGGGGGCATATTGCGGTTATGACCACCGGGCTGGCGGCGTGTCTGCTTGCGCTCCACCCCGCCCGCGCCGAGCCTGCTTATATTCCCCTCGTGCGCGATTATGTCGAGCAACGGGTGCGGCCGATGGTGGAGACGCCACTGGTGCTGAAAGCCATTGCCGAGCAGAATGCGGAATTCGGCGATGTCAGCGAGAAGGATATGCGGGTACTCGACAAGACCTACCGGTCGGAGATCGATCACCACCATCTGCACATGGTCAAGCTACTGCTCGACAAATCCGTGTCGCATTATCTGAAAATCAGGCAGGACGCCTCACAGGGTGCGATCGTCGAATTTTTCGTGACCGACATTCACGGGCTCAACGTGGGGCAAAGCGTCATCACTGCCGATTACTGGCAGGGCGACGAGGAGAAATACCTCAGGACATTCGCCAGCGGCTCCCCGGACATCTTCATCGACCGGGCGGAACGCAACGAATCCACCCAGATGCTTGAGACACAGGCGAGCTTCGTCGTCATGGACGACGAGGCCAGGCCGATTGGCGTTGCCACCGTCACCATCGCCATCGATGCTCTCTAAACCGCCCCTGTTTTCTCAGCGAATCGCCATGCGCATTTGCGCCGGAAATGCCATCACAAGATTTGCCGCAGGGCGCTTTTTTGCCGTTCCAGCATTTTCCTTAGCCGGCGACGCCCGCAAGCCATTGTAATTTCAGGGCTCCCCGGCTTTCCCCAATCTTCACAGGCGCATCCACAAGATGTTGTGGTTAGCAATCAATTAAGATCCAGCCCTTGACGGAATCACCTGATTCAAACTTATTGTTACTGATGTTGCGGCGGCGACAGGACCGGAGGTAACGAGCCCGGTTTCCTTTTGAAAAATTGGACGCGGAATCAGGGTGATATGCCGGAAGCGGCATGAGGCCTGACAGGATTTCCGCGCGATTTTCAGCCTCCAAAAAAAGTGACGTCGGGACTGGCGATAATAAGCTGTTAATACTATATTTAGTGTTTGCAGCCACCATCACCACAAGATACAGGAAGAGCATCTCCGGATGACACCCCTGTGACAATACGGAAACGAGACTGGCTGCACGACGACAATGTGCCGCCGGATAGGAATTTTGCGCCCCGGTCGCGGGGACTGGGCGCCAACACGAGGTCAAGACCATGCGCATCGAACGTCGTTTCACGAAGGCCGGCCAAGGCGCCTATGCGGATATCGAATTCCGCAAGGCGACGAGCGAGATCAAGAACCCCGACGGTTCGATCGTCTTCCGCCTCGAGAATATCGACGTTCCCGCGCAGTTCTCCCAGGTCGCGACCGACGTTCTGGCGCAAAAGTATTTCCGCAAGGCCGGCGTCCCCACCCGGCTGAAGAAGGTCGAGGAAAACGACGTTCCTTCCTTCCTGTGGCGCTCCGTTCCCGACGATGCGGCGCTGAAGACCCTGTCCAAGGACGAGCAGACCGGCTCCGAAATTGATGCGCGCCAGGTCTTCGATCGCCTTGCCGGCACCTGGGCCTATTGGGGCTGGAAGGGTGGCTATTTCTCTTCGGAAGAAGATGCCTCGGCCTTCAAGGACGAGCTTGCCTATATGCTCGCCACCCAGCGCGTCGCCCCGAACTCGCCGCAGTGGTTCAACACCGGCCTGCACTGGGCCTACGGCATCGACGGCCCCGGCCAGGGCCATTTCTACGTCGACCCCTTCACCGGCAAGCTGACCAAGTCCAAGTCTGCCTATGAACATCCGCAGCCGCATGCCTGCTTCATCCAGTCGGTCGAGGACGATCTCGTCAACGAAGGCGGCATCATGGATCTTTGGGTGCGTGAAGCGCGCCTGTTCAAATACGGCTCCGGCACCGGCTCCAACTTCTCGATGCTGCGCGGCGAAGGCGAAAAGCTTTCCGGCGGCGGCCGTTCCTCCGGCCTGATGAGCTTCCTGAAGATCGGCGACCGCGCTGCCGGCGCCATCAAATCGGGCGGCACGACGCGCCGCGCCGCCAAGATGGTGGTCGTCGACATCGATCATCCCGATATCGAGGAATACATCAACTGGAAGGTCAAGGAAGAGCAGAAGGTCGCGGCCCTCGTCACCGGCTCGAAGATCGTCGCCCGGCACCTGAAGGCAATCATGAAGGCCTGCTTCAATTGCGAAGGCGGCGACAACGGCGATTGCTACGACCCCACCAAAAACCCTGCCCTGAAGCGCGAAATCCGCGCTGCCAAGAAGGACCAGGTTCCGGAAAACTACGTCCAGCGCGTCATCCAGTTCGCCCGCCAGGGCTACAAGGATCTCGAATTCAAGACCTACGACACGGATTGGGATTCGGAAGCCTACCTCACGGTATCCGGCCAGAACTCCAACAACTCCGTCTCGATCAAGGACGACTTCCTGCGCGCCGTCGAGAATGACGGCGAATGGAACCTGACCGCCCGCAAGGACGGCCGGGTGATGAAGACGCTGAAGGCGCGCGATCTCTGGGAAACGATTTCCTACGCCGCCTGGGCGTCTGCCGATCCGGGCATCCACTTCAACACGACGATGAACGACTGGCACACCTCGCCGGCCGGCGGCCCGATCCGCGGCTCCAACCCGTGCTCGGAATACATGTTCCTCGATGACACGGCCTGCAACCTTGCCTCGCTGAACCTCCTGCAGTTCAAGGACAAGGCCACCAAGCGCATCAACATCGCCGATTACGAACATGCAGTGCGCCTGTGGACCGTCGTGCTCGAAGTCTCGGTGATGATGGCGCAGTTCCCGTCGAAGCGCATTGCCGAACTCTCCTACGAATACCGCACGCTCGGCCTCGGCTACGCCAATATCGGCGGCCTGCTGATGTCGTCGGGCATTCCCTACGACTCCGCTGAGGCCCGCGCCATTGCCGGTTCACTGACCGCGATCATGACCGGCATCTGCTATGCGACCTCGGCCGAAATGGCTGCCGAACTCGGGCCCTTCCCGAACTTTGCGCCGAACCGCGAGAGCATGCTCAAGGTCATCCGCAACCATCGCCGCGCCGCTCACGGAGAAACGTCAGGCTATGAGGCCCTGTCGATCAACCCGGTCGCGCTGATCCATTCGGAAAACCCGGACCAGGATCTCGTCGCCCACGCCAAATCGGCCTGGGACAAGGCGCTCGCGCTTGGCGAACAGCATGGCTACCGCAATGCCCAGGTCTCGGTCATCGCGCCCACCGGCACGATCGGTCTCGTCATGGATTGCGACACCACCGGCATCGAGCCCGACTTCGCCCTCGTCAAGTTCAAGAAGCTCGCCGGCGGCGGCTACTTCAAGATCATCAACCGCGCCGTGCCGGACGCGCTGCGCACGCTCGGCTATTCGGAAAGCCAGATTGCCGAGATCGAGGCCTATGCCGTCGGCCACGGCAACCTGAACCAGGCGCCGGCGATCAACCCGTCGACGCTGAAGGCCAAGGGCCTGACCGATGAGAAGGTGGAAGCCGTCAATGCCGCGCTGAAGAGCGCCTTCGACATCAAATTCGTCTTCAACCAGTGGACGCTCGGCGCCGACTTCCTGAAGGACACGCTGAAGGTTTCCGACGAACAGCTCGCCGACATGAGCTTCAGCCTGCTCGACCATATGGGCTTCTCGAAGAAGGACATCGAAGCGGCCAACATCCATGTCTGCGGTGCGATGACGCTGGAAGGCGCGCCCTTCCTGAAGGCCGAGCATCTGCCGGTCTTCGATTGCGCCAATCCCTGCGGCAAGATCGGCAAGCGCTACCTCTCCGTCGAAAGCCATATCCGCATGATGGCGGCTGCCCAGCCGTTCATCTCCGGCGCAATTTCCAAGACGATCAACATGCCGAACGAGGCGACCGTCGAGGATTGCAAGAACGCCTACCTGCTCTCCTGGAAGCTCGGACTCAAGGCCAACGCGCTCTATCGCGACGGCTCCAAGCTGTCGCAGCCGCTCAACGCCTCGCTGATCGAGGATGAGAACGACGAGGATGCGCTGGAGGAACTGCTGCAGGCGCCGGTCGCCGCCCAGGCCGTCACCATCACCGAGAAGATCATCGAGCGGGTGATCGAACGGGTTTCGCGTGAACGCGAGAAGCTGCCGAACCGCCGCCAGGGCTACACCCAGAAGGCTGCCGTCGGCGGGCACAAGGTCTATCTCAGAACCGGCGAATTCGGCGACGGCCGCCTCGGCGAGATCTTCATCGACATGCACAAGGAAGGTGCTGCCTTCCGTGCGATGATGAACAACTTCGCCATCGCCATCTCGCTCGGCCTGCAATATGGCGTGCCGCTCGAGGAATATGTCGAGGCCTTCACCTTCACCAAGTTCGAGCCGGCCGGCATGGTCATCGGCAATGATGCCATCAAGAATGCCACCTCGATCCTCGACTATGTCTTCCGCGAGCTTGCCGTCTCCTATCTCGGCCGTCACGACCTCGCGCATGTCGATACGTCGGACTTCTCGAACACGGCACTCGGCAAGGGCATCCAGGAAGGCAAGACCAACCTTCTCTCCACCGGCTGGACCCGCGGCTACAAGCCGACGCTGGTTTCCGGCACCGGCGGCGAGCGCCAGGCGGGCGAACCTAAGGGTGCTGCCACCGCAGCCCCTGCCCGTGCCGCTTCCAGCGGCACCGTGACCGCCTTTGCAGGTGCCGCGGCCCGCAAGCTGGAACCGACGGTTGCCATCTCCACCTCCGAAATCGTTGCCTTCAAGCGCGATTACGAAGAGCGCGCCAAGGAATTGGCCGAAGAGATCGCCGAAGAGGTGACCGAGGAAATCACCAGCGACGCCACCGCTCTCTTCTCCGACAAGGCGGCAGCCGACGCGGCAACGGCGAAATCCGAGGCCAAAAAGCGCGAAGCCGAACGCCGCCAGCGCTCGATCATGCAGGGGTACACGGGCAACATGTGCTCGGAGTGCCAGAACTTCACGATGGTGCGGAACGGCACCTGCGAGAAGTGCGACACGTGCGGTGCGACGAGCGGGTGCAGCTGATTATTCTTTCTACTCTTCAGTTCTGAAACATCGTGGAGGTCCGGGCAACCGGGCCTCTCATGCTTTTATGGGCGGAACGTACCTTCGATCCGCCACTCCGCGCATTGACCGAGGCCTGCCTCGGTGGGCCGCCCCATCGGACTTGCAAAACATTCCTGGCGATGTTCAATGAGGATCGTAAAGGCGGGGCGAATCGATGCGTTACATCGCGGCTGAGTTGTTGTTTCTATGCGCATTTCCTCTGTCTGCAGCAGAGATCACGCGACAGCCGTTGGAGAATGATACGGACCTGATCTCCGTCACGGGCATCTTGAACGACGGTGACGAAATCGCCTTCAGAAACCTGGCCGCAGCCTCCAGCAAGGCCCTTGTTTTTCTGAACAGCGAGGGCGGGGATCTCAAAGCCGGGATCGAGATCGGGCGTGCCATCCGCCTTCGAGGCTTTGCGACGGCCACTCCGCCGGGGACCTTGTGCGCGTCGGCTTGCGCCCTCACCTGGCTTGCCGGGTCGCAGAGGTTTCTTCAGCCCGAATCCAATATCGGCTTCCATGCCGCCTATCGAGTGGTAGACGGCAAGGCCAGCGAAAGCGGCGTCGCCAACGCACTGGTCGGAGCTTACCTCAACCAGCTGGGATTGTCTGACACTGCCATCGCCTACGTGACGTCGGCACCGCCTGAAGGCATCGCGTGGCTGACGGCCGCCAAGGCGCAGGCCGTCGGCATCACCTACGACGCGATTGACGAGGACGCACCTCCGGCATCCGAGGCGGGCAAGACGTTTCCGCACGATCCGATGGGCGCGGTGACGGCCTTTTACTCCGCGCTCGCCGCAGCCGATGGTGAAACCGCCTCGGCCCTGGTCATTCCGGAAAAGCGCGGGAAGGGCCCTTTCAACGAGGCGTCGATCCACGCCTTCTACGGCGCGATGTCGCAGCCGTTCAAGCTCACCGGCACGGCCCTGCGCGGCGATGACAACGTCCGGGTTTCCTACGAATACGTCACCAATGACGGCCGTCGCTGCAAGGGCCGAGCCGATGTCCAGACCACCTATGTGTTTGGCAAGACCCTGGTCTCGAGGATCAAGGTGCTTGATGGCTGCTAGCCAGATGCCTTCGCTTTGAAGCAGTCACAGCCCCCCGCTCTTTCCCTCGGGCAGACTGCGGCACCTGCGGTCGCTGCCTCCGGACCGGCGCTGCTTACTCGTCATATCTGCGGGAGTTGGCATCGCATTTGTGCCATTTCATCTCCATGCCGGCTTCGTCCTTATGGCCATAACACCAGTCGACGCGATCGAGTAGCGGACCGAGCTCGTCGCGCCTTTTGCACGCCCGTAGCGTCGCGGCGCCCTCGCGATCGGTGCTACCGCGGCAGATGTCGTCCAGCCCTATCCACTGATCAATCAATCGATCTGGCGCCTTGGCACCCTTGTCCGTGGCGATCACCTTTCCGGTCTCGGATTCGATCTGAAGGGAGGCCGTGTTCCACACGTAAGAGAATTCCGCCATCCCGGCGGACGTCTTACCCGTGTCCTTGTTTCGGGCAAACCACTCGACAATTCCCGACATTTCGCATTTTCCGGCACAGCTCGCAGTCACCGAGCCTGGCTTGACGCTGTAGATGCGCTCCGGCCAGCGTTGGGCGAAGGCTGCCTTTTCCTTCAGGACGGCGTCGTTGGCGACCGAGTTTCCGAAGAAGGAGACCTCGTCGGCATAGACGCCCTTCATGAAGGCCAATGCCGAGGCACTGTCTTTCGACCATTCGTCATTGTATCGGTTGACGAAATCAATCGCCTCCGTGGTCAGGTCGCCGGGTTCGGATGTGCCGGCCTCCTCGGAATCACCGGGGTCTGACGCCATGTCGGCGGGTGCTGCGCTCTCCTGCGGTGTTGCGCCTGGCGGTGGCGACGCGCTTTCCTGTGCCGAGGGCATATCCTCGGGCGTGTTGATGTTCCAGTCTCGCATTTCCGCAGCGGTGAGGTACCTGATGTCGGTGCTGTCGATCGACAGGCTGAGCTGCAGCAGATTGGGGCTTACCCCCATGTCGGTAAGATAGCCGATGATCTCGCCGGTCAGCAATTGAACGGTCGAGACTGCCAATGTGTTGTCCATGGGGACATCGAGGGAAACGCGGTGCACGCCGATGGAGCCCGGCTCGGCAAACCTTTCGACGCCACCGACGAAGGCGAAGGCGCAAGCCGATGCACATTCCATGGCTCTGATCTGGAGCGTTCTTGCATTCAGTGCGCGGATGGCGCGGCCGAAGCCGATCGCGGTCACCACGTTCCCGCCGGGCGAGTCAAAGCTGATGTAATCCGCTTGGGACTGCTTGTATTCGTCGACAAGCTGAGCTGGGTCGTCCGAGAATTCAAACACGCCCTTTATCACCAGACCACGCTCTCCCGGAGCGCCATCCAGGCGCTGGTAGGAAATGGCCGCATGCGCCTCCCCGGCCAGGGCGATCAACGCTAATAGCATCGATATCAATGAGACGAATTTCCGCATCCTACTCCGGCCCTTGAGCACCCGTATTTCTCCTGTCGTCACGCGCAGCATATCTTGCTCACTTGTTGCCAGGCTGATCACCGAATTCTTGGCGTCAGCCCGCTTCAATGCGACCCAGGCTCGTGGCGATCGCGATTGCAAGATCAACAGCTTTGACGAGAATATTTCACCCCTGCCCCACCAGCATCCGATCAATGCACAAGGGGCGATCTTCTGGCAAGCGGCACAATCAGAAGTGATGAGACAGGGTAAACGCCGGTTCCTCTCGGCAATCGCGAGGTTCCTGTCCGCACCGTGGGAATGCGCCGGCTAAACGTCGGCACATATGCATGAAACCAGTCTTATCAGTGCCCAAGCTGCGGGCGCTGTAGACCGATGCAATGATTGTCGATTATGTCGCCTGCATCGAAGCATTTGACCCGTGAGGCAGTTCGTGACTTTTGCCTATGACAATCACGCCCTCGATCTGAGGAGCGATGCCGATTTCTTCCTCCTCCTCACCGGAAGTTACCTGCGTATCACCGGCCGTCATCTTGTCCAGGACGGACAAGGGCCGGACTGGCTCTATAACGATGCGGCTTCCGTGGTCTTGCCCACAATACCGAGCCGGATCCGCGCTTCGTCTACGCCAACTGCACGGCGCAGAAGTGCTTCGAATACAGCTGGGATGAATTCATCACGCTGCCGTCGCGGCTTTCGGCCGAACAGCCCGATCGCGCCGAGCGCCAGCGGCTGCTCGATGCCGTCACGCGTGATGGTTTTGTCGACAATGGCCGCGGTGTCAGGGTCGCGAAATCGGGCCGCCGTTTCTGGGTCGACAACTTCACTGTCTGGCAGCTCATCGATGAAGCGGGCGAGCGGTTGGGCCAGGCTGCGATATTCTCTTCGTGGCGGGACGCGTAGTTTCGCCGTCCAGGGCGGGGAGCGGCAAACGTAGCTTAGCGGTTCTTGCTGTATACTCCCTACTCCCTCATTCCTGTGCCTGTCACAGGAATGAGGGAGACCGGAGAGGCCGACTCTGCCTGATGAGTTTTATCGCAATGACGTTACGGTTTCACGCGGTCGGGATGCGCCGCCTGGAAGGCGGGCAGTTCGGCGCACCTGGCGTCGATGTCGGTGATGCGGCTGAAACACGTGATATCAACGCCCCAGCGGCGGGCGTTGTAGAGCTGGGGAACAAGGCAGAGGTCGGCCATCGCAGGCCTGTCGCCAAAGCTGAACTTTCCATCGGCCTCGCCGATCATGGCCTCCACTCGGCGAAGCCCGTCGGCGATGAAGTGCTTCATCCATTCCTCACGGGCATCGGCCTTTTCCGTCAGCGTCAGCAGATGCGAGACGACATGCAGGTTGCAGATTGGATGGATGTCCATGGCGATCGCATAGGCCAGAGCGCGGACTTTCTGGCGATCGGCGCTATCGGAAGGCAGCAATCCGCATTCCGGCCGAAGCTCGGCCAGATATTCGATGATGGCAAGCGACTGCGTCAGTGTTTTCCCATCGATCACCAGCGTCGGCACGAGCCCTTGCGGGTTGAGCGCGAGGTAGTCCGGCATCCGGTGCGCGCCGTCCAACAGGTTGATCGGCACGGTCCGATAGTCGAGACCCAGGAGGTTGAGCGCGATACGGACGCGGTAGCTCGCCGACGATCGCCAGTAGTCGTAGAGAACCACCTCGTTCATCCCTCGTCGGCTCCCTCGTATTTTCCAACCGTTTGCTCGATCGCCCCGAAAATCGAATGGCCGGCCTGATCCTTCATCTCGATGCGGACCTGGTCACCGAATCTCATGAAGGGGGTCTTCGGCGCTCCGCTCTCGATCGCCTCGATCATCCTCAATTCGGCAATGCAGGAGTAGCCGTCTCCCCCCTCTTCCACCGGCTTGCCGGGGCCGCCGTCGAGCTTGTTGGAAACCGTGCCGGAGCCGATGATCGTTCCGGCCGTCAGATGCCGGGTTTTGGCGGCATGGGCGATCAGCCGGCCGAAATCGAATGTCATGTCGATGCCGGCATTCGCCTTGCCGAATGGTCTGCCGTTCAAGCTCACCAGCAGCGGCAGATGCAGTTTGCCGCCATCCCAGGCGCCTTCGAGTTCGTCCAGCGTCACCGCGACCGGCGAGAATGCCGAGGCCGGCTTGGACTGGAAGAAACCAAAGCCTTTCGCCAGCTCCTCCGGGATCAGGCCGCGCAGCGACACATCGTTGACGAGCATCAGCAGCCGGATGGCGCCGCGGGCAGCTTCCGGGCTCGCCCCCATCGCGACATCGCCGGTGATGACGGCGACCTCGCCCTCCATGTCGATCCCATAGGCTTCATCCGCCACGATGATCGGCTCTCGCGGCGCGAGGAAACCGTCCGAGCCGCCTTGATACATCAGCGGATCGGTCCAGAAGCTTGCCGGCATCTCGGCGCCGCGCGCCCTGCGCACCAGTTCGACATGGTTGACGTAGGCAGAACCGTCGGCCCATTGATAGGCGCGCGGCAAGGGCGATGCGGCGTCATGTTCGTGAAAGCGGATCGTCGGCTGCGCCCCGGTCTCGATGCCTTCGGCAACCAGTGCAAGCCTCGGCGCCACATGCTCCCAGTCGTCGAGCGCGGCTTGCAGGGTGCGGGCGATGTGACCGACTTCTGAGCAGCGGGTCAGATCGCGGGAAACGACGACGAGGCGGCCGTCCCGGGTGGAGTCCTTCAAGGTCGCAAGTTTCATGTCCGAATTCCCTTGCCGGAGGATGCCGTATCAGAGGGTGGCCTTTCAGAGGGTGTTGGGCCGGTGCTCATTTTATGCCGGGGGTTCCGTCGAATTTGCGCTCCAGGCCGTCCCAGCATTCCAGGTAATCCTCCTGCAGCGTTTCGAGCTCGGCTGCATATTTCGTCAGTTGCTGCGGGTAACGGGTCTCGAACATGAAGGCCATGGTATGATCGAGCTTCACCGGCTTGAGCTCGGCATTGGATGCCTTTTCGAAGGCGAGCGCATCCGGCCCATGCGGCAGCATCATGTTGTGCAGGCTCATGCCGCCAGGCACGAAGCCCTCCTCCTTGGCGTCATACTGGCCATGGATCAGGCCCATGAACTCGCTCATGATGTTGCGGTGATACCAGGGCGGACGGAACGTGTGGTCGGCGACCAGCCAGCGCGGCGGAAAGATCACGAAGTCGACATTCGCCGTGCCGGCATCTTCGGTCGGCGCCGTCAGCACCGAGAAGATCGACGGATCGGGATGATCGAAGCTGATGGCGCCCACAGGCGAAAACGTCCGCAAATCGTATTTGTAGGGTGCGTAGTTGCCGTGCCAGGCCACCACATCCAGCGGCGAGTGGCCGATATCGGTGACATAGAATTTGCCGCACCATTTCACATGGACGCGGCAAGGCGTTTCCTTATCCTCGAAAGCGGCGACAGGCGTCTTGAAGTCGCGCGGGTTTGCCAGGCAATTGGCGCCGATCGGCCCGCGGTCCGGCAGCGTGAATTTGGCGCCGTAGTTCTCGCAGATATAGCCACGCCAGACCGTCTGCTCGTCGCCCTTCATAATCTTGAACATCATGCCGCGGGGGATGAGGCAGATTTCCAGCGGTTCGACATCCATGATGCCCATTTCGGTGAACACTCTGATGGCGCCGAGCTGCGGTACGATCAGCAATTCGCCATCGGCATTGAAGAAATAATCGTCGATCATGTCCTCGTTGAAGACATAGGCATGGGCCGACATACCGACCTGGGTCGCGGCATCGCCCGCCGTGGTGATCGTCCGCACCCCTTGCAGAAAGGTGAGCCTCTCCTCAGGCGCGGGGATCGGGTCCCAGCGGAGCTGACCGAGAGGCAGCGAATGTTCGTCCAGGCAAGGCGCGGTTTTCCAGAGCGGATAGGAAGCGTTCGAGAAGCGGCGGTTGTGACGCACGCTCGGGCGAATGCGATACAGCCAGGATCGTTCATTCGTGCCGCGCGGCGCGGTGAAGGGCGAGCCGGAAAGCTGCTCGGCATAAAGGCCGTAATTGCATTTCTGCGGGCTGTTCTGGCCCTGCGGCAGGGCGCCGGGCAGCGACTCCGTCTCGAAGTCGTTGCCGAAGCCCGGCATGTATTTCAGTATGTTTGCCGCCGCGGCTTCCGCGTCGGCAGGCTGGATCGATGTCTGGTCCATGCTCAATTCCTCCCAAAGCTCACAAGCGCCGCGCCTGGAGTTTACTCCGCCGCAGTCCCGATGACACCACGCTTAATCTGATCGGCCTCGATCGATTCGAAGAGCGCCCGGAAGTTGCCTTCACCGAACCCTTCGTCGCCCTTGCGCTGGATGAATTCGAAGAAGATCGGGCCGATGACGGTCTTGGAGAATATCTGCAGCAGGATTTTCGTCATGCCGCCATTCACCACGCCTTCGCCGTCAATGAGGATGCCGTGTTTCTTCATGCGATCGACCGGTTCGCTATGGCCGTTCACACGTTCATAGGACATGTCGTAATAGGTCTCCGGCGGACCCGGCATGAAGCGCAGCCCATTGTCGGCAAGCCGGTCGGTGGCCCCGTAAATGTCCTCTGTGCCGACGGCGATGTGCTGGATGCCCTCGCCCCGGTACTTCTTCAGATATTCCTCGATCTGGCTTGTGTCGTCCTTCGATTCATTCAGTGGAATGCGGATCTTGCCGCAGGGCGAGGTGATGGCGCGGCTGACAAGGCCTGTGATCCGCCCGTCAATATCGAAGAAGTGGATCTGCTTGAAATTGAACAGGTTGCGGTAGAAATCCCACCACTTGTCCATGTTGCCGCGGAAGACGTTGTGGGTGAGATGGTCGAGATAATAAAAGCCGATCCCTTCAGGGCGCGGGTTGCGCTCGCCCAGCCAATCGAACTCGGCATCGTAAGCCGATCCCTTGGCGCCATAGGTCTCGACGAAATAGAGCAGCGAACCGCCAATGCCTGTAATGGCAGGGACGTCGAGCATCTTGTCGTCGCCTTCATAGGGAACAGCACCTTTCGACACCGCATGGTCGAAGGCGTGTTTGGCGTCGACGACACGCCAGGCCATCGATGCGGCGCAAGGGCCATGTTGCTCCACGAAGCGGGCTGCGTGGCTGCCGGGCTCGGCATTCACGACGTAGTTGATGTCGCCCTGGCGCCAGACGGTGATGTCTTTGGTCTTGTGCCTGGCGACGGCGACATAGCCCATGCGCGTGAAAAGTTCGCTGAGCTTTTCTGGTTCGGGATGAGCGAACTCGACGAATTCGAAGCCATCGGTACCGGCCGGATTGTCGGCGGTGATTTCGGATGGCGGTGCATCATGCGGGAAAGGACCCATTTTCTCCTCCTGAGAAGGTCGGACTTCGACTGTGCAAATTGTGGTCCAAAACGCGCGCAAAATCCTTGCATTCTCTGTGTCATAAGAAGATATTATGCACGATCTGTGAGTGTTATTGGAGTTTTACGCAATGGATGAGCCGCTCGATAAATTGGATTTGCGCCTGCTGCAGGAACTGCAAAAAGACGGCCGGTTGACCAATAACGATCTGGGGGAGCGGATTGCGCTTTCACCGTCGCAATGCTCACGCCGGCGCACGCGGCTGGAGGCCGAAGGATTTATTCGCAGCTACCGGGCCCACCTCGATCGGGAAAAGCTGGGGCTCGATATGCTCGTGGTCATCTCCGTGACGCTTGCTACCCACAACAGGGACAATGCCCGCAGATTTTCCCAGTTGATCAACGGCCTGCCGGAAGTTCTCGAAGCCTATGCACTCACAGGTGAAATGGACTATCACCTGACGGTGGCGACCCGCGGGCTCGCCGACCTCTCAAAATTCGTCAACGACGTTTTGTTGCCGCACGAGTCGGTCCAGCACGTAAAGACGTCGATCGTGCTCGATACGCTGAAGACATTCGAAGGCTTTCCGGTGCATATGCCGGGTAGCCGGCATGGAGACAGCACCCGATAAGTTTGACGGCATCCCCTTGCGTCTCGCCGTCACCAATCGGTGACCACCTTGGCGAGACGTGTCAGATCGGCAGTTCGGTCGAGAATTTCAGCTCGCGCAGCACGAAGCTCGAGACCACAGTGCGCACATGCGGGTTGCGCAGCAGGTAGCGGGTCATGAAGACCTCGTAGCTTTCGACGTCCCTCGCCCGGATCTTCAGCATGTAGTCGAAGGCTCCCGACAAGGCGTAGCACTCCATAATCTCCGGTCGCTCCAGCACCACCGACGCAAAAGAGGCGACCGCCTCTTCATGGTGATCCTCCAGCGTGACATGCGCGATCACGCAGAGCTTGAGATCGAGTTTGCCGGGATCGAGCAAGGTCACACGCTTGCGGATGACGCCGTCGGCTTCCAGCTCCTGGATCTTCCGCCAGGCCGAACTCTGCGACATGCCGGCCTTTTCTGCGAGATCCGCCAGCGACAGACTGCCGTCTGCTTGGACGAGCTTCAGAAGGGTGCGGCGGAAATTCCCAGCTTCTTTCATTTTTGGCGCCATTTTCGGGAACATTTGCCACCATTATGGCAATGACCAGCACGAAAGAAAAGAAAATCCTCCAATGCTGGAGGATAATGGTAGGAATATCGTCATGCGCCTGCGAGGATCAGCATATGACCAAGGAAAGCAGCTACACCGCCAAACTGCCCGGAGCCGACGGCCTCTATGACTATACCGCCGATGAAGACGCGATCTGGGGCGAACTCTACCGGCGTCAGATGAAGATCCTGGCCGATACGGCCTGCCGCGAATATCTGGACGGCGTCAAAATGCTGGGGCTCAAGCCGGAGAAGGTGCCGCAGCTTCTCGACGTCAATAGGCGCCTGAACGAGACCACCGGCTTCGGCGTCGAGGGCGTGCCGGCGCTCATCCCGCCCTCGCGCTTTTATGAACTTCTGTCGCAAGGCAAATTCCCGCTCGCCACCTTCCTGCGCCGCCGCGAACATATCGACTATATCGAGGAACCGGACCTGTTCCACGAGGTCTTCGGCCACTGCCCGCTGCTGACCAACCAGAGCTATGCCAATTTTGTCCGGCATTTCGGCGAGGCGGCCGTCCGCCTCGGCAAGGGCTATTCCTGGCATCTGTTCCGGGTCTTCTGGTTCACCGTCGAATTCGGCCTGATCAACACGCCTGAGGGCCGGCGCTGCTTCGGCGCGGGTATCGTCTCCTCGCCAAGCGAAGCGAAAGCGGCAATGGAAGGCAAGGCCTGCGAGTTTCGGCCCTTCGATCTCATGAGCGTGCTCAGAACCCCCTATCGCATCGATATTCTTCAGCCGATCTACTATGTCATCGACGGCTTCGCCGATCTGGAGGCAATCGTCGAGCAGGACATCGAGGGGATGATCCTCAAGGCGAAATCGCTGGGTGATTTCGCCCCCGCTTTTGAGGCTAAGGCGTCGTAATCGTTGGGACCGCGGGGAAGATGGCAGCACTGCAAGGTGCTGCGTCTCACTTCGGCGTGGCTGAACTTCGATTGACGAAATCCACCAGGACACCTGGCTTTACCATGCCGGCCAATTCTTCGGCGTCCCAGTTGGTCAGCCGCACGCAGCCATGCGAGCCAACCTTGTCGATGAGTTTCGGCTCCGGTGTCCCGTGTATTCCATAGGTTGGCTCGGTCAGGTCGATCCAGACGGTGCCAACCGGGCCATTCGGTCCTTTCGGAATGGTCAGGACCTTGTCGTTCTTTCCCTGCTTGAAGTTGAGCTTCGGGTCATAGCGGTAGACCGGCATCCTCGCGACGCCCTTGACCTTGTGCTTGCCCGACGGCGCCGGATTGTCTTCGCTGCCGATCGTCGCGGGATAGACGGCAAGCAGCGCTCCGTCCCCGGCATAGGCCAGCACCTGCCCCGCCTTCCGATCGGCCTCTATCCGCTTGACCTTGCCTTGCCTCGGGACGCCGGGGCTCACCACCCACACCGTATCGCCGGGAGCAAATTTCGAAGCCGGGTTGAGCGCGTTGACAAGATCGATACCCATGTGGAAGCGCTCCGATAGTTTTTCCGCAACGCTGGTATATCCCAGGCTCTGCATCTTTGCCTTCTCGCCATAGTCTTCGGGGATCTCGTCGACGAGACCCTTGGCGTCCTCTGCCGAGACGACGTAGCTCTCGACGACAGGAGTAGTATTGCCTTCCAGGCGAGAGGCAACGTCCGGATCCACCCTGCCATCGACGGGAAGCTTATTCATAGCTTCGAAACCGGCCACCGCCTTGTTGACGTTCTCGCCGGCGAGCCCGTCGATGACGCCAGGCGATGCGCCGGCACGGTCCAGCAGGACCTGAAGGCGGACGACTGCCGGATCCGGATCTGCGGGCGCAGACTTTTCTGTCCCAATGGAGGCGATCGAAGCTGCGTTGATGATGTCAGGTTTAAGTTCCCGCGCGGCGGCGCCGCCAACGGAAATGGAGAGAGCGAGCAGCGACATCGGCAGGGCTTTTTTCATGGACGACAAATGGCTGGCGGCGCAACTTGTTCCACTGGGCAAGAGTGCCCCGGTCACGACATCCTGGCCTGCCTCCTGGCTTCGCGCGATTTGGCCGTCCGGCGAGCGGGCCTCAGTTCCTCGATCGTCGGCAGCCACCACGCTGCGTCCCCATCTGGAGACATCTTCACAGGCCAGGTGCGGACGAGTTCTTCGAGCGTCGGCAGCCGCCAATATCCCCAGACGTGATCTTCGGTCACATCAGGATAGGCGTCGGCTACGACATCCGGGGCGACCAGTTCGCCTGATATTTCGGTAAAGACGACGATACCATAGGCGGTGGCCACCGGCCGCCCGATCGGCGGCAAGTCGTGGCTGAGAAGCGGGTAACGACGGCGCTTTCGTTCTGCGGAGCGGCGCTTGCTGCGGATGTCCTCTTCGCTCCCCTTGCGCTCTTCGGCCCGGCGCCGTCTCTCCTCCGGCTCGTTTCTGCGGGCGGCCGCTTCGATGTCGGGCCATTGGCGTCTGAGGTCTTCATAGGATCGGAAGGGAACGTGCCATATCCTGAGGTCGCCGTCCCAGCGTGAGAATGGCACTTCGTGCAGCTGGTCGACGACGGTCTTCGAATAGGGCGTGCGGATTCGAAAGCCTGCCTTGCCGAGTTCAAGATACGGACTGTCGATCGGATCGAAGGCGAAGGCGTCGCGTCCCTTCGCATCCGCATGGGCGTCGGCTTCCGCCTCCAGCTCGGCAAGCCATCGCCCGATGCGACGGGAGGCCGTTCTGCCAGGAACGAACCAGGCTTTGCGGGCATCGCTCCAGCGGGCGCGCGGGAAACGCCTTCGGAACTGCTCGACGGTCATCCGGTCGTAAGGGAAAGCAATATCGGCGCCGGGCTTGGCGTCGTCGTCGCCGGGCGGCGCCTCGTCGTGGTCAGCGTGGGTTTTCGCTTCGGTCATGGAAGGAGAACGCTCTTGCGGGGTGACGGTTTCCGCTGAGGCAGTCGGCGCAGTGACCTGATGACGCCGCGCAGCTGGACAAGGTCGCAGGCGATCTCTGCTCAGTGAACAGTCTTCGCCGACGTCTCCGGATGCGAGATGGTCTGGAGCGTCGCCATAAGCTTTTCGAATTCAGTCAGGACACGATTGAACTCGACGTCCTGCATATTGGCGATTTCCGCTATCGTCGAGGAAACGGATGCGATGAGCCTGTCGATCCACATGCAGCGCTCTGCCGGCACATTGCCGAGCACCTCCTGCCGATGCGTCTTCAGCTCGTGCAGGATGCGTATGATAAGGGCTCCCCGCTCGGCCCTGCTCAAGAACCGGAGTCTCGTCTGCGCCCGTTGAATTTCCGTCACCAGTGTCGTCGCCATCCCTGATCTCCGACCCAATACTACCGGGTATCACAACCCCAGCGTTTGTAATACGGACTTTAGTCTGACTGCCACGCAGCGCAGCAGCAGGCACCGGCTCCAATCAATTATTCCTGGCAATGACGACCGGTACGTCGCAGCTGCGCCGCGGCCCGTCCCATGGTTGATAGCTATTATCTTCCGGTCGATACGACCTGTAACGAGCAGCGCACCAGCTAGCCGCCTGTGTACTTACCTCCGGGCCGACGCCTTCACCGGTCTCGGCGAGATTTTGCTGGAACGGCGAAGTGCAGGCGCGGATCTCGCCGCTATAAGATCGATAGCTGTTTGCCACCGGATCGAAGGAACGATAATGCTGCGCGCACCAGGCAAGGTGCTCGGGCGACAATTTCGGCTGCGGCGCCTGAGCTGCGGCTGAAGGATTGGCGGGCTCCGGCTTCGCCCGTGCCGTCATCACGGCCGGCGCCTCGGTGACGTAGCTGGAATAGAGAGGCGCAATCCGTTCGTAACTTTGCCGCCGAGCGTCGACTTTCACGGGGTGCGCCGTCCATAGGTCGGGCGCGGCAAGGTCCTGGAAGGCATGAGGTTCTGAATCAGCCACAACATGGGAGGCAACGGACGCAGCAGCGATGCAGGCCCCGACCGAACTGACGATGCCAAAGGCGACGGATGCGACGGCGTTCATCTTCCCGTCCCCTGCTGTTGAGGCTGCGGAATGGAGACGTGTCCGCCAGCGCGGTTTTCTCCCCCGTCGGTCGCGGCGAGCATGGCGAGAATGTCGGCGATAGGGATTGCGATCGGCGGCACGGCCAGACCAACGGATTTCACTTCTGAATGGATCATGTTCCTCTCCTCACGCTCGGCGATGACGCCGCCTCATGACGGTCTCTCTGCTTAGGCCGCACGACGACATCGCCGTCCGTCGTGCGGCTGTTCTGAACGATGATTTCCGGATTAAGCCGTGGCCCGGCAGGGGCCGCGAAGGGGGGATCAGGTTACTTGATAACCTGGATCACCTTGCGGGATGACGGTTCGACGATGATGCGTTGATCATTGACCACCGCGTAGGCATAGGTCGGGTCATCCGGAATAGGCGTCACGACGACGGTCTCCGGCAAAGGCTGGCCGACGACAATCTTCTCTTTCACGACCACGCGCGCCGATGGGGCCGGAGCCTCGCGGACATAGGTGACGACCTTCTGCGGCGGCGGATCGATCGCTGTACCGACGACTGCGCCGGCAACGCCGCCGACGGCGGCACCCACGGGACCACCGACGATCGCTCCGGTCACCGCGCCACCGGCCGCGCCGTTGACGGTCGACGATTGAGCGAATGCGATGCCGGACATAAGGGTCACGGCAGTTGCCGCGCCGACGATATGTTTGGAGAGCATGTTTTCCTCCTTCTGTTTTGAAGCGGCCCTGGTGACCGCTGCCAAACCAACCAGTTAGCAGCGGGGTCGTTCCACGCCCCGGACCTCAGTCCGATCGATCCCGGCCTTTGGTCCTAAATCCATGTCAATGTCGGTTGCCGGCGCTATTTTCGGATAGGAAGGTCTTATCGGTCCGGGCTTAGGAGGAGACTGACGGAAATGGCGCGATCCAACCGCAGGGAGGCGGGGCGCAGACGCCTGGCGATGCGGCTGCCGGAGATGCGGAAGCTGATCATGGAAGCGCGCGACCCGTGGCAGCTCGAGCTCTTCGAGGCCTATCAGATGGCCGTCGAGGCACGTGACGCTGTTCAAAGGCGACGGGTCAGTTCGAAGCTGGTGCAGGAACATGACGAGACCTGTTTCGAGATCGAAAAACACGTCATCCGCGCCATACACGAATCTACTTACGCGAACGAGCAGAAGGCCGGCGAGCCGTCATAGCCCCAGGCAGACCTTTTTGAACCATTTCATTTGCAGCAACCCTGTAATTGGCACACCGGCCATCGCTGAAGGCGATTACGCAGCGCGGCCGGCGACGACCAACGCGCTCATGCTGCCGCTGGGAGAAGCTCCGTGCCGCGCTTCCACTCGCTCGGCCACCTCGTCGACAATCTCGGACATGCGTTCCGGCGCCCGCCATTCGATCTCCCCCCGCAGTGGCGTGCCTTGGCAAAAGGCGCTTGCCACGTCTTGCGCGGTAGCCGCGGCTGATATCAATTCGAGCCGATCGCAGGTCACTGCCTTAAATCCCGCCGATGACATCTGTGCTTTGATCGGACCGGGATCGAAGTAGGAGTATGGTAAGCGCCTGAGAAAATCCGGCGGATCGGAGGGGAAGATGCCTGCCAGACATTCGTCCACACATCGCGCGAAGTCGTTGACTGAGAGTGAATCCCACGTCGAGAACAGAAAGCGGCCTTTGCCGCGTAATACTCTTTCAGCCTCGCTATAGGCTTTTACTTTATCCGGAAAAAACATTGCGCCGAACTGGCAGATGACGAGATCGAACATTTCGGGGGCGAATGGGAGATTTTGCGCATCGGCGTGCATCCAGTGTGTCCGCGACAGCGTCACCGATGGCGCGCCGATATCGATCATCGCCTGGCTGAGGTCGGTGGCAACGATCTCCGTCGGTGGATCAAGCGTCGTGCGCAGAGCGCGTGTCAAGGCGCCCGTCCCTGCCGCGAGCTCGAGAACGCTGCCTGGTTTCGACCGGTCGGCAAGGATTGCCATCTCCGCCGCATAGGGCGCAAAGAGGATCGGCACGAGGAGGGACTGGTAAAGCTCCGCAACACTTTCCTCGAACGGAGGCGGGGCGAATGCGGCGTGGGCGCCGTTTTCGATGTTGGCAGAAATCGTCACTGGAAAATCTCCAAACCCTCGAGCCATTCAGTGCTGAAATATGCCTGAATCCGCTGAGGTCCACGGGGGTCGGACCTAGGTCCCAGGCCCGTCAGACCGAAGTCCCGGCGGTGGAACGCGCGTCCCATCGCGTCGTTTCGAAGGGGTGAAGGAGATCCCGATATGGCTCAGACTAACAGATCCCGTGTCAATGACGCCTGCAACCTGTCCGTCATCGCCCTTGTCGTCGTTCTGGCTGCTCTTCTCTATATTTTCGGTGCAGCCATGTCAGGCGATACGCTCCAATTGACGAAAAGCATAAGAGGCGCCGAAATCTTTGATACCAGAGATCTGCCCTGATGCTGTCTGGAAAAATTTCGAGGAAGCGATAGGTTAGGCGGCAAGTCTCTTACTGGTATCACAATGAATTGGCTTCGCCGCTGGAATGCCCGCTCACTCGCCTCCCAGTTCTTCATCGCGGGTGGATTGATCTCGATTGCCGCCATGTTCCTCGTGGGGCTTCTCGTTACCCATCTCATAGAGGAGGCGGTCATCCACAATTCCGGTGCTGCGACGGCGCTCTATGTCGACAGCGTGGTCGCGCCGCTGCTTCCCGACATGCAGACGGCATCATTCCTCGACGAAGGCACCGCACAGGCTCTGGACGAAACGCTTGGTCAGGGCGCACTCGGCAGGCGGCTTGTTTCGTTCAGGCTGTGGCGAAGCGACGGCACCATTCTCTACTCCAACGAAAAGGCGCTGGTCGGCAGGACATTTGCGGTCAACGACAAGCTCCAAAAAGCCTTCGCAGGATCTCTCGTTTCGCGCTATGAAATCGCCGACGATCCTGAAAGCGGCAAAGAGCGCGCACTCGGCAAGCCGCTGATGGAAATCTACAATCCTGTACTCCAGCCATGGTCCGGACAGGCGGTCGCCGTCATTGAATTTTACGAGTCGGCAGAAGGGTTGAGCGACAGTCTGGCGCATGCCAGGCTCCAGAGCTGGGCCGCCGTCGCGGCTTTGACAGCCATCTTTTTCCTTATTCTCGCCGTCTTGGTGTTTCGGGTCAGCCGCACGATCGAAGCGCAACGGAAGGATCTCAAAGAACGGGTCAGCGACCTGTCCGCGCTGCTCGCGGAAAACCGCGCGCTGCAGCGGCGGCTGCAGCGGGCCTCCCAGCGCGTGGCGGCGCTGAACGAAACATACCTGCGCAGCATCGGCGCCGATCTGCACGACGGCCCGGCCCAGCACATTGCCTATGCCTCACTGCGGCTGGACAGCGATCTATTGATCAATGCGTCGACCCCGCCTGAAACGCGCGAAAAGGAACTCGCGTGGATACGCTCGAGCCTTGCCGAAGCGATGACCGAGATCCGTAGTATCTGCAGCGGACTGGTACTGCCGCAGATCGAGAAATCTTCGATTACCGAGATCGTAACCCGGGTGGTCGAGGCGCATCAGCGCAAAACCGAAACCCATGTCGAAACAGTTATCGACGATGATGGACCCGAACCCGCGCCTGCCGTAAAGATCTGTATTTATCGCTTCGTTCAGGAAGCCTTGAACAACGCCTATCGCCACGGCGGCGGTATTCAGCAGACGGTAAAAGCCGTCTCGCAGGATGGTCACGTTCATGTCGAGGTCAGCGACCGCGGCGATGGCTTCGACCCGATCGAGGTGAGGCCGACGAGCCTCGGCCTGGTGGGGCTTCGCGAGCGTATCGACAGCCTCGGAGGTTCCTTCGACGTCAAGACAGGTGAAGGAGGGACCACGGTGACCATGACCTTCGAGCCTATGGAAGTGGGAGATTAAAGATGACATCCATCACCATCGGCGTTGTGGACGACCACCCGCTTTTTCGCGAAGGCGTAACGCGCAGCCTGTCGGAAATCACAGGCTTTGCCGTCGTTGGCGAAGGCGCCAGCAGCGATGATGCGGCAATGATCGCGTCGACCAACCGTCCCGACATCATGCTCCTCGATGTTTCTATGCCCGGCGGCGGGCTGTCGGCGATCAGCGACGTGCTGACACTGAGCCCGGCAACGAAAGTGCTGATGTTGACGGTATCCGAGGAGGTGGACACGCTGATGGCAGCCCTGCAACGGGGCGCAATGGGCTATGTTCTCAAAGGTGTCGGTTCGCGTGGTCTCGCTGAAGCGATCCAGACGGTGCTGAGTGGCTCACGCTACATCTCGCCGACCATGTCGACGAAGGTCATGGAGAATTCGCTGAATGGCGGCTCCGCCCCCGACAAGAACAGTCTGACGCCGCGGGAACGCGAGGTGATGGATCTGGTCGCCCAGGGCTTGTCAAACAAGCATATCGGCTTGCGTCTCAATCTGCAGGAAAAGACGGTGAAGCATCATATGACACAGATTCTGAGCAAGCTCGGCGTCTCGAACAGAACTGAAGCGGCTCTGCAATGGCGCGAACAACACTAGATCAGAAATTGTCAGCATCGCACCCGCTTGGCGGCCTCAGCGAAGGTAGCGGCCCAGCCGGCGGGCATCGTTTGCCGTCGCTTCCCGGCTTATGATCGTCCGGCCTTTTCCGTCCTTCATCACGTAGCGGCCGCGCCGCAGGGTTTCGGTAATGCCGTTCGCGTGGCGGACGTCGATCGAACCATCGGACGCTGCGGTCGCTCGTGCCGCCGATCCTTGCGAGGTCCCCGTGGCAGAGGAAGAGGATCGGCCACCATTGTTGGAACTTCCACCGCCGCTGTTCCCCGAGCCGCTATTGCCGTTGCCACCACTATTGCCGTTGCCGCCACTGTTACCGTTATTGCCGTCCTTGGCCTCAGCGCGATCTACTGCCAGAACAGGAAGGGAGCCGTCGAGATTGAATGTGGCCGGCGATGCGGCAGCGACGAGGGCAACGGCCGCGCTGCCGCCCAATCTCAGGAAATCGCGTTTCGAGAGTATCATCGCCTCGTCCATTCTTCGCCATCTCTTACGCATTATAGATGCGCGGCAATTTTCGCCGTTCCGGCGACCAAATGCAACCGGACCTAGGTACCAGATCAGGCAGGACTTTGGTCCCGCCCCGCCGGCTTGCCGAGGCGATGAGCGAGGAAATGTCCGAACGATTATTGCCGGCACCGGATTGCGCGGCGAGCCATTGGCGATATTCGCCTTCTCGTCAATACATCACCGCATAAGGAGGATGGATTTTTCTGGAACTTCTTTCCTCGTCGCCGATTTTGGTTGTCGAAGAGCAACAGAGGAAAACCCCGATGGCAAACCCCCACGAATCCCCCGCAGTCCAGTCCCTGCGAAAAGAGCAGGCAGAGCAGCAAAGAAGGGCTCGAAAGGGTGAGCTCGACAGAGGTATCGAGGGCACCTTCCCGGCCTCCGACCCAGTGTCGGCCACCCACACCTCGATTCCGGCCGGGCGCAGCGATGTCGAGGCGGCTGAGCGCGTGAAGCGGGAGCCCGATCCTACCAGCCTCGACGAGGGTTTTCCGCTCGTTGACCAAGCCCTGCGCTCGACCGGCGAAACCGGCGGCGGCTCCGAAGGCTTCGATGTCGATCGCGGAGAAAGACGCGCGCTTCAGAAAGAAGCCGGCCGAGTGGTCGAAACCGCTTCGGAGCTGGCTTCCGGAACAGCCCGCCTGGCAAAGGCGGAAGCGCGCAGCTTGGTCCAGGAACTCGAAGATCGCATACGCCGGCAGCCGCTGACCGCGGTTGCGATCGTCGCCGGCATCGCCTTCGTCTTCGGCGCGACGCGTTGAGCACCCTGGTCGTCCGAGAACCCCGTGAAAATCGCGACCTATAACGTCAACGGGATCAATGGACGGCTGGCCATCCTGCTGCGCTGGCTGAAGGAGGACGCCCCCGATGTGGTTTGCCTCCAGGAACTGAAGACCGACGACGCCAAGTTTCCGCGAAAGGAGATCGAACGATCCGGCTACGGCGCCATCTGGCACGGACAGAAGTCCTGGAACGGCGTCGCCATCCTGGCGAAGGGCAAGACACCGATCCTGACACGGCGCGGTCTTCCCGGCGATCCCGATGACAGCCACAGCCGATATATCGAAGCTGTCATCGATGGCATGGTGATCGGATGCCTGTATCTGCCGAACGGCAATCCGTTCCCCAGTGTCAAGTTCGACTACAAGCTTCGCTGGTTCCGCCGCCTGCACGACTACGCCGCCGAACTCCTCGACCTCGAAGTGCCGGCCATCCTGGCCGGCGACTTCAACGTCATGCCGACGGAGATCGACGTCTACAAGCCGGAGCGCTGGCTGGACGACGCGCTTTTCAGGCCGGAGGTCCGCAAGGCCTATGCCCATCTCGTCAGCCAGGGCTGGACCGACGCCGTCAGGCACCTCCATCCGGAAGAGCGCATCTATACGTTCTGGAAGTACTGGCGCAACAGCTTCGAACGTGACGCGGGGCTGCGGATCGACCACTTCCTGCTCAGCCCGGCCGTCGCGCCATGGCTACGATCGGCGACGGTCCGGAGAAAGCCGCGAGGCTGGGAGCATACGAGCGACCACGCGCCTGTCATGATCGAACTCGACATTCCCGAACAGACCGACGGTTGAGCCGCGCGGCCCGGGCGCTACGCCCATAGGAGCGAGGGAACCTCGCGATATCGCCGGGCGTTTCCTTGCAAAGGGAAATGGCCACTATGAACGAGAGCAAGAATTACCTGAACACCGATGAAATCCAGGCCGACGACCAGTTGTCGCCGAAGCCTGTCGAAGGAAAAGATCCGCCAAGACGGGTGCGCAGAAGCGAGGAAGCCATCGCCGAAGGCTCCGACGACACCGAGCGCGTTCGGGTTCCGCCCCCGGTTGCCAATCCCGATTGACTGCCCATCGCGTGGAGGTCTCAGTTATTCGCGTCGAGATCATAGATGCGGCCGGTCAACCAGGCCGGCCAATCCCGCTCGAAGAAGGACCTGGCGCTTTCATCAAAAGTGCGGTTTGCACGGGTCGCCAGCCTGATCTCATCGCCCTCGAGCCGGACGACGATCTGCGCGTCCCGATCGGCTTGCCGTTCTGTGCGGAAGCGATATTCCTCTAACGGGCCTGCGCTCGCCAGCGGAAGGGATTGGCCTTCGGCGTCACATATCGCCCGTGCTCCACGGCTGCCGCCGCCGTTGCGAATGAAGAAATCGAGAGCGCCGAGCACCGCTTCCGAGGCGAGCGCCATGTGCCGCCATTGCACGCCTCGGACCGCCTCGGCCGCACGCCCGTAGGCGACGCCATGGGCGCGAATGTCGGCGTTAAGCTTTTGCGCGTCGAACAAGGCCTGGCCGACGCTCTGCTGATCGCAGATGATGCCGGCCTTCTCGCTCATTCGCGCCTGCACGTCTGAGCGGATCGATTTGACGGTCAGCGGGCTCTCGGTGCGAAGAACCGCGAGGAGTTCCGTGATGCCGGTCTCTGCGACGCCTGAGATCTCGCCCGTGGCGGCCTGTTTCGCCCTGCCGCTAGCGCTGATATGCTCGGCCACCCGGGTGCCGAAGACTTGCCCGGCATTGAGCGCCGCGCCACCGGGCCTCGTCACGCCATGTGTGCCGGCCGCTTCTCCGACCGCGTAACAGCCCGCAAGATTGCTGCGGCCCCAGGTATCGACCATGACGCCGCCATTCATGTGCTGGTTGTTAACGGCGAATTCCAGCGGCTCGGCGGCAATGTCGATCTTGTAGCGGCGGTAAAGCTCGATCGCGAGCGGGTTCATGTGCTTCAGCCGATCGATCGGCATGTCCTGGCTGGCTCCGGCCTTGCCGAGATAGAGGCGAACGTCTTCATCAAGCCTCTCCAGGCTGAACGGCAGGTCGCCCGGCACCGGCAGCGGATTGCGATTGAAATCCATGAAGACACACCGCCCGGCGGCTGTCTCGCTCGATATGGCGAGATCCACCAGGCTTGAACCGAAATCGAGCGTGCGGGTCGCATGAAATGGCCATTGATAACCCTTGCGAAAGACGTTCGAGGCCAATTCCTGCGTGCTGCGGTAATATTGCGCCAGGAAGTAGTGTTCTACGCCATCGGCATCGACCGAGTAGATATGCGGGATCGCTTGGACGTAGGTGCCCGACAGATTCCACGGGAAGCCTTCCCTGCGCGTTCCGATGCCGAACTGGCTTTCTGTGAGGTTGACGAGTTCGACGCCTGCCTCGAGCGCCAGGCCGAGAGAGCCGAAGCAGCCGTTTGGATAGACGCTGTCGCGATAGAGCTCGCCTGGTCCGCCGGCTGCAAGCACGATGACGTCACTGACGAACAAGGCAATGCCCAGCGGATTCTCTTCCGTACGGTCGGCGGCGCGCATGGCGAGTATCCCGACGACGTGACGGTCCGCTCCCTCGCCTTCAGTCAGGATCTTGACCGCGGTGGCCTGGTTGTAGAACGGCACGGCGAGCCGGATCGCCTCTTCGGCCAGTACCTTGACCATCAGGCGCGAGGTGCGCGGACCGCAGCTGGTGGCGCGGCCGACCTCGTCATGGTCGGTCTGGTATCGCAGCGTTCCCCCGAGCGGATCCTGTGGCAGCGGCAGCCCTAAGAACTGCAGCGACGCCATCATCCGCGACGAGCCCACGGCCTCGACATAGGCGGTGTCCTCATCCATCGCGCCGCCGCTGCGGATGGCGCGGGCCATCGCCTTGTAATTATCGCCCTGGTCGGCGGTGTTGGCGGTATGCAGGGTCTGCTTATCGGATCCCGAGCAGGCCGAGGTTCCACCCCAGGCGCTTTGGCTCATGATGACGACGTCGTCGCCGCGCCGCTTCATTTCCACCGCCGCACGCAGACCCGCGGCACCCGATCCGACGACGACGCAACCGGCGCGATAGACCGGCACCTCGACGCCGGCGAGCCGAACCGCTTCCGAAGGGCCGGCTTCGGGGGGAAGCTTGGGCATATCGACATCGGTCAGTGCGTCGAGAATTTCCTGCGGAACAGCTGTGCTCATCGACGTTCAGCCCAGCGGGATGTCGACCCAGCGCTTCAGCCGGGAGGACTCCATGCATGCATCGACGATCTGGCAGATGTGATGGCCCGTATCGAAGGTCGGCCACATCGGCCTGTTTGCCACGATCGAGCGGATCACCTCGGCCGCCTCGATGATCTTGCTTTCGTTGTAGCCGATGCCGAAATTCGGCAGGGGAAGGAACGCCCGGAAGGTGGCGTTTTCCGGCCCGACGTCGATCTCCCGGAAGCCGCGCCGCCCGGTGCGGTCGTCGTTGGAATAGAAGCGCAGCCGGTTTATCTCGTCATAGGTATAGGCGATGCTGCCTTTCGTTCCATAGACTTCGTAGGTCTGCATGAACTTGCGGCCGGTCGCGACACGGCTGAAATCGACGATGCCGCCGGCGCCGTTGGCAAAACGGCAAAGCAGGTTCGTGGCGTCGGGGTTGGTAATGTCGGCCCATTCCTCGCTGCCTGTCAGTTTCACCTCTTCGCCATAGGCAAGGCCCTCGACGACGGGTCGGCGCGGCGTCACGATGAGATTGTCGGCGATCAGGGAACTGACGCGACCGACCAGGAAATCCATGAAGCTGAAAATGTGCGAGCCAGTATCGCCGACGATCCCGGTCGGCGCCAGCTTGCCATCGGCGCGCCACATGAAGGGCGCTGTGGGATCACCATACATGTCGACATGCTGGCAGCCGCGAAACAGCTTGATCTCGCCGATTTCGCCGGATTCTATGATGTCTTTCGCCAGATCATGGACCGGATTGCGGGGAAAAGCATGTCCGACACGGGTAATCACGCCCCTTTCTCTGGCGATCTCGGCCAGTTCGCGCGCTTCGTCGGCAGTGTTGGCCAGGGGCTTTTCGCAATAGACATGTTTGCCCGCCAGCAGGGCCGCCTTGGCCACAGGATAGTGCAGATGGTCAGGCAGGCAGATATCGATCAGATCTACCTCGGGATCGGCGACCGCCAGCTTCCAATCCTGATAGATCCTGGCGCCCGGCGCCCTGTTGCTGATATCCTCGGCTTGGTCAGGGTTGCTATCGACAAGCGCCACGATCCGCGCCGTTCCGTCCGAAACGCCGAAGAAATGCGGAAAAGTCTGATAGGCCATGGTGTGGATCTTCCCCATCCACCCCGAGGCACCAAGCACTGCAACTCTCACTTCAGACATTGTCGTTACTCCCTAGCGGATTTTGGCGCGGGCCCGAGGCCTGGTATCGTTGCGTTCATAGGCGAAGATTGCCGACGGCAGCGCCGGCAGGCCCCTGATAAGATCCGATCCCTTTTCGCCGACCATGATCGTCGGCGCGTTGGTATTGCAGGATGGCACGCGCGGCATGACGGAGGAATCGCAGACCCTCAGGCCTTCGAGGCCATGGACCTTGAGATCCAGCCCGACAACCGCATCGGCCCCCGTTCCCATCTTGCAGGTGCCCACAGGATGATGGTCGGTCTTGGCATTGGCGCAGCCGTAGTCGAACAGCTGCTCGTCGGTCATGACCTTCGGCCCAGGGAGCCTTTCGGCCATCACATAGGGCTTCAGCGCCGCCTGCTGCATGATCTCGCGGGCGATCTTTAGCCCCTCTATGGACATTTTTCGGTCGTGCGGATCCGACCAGTAATTGGGGTCGATCATGGGCGCAGCACCCGGGTCGGACGATGACAGACGCACTGTTCCCCGCGAGCGCGGATGCAGATAGGCGGAGTTGAGCGTCACGCCCGCATTCTTGAGCCGCTCGACACCGGCTTCGATGCCCGACCCGAGCCCAAGGTGGAATTGGATATCGGGAGAGCGTGCATCGGGATCGGCATACCAGAAGCCGCCGGTCTCAAAGAGCGACGACGCCACCGGACCGGTGCGGAACAGGACATATTGAATGCCGGCCCAAAGCGTGCGGTGAAGCTTGGCGACGCCATCATAGGTGTGATCGCCGGTGCATTCGGCGATGACGAAAAGATCCAGGTGATCCTGGAGGTTACCGCCGACACCAGGCAGATCGTGGAGCACCTTGACGCCCACCGATTTGAGATGATCGGCCGGCCCGATGCCGGACTGCAGAAGAAGCTTCGGCGATCCGATTGCGCCTGACGACACCAGGACTTCACGTTCGGCGCGCACAATCTCCGCGCCATGCGCAGTGGCGATCTCGACGCCGACGGCACGGCTTCCTTCCAGCACGATGCGGGCGACACGCGCGCCCGTCCGGACCGTCAGGTTCTTCCGGTCCCTGATCGGCGAGAGATAGGCGAGCGATGCCGAGGAGCGGCGGCGATTGCGCTGCGTCAGCTGATAAAATCCGACGCCCGCCTGCCGGCGGCCATTAAAATCGTGATTATAGGGAATGCCGAGCTCCTGCCCTGCGCGGATATAGGCATCGCAGATCGGCAGCGCTGCCGCCGGCATCGAGACCCCCAGCGGACCGCCATAAGCGTGATAGTCGTCGGCGAAGCGCTGGTTGTCCTCGGCGCGCTTAAAATACGGCAGGATCGAACGGTAGTCCCAGCCTTCGCAGCCATCTTCACTGGCCCAGAGGTCATAATCTGCAGCATTTCCGCGCGTATAGAGCTGAGCGTTGATCGACGAGCCGCCACCGATGACCTTCGCCTGGGTATAACGAAGCACCCGGCCGTTCATGTGCTTCTGGGGAACGGTTTGCCATCCCCAGCTGGCCACGCCCTTGGTCATCTTGGCAAAGCCGGCGGGCATGTGAAAAAGAGGGTTCCAGTCGCCACCGCCCGCTTCAAGCAGGAGGACGCTGATATCGGGATCCTCACTCAGCCGGCTTGCCAAGACGCATCCCGCGGGACCCGCACCGGTGATGATATAGTCGAATGTCATCTTACTGTCCTATTTGGGTCCGGCGCACGCCAATGGATCCGTTGATGCCTGCAGGTCTTTCGATGCGATGTGGTCCGCGACCCTCAGCGCCTGGCTGGCGACGGTGAGTGCGGGATTGACCGCGGCCGACGTCGGCAGGAAACCGGCGTCGACGACGAAGAGGTTCTCGTGATCATAGGAACGGCAGTAGGGATCGAGCGGCGCCGTCGCGGGGTCGTTTCCGATGCGGACCGTTCCGCACTGATGGGAGGGCGTGCGCTTGTCGAAAGGCCGCGACAGCACGATCGGAAATCCGATCGACTTCAGAATCGCCTTCAGCCTGGCGACGAGCGCCAGATGCGGATCCCAGTTGGTTCGCTGCCATTGCAGAACGATCCGGTCTCCATCGACCATGACGCGGCTCTCGGGATTGGGCACGTCCTCGCTCATCGCATAGAAGTCGATGGCATGATTGGTGATGAAACGCAGCAACCATTCCGGAGCCTGCGGCAGGGAACCCTTGAGAACCTTTTCGGAAATACGGCCAAGGAGCTGCACGTTGCCGAGCGGCGGTCCACCCTCCCCGTCCGAGAGATAGAAGTCGTTGAAGGCAAAGGTCTTCTGATAGACGGCGGTGTTCCTGAACCGTGGAGAGACGCCGATGACGGCGGAGGCATTGTGGTTCATGAAATTGCGGCCCACCTGATCGGAGGAATTCGCCAGGCCCTTTGGAAAGCGGTCGTTTTTCGAGCGCAGCAGAAGCACCGACGACTGTACGGCGCCTGCCGAAAGGATGACAATCTCAGGCGAAACCGTCAGCGTCTGCCCGTTCTTGACATAGGTGACCTGGTCGATCCGGTTCCCCGCCCCCGTGTCGAGCCTCGTCACACGCGCATTGGTTTCGAGCCGCACGTTTACGTGCTTCAGCGCCAGCATAAGCGCCGCGGTCTCGGCGTCCATCTTGCCGTCCCGTGCGTTCGGATGCGCATCCCATGGTGTGCGTGCCTTGGAGAGCCAGGCGTCAAGGTCGAGCCCAAGCGGCAACGAAGACGGATGCAGGCCTTTCTGCTTGAGACGCGCCCTGATATCGGCGATCGGCGCCTCGTCGGGCACGGGCGGGTAGGCGTAATCAGTCGAGTGGTATGGTTCGGTCGGATCTTCGCCCAGGCTGCCGCGAACCTGATACATCTGCTCCGCCTTCGAGTACCACGGCTCCAGTTCCTCATAGGGAAACGGCCAGGCCGGTGACACGCCTTCGCGATGCCGGATGACGCCGAAATCCTCTTTGCGGTAGCGCGACAAGACGGCGCCGTAGAATTTCGAATTGCCGCCGACATTGTAATAATTGCCGGGATTAAAGCCCTTGCCGTCTGCCTCGTACCAGGTTTCCCTCGGGCGAAAATGCCCCCGCTGGAAGATCGCGCGCTGATCACGATTGACGGGAAGATCGGCGATATGATCGCCGGCTTCGAGGATCAAGATCTCAGCGCCCGTCGCTGCCAGGCCGGCGGCGACCGTGGAGCCGCCGACGCCCGAACCGATGATGACGATGTCTGGGGAATTGCTCATATCAGCACCGGGCCGTCACGCAATCCGCACCTGGCTTTCGGGATCGAAGAACACGGCCTTGTCGAGATTGAAGGCAAGGCGTGTGCTTTGTCCGGGAGCGATACCGGTATCGGCGCGCAGGCGGGCGACGACGGATTTGCCGCCAAGCTTGGTGACGGCGAAGGTGTCGGAGCCGGCC